>Ga0209162_1001810_pt1 | contig 20046 bp, 23 predicted proteins | sample YNPNPMetaG_FD_187121 | JGI IMG/M metagenome (GOLD analysis project Ga0209162, IMG submission 187121) | Anoxygenic and chlorotrophic microbial mat microbial communities from Yellowstone National Park, USA - YNP NP MetaG (SPAdes) (version 2) ... | reverse complement strand
AGGGAACCTCAACTTCCATGGCGCGCTTTCGCCCCTCTAACTGGCTGATTTACAAGGATCCAGATGACCGCAGACCTGAAAGTTTGGACAGCAATGATCCTTGGAATAGATGAGATGTATTGTTGTGGAATGGAGAGCATATTCTTGGTCTCTTTGCGTCTTTAGAAAGCCCGCCGAGTTCTTAAATAAAGGGGGCCACCACGATAGCGGGCCGGCTACTCGTCTTTGTCTTGCCCCTTCGGCCGCAGATCGTAAGGTCCGAGGTTCGGATGTAGCAGATTCCAGAGATAGACGATCGGCCAGGGAGTCCCTTCCGGAGGAGGATGGTCCCCCATTATCAAGTTGCTGAATGACTCTGCGCTCAATTTGTCCTCGGGCCTCTCGGATCTGCCGGCGGGCGGCTTTTCTGACTCTGACATGGCGGAGGTCCTCCCGATTTTTTCCATTTCATAGTATATTCCGCCCTGTCGCGCTTTTCCAGGCGTCCGTTTCGCTTCCGGAGAAATGAAAAAATGAAACATGATCTACCAGAGGAATTGCGTGAAGCCGTGGAGCTTTTGGAATCTGCAGAGCGGAAGACGGACCTCGTGGCGCACTCCCGCGACTTCCGGGAGGCTTTCGAAAAAATCAACGGATACCTAGAAGGCGAACCCGAGTCAAGGCATGCGGCATATTTATCAAACGTGAAATTCGCGCATACGAGAATTCTGCTCAGGCGCTTGAAAGGCGCTTTTGACAGCCTGGATATTGGCACTTGGGTTATGGCCTCACTGACTCTGACCGAGGCTTCCAAGGAGCTTGGTTCGATCACGTCCGAAGACGCGGAACTCGAAAGATTTTACGAGCGGTTTAGGGGATTGTGGCGAGAAGAAGTCAAGGAACTTCTGGACAAAATATCCTTAAAATACAAGCCTTCTTGATAAGCCGAGCCTCGTTTCCGCACTACGGACCCCTTCTGCAGCCACCGCGACCAGCCCGCAGGCAAGAGCCGGCTCTCCGAACGCCTCCGCTGTCGCCAGCGCTCCGACGTCACGAATGATCCTGGCCCCCAGCAGAACCGACAGGGCGTCCGAAACGACTTCCTCCGATTCGATACCGTTGGCCGGTCACCGTCGTTATTTCCGCAGGTCAACGACCCTGTCCAGTTTTCTTCCGATGCCGATTCCGCCGAGGGCGGCTCCGACGGTCACGAGAACGGACGCGACCGCCTGCTGGAACGGAAAAAACTCGGGTAGCTGCTGCAGGGTCCCGCCGATTGCAAGAAGAATCATCCCGGTCTTCGTCATCCAGCGCTTTTCCATTTTTCTTTTTCCTTCTTCAGGGGAGCTGGCCCAGGAAAAACAGGGCCACGGTCACCGCTCCGACTAGGGCGAACCATCCGATGAGAACAAGCACAACCAGCAAAAGGAAAAGCCGGATGAATTCCGCAATGGGTCTTATCCGACCTTTCCACGTTGCTGAAACAGGGCCGGATCCGTTCATTGCGCGCTTATCCTCACGCCCGAGCACGGTCCGACGGTCGGCACTGGCACGACAAATGAAACAGGATCGGTCCAGCAGCCGACTGTCCCGCCCAGGAAGAATGCGCCTACGCTGACTTGCAAAGTCGATCCGACCGGAACGTTTTCTATCGTGTATTGATGCTGAGCTGTCGTGGCGACCTGATATTGTCCATTCGTCCCGATTCTCCATCTGACCTGATACTGCAGAGCCGCAAGATCGCTTTCGGAGATCGGAGGCCCGGAGACCGCACAGTCTCCTCCTGGGCCGGCCAGGCACGTCGGCGCGTCCCAGACGACGGTTACGCATCTGTTGAGCGCGAGCAGGACGGACGGCGCGAGGAAAAGGAAAAGTCCCAGAATGAAAATCAAACAGACGGCAAGCCAATTTTTGTTTCTTCGGCTCATCGTTCCCGGCTCCTTGCGAAAATCATAGTTTGCAAAGACCTGGAGAGTTCTCATGGCCCGCCAGCCTCCTTATCCTGAGATGAGGCCCGTTTCGATCTGCCGAGCCCGAGCACGGTCATTTCCAAGTCGTTTGTCCTGTTCAGCCAGCCCTTAAGGTATCGCTTCGCCCATTCGTTCCCGGAGGCCAGGGTTCTGTAATACTCCCTCCTGCGCCTGAACAGCCGATCGAGGATCCAGTTCGGATCGACCTCTTTCAGGGCGGCCGTCGTTTCCGGGCCGAGCACCCCGTCGATCCTCAAATCCGCGTACTTCGAAAGCGCCTCCTGCAGCCAGCGGACGGCACGGCTGCGGCCGACGTTCACGGCGGTGTCGAACATGACGAACGCAAGCTTTGCCGGCAGTTCGTCCAAGCGGAGTCGCTCCCAGAAATACTTCCTGTAGATCTCTCTTGCCCGCTCCGGAGCGAGCGAGGCCACGTCTCTCCATGTGACCAGTCCGTCCCCGTCGGAGTCCGCAAGGCGAAGTGGCAGATCGCGAAGAAACCTGAACGAGACGCCGAATTTCGTGGCGCCCCCGGGATCTCCCGGGTCCTCATGAAATTTGCTCCCGCCCTCCCAGCGCAGGACGAATTCGTATGCGGCGTCGAAAAGCTCACGTGCCCGCTCGTTCATTTGCGGCCGGCCTCTTCCAGATGCGCTTCTATTCTCAAAATGGATTCCTTGATGTATGAGATGTCCTTCTGCCAGATTTCCTTGTCGGCAGCGTGCTGCTTTGCGCATTCGTCCCTTGTCACCTTGTTCCCGTTCCCCCACAGCTTGCCCAGACCGATGCCGACAAGCCCCAATAGCCCGCCCAGGAGAGAGCTTTCAAGCGTCGTCATGGCAGACTCCGTTTTCCGGTATCCTGCGCTTGATCCTTAAGAGCCGACAGTTCGCGTTCCAGCTTGTCGATCATGGCCTGCCTGCGGATTCTTTTTTTCTCTTCCGCGGCGGCCCGTTTTTGCCGCTCCCGTTCGCGGGCGAGCTCCTCAAGGGCCAGTCTGCGGGCCTCTCTTGCCGCTTCCAAATCCCGGCGTCTGGCAATCCTTTCGGCTTCAAGAGCGGCCAAGGCAGCCTCGCGGGCCTTGAGACGCTCAATGCGCCGCTCTTCGAGCGCTTTTCGTCGTTGCTCCCGTTCGGTCTCCAGGGCCCGTTGTTCCGCCAAAAATGCCTCCATTTTTGCCCTGGCGCGTTCCTCCGGCGGAAGCCTGCGGGAGGCACGGGCCTTTTCTTCCTCGGCCTTTCGTGCCGCATGTTCTTCCGGCGTCTCTACGAGCACCCTGTGCGGATTGTGGAATATGGTCCGCACCGAAAGCGCGGCCCCGTCCGATCCATATGTGGTCTCTTCGATTGTGTCGATTACGTCCGGGAGCCGTCCACCCTTTTGCGGCACGTAGGAATACAGTCGCACGATGCGCCCGATCGACTTGCCGTCTTGCCGGAGTTCTTCCTCCTCCATCGAGAGCTGTCCGTCCGGACGACGCTCCTCAGTAAGCCTGACCGTTTCGCAAATTTCTTCGGACTCATAGATCCGCATCCGTGTGTCCTCCCCTGACCAGCCGGACCGGATTCAGCGAAGTCGATTTCACCACGCCGCTCCCATAGCCGGTACTCATCCGAAACGCGCAAGTCCTGTCGTTCGGTTTTGTGGTTGAAGACCAGAAATTTGCGCCGGCACTATTGAAGTAATTGCCGTCAAGATTTGACGATGCGTTGGCAAAGTTGCAGACGGAAAGAATTTCGAACGCGTTCGGAATCCTCCAGTCCCGGTATCCGGCCAGGCCCGCCTCATTCGCCAGACGCAGGAACTCCCAGATATCCTCCCGTTCCAGAGATGTATCCAGCCAGTAGAGGTTCCCGTCGGAGTTCGGGCCGACCGAAGAGGAGACATCCCGGGTCCACATGAGGCCCGTGTTCCGGTCCAGGACCAGATTGTTCGACATCGTGCACGTCTTGCCGTTGAGGGTTATGTTCGTCGTGCCGGACTGTGCGTCCGTCGTAAGCAGTTCCAATGCCCTGGGTCTACCGAGCTGCAGCATGCCGTCGTCCGGAAAGGCGACTGACTGCCTGTACTGGCCCGACACCAAGGGCCGGCACGGCCTCCAGCTCGAAAGATCAGGCCCTCGGACCAAAAGCAAATATCCAGTAGTCCCTGCTTTTTCTTTTGTCGTCAATGCGGCTGTCAAAAAAAGTATCGTTACGGCATTTAGTCCTGGGCTTCCCACTACCGTTCCGGTCCAGAAATATCCAGTCGTATTCAGGGACGGAAAAATCGCAGTATTCGGGGCTCCGTTCGAATTGCCGATAGTAACCAGGCTCGCAAGCTCCATAACGTTAGGTACGCGCCAGTCGGTATATCCGGCAAGACCGTTAGAATTGGCTACCCTCAGATACTCCCAGATATCCTCTTTGGCCGGCGCGGTGTACGAAGTCGGCGTGGCCGGACCTCCACCTAGCGATCCGGTAATCTGATTCACGTAATTGAATGTGCCGCCCACGTTCTCCAGCCACATGATGCCGTTCGTGTTGTCCACGTATCTGATCGTCCCCTGCGCGGTGGTCACGGCCTGCTGAACGTTTTCGCCGACCTGGAAATCCACGTACCCGCCGCCCTTGGTAAAAGGCAATGAGGCGACGTGATTGTCCCAGTACAGTCTCCCGTCAGAGTTGGGCCCCACGCTTGCGGTATTATACCTTGTCCACATCAGCCCTGTGCGCTCGTCCAGCACGCAATTGTTCGAATGCACGTCCGTTTTCGCGTTCACGGTAATGTTCGTGGTTCCGGAGTACTGGCCGGTCGATAGAACGGTGTACATCCTGGATATGCCCATGTTGTAGTACCCGTCGTCCGGGCAGATCACGTATTCCGTCTCGTACCAGAACGGCTGTCCGGTCTTCAGCAACCATTGGCGATGTCCTTGGATCGGCATTTCCGTTTCCTCCTCGACGACTTCAAATGATCGTGGCGCCGCCGCCGTAATCCTTGTGATAGTAAACGTTCGGGTTATACTCGATGCAGCTAAGCCTGACGCGCTCCCCCGCGCCCCTTACGGTCATCTCGAGCACCCGCCAGCGCCAGACGTCGATCGCATTGACGTTCGAGTGGAACCTGCCGATCCCGTAAAGGTCGTGCCTGGCGGGCGTGCTGCTCCAGGCGGAGGAGACAGAAAGGGTCGACGTTTCCGTGTCGAACGGCCCTGAAATCGTCCGGCGTTCTATCGATCCGTTCGCGTGCCGCACCCAAATAGTCGCAAGGCCACCGATGACAGACGAGTCGAGCCTTACGGGCTGGTCTAGCGTGACCGAGGTAGTTGTTCCGGAAACGACCAGACCTCCGAACGTCCTCCGGCTGTGCATGGGCTGTACCCAAATCACGTCCCCGGGCTCGCAGTTTATGCCCTGGACCGAAGTTTCGAACTGGCATGTGCAGTTCGGCATGTTTGCGAGCTGCCAGCGCAGGATCGCGTACCGTCTGGCCTGATCCTGAGATGTGCATCCGATGAGAAAATCCCTTTCGATTCTGAGCGGCTCGTCCGTGAGGTCATACTCGGGCCCGCGGTAACTGACGCTCCTGCGTTCGTATTCGGCCGCGGCGTCGTAATACTCCACGGTCACCGCGTGCGGATGGTCGCTCTTACGTATCCACTGGAAATCGTATGAACCCGAGACGATGTTTCCGGCCGTGAACAGGCCCGTGAACTGGCTTTCCTGGACGACCGTTTCCACCTTGACCCTGTATTTGTCGCTTTTTACGAGCGAGGCGCGGCCGACCTTGAGGATCGCGTTGACGGCGTCGTCCCCGGTCCCGAGCGTGTCGAATATGCCGTTCCAGGAGGCCCGCGCCACGGACCCGACCGCGGCGGAGCAGTAGTCGGCCCATGCCAGGATGCTGTCCCGGTCGATCCGTTCTATGTCCACGCCGAGACAGTTGCACAGGACCCGGACCAGCATGTAGGCAGGATTGGACGACGGTCTGGTTTGCGTGCCTCCGCCGGCGATCGCCCATTGCGGGATCGTGACGTCGCCCTGGTCGGCGATCACGCTCACGTCCTCGAGGTCCGCGGCCTTGTCCGTATAAGGCACCTTGAGCCCGAGCAGGGCGACGTTCGGATATGCCAAAGATTTTCTGTAAATCTCGTCCACCAAATAGAGCGAGCACGCGCTCACGCTCGACGAGCGGTAATCGTCGTCCGTTCTGCGATAGACTTTCACATGCCATCTTTTGGCGTCCGGCGCCGGCACCGTAGACACCGTGCCCGTGGCCCCGCTCGTCGAGCCCGTGATCTGTTCGCCGGCCTGGAACGTGCCGTTCACGTTCACGACGTACATTGCGGTCGAGCTACGGCGGACGGCGATGGTCGCTTTCGCCCCGCTCGTCGAGCCCGTGATCTGTTCGCCGGCCTGGAACGTGCCAGACACGGTCGTGTAGGTCATCAGGTTGAACTCCAGCGTTATTTGCGCGCGGTACATACCCTTGCGGAAAGCCGAAATCCTGCGGACGTCCCCGAGCCACTGGTAATAGGTCCCGCTCCAGTCGTCTCTTGAAACCAAAACATCGATTTCGACGTCCTTGCCGACCACGGTAATTTCTCCGGTCGACTGGTCGGCCTGCTCCGCGTAAAGACCGTACGGAAAGGCAAAGATCAGAGAGAGCTTGTCGACTGCGGTCCCGCGCGTGGAGATAAGGTCCGTCTCGTATCCTTCGAACGGTGCGTCGGGCGGTGTGAAATCGGACGTGTAGATCGCCTGGCCCCTGACAAGTCTCATTTCGTCCATGTACCCGCGCCAATCGTATGTCCCGCCCTCGAACTTGACGGCCTTGCCGAGAGTCGGGACGACGCCCGGATTGCTCGGTCTGTCCAGAGGGTCTTCCCAGTGGTCGTCCACGGAGGGTAAGGCCTCGTCCGTTCCGTTGAAAAAGAAGTAAAATCTGTTTCCCGATCGCACGAGGGCGATGTGATACCAGTTGTCGGAGGTCATGTGTCCGTAGGCGAAAACGAAGTATTTGACGCCTCCGGAAGTACCTTCCGATCGGAACAAAAACTGGGAAAGACTTTCGTTGATGTGGTAATACTCCAGCCCATATCCGGAACGGTCCGTCTCGTTCTGCCATTTCCAGATACCGTACTTTTTAAAGGCCGTGAGCGTGCCGGGCCTGAGCCAGACTTCAAACGTAAAATCGTCCGACCCGAGATCGAAGGCGCCGTTTTCGTCCGCACTGCCGTCCGTAAGGTCCAGGTAATACGAATCGGAGACATCCGAGGAGGCGAAAAGGCCGGAGTATGTTCCGAACTTCCTTTGCGCGCTCGATCGTGTGACTCCGTTGGCGGTGATGGTCCTTGAGAAAATGCTCGAATCCCTGAAAGGACTTTCCTCGAAATGCAGCAGGAGTTTCGTCGGCTGCGTAAGATCTATCTCTACGGTCCGGACCTGATGCAGCTCCCCGAACCAATCGATCGCGGTCTGATCGTGCGTGCCGGCTCGCGTCTGAAACTCAGCGCCCTTGATTTCAGAAAGTTTGCGGTTTTTCGATACCCAGATGTTGGAAACCGTGTTCCCATAAACGACGGCTTCCAGCGGGCCCTCGGCTATCGCCAGAAGCAGGTAGAGGATTTCACGCTTGTCCGCGGCCTCGATGTAGTAGTTAATGACCTGCGCGCCCGTGCGGAACCGGCCTCCGAGTACGGGAATCGCCAGGCCGTCCGAAGTCGAATTGCGCGGGCCCGAAAAACCATACGCGAGGCTCGACTGCAATCTGCGGCTGGTGCCGGAAATCTGCGGAATCCGATCCTCCATCGGAGGCAGCGATGACGCAAATGTCCGCGGCGGTAGACTGAAAATCCGGTATACTCCCGTCCCGCCCGAGGCGAATCCGCTCATCATACCGGACAGAAATCCGAGACCTATCGTCGCGGGGTTGATCATTACTCGAAAATCCCTCCCGGAATTCCCGGAAAACTCCCGTAGTGCGCCTCGTTGGAAAGGCCAGCGCAGGTGGAAAGTTTTCTGTCACAGGTCGTCGTCGCGCCCGCATACTGGCAGCTCGACGGGTCCTTGAACTTGTGACGGCAGTTTCCGTAGTCGTAGCGCATCGCCGGAAAAGCCGTCGCCAGGGGCCTGTCCATGCCCAGCAGGAACTGCACCCATTCCCGCGAGGGCAGCGTGGTCCCGACGATCGTAAAGGTGTCCGCACAGGCGGCGCTTTCGGCCAGGTTGCCGGAGTAAACGAGCCTGAGCGTAATCCGTTCTCCCTCCAGACCGAGGCAGTTCTCGACATATGCGCACAACGTCTCGTCGTTGAAAACGAGCAGCGCCGCCTCAGCATGCTTGCCCGTGAGGGTTTTGGAGACCGTGTCGATCTGCATGGCCGTCCGCGTCCAGGTCTGGCCGTTCCAGACGATGTCCTCTTTTGAGCACGCGTACCTGAGCGTGCGGTCGTCGTTTGACAGGGTCCCGTTCACGTAGGCCGTGCCCCCGCCGTCTCCGGTCAAGGTCTCGTCATCGACGAACGCGCCGCGCACGTCCCACAGGGTCAGCGCGCCGTAGCTGCCCAAGTCGGACATGCCGATGACCCTGCCGAAGGCCCGTGACGTCCCGCCGCGTACTATGTCCCCCAGGATGAAATTGGAGGTCTGTCCGTCAAAGTTGAGTTTCTTGATTCTGGTCACTGATATTTCGCACAGAATGATCCAAGACCCGGCATCCGCTAGGGAGTTCTTGGCTGCGATCTGGGTTGCCGTAAGTGTCCTGCCCATCGATCAGACCTCTTCCAGCGTGACGGCCACGCGCCGCTTGCCCGGGCCGACCAATTCCCAGGAAAGAGAATCGTCTGCAAACCTTACGGTATGTACGGTCCCGTCGACCGGATGCGTCCAGTTGAAACTGCCGGCTCCGGCTCGCTGTGCCGTCATGAAAGTGCGCAGCGTCCGGAAATCATCGTCAAACATCACGTTCCACTGCAGGCTGAACGTCTTTTTCCCGATCGTCCATCGCGCGAAGGTCTGCACGTAGCCGGCCTCGAAGGGGGTCCTTACGGTTTCGAACCGAAAATCCTCCCTGAATACGTGCTGCGGGATGGGAAGCGACGCCGGCCATGACCCGCTCATCCGAACATTCCTCCGAGTGCGGCGCGGACATTAGGGTTGTTCGTGAGCTCCTCGATCAGCAGGTTCACGATCATGCCGCTTTCGTCCACGATCGTAGGTCCCGCCCGCACGGACACCGGGAACCTGGCATTTTGTTGCACGTTGATCGAGACGTTGAATTTCGGACTGACCGAAACGCGCCCGCCTTCCGAACCGCCCACGGACCCGCCCGCGTGAAAATACTTGGCCCCCTTGAGAATGGCTTCCACGATTGCCTTGTTGTCCCTGACCATGCGCCTCGAGAGGACGACCTCGCCCGTCTGCAGGATCGCAGGCACCTCGTCGGAGGCAAGAGATTTCAGGACCGGCGATGCTCCGCGATGCATGCGTTCGATTTCGCCTCCGGCGTGTTGCACCTCGCCGAACCCCAGGGAGGCCAGCATGTAGGCTTCGATCCATTTGGCGTAATCCTTCGCGGCCTGCTCCAGATCCTCGTCGGTTATTTCCACTGCCCACGGTTCACGCTTCAAGTGCGGGCTGCCCGGGGCGAATTCCTTGAAGGCGTAAAGCAGGCTGAGACCGGATCCGGCCTGAGCGAGTCCCGCCGCAGTCACAGGTATCGCCCCTTTTGTGGCGCTCATTTCGCCCCGCGCGATCGCCGCTTTGATGGCTTCGTACTGGGCCGCGAACCCACCTGAAAAGACCTGTTCCAGGGACTTGATCAAGGAAGCGTCCGCTTCGGGACCGAAAAGTGTCTTTGCGAACTCGGCCTCCGCGCGCGCTCCTCCTCCGGTTCCTTCGTACCAGTAGTAGGGAATGCCCATCTGCCTGTTCGAAACCGAGTACCCGAAGAGTTCGAACAGGGCCTTTACGTTTTCGGGTACGGCCGGAAGGTCCCACCAGTCGAGCGACCCGGAAACGCCACTGACGGATGCGGCGCTGCCCGCGATGGAAAACGCAGCCCCTGGACCCTTGGGCAGGGAGGCGAGCGAACCGGGCCGATCCTGCAGAAAGTCCAGGCTGCCCCCGGAATGGAACCTACGGGGCAGGACGATCTCCCCCTGCTCCAGTAGAGCGAGACCTGTCCGTCTCACCGCGCCCCCGGCGTGATAGGTTGGAACGACACCGTCATGCCCGACGTATCCGCCCTGATGTGCTAACGCGCCTCCGAATATGGATCCGAGCAGGGAGCCTACCAGCGGCTCGATCACTGCCTTCTGCATGACGAGCCGTGCCATGTCCTGCAGCATGCCGGTCACCATGCTCGTGAAGGCCTCGCCGGCGTTGTCGATGTCCGTGATCAGGCTGTCGAAAAAGCTCGATATCCCGTTCGTCATGGACTGTGCGGCGCTTCTCGTGATTTCGGCCCATCTTTCGGTCTGCGTACCGAGATCATCCGCGAACTCCTGGGCGCCTATGGACATTCCGAGAAACGCGTCATCCGTGAATTTTTTCTGCCACTCCCACGTTTCGCGGGAGATTTCCCGCAGGGTCGACCCATGCTCCTGCATTTTCTCGAGATGCCAGGCAAGCCATTCCTCGGTGTTCATTTTGCTCTGGAGCTGCCGCTCACGCTCCTCCTCCGCATACTGCCGGCTCATAAGCCCCATGTACTCGTAAAGCGTTGACGTGTCGGCCCCGATCGCATCGTAAAGACCTTTCGTTTCCTCGAACCACTGCTGAAGCGCGGCCTGTTTTTGGGTGTATTCCCCCTGGGAAAGACCGATAATTTTGAGCTGCAGGTCCTGTTCGGTCTTATACGCTTCCGCAGCATATTCCTGCTTCAGTTCCAGCCATTCCTCCTCGATCGGTCTCAGCGCGGAAACTGTTTCTTTGGCCTGCGCCGCCTTTTCCTCCACCGGGGAAGCCATCGGACCAGGTATCCAAAGATCACCGCTTATGACGGGTTTTTCCGGCGCCTTGGGCATTTCAAATTTCGGAAGACCCTTTTCCAGCTGTTCTATACCCGCCTTGACGATTTCCATCCGGCGCCGGTTGGCTTCGATCGCTCTCGCGTTCTCCTCGTATTCGCGCTGCCAGGCCGGCCCCTGGAGGTTTTCCGCTCTGAGCCCCTCCAGGTATTTTCTGCGCTGGACGAGCCTTTCCTGCTCACTTACCAGGTCCTCGTATTTGCCGAGCTCGTCCTCGAGCATGCTTATGCGGCTTTTACCTCCGCCCAGGGCCTCGGGCATCATGCTCCAGAACTGATCATGGAAGGTGGCGACCTTTTCCAGGGTCTCCGCGAAAAACCCGGCCGTTTTTGCCGCATAGGTAAAGGCTGTCCCAATCCTGTCGGCCCATTCGTCGAGCTTTCCCGTTTCTCTAAGCTCAACGAATTTTTCGATTATGCTGTTCATGCCGGCCGTAAGATACGGCACGAGCTCCGCCACCATGACGTTCCTAAAGCCCCTGATTGCGGCCTTGAGGTTTTCCATCGCGTCCGCAGCCACGTCGGCCTTGTCGGCCATTTCCAAAGTTATCGTCGCACCGAGGCGTCTGGCCTGCTCGCGCTGATTTTCCATCTCCTGCGAGCCGAGCTTCAGCATGTTCATCATCGGTCCGAATCCGCGCCCGAAAAGGTCGGCCGCAAGCGAGGCCTGCTTCGCGGAGTCTCCGACGGAGAGCAGTCGGTCCGAAATGACCGGTAGGATTTCCTCGGCGGTCCTGTATTTTCCGTTGACGACGTCCTGGTAGAGCCCGAGTTCCTCGAGCGCTTTTTTTGCCTCGCCCGTCCCGCGGGCGGCGTCCCCCAGGCCACGCTTGAGCTTTTCGATGGAGCTTATGAACGCTTCATTTCCGGTTCCGGCCAGCTCTGCGACATGACCCATCTCTGACAAGAATTCGGTCGTCTCCCCGATCCGTCTGGACAGGTCCCTGACTTTGTCCGCGTCCGCAATGAATCCGGTCACGGCCTTCTGGAGGGTATAAAACGAGACCGCACCGCCGGCGAGCGTACCGAGGACCGAAGTAAGGCCGGCAAGACTGGTTGAAAAAGCGGCAATGCTTTGGGACGCAGTCTTGGAGGCAAGAGATATCTTTGAAACCTGTTTGCCCGCCTCGTCAAGGACCTTCAGACCCGTGGCGGTCGCGACAAGTTGCAGGCGGATGGATTTGTCTGCCACGCGTCTATCGCCTCGTTTCTTTTAGCTCCAGGCCCCGGTACGCCGAAAGCCAGACGTTCAGCATCCAGAGGGCCGTGAGCTTTTCCTCTCCGCAAAAGCCGTAAAGGTCCAGTACCGTCATAACGTTTCCATACTGCAAACTCATGTCAGGGCCGAAGGCCCCCGGAAGCACGTAAGCGAGGAGTTCGCAGAATTCCTGCCACGGTTCTTCCGCAAACAGGGCGTTCAGCCGGCTTCGGTCGCATCCGGAGCACTTAGGCTCTCGGCCCCTGCGACTCCAGAAAGCCCTGCAGTCCTCGCAGGCGGTCCCTGCGCGGAACCACTCTGCGAGCCTGACAAGTTTTTTTCCTGGTCCTCGATCCCGCGCCTGAGATCCTCGATACGGTCCTGTATGAAGGCGATTGCTTCGACCGGAAACCCGTAAAGGGCCGGATAATCGAAAATGTCCGCCTTCAGTTCGTCCGTGCACTTGAGCGGCTTTCCGTCCGCATCCTCGATCCCGCGCCAGTCGACAAGACACCAGACGAACTTTCTCTTGGCCGTCTCGGCGACGTCGAGCATTCCGGACCATGAAAACGCGGACTTCGACGTCGGGAACGGACGGACGGCGAAAGCGACACCGTCCGCATAATCGAACCAGCGCGGCTCGATGCGCGCCCTGAGAAGCTTCATGGGTCCTCCCTGTTACACGGAGTCGGTTCTGGTCGGCATCCCGGTACCCTGGAAGTTGCAGCTCATCTCGATGATTCCGGAAATGCCCGGATTGCGGACCCGGATTTCCGTGAGCACCACGGTGCCGCTGATATATCCTCTCGAGGTCGTTCCGTATTCGTCCTCGCAGCGCAGGTTGCTGACCTCGCCGGTGGAGCTGCCTGAAAGGATCGCATCCCGAAGCGTGTCCTGGGAGGTGTCCTCCTCGTCGAACCATGCGCGAAGCGACCCGGAAAAACTGCGGATTCCCTGCTTGTAGGTCCTCCAGGTGTCCGTGACGCAGGTATCCTCGATCGCCTCTGCGGACAGCGCGATCTCATAGTCCTGAATTTCGCCCACCGCGTTCGATCCGATCCTTACGGTTGCGCCTTGACCCTTGCTCGGCATTTTTCTCGCCCTCCTTGCCTAATCGTACTGGTTATCCGTGACGGATACGTGTTGCACGAACACGAATCTGAAATCTGCAACGAACATCGGAAAATAATTGACGTGATCGAACTCGCGCTCGAACCTGAACCAGTCGAGCCCCAGGGAGAAAACGTTGCGCGCGATCGCGGCGACCGCCAGGTCCGCAAAGGAGGTAATGTCCTCGATCCCGGCATACGAGGTCCGGGAGCCGGATTTCGTAACCGCACCGTTGGCTACCGCGAGCCTCATCAGGATCACGTGTTCCTTTTCGGCAACGCCGTCTCCGGCCGTCTTCCCGTCCGGAAACAGGATCGCAAACGGACACGCCGATTCTCCCGGAGGCACTCGGTTGTCCATGCCCAAGTACGTAGAAAAGGGCCTGCCGGGATATTTGCTTCCGATCCATGCGGACAGCTCCGGATCGGTCTCCAGGACCTCCGCAAGCCGGCGGGCGAGCGCAAACTCATTCATTGCCCGATCAGATCCTTACTTCCGAGCCTTTCTTGCCGTCCATGTATGCCCAACAAGCCGTCTCGAAGTCGCGCGACATTCCGTTTCCGTACTTGCGCGCAAAAGGCGCAATCGCGGGTCTGGCCGGAAGAGTGAGCATGGTCGTCTCCTTGCGCAGCGTATAGGCCTTCTCTCCTGGTCTTCTCGGCCTGCCGTATCTGCCGAAATGCTCGCGTATGCCCGGCGTAACCCTGAACGTTCTGCCTTCCGCGGACGCTCTTGCGAAAGCCAGCCAGGAGGAGGGGGCCGCAAATGTGCCCCGGTCCAGGGTTCCGATGGTCAGCCTGTTGCCCTCGACATCGTAATTCTGGAAACGCGCAAGCATGGAGAAAGGCGTCCGCCTGCTTTTGCCTGTCTCCTCCCTGAGATACCGCTGCCGCACTATGGTCAGCGGCCGGAGCCGCTCTCCGCCGGGAGTCCCCGTAGCAATCTCCCGCTTGAGGATCCTCGAATACTTGTAGCCGACCTTGCGCAACGCTCTGGGAACGGCGGTCTCAGCCCTTTCGGCAAGGCTGGAAAAGTACCGCTCCGCAAGCTTCAGCCCGTCCGTTTTGAACTTGAGGTCGATCACAGCTTCGGCCGCTTCTGCTCATAGCAGATCAGACGCCACACGAACCCGTCCCCTCCGGCGATCCTGTCGACGTACCAGGTCCGTTCGGTCCCGTCCGGCATGAGCACGACCACGTCGTCACGGTTCCTCGGAGCCGGCACGTCCCCGGCGCTCACCGTAAGGACGAGCATGTTTCGGACGCTTGTCGCTCCGTCGGCCCATTCCTCATCGAATTCCACCAGGGCGCTCGTCTGCGCGCCCCGGTATTCGACGCTGACCGCAAGCTCGTCCTCCGAAAGAATCCGCGCAACGTCCGCCGCCAAGTCTGCCTTGAAACCCATAACGGACCCGCAAGTCGTATTATGCCGTGATGTTGCCCAACAGGTACCCCGCGCCGGCGAAGACGATCGCCTCGTCCACGTGGTGCCGCACCCGGTAGACGTTCGATCTGGTCTGCTCCTCCCGATATTGTTCCGTCACGATGTTCGACGGGGAATCCTCGATCCAGAGGAACGTCCGGCCGAGACACGGGTCGCGGAGGTCGTTTCCGCCCGACGACACTCTCGCCAACAGGACGTATTCGTCGTCCCAAATGTCGGTAATTGAGGCGGTCTTGTTCTTCTTGGCCGCGTCGTAGATCGCGTTCCCGACAAGTACACGGCTTACCCCGAAGTACTGCGCCAGCAAGGCCTTGTTGGCTTCGTCATTGCCGAGCATGATGGGGTTCGTGTACTGCAACCGGCTTTGGATCTCGCTCGAGACCATGACGTTGTCAAACACCTTCTTCGACATCGCGATCACGTTCGGCTCGAGCCCGGTGGCGGCCCGCATGGCCGTTTTCGCCGCCTTCACGTCCGCCAGGGGCGTGCACTGCGCCGCGTTGCTCCACTCGGTCGTCACGTCGTGATGATTCGGAATGTTGGTCACGGAGAACAGCAGGTCGGCGATCCGCTTCTCCTGGCTGCGCAGTAGCACGTCCACGGCGCGCATCACCGCCACCTCCTCCGCATCGAAGAACCTGCGGTAGAGTGCGGCCTCGACGTCGTCGACGGGCTCCTCCCTGCCGTACTCCTTGCATGCGTAGGTCCCCATTTCGAACTGATAGTCGTCCCTGTTGTACGCGCTCCTTGGGGCCCGCTTGAGAGAGGCCGGAAGCTTCAGCAGGGCCTCGATCGGGATCTTCGGATAATCGGCGGTCTGACGCTCGACCTCGAATATGGGCAGCAATTCGAGTCCGACGAAACCCCGCTGGGACGCGCTCAGCATGTATTCATACGCGATCGCGCCGAGGTCGGACCTCTGAATGGTCGTTCCGGAAGTCGGTCTGGGCATTTCGATTTCCTCCTATTCGCTTACGTGAAAAGAACTTCGATCACCGCGTCGTCGACCGTTGCGGCCTCCAGGGCGATCGCCTGCGCCGTCCCGGACACCGTGTCTGACAATTTGCCGTTTGCGGCCCCGTAGAGCACGGTCCCTCTGGCTATCGAGGTCCCCACGTCCGCTTCGCATTCGCACGTGCCGGGTGAGTTCTTCAGCCTGACCTGTACGGGTTCGCCCTGCGCCGCTGCGTACTCGGTCACTCCGATGCAAGCTTCTCCTGCGCCCGCATATACGACCTCAGGCGGATCGGACGTGGTGCCGCTCGAGATCTTCACGCGTCTTTTGGCCTCCAGGGCCGCACCCGCAATGAACGTCTTCTTTCCGGTTTCGGTCCATCCCATCGTTTTTTTCCTCCATTTGGTTACTGAATGTTGACGGATTTCAGGGAGGCCAGATACGCCTCGTGCAACTCGGGCCGCTCCCTGGCCAATTTGCGCACGGCCTGTGCGAGCGTAAGCCGTTCCGTTTTCTGCAGCCGTTCGAGCTCCGCCTCCCAGGTCGACGCGGACGCAGGAACGGGTTTTGCCCCGGCTCCCGGGTTCGGTGCGCCCGTTGCCTTCAAGAGCTCCAGCATCTGCGCCCTCAGGTTCGCATCGCCTTGGGATTGAAAAGGCCGGGCCGAAAGCGCGTCGCGCACCGCAAGGAACTGCTCGACGGTGATCCCACTTTCGACGAGCGCGCGCAGGGCCCTGCCAGATTCCTCGCCGAGCTGCGCGTCCGCCAACGCCAGGATACGCGTCCGTTCGGCTGCGGCCGCCTCCGCCTGTACGGCCGTCCGGTCCACGGAAGCGGCACCGGCGGAAAACACCTCCCTGTAAAGTTCCGGATGTTTCTCCTCGAATTCTTCCCTGGTCATGACGATTTTCTCCTTCTGCATGGTTTCCTGTTCCCTGTAGATTTCGACCTGCACGTCCTCACCCAGGGCAAGCGAGATCGCAGCGGAATCCGGATCACGACCTAACGTGACGAAACTTACCTCCCGGACGTCCGATTCCCGCCAGATCTCGGCAGGCCCCCTGAGCTCGTACCCGTTGACCTTGGCGACTTCCTTTTCCGAATCGAGCACCTGCACCTTAATCGGCCATACTCCGATCGACGCCTCCCATGGATAACCTTCGTCGGCCAGCGCAAGCACTTCGGCGGCGTCCCGCGTGGATTGGGAGAACGTCCCGGACATGAGCAGGTTGGATCCGTCCTTGATCACGGTCTTTGTCCTGCCGACGATCCTGTCCCGTTGATGTTCGCGCAGGACGGGCATCTTCGGTTTGGCCCGGATGCCGGAAACGTCGATCGCGAGCTTGCCCCAGGAAAACTCCAGGGGCCGGCCCGTGTATGCGGTGATGTGGAACGTGCGCTCCGTCTGTTCTCTGCCCTTCTCAGCCTCGGCGGCCGAGAACTCGACCGGAGCCGAAAGCGCCATCGCCTGCCTGCGGTTTTTGGCTTCGATCCACATGCTGTTGCAGATGGCGTAGGCCTGGTCCGGGTCCCGGCCCTCGGATTCGACGAGCTGGGTCGTACAGCGCTTCAGATACTCCTGCTTGCTTTCACCCTTCTTCGGCGTCGGCATTGTCCGTGTCCTCCTTTCCGGTTCCGACGTCCTGCCGTGCGGCTCCCAGGGGCAGTCCGCGTTCGCGCAGCAGTTCCTGCTCCTCCTCGAGCCGCTCGATGACCGACCTGAAATCCCCTCCCCGTTCGGCGACCGCCTCGCTCCGTGTCTTGAGATTGTTTTGGATGGCCAGTATATCGGCCTGAATTTCCTTGATGGGTTCGATGTCTCCCTTCGGCCCTCCCCTCCAGTCGCACCTGGTGAGGGCGCTCATGCGGCCGTAAAAGTCGTCCACGTCAAGCCGGCCACGCAGCCAGGCCTCCTCCTGTAGCATCGTGAAAATCTTCTGGCACGTGGCTCCGAGCCAGGCGCGCCGGCACATAAACACGCGCCAGGCGTCCAGCATTGCCGCCCTGAACCCGGCGTAATTGGTTTCGGAAACGTCGCTGAAGGCGACGACGTACGGAAGATTCAGGCTGGCCGCGATGGCCTTCTTGATCACCTTGACGAACGGTTCGAACGTCTGGCCGGGCCTGCTTGCGGCAATCGGCTTGGGCTCCTCCCCCGGATTGCCGTACATGATCGACCCCGGGATGATCTCCTGATACCTGTCGGTCCTGGGCGATCCGTCCGGGGCGGTGCCGGACTCCTCGAGTCCCGCCAGGGCCGCGGCGGTCCCGTACGGATCGCCGCTTTCGACCTGGATGAACAGCGCAAACGCGGCCGTCACGACGTTCGCCACAAGTTCCGCGTCCAGAAAATCGTTGAGGTCCCTCAGGTACTTCATCCCGGCGGAAAACTGCGAAATCCCGCGGACCTGCTCGGCATCCTGTATGATCATCGTGTGAAGGACGTTCCACCTGTGCCCGGTCCGGGCCGGCACGCGAACGAAGTTCGACGACAGGTCCGCGGCGAAAGGCGCTTCGGCTCTTTTGATCCAGTACGCGACCGGCTCCCCGTACCGGCCGAGTTCGATCCCATCCCGGATGTTGGGATTGCCCGCAAGGTCGGAAGGGGTCTTCACCCGCAGAGGATGCACGACCTGGCAGGCAAGCGAGTACGGACGGCCCGGGTCGTCCAGCATGTGAAGCAGCACGAAGTATTCACCGTACTGGACCAGGTTGCGCTCGAGCAGGAACTGCTGTCCGTAGAACGAAAGCCGTCCGCCGGCGTCCGCCGTGGGACACCATTCGTGCCAGACGGCCCGCTCCTGGTTCTGGATGACGCGCGCTTTGTCCTTGTCCAGCCCGATGGCGTCCGCGTCCACGATCGGATGCGGGACGAGCCCGGAGCCCACGACCGTGGATGCGAATGTCTCCACGATGCCCGCGGCGTGCGGATCGGAATAGACGAGGTCGGTTGCGCGTTCGGCGATCCGTTCCCGCTCTAGGGCTTCGGACTGCGCGTTGAAGTGCCTGACGGGGATCCACTGCTTCATGGATCCTTCGCGCTTGGCGGCCCGCTTCTGGTACTGGTAGGGCACCGTCGGCCGTATGGGCAGTCCGTTCGAGGCGTACAGCACAGGTTTCGTGCGGCTCCGTCGGGTCATCAGGGCCGCCATGGTCTCGACGGCCCGGGCGAACATTTCCTGTCGCTGCGGACCCATCAGTAAGTCCTCCGCGGGATTCCGACGTTGATCGCAGGACTCGGATGACCTTCCTGCGCGAGCGCCTCGAGCAGCTCGCCGCGCCGCTTAAGCAGCGTCTCCAGGTCCGGTCTTCTTACGCGACTCTGCCCGCTCCCCCATTCCTGGGCCTGCAGGGTTTTCGAAATGGCCGCCTCGATCTCTTCCAGAAGCTCTCGGGTGGTCTTTAGCGCCATGCGGAGACCCTCCGTCCGACTGCCGGACATGCCTTTCCGTCCGCACGTCGAGTTTATCCCCCGAAAAACCGCAAAAATGGGATTCGGGCCTTAGTCGGGGTATATTCGGGGCGTATTCGGGGTAGAAAACGGGCAAAAAAGGGGCTTGACAGGTTTCGGGGTTATTCGCAATTTTCGGGAATTTCCCGGGTGGGATGTCTGGTCAGGGCCCTGCAGAAATCGTCCAGGTTTTCTGTCCAGGCGTACCAGCGACCGTTGATGATCCGGGCCGGCATGCCAAGTTTGAGAAACGTCCGGAACACGACCTCGTTTATGCCGAGGTATTCCTGGATGGACTTGGCGGTCTGCAGCAGACGACCCTTGCCGCTCATCTGTTCAGCCATGACGGTCTTTCGTATACGCGGGCCCCAAGGCCGGGTCTCGTCGGTCCTTCCGGAACGATCCTACGTCTGCCTGTCCTCGCGCCGCCGACCCTTGCGGGAGCCACGAGTAATCTGACACCTCCCAGCCATTCCGGGTCCGCACAGGCCGCGGCGATCAGTTCCGCGTCGAGGTAATGGTTGTCCTTGCGGATCCGCACCCATTCCTCGCGGCCTTTACGGTCCAGGCGCTTTTCCTCCGCCAGAATCTGCTGCGAATAATCCCTGCCGGTCCCGGAGTGCAGATAAGCGGCTCCGGCCCCCTCGCGCTTTCTGGCCCGTTCGAGACGCCACCAGAAGGCGTCCTTGAGCTTGTCGGTGTCGAGCAGGACGATCGTAAGCCCTCCTGGGATCGGTTTTCCGGAGGGCAGTCTGTCCAGGGGCTTGCTCATCCGCAATTTGCCCTGCAGCGGGTAACTCGATCCCTTCGTCCCCCATACCTGGCAGCCCCGGCCCCGGCCGTTCTTGCGCAGCCACAGATACGTGTCCTCCGTAGCGCTGATCCCCGAGGCATCATCCAGCAGGGTGCCCGCCGTATCGATGGCCGCC
>Ga0209162_1001808_pt1 | contig 20063 bp, 17 predicted proteins | sample YNPNPMetaG_FD_187121 | JGI IMG/M metagenome (GOLD analysis project Ga0209162, IMG submission 187121) | Anoxygenic and chlorotrophic microbial mat microbial communities from Yellowstone National Park, USA - YNP NP MetaG (SPAdes) (version 2) ... | reverse complement strand
ACTAGCCGCGCCGTTTTTCGATGATCTCTTTTGCCAGAGCCTCCGGCAGCGGCTGGTAATACGCGAATTCCATGGAAGACGTTGCGCGCCCCTGCGTTGCCGAGCGCAGGTCGGTGGTATAGCCGAACATGGATGCCAGCGGGACGTATGCCCGGATGACCTGCGCGTTGCCACGCGCCTCCATGCCTTCGACGTGACCACGGCGCGAGTTGATATCGCCGAGAACCGTTCCGAGAAAATCTTCCGGTGTCACGATTTCGACTTTCATCACCGGTTCGAGAAGGACGGGGCGTCCCTTGCGCACCGCTTCCTTCAGACCCATCGAGGCGGCGATCTTGAACGCCATTTCGGACGAGTCGACCTCGTGGTACGAACCGTCGTAGAGCGTAACCTTCAGATCGACGACCGGATATCCGGCGATGACGCCGCTGGACATGGCTTCTTTGACGCCAGCCTCGACCGCCGGGATGTACTCGCGCGGAATGACGCCGCCAACGATCGCATTGACGAACTCGAAGCCTTTCCCGCGTTCGAGCGGCTCAACCTGCAATTTGACGTGACCGTACTGACCTTTGCCGCCGGTCTGACGTACAAACTTGCTATCCACATCCGCCGGAACCGTGATCGACTCGCGATATGCCACCTGCGGCTTGCCCTGATTGGCTTCGACCTTGTATTCGCGGCGCATACGATCAACGATCACTTCGAGGTGCAGTTCACCCATGCCAGCGATGATCGTCTGACCGGTTTCCTGGTCGGTAAAGACACGGAACGTCGGATCTTCCTCCGCCAGTTTGCTCAGCGCAATTGCCATCTTATCCTGGTCTGCCTTGGTCTTCGGTTCAATCGCCAGTTGAATGACCGGCTCGGGGAAGCGAATGCTTTCCAGGACGATTGGATTGTTCGGATCACAGATCGTATCGCCGGTGTAGCTTTGTTTCGGACCGACCATAGCGGCAATGTCGCCAGCATAGACTTCTTTAATCTCTTCGCGGTGGTTGGCGTGCATCTGCAACAGGCGACCAATGCGCTCACGCTGGTTGCGCGTGGAGTTGAGCACATAGGAGCCGGTTTCCAGTTTCCCGGAATAGACGCGGAAATACGCCAGTTTCCCGACGAACGGGTCTGAGACGATCTTGAACACCAACCCGGTGAATGGTGCATCCTCCGATGTCGGGCGGGTGATCATCTCCACGCCATCATCACCGGCGACCTGACCCGGGCGTGTGCCGCACACCGGCGGAATATCGAGTGGCGACGGCAGGTAATGCACAATCGCGTCGAGCAGGCGTTGTACGCCTTTGTTGCGCAGCGCGGCGCCGCACAGCACCGGCACCAGTTGACCCTTGATCGTCGCCTTTCGCAGTGCGCGGCGCAGTTCTTCGACGCTGAGTTCTTCCCCTTCCAGATAGAGGAGCATCAACTCATCGTCGGTTTCGGCGATCGCCTCGATCATCTCGTTGCGCAGACGTTCGACTTCTGCGGCGATCTCCGCCGGTATCGCGTCCAACTCCTCGCGTTTTCCCTGATCATCGACATAGAGGACCGCCTTGTTCGTGATCAGGTCCACAATGCCGCGGAAGCGATCTTCCGAACCGATCGGGAACTGAATGGGCACCGGTTTTGCGCCAAGGCGCTCGCGAATCATCTCCACTGTGCGCTCAAAGTTGGCGCCGATCCGGTCCATCTTGTTCACGAAGCAGATCCGTGGCACGTGGTACTTATCTGCCTGCCGCCAGACCGTCTCCGACTGCGGCTCAACTCCGGCGACGGCGTCGAAGACCACCACACCGCCGTCGAGCACGCGCAGGGAACGCTCCACCTCCGCCGTAAAATCGACGTGACCAGGCGTATCGATGATATTGATGCGATACGGAACGCCCTCGACCGTCCACTCGGCAGTGGTCGCCGCAGCGGTAATCGTAATGCCGCGCTCACGCTCCTGCTCCATCCAGTCCATCACGGCGGTGCCCTCGTGCACCTCGCCGAGTTTATAGGTGCGACCGGTATAGAACAGGATGCGCTCGGTCGTCGTCGTTTTTCCTGCATCGATGTGCGCAATAATACCAATATTGCGAATGCGTTCTAATGGCACTTCACGAGGCATGAGACTCTCTCCCCTCTTCTGCGCTAGCCGTATCGTCTATCTGGTCGTCGAAGACCGTCTGGCGTACCCTGCCGTCTTGATACAATCCGCATACCGTTCCGTCGTCTCAGAAGCGTCCATAGTGCGAGAATGCGCGGTTGGCTTCCGCCATGCGCTGCACATCCTCTTTCCGTTTGATCGTCGCGCCCGTATTGTTGTAGGCATCGATCAACTCGGCTGCCAGGCGTTCATACATCGGCTTGCCAGAGCGGGCGCGCGCTGACATCAGTAACCAGCGCATCGCCAGCGACTGCCGGCGATCACTCTTGACCTCAACCGGCACCTGATACGTGGCGCCGCCGACACGCCGCGGCTTCACCTCGATCACCGGACCGGCGTTACGCACCGCAGTCTCAAAGACTTCGAGCGCTGGCTTCTTCAAGCGTTCCGCTGCCAGGTCGAACGCCTGATAGACGATCTTTTCGGCGACGCTCTTCTTGCCGCGTTGCATCACCTTATTAATGAACTGCTGCACCAGCACGCTGTTGTAGCGTGGGTCAGGCGGTGGAATACGCCGTTCAATCGTGCCTCGACGGGGCATAGGCTACCTCATCACGCATGGCGCAGGCGATGACAGGCATCATCGCGCTGCGGTATGAACCTACTTCTTCTTTGCCGGAACCGCACTGGCTTTCTTCGTGCCGTACTTTGAACGACCCTGCTTCCGATTGGCGACCCCCTGCGCATCGAGTGTGCCACGCACGATATGGTAGCGCACACCGGGCAGATCCTTCACGCGCCCGCCGCGGATCAGCACGACCGAGTGTTCCTGCAGGTTGTGTCCTTCGCCTGGAATGTAGGCAGTGACTTCCATACCGTTCGACAACCGGACCCGCGCGATCTTACGCAGCGCCGAGTTGGGCTTTTTGGGCGTCATCGTTCTGACCTGCGTGCAAACGCCGCGTTTGAACGGCGAACCTTTGCCGCGCGTCAGTTTCCCCTTCAACACATTCAGGCTGAAACGCAGTGCAGGCGCCTTGACTTTTTTCGTGACCCGCTTGCGCGGCTTCCGAACCAGCTGGTTGATTGTCGGCATGCTGCTTCCGTCCTCCATCGTGCGCGACACCCATGTGCCGGCTACGGCTGATCAGTCGCTATGCAAAAAAATAACCTCGCCCGTCACTGGTCGCAGCAAAGGCTGCGCCTTAGTTCGGGGCCAAACGCAGACAATAAAATACCTGTGCGTATTCCGCACAGCGGTAGGGAAGTATACCATAGTGCCGTGCGCCTGTCAAACCTTTTTGTGCGCCATGCGACAATGGCAGTCTGGTATACTACTATTCCATAAAGCGCTATGACGAGCGCGCTCCGGCGGATGCACGCATCGTCTGGGTGACGGAGAGGAAACGACTATGCGCGAACTCATTATCATTGGCGGTGGCGCTGCGGCGCTTTCAGCCGGAATGTACGCCCTGGGAAAACAACTCGATTTTTTGATGATCTACGAGTCGTTGGGCGGCAAGGCTGGATGGCGTCAGAATATTATCGGTCAGGAGGAAGTTGAGTATCTGGCGGGCGAAGAAGCGGTGCGGATCTTTGAGCGCAAAATTGCAATGCAGACTGATCGCACCATCCGCGATACGGTGCTGGCGGTGCAGCGCGCAGGAACGGGGTTTCGCGTGGAAACCCGCACCCGTGGCGCATTTGAGGCAATGGCGGTGATTGTGGCGACCGGTGCGACGCCGGTGCACCTCAATGCGCCGGGCGCGCAGGAGTTGCTGGGGCAGGGGTTGGGCTACTCGGTGACGACCCACGCCCATCTTCTGGCAGGGAAGACGGCGGCGGTCATCGGATCGACGCATCGGGCGCTGCGCGGAGTGGCTGAACTGGCGCGCACTGCCGGGAAGGTCTATCTGATCATCCCTGATCCGAACGCTGCATCGTTGCCGATGATGCACGCGGTCAGTCAGCGGCAGAATGTCGAAATCCTGACGGGATACGCGGTTGATGAAGTTGCAGGACCGATGAATGTCGAAGAGATCGTCGTTTCGCGCGATGGTCAACAGCGACGGATTGCGGTCGATGCGGCATTCGCCGACCTGGGGCTGCATCCGTGCAGTGAGTGCGTCCAGCATCTCGTGCGTACCGACCAGGATGGCTTTATCTGGGTCGATGAGCGGATGGCGACCACCGTGCCGGGCATCTTTGCCGCCGGCGACGTGACGACATCGTTTGGCGAGCAGGTGCTGATCGCTATTGGCGACGGAGCGCGGGCGGCGCTCAGCGCATACGACTATCTGCTCATGCGTGCGCCGGTTGTGCGGTGATGCAGTGCGCAACCTGGCGCGGTCGCGGTTCGTCATATCGGTTGGAGACGCAGGGGTGCAATAGTCCTTCCTGTGTGTCAGGACTGGGGGCGCCGCCAGAACATGGGCGCCCCGGTCAGTTTCGGTGAGTTGTGTAAGGAGGGGAGTATGAGCGAGCAAACACCCGCCGCCGGTCAACCCGAGCCGCAGAAGGAAACGCCCGATCTGGCGACCGAACTGCGCGAGATGGGGCAGCAGATCGAAGCGCTGTTCCGCGCATTTATCGAGAGTGAGCGTGCAAAGCAGATGCAGGCGACGGTCGCAAAGAGCGTCCAGAATGTTGCGGCGGTAATGCGTGAGACGGTGGAGAAACTCCAGAGCGATCCGCGGGTTCAGCAGGTGGAAGATCGCGGGCGTCAGGCGCTCGAACGGGCGCGCGAGAGCCAGGTGTTCCACGATGTCCAGGAGACGCTGGTGAACGGGCTGGAGCAGATCAACGCACAGTTGCACAAACTGGTCGAGAAACTCGAAGCCGAGCGCGCCGCTGCCGGAACGCAATCTGCTCAAGAGGGTGAGTCCAACCCGCCGGTCGAGCATGTTCCGCTTGAAGCGCCAGCGACCGGTGAGACGAAAAAACTGGAGGAGTAGCACGTCGGGTGTGATGACGCGACCGGGCGTTATGGAGATTGAGAATTTATAGCAGTTCCCACAGAGGTTGAACCAATTGGGCGGGGTTGAACACTCCCAGTATCGCGCTACCCACACGGTGACCGAAATAAATTTCGGTCTACGCTCTGCCGGAAACGGGCGTCTCGCACGACACGGGAAGACCCGGACCGGGGTCAACGTATCTGAGAACTGCTATAAATCCGGTATGCGCCTCGTGCCGTCGGGCTCAAGCCCTCGGCTATCCAGGGCGAAGCCCGCCTGCGCGGGCTATGGCGGATTATTTACTCAAAGACCATAACGCCCCGCGTCATTGCACTACTTTCGGCTATCAGTTGCCGGTCAGGGCGAATGCTGGTATAATTCCGATAGAGCCGCCCCCATAGTCTAGCGGCCCAGGACGTCACCCTTTCAAGGTGAAGATCGCGGGTTCGAATCCCGCTGGGGGTACCAGGATCACATGCCCGACGGTGATCTCCCGTCGGGTGTGTGGCTTTTCAGGGCGCGTGAGCGCCCTGTTTGCTTTTCAGGCGCTGCGCAGTGGAAACCTGGGCGATGCTCCATCGTATACAATTGATAAAGCAGTGTGCGTATTTTACAGCAGATCAGGAGAACTGACATGCGACCGCCGCCTTTGGAGGCGTTCGATCACTTCACCCGTGTGTATGACTGTGTGGATGCGTCGTTCGAGGAAATGCGCAAAACCGCGAGTGAAAGACTTCGTCGTCCGGGTACGTCGATCAGATGGCATTTCGTGCTGGCCAATCTGGTTGTTTTTGTTTCCTGGTTTTTTGATCCCGGTCCGCGTACCATGGTGGCATTGGTGGATATCTTACGCAGATCAGGTGTCTATATAGACGGTATGTATATGTTCCTGCTCTTGTTTGGTTTTGCAGGTTGGTGTGTTTTGGTTGCGATTATTGGTAATTTTGTTTATCGGTGCAAAGATCGTTTTCCTTTTATATTGCTAATTCATAGTGTATTTTTCCTTCCCATTTTATCATTTCTTTCATTGATATCCGGGGGAGATTTTCAATCTGCATCGATAATGTATTTATTCTGGTCTTTTACCTCCCTCGCATTCTGGTTGCTTATCCTCGGTCTCTTGTTTATCATATCTGGAGGCTTTCCTCTTTTTATTTATATGATCCTTTCATCGATTAGTCGCGGCAAGGAAGACGATCTCATTCCCAGTTACATCCATTTTGTGCGTTGTGCCGCTGAGAAAGTGAAGGATGATCCGAAAATGCCCGCTCCTGGATCGGATGAATGGCATCAGATCGAAGCGATTGCGCGCTGGAAATTTGATGGAATCAATGGGCGGGTGCAGACTTTTTCGTTTGGTATTGCATCCGTGGCGCTGTTCGGCATTCTTGCGCTGGTCTTCACCCAGGATGACGTTAAGAGGGCGCTGGTGTGGCTTTGGGAAGAGTGGACGCGGTTGTTGGGAACCGGGTCGAGTGGTAATGGCGGCGCTCTGTTGCCGGTAATAGCAGTGGGAATCATCATTCTGCCAGCCGTGATCTATTTTGCCCGCACCTATGCCGAACTGCGTCGTCTGGAGGCGTTGGGTATCATCTGTGCGCTGGCAGCCGGCGGTTCTGCGCAGCAGCACGCGGGACGGTCGGACGCTGCGCAGCCCACCGTAGATGGGCACAACGATACCGTTGCGACGCCATCATCGCCTGCTGTCTCTGGGGACGGGTCGTCTGACGTACCTGCACTATCCGGCGATCTCCACTCTGATACGCTTTCTGAACCAAACGCGCCTGCTGTCTCGGCAAGCGGGTCGCCCGATGCCGATCTGTCTGCCGGGGTTTCGGCGCCATCCGCTGCCCCGACTCCGCCCGATGTACTGGGCGATCCGTCCAACTCTGCCAATCCTCGCTGTTGAGCATGTCGTGTGGCCGTAGCGTCGGGCGTCAACGTGACAGGAGTGATGGTGCGCTGGCGTGATGTGCTGGCGGAGGAATTGTGTGCTTATGTGTGGATCGAGGCGGCATGCGCTGGAGTGGATGCCACCACGCTAGCGCCCCAAGAACGCTTGCTGCGCCTGCGCCATCCCGAAGCTGTCTCGCTCTGGCTGGGTCGCTGGAAAGCCGAGGGCATCAAGAGCCTGCCCATCCGGGACAGACGCAGGCGCACGTCTACGTTTTCCTCCTGACCACTATGACCCTTTTGTGTTCACATTTCTCCTGGGAGCGAGGTCATCTTGCCCTCGTAGATGCGACGAAATGTGCATTTTCCCTCCGTAAGCATCACAATAAGTCCAGTCGTCCAATGATGCGTAGAAAAGCGCCTATCGTTGTTTGAAACATACCTGCTGCCCGACTGTTTGCCTCCAGGAAAAACTCCGGATTTTTTATCCGCTTTTTGTTTCAGGGAGCGCCATTCTCTCGTTATCGTCGTCTCCCGGCATTGACGACAAAGAACGCTATCTGATCCAGGAAGGGCACAAGCAGCACCACCGGCGCCCATATCGCGCGCCGTGTCCGACGGCGTGCGGCGACGGATCATAACGAAGGCTACCGCCACACCTGGACGTTCACTGACGACGACGGTGAGATCGGCTATGATAGGTGCAGGCATCACGGACCGACACCGCCGAAACAAGCCATCGGCGCAGCCACGCCCACCAGCGCGCCCTGCATGGTTGCCGCGCTGGTATCACATCGGGATCCAGCAACGGTTGAACATGCCGGGCGCACCCGTCTGCATCATAGAATGTGACCAGGGCGAAGGTAAACAGTGGTGTCAGGGCACAGAACAACCCCTCGGAGACCAGCGCTTCGATTGCTTCGATCGGATGGCTGGCATTCGTCGTGATCCGCACAGTACTGACTGCTGGGGGCAGCATTCCATAGATCACCCGGCGTCCTCCAATGTCAGCCGTTGCGATCATGAGCGGCCCTCCTCCAGCGACCGTCACCCCTCCGTGCGCATGCGTCTGAATAGACCAGAGATTGCTGTCAATAGAGCGCCGATGGAGCGAAAACACCCACTCATCGACTGCAACTGTTAGAACAGCATCGCTGAGTTGATAGCGCTGGCACATTCTTGCGCGATTGAGCATATGAATATCAGGATTCTGATTGACCATAGGCTGCTGGACATCAGGTTATGCTTATACACTCGCCGTCCATGAGAACTAAGGTTCATAGGTAAAGGGGAACGCTCTGGAAACCACGTTGGGAGACGTATAAATAGTTCCATCGCCAGCGGTGAAACTTCCAACCGCTCGTGTTCGGTACCGTGTCGTTCCATAATCATACCCATAGCGATCAGTCTCAACTGACAGAAAAAAACTACTTTTGGAGTTAGACTTGCATCCGAGATCTGCCCAGTATGGAAGAAATAAAAACCATCGTTCGACCTGTACACATACGATCAAAGACTGCCGAATAAATACCCCCGAACATAATTGTGAGGCGGCTGTGCTGACATTATGTGTATGAAATGTCGGATCACTTACGACAATTTGACACGAGACGTCGGAACTTAATCCTGCCAGCTCTGAAAGTTGTTGTCCATTTGGTGTTGAAGTGTATGTATATTCACCAACATACTCATCCTCGTGCCCAGACGAGTCATCATTCGGATACGGCATTGCTGCAATGCTTTCGGCGCTCAGAGAAAGCCACAGTGCCAGAAGCAAGCTGATGATACCAAGACTTCTTGCACGCATAGCAGACCTTCTTCGCATAGAGCATCGATATGGATACCCTGGAGAGGTTATCTTCTTCTGAACGACGGTCGCCAATGCATCGCAGGTTTGGGCACTGGTAGCGTGTTGTCTGGAAAAGACTTGACCTCTGATGTCGAAGTATATTCCTTGCGTCGGGATTCGTCCCTGGGAAAAACCCAGGTTTTGTATCCGATTTTTTTGAGCCAGCGCTGTGATCCATCAACCGCTGCCGCTCCCCGTCATCCTCCCCATCGTCAGCATCAAGCAGCGCTGGCGGCACGCACTCGCGCACTCAGAGCGCGACGTTCATGCGCGTCTTCATCTCCAGCTTCGCCAGCAGTCTGCCTGTGTGATACTCGACTGTCTTGCGGCTTATCCCCAGCAGCGTCGCTATTGCCACCGTATCCTGTCCGTGTGCCAGCAGCAGCGCCACCTGCCGCTTCCGCCGGGTCAGGCGCCGCCAGCGCAGGCCGACGTCCGCTTGCCAGCGCTGCGCCCGGATGCAGTGCGCCGGGTCGCCGTGCCATCCGTGGTGCGCTGCGCAGCAGATGGCATGCTCCAGGACGGTCGCGTCCAGCGCGAGCGGCAGACAGGCAGTCGCGCCAGCGCTCACGAGCAGCGCCAGCGCGCCGTCGTCGCACCAGGACGTGAGAACAAGCGCAGCAACCTGCAGCGTGCGGCGGCGCTGCCAGCGGATGAGGGTCAGCAGATTCCGATCCGATGCGGTCCACGCCAGCACGAGGACGTCCGGCGGTTAAGCGCATCCAGCGTCGGGCGACTGTCAGGTCGCCCGTGACGCCAGAGAGCGCAGCGTTGGGGGCGCGGCTCAGAATGGCGTGCACGCCAGCGCGAATGATCGACGCCGGTGCTGCGATGATTACCTGTACCATCAGAATCGTCTCCAGCGCAGGCTGAGCGTTATCCGCTGACCGCCCGCGCCCTGGCACGTCACTGCTACGGCGAGTCTACAGCGACGACACGGCAATGTCTATCCGGGAAAGACCCTTAGTTGAGGAGAGGCTTTGTGTTCCGGGACAAAGCGCGGGCGCAGCGATTGGCGCGGTCGGCGCTTCCAGGAGTCTTTGGAGTCGTTGTAGTGCCGGGACTGAGCAATATCTGTGGTTGTTTTCGCCTGAACGCAGGGGCTTCCATAATTCATTTCTGATGTTCGACAGTGCCATCAGGCTGATCACACCGGGAGCGCTGCCGCCTGCCCGCGTCTGCCGGGGTCAAACAGGCAGGCAAACATCCTTGCTACAGCGTGCAGATGCATTCAGCCCCGCGCCAGCGGGGATTCGTGTCATCAGCGCGGGCATACATGCTCGCGCGGGCGTGAACTCCGCCTCACCCACGCCCGACAGTGATGAAGATTGAGAATTTATAGCAGTTCTCAGATACGTTGACCCCTGTCTGGGGCTGCCGTGTCGCACGAGATGCCCGCGTCCAGCGGAGTGTAGACCGAAATGTATTTCGGTCATCGCGTGGGGCGCGCAATTCCCAGGAGTGTTCAACCTTGTCCAACAGGTTCAACCTTTGTGAGAACCGCTATAATCCGGTATGCGCCTTTTGCCGTCGGGCTAAAGCCCTCGGCTATATAATGCGAAGCCCGCCTGCGCGGGCTATACCGGATTATTTACTCAAAGACCATTAGCAGAACGTCTCAATCTTCTTCCTCAATCCATTCAAGCGCGTAGATGATCCCGCCGTGCCTGATCCGGCTGACGAGCGGGTGAAGCGGTGCATCGTCGGCAGCGCGACGGTAGATATAGCGGGTATTCGTTTCGTGCTCGATGAGCAGGTAATCGCCGTAGTCAAGGATAGTCGGATCGCTGCCGTTGACTACCGTTTCGTCACAGCCGTACACGTCGTCCATCTGGATGATCCTTTCATTCGTGATCGCTCTTGCCAGACGCTTGCACCCGTTTGTGCGCATATCCAGCGATCGTTTGCTGCCGGTCATAAGGCTCGATATGGAACGGAGAAACCTGCCGGAGAAACCTTTCCCTGTACGACGCATGGGCGCCGCCGTTGCCAGGAGCATCGGCGGCGCTCTGCTATCCGGTTACCTGTGCGCCGTCGCGCCGTTGCGCAGCGCAATTGGAACCGAAGTCGGTCCCTCGACGCCGGTTTCGATCAGAGTGTTGCTCACGATGGTCGTTGCGCGGCGCTCAAAGATCGTGTTGGTGATCTCATCGACCAGCGCAATCGCGCCGTTGTAGCCGACTATTGATCGTCGATGATATCCGAAGCGGTCTTCGACCGGGAATCCAACCCGCACCAGCGGAATGTTCTCGGCTTCGGCGATGAACCTGCCCTTTGAGTGCCCGATGAGCAGATCAACCGGTTGCCGCTTGATGCGCTTGTGCAATTCGTGCAGATCACCCTTGAGGATGATCTCACTCTCGACCCCCAGTTCTTCCGTCAGTTCGACCATGCGTTCTCCCCAGGGGCGATTGTCGGCGGCGGTCAGAATGTATGCCGGGGTCATGCCCATTTCGGCGATCAGCCCGACCAACCCTTCGAGCAGGTCGGGATCGCCGTAGAGTGCGACCCGCAGTCCAGTGGTGTACATATGCGTATCGACCAGCGCATCGAGCAGGCGTGCCCGCTCGACTTCCAGCGATTCGGGGATCGTATGATCGGTGATCTCGACCAGCGTGTTGACGAAAGCATCGGTATTCTTCAGCCCGATGGGCATGGTCAACACATGGGCGGGCACGTTGTAGCGTCGTTCGTAAATGCGCGCCGCTTCGCCGCCAACGTGGCGCTGGAGCGCAATCGTTGCCAGCGATTTCGAGGAGCTGCGCAGTTCCTCGATGGTCGTGCCGCCGCGCGGAACATGGGGACGCGGGTCGTAGTAGCCGCCGTCGAGGGTCTCTGAGTAGTCGGTGATCCACAGCCCGTGCAGTCCCATCTCCCGCAGCATATGCTTCAGTTCGCGGATGTCGCCGGGGTTGACCCAACCGGGAATGATGTTGATCCTGCCGTTGGTCTCGCCTTTCTTCTTGCGGCGATCCGGGAGATTGAGGGCGATCTCTTTGAGAAAGTTGTCGAAGCCGGTCGTGTGATTGCCGATGTACGACGGAGTTTTGACCGAAATGATCGGGATTGTGACGTCCGGGTGTTTGTCCAGAAACTCATCGATGATCGCAGGAATGTCGTCCCCGATCGTTTCTGAGAGACAGGTCGAACAGATCATGATCATGGTCGGATGGAAGCGTTCCCAGATATTCTTGAGCGCCGCGAGCAGGTTCTGCTTGCCGCCGTAGACCGTTGTCTTTTCAGTGAGCGAGGTGGTGGCGACCTCAACCGGCTCGCGGAAGTGACGTGACATCTGGTGACGCGGGTAGGTGGCGCATCCCTGGGAGCCGTGGTTGATGGTGATAGCGCCGTGAATGCCGTAATTGGCGAGCATTGCCCCGATCGGCGCGCAGGAACGGGTCGGGTTGATGGCAACGGCTCGTTCCTGAAGGGTCAGACAGCTGGTCATGACTCCACCTCCTCAGATCCGTGGACTGCATGGCGGGCGGCGGGTGCAGGTCGGGCGTGCTGATGCACGATATTCCAGACTGGCGCGTGCAGGGCTTTATCAATATCGCGCGCGAAGTTGACCATGCCCACAAAACCGGCGTAGGGTCCGGTGTCGTAGGTATGCCCATTGACGAACGGCACGCCCATTTTGTATGCCAGGTACCGCTCCTTGTTGCCTGAGATGAACAGGTCGGGGCGGCGACGGGTCAGGATTTCTTCGATTTCGGGAACGTTCGGGTTGTCGATGACCAGCGCACCTTCGCCGATCTGGTTGAATATCTTCTCGTAATCATCGGTATGCCCGAAGGTTGTGGCTGCCGTCTCGGTCTCCATGCCCAATTCGCGCAGGAGTTCGATCCAGTGCCAGACGCGCGGACCGCCCTGGTAGATGAAGACGCGCTTCCCTTGCAGGCGTTGACGATAGGCGTCGATGTAGGGTTGAATGCGCGCCGTCTCACGGGCGATCACCTCTTCGGCGCGCGCTTCAAGCCCAAAGAACGCGGCGGTGTCGCGCAGCGCTTTTGCCATGTTTTTGATGCCCCAGAGCGTGACATTGATGTAGGGCGTGCCATACTTATCCTTCATCATGTCGGCGATATAGGTGGCGGATCGCTGGCAGTGCACGATATTGAGCGCCGCTTTGTGCATGATCTTCAGGTCGTCCACCGAGACGTTCCCGGTGAAGCGGGCGATGATCCGCAAGCCAAGCGCCTCGAAGAGATACTCAAAGGTGCGGATGTCATTCTTGATGTTGTAGTCGCCGATAATGTTGATCGAGCGGCTGAAATCGCCCTCCGGCTCGACCGAGCCGACCAGCTGACGAAAGATCGTCTCGTTGCCGACGTGGTGCCCCATCGACTGACTGACGCCACGAAACCCCTCGCACTCGAAGAACACCACCGGTTTGCCGATGATCGCTTCCGCCTGTTTGGCGACGTCGCGCCCGTCGTCGCCGATCAGCGCCGTGGAGCAGGTGTTGTAGACGAACACCGCCTTTGCGTCAGGAAACTCGGCGCTGGCTTCGATGATCGACTGAAGCAGCTTTTTCTCGCCGCCGAAGACGATGTTGGTTTCGTTCATGTCGGTGACGAAGGTATACTTCATATGAAAATCGCTGTCGGCGAGGTGCGGACGGTAGCCCCAGGAGAAGAACGCGCACCCGATCGGTCCGTGGGTCAGTTGAATAGCGTCCTTGACCGGTCCGCCGACGACGCCGCGGCAGCCGGCGTAGGTGCAGCCGCGCTCGGTCATATCGCCAGGCGTGGTCGCCACATTGCTGGCGATGAAACAGGCAGTACCGTCGCCGCGCTGACACTTCCCGCCCGGTCCCTTGAGCGCGATATGGATCGCCCGCTCAGGCAGGGTCTGATTGCATTTGAACTGCATGGTGATTCTCCTTCCGCTGCGCCAGAAACTTCGGCATACAGACTCGTTCGCCCACGCCGCACCCCTCCTCGCCCGGCACGCCGATTGCATCGGCGCGGCACCGCTGGCAGTTGCGAAACTGCTCAATGACCGTCGCGCATTCGTCGCGCACCTGATTGACCAGCGAAGGTGAAGGTTCCGGCAGGTGGGCGAACTTTGCCAGGGGCATGAGCGGGATGATGTTCATGATGTATGCACCGTGATCTTTGACCGTGCGCGCGACATCGATCAGGTGATGATCGTTAACGCCCGGAATCAGCACAGAATTGACCTTGACCGCCATGCCGCGCAGCGCCGCTTCCCGTAGACCGGTCAGTTGATTGTGGAGGAGCAGCGTGCATGCCTCGCGTCCACGGTACGTCCTGCCGCGATACCGCACATAAGCGTATATCTGTTCGGCGATTGCCGGATCAACCGCATTGATTGTGATGGTCAGCGTGGTAATGCCAGCCTGCTCGATGGCATCGATCTGATCCGGCAGCAGCAAGCCGTTCGTGGAGAGACAGCGGATCAGCTGCGGAAACTCGTCGCGTGCACGCTCGAATGTGGTCAGTGTCGCGTTGTTTGCCAGCGCATCGCCCGGACCGGCGACGCCAAGGACGCGCAGACGCGGGTCGCGGGCGACCGCATGGCGCACAGTTTGCAGCGCCTCATCGGGCGATACCACGCGCATCGTAACGCCGGGGCGATTTTCATTCGGGCAGGCATACCGGCGAATGCAGTAGTTGCACTGAATGTTGCAGCGCGGCGCCACCGGAACGTGGATGCGTCCGAAGCGGAAATGCGCTGCGCGGCTGTAACATGGATGCGCGCTCAGGTCGATTTTGGGAAAACAGACGCCCTGGCACGATCCGGCGGATGAAGCGTCCATGAGAGCCTCCATGACGCTGACGCGCCGCTAATCCACGATACCGTATTCGCGCATCAGATCCTCGAGTTCGTCCTGTGTGATCGGGGTAGGGATGGTGAACTCATCATTCTCATCGATCTTGCGCGCCAGTTCACGGTACTCGTGCGCCTGCGGCAGTTCAGGGTCGTAGTCGATGACGGTTTTCTTGTTGATCTCGGCGCGCTGGACGTCTTTGCTGCGCGGCACGAAGTGGATCATCTTCGTGTTGAGACGGCGTGCGAACGCCTCAACCAGCGCCTGCTCATTTTCGACGAGGCGCGAATTGCAGATCAACCCGCCAAGGCGGGCGTAGCCGCGTTCCGCGAACTTCTTGATGCCCTTGCAGATGTTGTTCGCCGCAAAGAGCGCCATATACTCGCCGGAACAGACAATGTAGATCTCTTCGGCATACCCTTCGCGGATCGGCATAGCGAACCCGCCGCAGACCACATCGCCAAGGACGTCGTAGAAGACATAATCGAGCTCGTCCTTGTATGCGCCCAGGGTTTCGAGGGTTTGAATAGCGGTAATCACCCCGCGTCCGCCGCACCCGACGCCGGGTTCAGGTCCGCCCGACTCGACGCATTTGACGCCGCCGTATCCCTGAACGACCACCTTTTCGAGTTGCACGCTTTCAGGACCAACGTCGCGCAGGGTGTCGAGCACCGACGGCTGGCGCACGCCGCGGAGAAGCAGACGGGTGCAATCCGCCTTGGGGTCGCACCCGACGACCATCAACCGGTATCCCATCGATGCCAGTGCGGCTGCGGTGTTCTGCTGCGTGGTGGACTTGCCAATCCCGCCCTTGCCGTAGAAAGCGACCTGTCGCATCGTTGTGCTCCTTTCCATCGAACTACGCGCAACAGTATGCGCGCGAGTGCAAACCGGATCGTTCTTGAACGCACAAACGTGGAGTGTGCCGGGTGCGCGGCGACGGCGGAACAGGTGCAGATCAGGCGAAGGACATACACCGGCGCTCACGCCGCCGCTGTGCACCCCGGCAGCAATCCAGGGTGCATCGAACATCAGTCTGACGGCATGAGCAGGAAGGGGGACATGTGGTATAATGCCACCGCATCGGCGCTCACGCCGCCGCTGCAATCGATCCCCCGCCGGTGCCAGCGGCGTGGGGATCGCCTGTTGCCTGAACCGATCTGTCAGACGCCGGGCTGCACTATCGCCAGGATAGCGATTGCAGTGCCAGTGCAACCGCTCCCTGTAGACGACTGAATACGACCCCGATACTCAGCCCGGTTGTGACATGCTGCTCAGGCAGTTTGTGCTTCACTGCAAAGAAGGCGTCATTGAGGATCACGACACTGTGGCGTTGCAGGGTTGACAGTGTTGATACGTGCATCGTGCCAGCACGCTCAACGCCACTGTTGGTTTCCATCGGCGGGATTTGTAGAGAATATACCATTGAAGATCGAGTTTGGCAATACGTTTTTGAGACATGATCGTTAACGTTCGATAACCAACAGGGGCTGATCGTCTATTTTGTACGTATGTATTTGCGCGCAAAACGCTGATGGCTTCAGATCCGGCAGCGAGATGAAACGGTTATGGTGTGAAGAGTGATTTCGCCGATGGCGACACGGCTGACGATCCACGTCCTTTTTACGCTGGACTGCGAGAGCATTGCGATCCGCACGGCGAAGGAGGGACCACGCTCCTGGGAGCAGAGCGCGCGCGCGATTGAAGGGTATTGCAATCGTCTGCTTCGGGCAGGGTATCCGCCGACGTTGTTCGTCGCACCGCAGTGCGCAGTCGAACACACGCCGCTGCTCGAAGAACTGGCGGGGCGCGGCGTCGAACTCGGGCTGTATGTGAATCCGTTGCAGGCGGAGAACGGTTCGTACCGCAATTTCCTGGGCACGCTTGCGCCGGATGTGCAACGCCAGTTGATCGATGACGCAGCCGAGCGCTTCGCCGACGCCATTGGCGTTCGTCCGCGCTCATTTCGCCCCTGCAAGCATTCGGCGAGCGACGCTACCTATCGCCTGCTCTACGAACTCGGTTTTCGTCAGGGTTCGATTGCGCAGCCCGGTTTTATGCTGCCGCGCATTGGGGTGGAGTGGGAGCACGTGGCGCACCACCCGCGCTACGTCGATGCGCAGCACCACGAGCGCGCCGGCGACCTGCCGTTCCTCGATGTGCCAGTGACGACCGACCCGGATCAGCGACAGATCACCAATCAACCGTATGAGTTGCGGATCGACGCCGGAACGTTCGAGGCGTTGCACCAACCGGTGATCGAACGCGCCATCGAGCGTATGATCGAGGATGTTGCATCGTTCTGCGCACTCTGTTTTACGTCCGATAATCGTCCGGCGTATGACAATGACAATGATAAACATAGTCGGACGCTGGAAGCCGTCCTTGATTATCTCGAAGCGCTCGGCGAACGGCATGATCTTGTTCCGACGACCCTGGCTGGCGCCCACGAACGTTTTCGCGCCCTGCGCCACATGGTGAGTGCAGCGCAGGAGTGAACAGGCAACGGTATGCTGCGTCAACTCACGATTGCCCTCTCGTTTCCCCCGGTCATCTGGCGGAGGTTGCTGAGTCATTTCGGGCTTGCGCTGGCGGTCTGGTCTGGCATGGCGCTGGCGGCTGGCATGGTGGTCAGCATTCCGGTCTACGCCGAAGCGTCGGGGTACCGCATTTTGCTGGCGGCGCTCACCGAACGCGCAGTTGCCGACCCGCTGCCGCCATTCGCCATGATCTATCGCTACGGCGGTGCGTCCGATCCATCGATTTCGTGGCAACAGTACCTGCTGACGGATCAACTGGCAGGCAATCTGCCAGCGGCGGGGATTGACCTGCCAGCGCCGCCGGGCGTGCGCTTCGCTGCCACCGAAAAACTGCGCGTCGGGTTTCCTGACGGCGCGGGGCGGGAAGTTCTGTTTGCCCGTATCGGGTTCCTCAGCGGCATCGAACGGCACATCCAGATTGTTGATGGCGATCTGCCGCGTTCCTTCACCGGCGACGGACCGCTCGACGTGCTGGTTTCAGAAACAACCGCTGCGAAGAACACGCTGCTGATCGATGATCTCTACCGGGTTGAGTCGACCGGTCGCGAGCCTCGGATCGATGTCATTGTGCGCATTGCCGGCATATGGCGACCAGCAGACGCCGATGCCGGCTACTGGTTTCAAACGCCATCGGCTTATAGCGATGTCTTTCTCGTACCAGAGGAAAGTTTCGCCCTGATTGCGGATGTGCCGGATGCGCGGTTTGTGACATTGGCGGCGTGGTACACAGCGATCGACGGCAGCAGTGTGCGAAGCGGCGACGTCGAGCGTCTGCGCGAGCGGATTGCGACCGCCACTGCCGATATTCAGCAGCGCCTGCCCGGCGTGCAACTCGTGCGCTCGCCTATGGAAGCGCTGGAACGGCACCGGGAACAGGTGCGCGTCTTGACGGTCACGCTCGCGTTGTTTGCCGTGCCGCTCCTGGTCGTCATCGGCTATTTCGTGCTCCAGGTCGCCGGGATGACCGTTGCGCGCCAGCAGCAGGAGATGGCGATCCTGCGCAGTCGCGGCAGTTCGCGCTGGCAGGTGCTGGGGCTGGCGCTCGGCGAAGTGCTGCTCCTCGGCGCGGCGGCGTGGGCGGCTGGTTTGCCGCTGGGATTGTTGCTGGCGCATGTGATCTCCTGGACTGTCTCCTTTTTGCGGTTTGCGCCGCTCGACGCGCCGACGCCAGCATTGTTGCCAGCAAGCCCATGGCATGCGCTGGCGACGGTTCTGATGGCGCTGCCAGCCGTGGCGCTCCCGGCGCTGAGCGCTGCCGGTCGAACGATCATTTCCTACAAGAGCGAACGCGCACGCGCAACCCGACCACCGCTCTGGCAACGTCTCTACCTCGATATCCTGCTGTTGATACCGGCAGTCTATGGTTATCAACAGTTACGGTTGAGTGGTATGATCGGGGTGCCGGGCGTGACTGTCGGTACGGATGATCCTTTTCGCAATCCGCTGTTGCTGCTCGCTCCGGCGTTGATGGTGTTTGCCGGTACGCTGGTCGGTATGCGCTTCCTGCCGCTGCTGCTACGCGCGCTGGCGTGGATTGCGGGGCTGTTGCCAGGAGTGGCGCTTGTGACGGCGCTGCGCTTCCTGGCGCGCATGCCGGGCGCCTATGGCGGACCGGCGCTGCTTGTTGCGCTGACGCTGGCGCTTGCAACATTCACGTCGTCGATGGCGCTCACACTGGATCGTCATAGTGAAGAACGGGCGTACTATCGAGGCGCGGCGGATGTGCGTCTCGTATATCCTGGCGCGGCGATAACATCGGCAAACATTGCTGGCGATCGCGAGATCGCCCCGGCGGAAACCAGTCTTGATCTGAGCGGAGGCACGCTGGGCACAACGGGCGAAGCCGATACGACACCCAGCACGGCGTACCTGTTCGTGCCGATCGAAGAGTATCTGCTGATCCCCGGCGTGACCGGCGCCACCCGCGTTGCGCCTGGCAAGGTAGACATTATCGTGGGGAGCGCGCGACCAATCAGCGGCATTTTCTACGGCGTTGATCGGACGACCCTGGCAGCAGTGCTGGCGGATGCGTGGCGACCTGACTATGCCGATGAGTCCCTCGGCGCGTTGATGAACCGTCTGGCGGATTATCCCGATGCGGCGCTGGTTTCTGAAACATTCGCAACACAACAAGGGCTGCGAATCGGCGACCGGTTTACGCTGGCGATGAATGATCGCGGGCAGACGCAAAATATCACATTTACGATCGTTGGTATGCTCAGGTATTTTCCAACGCTCTACGATCAGGGTCCGCCGTTTGTGATCGGGAACCTGGACTACAGTTTCGATTCACAGGGTGGGCTGTACCCGTATGAGGTCTGGCTCTCGCTGGCGCCCGACGCCAGTTTGCAAACGGTAGCGGCAGCAGGGATCGGGTACGGGCTGCGCATGATCCGCTCGACGCCGCAGACGTTGCTCGATCTCGATCTGCGCCGACCGGAGCGACAGGGATTGTTCGGGTTGCTCTCGGTCGGTTTTCTGGCGACAACCATGGTGACCGTGATCGGATTTGTCGCCTATACGCTTCTCTCGTTCCAGCGTCGCCTGGTGGAGTTGGGAGTCCTGCGCGCAATCGGCTTGAGTACGCGGCAGTTGAGCATGCTGCTGGTCTTCGAGCAGATGCTGGTCGTCGGTTTTGGCGCCGTGTCTGGCACGCTGGTCGGTATTCTGACGAGTCGGTTGTTTATTCCATTCTTGCAGGTTCGTACCGGGGTCTATCCTGAGACGCCGCCGTTCGTGGTGCGGATCGACTGGGAGCGGATCGCGCTGGTGTACGGCATTTCCGGCGGTTTGCTGGCTGCAACGATTGTTGTGACCGTGCTCTTGTTGCATCGGATGCGCATTTTCGAGGCAGTGAAACTGGGTGAGGCGGTATAGTCTCGTGAAGCGGTGTGAAGGCAATGTTGACTTCGCTGCAAAAACGCACCGCTGAGACGCCGAG
>Ga0209162_1001807_pt1 | contig 20088 bp, 16 predicted proteins | sample YNPNPMetaG_FD_187121 | JGI IMG/M metagenome (GOLD analysis project Ga0209162, IMG submission 187121) | Anoxygenic and chlorotrophic microbial mat microbial communities from Yellowstone National Park, USA - YNP NP MetaG (SPAdes) (version 2) ... | reverse complement strand
ACCCGGGGCACCATCTGGTCTGGTGCGCCGGGCCTACACTGCTCCAAGCAGGTCAAGCGGTGCTAACCAGACCATACGTCCGGCTTCTTCGCCCGCTTGACCTGCTTGGAGCAGTGTTGCTGCATATTCTTGCTCATCGCTCCCTTGATTGCATTGGCGGGAGCATAGCACACTTCGGCGCGGACGTCAAACGGCTGCGCCGCGAAACGCTGTCTCACTCCCACCTCCGCTCATCCACGAAGCGTTTCGCATCGGCGGGCAGGCCGGGAACCAGTTCGACGCGGCAGTGCAGTTTGAGCGTCTCGTGCAGGGCCGCCTCGACCGCGGCGCTCACCGCGGCGGGGTCGGCGTCGCTCGCCGGCGCCACCCGGCAGATCAGGTCATCGCGGTGGCTCTCGCGCACCACCACGGCCTGATAGGCGGCCACCCCGGCGATGCCGCGCAGCGTCTCGTCAATATGGCGTGGATGCACGAACAGCCCGCGCACCTTGACGCTGTCGCCGCTGCGCCCGAGCCAGCCCACCAGCCGCGGGGTGGGGATGGCCGTCGGCGGGCCAGGCTCCATCACCGCCGAGAGATCGCCCACGGCGAAACGCACCAGGATGTAGTCGCGCCGGAACAACGTCACCACCACCTCGCCCGTCTGTCCGGGGGGCAAGGGTTCACCGCTATTCAGATCGCACACCTGCACCAGGGCGTCGTCGGGCAGATGCCAGCCCTGGCGTTCGGGGCCGTTGTAGCCCAGGTTGCCTGCTTCGGCGGTGCCATAGCCGTCGTAGACCAGAATGCCGTACTGCTCCTCGAAGAGCGTCCGCAGCGAGGGCGGCAGCGGTTCGGCGGCCACGAAGGCCTTCTTGAGCGGCCAGGCCCGCGGATCGTGGCCCAGTTCCACCGCCTTCTCCAGCAGGGCCTTGAGGTAGCTCGGCAGCCCGGCATAGGCAGTGACGCCGAGATCGCGCATGGTCTCGATCTGCTGCTGCTGCGCGCCGATCCCCGCCGGAATCACCGCGCAGCCGACGGCGCGCGCCCCCTCCTCGAACATCACCCCGGCAGGTGTCAGGTGGTAGCCGAAGCAGTTGAGCACAATATCGCCCGGCCCGAAGCCAGCGGCGCGGAAGGCCGGCGCCCAGCGCCACGAGTCCGGCTCGTCTGGTTCGGGATCGTAGATCGGGCCGGGCGACTGGAAGACGCGCCGCAGGCTCGAAAGTGGCACGGTCAGCATCCCGCCGAGACCCGGCCCCTGACGCTGGATCTCGACCAGGTGCTCCTTGCGCAGCACCGGCAGGCGCGCCAGATCCGCGGCGCACTGAATGGCGGCGGGCGTCAACCCCGCGGCGTCCATCCGCTGGCGAAAGGCCGGCGAACGTTCGTAGCCATAGGCGACGATCTCGCGGACCCGCTGGTCAAAACTGGCGTAGAAAGCCTGGAGGTCCATGGCTCCTCATCGTTGACAGGATGGACGCGGTGGAGAGGTCTGGGGAGGCCGCGTCTCCCCGCACGACCCGCTTTCCTGACGTGAACATAAGCCCTCGGCGAGGGGTATGGGGAAACCTGGTTTCCCCATACCCCACCTCCCCCCGCTGGGGGGAGGAGCTGGACTCTCTCCCCCAGCGGGGGAGGGCTGGGGAGGGGGCCGTCACCTTATTTGAAACGTATTGCCCTTAGAGCGGGATCATCCCCGCCCGCAGGAGGGAGAACGCGCGCGCCACCCTCACCCGGTGGAGGGTTCTCGGAAGGCGAAGCCCCTCCGAGCCTTCGCAGGAAGCCGTGTGCGGGGAATGGGGCAAGTGGGTTTCCCCACCCTCAGGACAGCCAGCGCTTACGGCGCTTGTAGTGCTTAACCTCGCGGTAGCTCTTGCGCCCGCCCACCTCATTGAGCCCCAGGTAGAACTCCCGCACGTCGGCGTTATCCTTCAGGTCGGCGGGCGAGCCATCGAGAACGATACGCCCATTCTCCATGATATACGCATGATCGGCCGAATCAAGGGCCAGACGGGCGTTTTGCTCCACCAGCAGGATGGTCGTGCCCTGCTCCTTGTTGATCCGCCTGATGATGCGGAAGATCTCTTCCACCAGCAAGGGCGCCAACCCGAGCGAAGGTTCATCGAGCATGATCAGGCGGGGGCGGGCCATGAGCGCCCGCCCGATGGCGAGCATCTGCTGTTCGCCGCCGCTGAGGAAGCCCGCCGTCTGATTGCGGCGCTCTTTCAGACGCGGAAAGTAGTTGTAGACCAGTTCCAGATCCTGGGCAAAACCGCCCATCCCGCGGGTATAGGCCCCGGCGCGCAGGTTTTCCTCCACCGTCAGGTGCTCGAAGACGCGCCGCCCCTCCATCACCTGGAAGATGCCCATGCGCACGATCTCCGCCGCGTCCTTCTTATGGATGGGCTGGTCGAGAAAGAGGATCTCGCCGTCGGTGACTTCGCCGTTCTCCGGCTTGAGCAGCCCGGAGATCGCTTTGAGCGTCGTGCTCTTGCCCGCGCCGTTGGAGCCGAGCACGGCGACAATCCGGCCCTCCGGCACCTCCAGCGACAGCCCTTTGAGCACCAGGACCACGTCGTTATAGATGACCTCGATATTGTTGAGGGATAGCATGGTTTGTTGCCTCTGCGCGCCGGGCGGTCTGGACGAAGCACTCAGGACGTACGCGGTAGGAGTGCGGGGAGGCTTCGCCTCCCCGCATCCCCCGCTTCCCCGCCCGCGGCGGGGGCGCTGTGGCGGTTCGCCGGGCCGCCTGGCCGCCGTGGGCGGGGAACGAGCAACACATGGTTCGTAGCGGGCGTGCGGCCCCCCTTCCCGTCGGGAGGCGACTGCGTATTACTACAGTTGTAGGTGCGCTCCCCGTCGGGCTGAAAGCCCTCGGCTACAGGGTGCAAAGCCCACCTTCGTGGGCTACACAGGCCACGGAGGTGGCCTTCGCAAGCGCTAGCCGAGGCGTTTACGCCGACGGAAACGGATCATCTGCCGAAATACAACTGTAATAATATCCCCTGTCATGATTCGCCCCGACGGAGGACCAATACCCATTCGCTTCCTACCGGGCCGAAATGAAATCGGTGATCGCTACCCACGTACCGTTCTCGACCCGGAACAGCCGCAGCGACTTCGCGCCAGCGTGGTCGGTTGCGGTGAAGACGATCGGCTGCGTCACGCCGCCGGTGTCGATCTCCCCCATAGTCTGCAGCGTGTTCCTGATGTTCTCGCCGGTCAGTTCCTTGCCATCGGCCAGCGTCTTCTCGATCCCCGCCACCAGAATGGACATGGCCGTCCAGCCCTGGACGAAGGTGCTGGTGGCGCCGCCGTAGTCAATCCCCTTCTCTTTGGCGAACTCCAGGGCCACTTTGGCCCCCTCGGCGGCGGGGTCGAAGGGGATGGCGCCGACCACGCCCTCGGCATCGGCGCCGGCGAGCTTGATCAGCAGTTCATTGGCGCACCAGTTCAGGCAGACGAACTGGATATCCAGGCCCAGACTCCTGGCGTTCTTGATAGCCAGAGACGCCGGGGTGGAGACGTTTTGCATAAAGACGTAGTTGGCCCCGAAGTCGCGGATCTGGGTCAACTGGGGCGTGAGATCGGTGGCGCCGCGGGGCGAGGGCACCTCGAGCGGCGTTTCGACGCCATTGGCCTGGGCGAACGCGGTGCCGTCGGCCAGGGGCGAGCGCCCGAAGGGGCTGTCGTTGAACAGATAGGCGAACTTAGGCGCGCCGGTATTGCCCTTCGCCTTCCAGTCCTCCAGCGCCCACTTCATGGCGATGATCATCTGGTCGGAATAGGTCGGGGCCACCAGGAAGTTGAAAGGCGTCCTGGCTGGATCGGCAAGCTCCGCCGAGTAGGAGGCCGAGATGAAGGGGATCTGATCCTCGGAGATGCGGCCCTTCAGCGCCTCGGTATCGCCCGTGCCCCAGCCCGAGAAGACCACGACCCCGTCCTGGGTGACGAACTGAGTGTAGAGTTCTTCCGCCCGCGGCACCTCGTAGGCATAGTCCTGGCTGATCAGTTGCAACTGGCGGCCAGCCACGCCGCCGTTGGCGTTCCGCCAATCAATGTAGGCAATCTGTCCCTTGGAATAGGGGGTTCCCACGTCCGCCGTCGCGCCGGTGAGGTCGAAGATCGCGCCGATCTTGATCGGCTCGCCGCTCGGGGCCGGAGGCGCCGAAGTGGCCCCGGTTCCGGTGGTTCCGCCGCCGGTGGTTCCGCCCGTAGGGGGCGCCTGCTGGCCGCATGCGGCCAGCGCCAGCGCCAGCGCCAGCAACAGTGCCAGCATGCCGAACCGTCGTTGGTCGTTGCCCATACTGTCCTCCCTGGTCTAATAACTGAACGGCCATAACCGGAAGTAATCCTTGACGTTGCGCCACATCTTGACGATGCCCTCGGGCTCGAAGATCAGGAAGAGGATGATCGCCAGACCAAAGGCGCCCTGCTGCATGTACGGCAGGTAGTTGTTGATCTGGGGCACGGCCCCGCTCAGGAGGCGCGCCAGGTTCGAGAGCAGCGCGGGCAGCAAGGTGATGAAGGCCGCGCCGTAGATCGCGCCCGAGACGCTGCCCAGCCCGCCGATGATGATCATCGCCAGGTAGAGGATGCTGGTATCAATGGTGAAACGTTCCCACGAGATAATGCCGCGGTAGTGGGCAGTCAACGCCCCCGCCAGCCCGGCGAAAAACGACGAGGTGGCGAAGGCCAGCAACTTGTAGCGAAACAGGTCCACCCCGATCACCTGGGCGGCGATGTCCTGGTCGCGAATGGCGACGAAGGCCCGCCCCACGCGGCTGCGGAAGAGGTTGCTGACAAAGATCGCCGTCACGATGAGACAGCCCACCGTGACCCAGTAGAAGGCGAAATCGGGGTTGCCGATCGCCGTCATGGAGATGCCGAAGATGGTGCTGGTTGCGCGGGGGATCGACAGCGACTCGCCGATGCCGAGCAGTTTGCCGTGGGTCAGCACCCAGGTGATGATCTCCTGCGCCGCCAGGGTGGCAATCGCCAGGTAGAGGCCCTTGAGGCGCAGCGAGGGCAGCCCGAAGAAGGCGCCCACCAGCGCCGTAAACAGGCTGGCGATCGGCACGGTGAGCCACATAGGCATATCGAGCCGGGCGGCCATCAACCCGGCGCTGAAGGCCCCCACCGCCAGGAAGCCGCCCTGCCCGATGCTGATCTGGCCGGTATAGCCAACCAGAATGTTCAGCCCGATGGCCCCGATCGCGGCGATGGCGATCGTATTGGCCAGACTGAGCCAGTAGCGGTCGGCGAACCAGGGAAAGACCAGCACGGCCGCCAGCACGAGGGCGATCCGCAGCCGTTGCGGCCAGTAGGGCCGCAGGGCCATATCCGCCGCGTAGGTGGTATGAAAGGTCCCGCTTTGCATAGGCGCGCGCCCCTCCTACACTCGCTCGATGAACCGCTGGCCGAAGAGCCCGTAGGGGCGCACGAGCAGGATCAGCAACAGAATAATGAACGGCACCACTTCGCCCATCCCCAGGTCGGGCGGGAGGTAGCCTCCGGCGTAGGATTGCAGCAAGCCGATGATCAGCCCGCCGATGATCGCCCCGGGGATGCTATCGAGGCCGCCCAGGATCACCACCGGGAAGACCAGCAACCCCACGCGGGCGATCGAGCCGGACACGCCGCCGAAGATGCTCATCAGCAGAATGCCGCCCACCGCGGCCGTCACCGCCGCGATGGCCCAGGCTACCGCCCAGACCCGCTTCACGCTGATGCCCATGCTCAGCGCGGCCTGCTGATCGTCGGCCACGGCGCGCATGGCGATGCCCTCGCGGCTGAAGCGGAAGAAGAGCGTCAGCACGCCAAACAGCACCAGGGCCAGGAAAATGGCCCAGACCTTGTCCACGCCCACACTGGCGCCGAAGATCGTCATCGTATCGCGGGGCAGAAACTGCGGCGCGGGGCGCGGCGTCACTCCCCAGATCGACCCGACGATCGCCCGGAGCAACGATGAGAGGCCGATGGTCACCATGATCACCGAAATGGCCGGCTCACCGATCAGCGGGCGCAGCACCAGGGTTTCGATCAACACGCCGACCACCGCGGCCAGCAGCACCGCCACGACCACCCCCGCGGGCCACCAGATGCCGATCTGCTCGACGGTCATGTAGGTCAGGTAGGCGCCGATCAGCAGCAGTTCACCCTGGGCGAAGTTGATCACGTCGCTGCTCTTGTAGATCAGCACGAAGCCCAGGGCCACCAGGGCGAAGATCGCCCCGTTGGCGACCCCGCTCATCGTGAGTTGGACGAGTTTCTCCATAGGCTCTTTCGCAGAACGGTCGTCCATGCGGCTACGCCGCACACCGACGGGATGAAAATAGGTTCTTCTTGGGAGGGCGTAGCCCTCCCAAACCCTCCCACCGGGTGGGGGCCTGGAGAAACCAGGTTTCCCCAGACCGCTGCTCCACGCCAACGGGATGCACGTCGTTCTTGGGAGGGCTGCGCCCACCCAAACCCTCCTGCGGGCGGGGGTATGGGGGAACCTGGTTCCCCCATGTTCACGTTAGAGGCACGCGGTCGCCTCCCGGCGAGGAGGGGTAGAGGACCCGCGGTCCTCCGGCAGCGATCCTAGCCGATAGCCATCCGTGCCGGCTGACGCTCGCCGGCGGGCGCGGGGGGCGCCTCCAGCTCCTCGACCCGCAGCCGCGTCTTGATCAGCGCCGTGCGCCCGTCCTGGTAGGTAATGGTCGTCTCCAGTTCCAGTTCGCTCTGATCGCCATAGAGCGCGTCCACGATCTCTTCGTAACGCTGGGCGACCAGACGCCGGCGCACCTTGCGCGTGCGGGTCAGTTCGCCATCGTCGGCGTCAAGCTCTTTGTGCAGCAAGAGGAAGCGCCTGATCCGCGCTGCCGGGGGCAGATCGGCATTGGCGCGCTCGACGTCGCGGCGGATGAGGGCGTAGACCTGCGGCTTCTGGGCCAGGTCGGTGTAGGTGGTGTAGGAGATCTGCCGGCTTTCGGCCCACTTGCCCACGGTGCCGAAGTCGATGTTGATCATTGCCGTGACGAAGGGCCAGTCGCCGCCGAAGACCACCGCCTCCTTGATGAAGGGACTGAACTTCAGCTTGTTCTCGATGAACTGGGGCGAGAACTTCGTGCCGTCGTGGAGGGTCATCACGTCCCTGGCCCGGTCAATGACGATCAGTTGCCCGTCCTCGTCGAAGTAGCCTGCGTCGCCGCTGTGCAGCCAGCCATCAACCAGGGTCTCGGCGGTCGCCTCGGGGTTCTTGTAGTAGCCGATGAAGACCGAGGGACTCTTGACCAGGATCTCGCCGCTGTCGGCGATGCGGATCTCGGTATTGGGCAGCGGCGTGCCCACGGTCTGAAACTTGATCTGCCCGTCGCGGTGGATCACGCTCAGGCCGGAGCTCTCGGTCTGGCCGTAGACCTGCTTCAGGTTGACGCCGAGGGCGTGGTAGAAGCGGAACACATCGGGGCCGAGGGCCGCGCCGCCGGTGTAGGCCCGCTTGAGGAAGCGCAGCCCCAACTGATCCTTCAGCGGCTCGAAGACGCACAGGCGTGCCAGGCCGTACTGCAGGCGCAGCAGCGGGCCAGGCGACTTGCCGCTGAAGCGGGCGTCGGCCATAGCGTAGCCCTGGCGCATGGCCCACTCGTACATGGCCCGTTTGAGCCGCGTGGTATCCTGGATCTTCACCTGTACCTGCGAGAGCATATTCTCCCAGATACGCGGGGGCGAGAACATCACCCGCGGGCCGATTTCACGGATGTTCTCCTGCACCGTGCTGGACGATTCGGGGAAATTGATCGTGAACCCGCATTGCAGACCCGCGGCGACGGTGATCATCTGCTCGCCGACCCAGGCCAGGGGCAGGAAGCTCACGAACTCATCGTCGGGTCCGAGCGGATCGACCGCCAGCAGCCCGGCCCCCTGGCTGATCAGGTTACGGTGGGTCAGCATGGCCAGTTTGGGCGTGCCGGTGGTGCCCGAGGTCGTGGAGAGGATGGCCACATCGTCCGGCTGGCCCCGGGCCAGTTCGGCCTCGAACAGCCCCGGATGGGCGCTGTCGTAGGCCCGTCCAAGCTCCTCGATGTCGGGGAAATGGGCCAGGTAAGGTTCGCGGTAGCCCCGCATCCCCTTGGGCTCGTAGTAGATCACCTTGAGCACGTTGGACAGTTCGGGCCAGATCTCGATGATCTTATCAACCTGCTCCTGATCCTCGACCACGATCACCCGGGCCTCGGCGGCTGCCAGCACGTACTTCACCTCATTGGCCACCGAGTCCTGGTACACGCCCACCGAGGCCCCGCCGACGGCCTGGGCGGCCAGTTCGGCGTAGAGCCACTCGGGGCGATTATCGCCGATGATCGCCACCTTATCGCCCCGTTGCAGGCCGAGGGCCCGCAGGCCCATCGCGAACGCCCGCACGTGGTCGGCGAACTGGCGCCATGTCACGGTCTGCCAGATGCCGAAGTCCTTCTCGCGCAGGGCGACCTTGTCTCCCAGTGTTTCGGCCTTGTGCATCAACAGGCGGGGAAGGGTCCAATCACTCATACGAACCGCGCCTTTACGGTACTATACGAATAGCATCAGCCATCCATGCGGCTGCGCCGCACCCCGACGGGATGAACAAAGATTCTTCCTGGGAGGGCGCAGCCCTCCCAGACCCTCCCACCGGGTGGGGGTCCGGGGAAACCCGGTTTCCCCAGACCCCTGCGCACGGGCTGCGCCCTCCAAAACCCTCCCGGGGGCGGGGGTGTGGGGAAACCGGCTTTCCCCACACCCCTGCGCAAGGGCCGCGCCGATGCTGCAGCCTTGCTCACGCCGCGTGCTCGCGCCCCAGGTAGGCGTCAATCACCCTCGGGTTGGCCTTGACCTCGGCGGGTGTGCCGTAGGCGATCAACTGGCCGAACTCCAGCACAGCCACGTTGTCGCTGATATCCATCACCACCCCCATGTCGTGCTCGATGAGCACGATGGTGGTGCGCTGCTCTTCGCTGATGTCGAGGATAAAGCGGGCCATGTCCTCTTTTTCCTCGCTGTTCATGCCGGCCATCGGTTCGTCGAGCAGCAGCAGGCGCGGGGCCATGGCCAGCGCCCGCCCCAGTTCCACCCGCTTCTGGAGACCGTAGGGCAGCGCGCCGACGACCTTCTTGCGAATGGCCTGGATCTCCAGCAGGTCAATCACCTGCTCGACCGCCTCGCGGTGGACGATCTCCTCGCGCTGGGCGCGGCCCCAGTACAGGCCGCCGCTCAGCACGCCGCCCCGCATGTGCACATGGCGACCGAGCATCAGGTTGTCCACCACGGTCATGTGGCGGAAGAGTTCGATATTCTGGAACGAGCGGGCGATCCCCAGGCGGGCGATCTGGTGAGGGGCAAGGCCGATGAGGTTCCGGCCCTCGAAGCGGATCTGCCCCTGCTGCGGCTTATAGAGGCCGCTGATGCAGTTCAGCAGACTGGTCTTGCCGGCCCCGTTCGGGCCGATGATCGCCTGGATGGTGCCGGGATAGATATTGAAGCTAACATTGGTGAGCGCGCGAACCCCGCCAAAGCTCAGGCTCACGCCATCGATCTCCATCTGCGGATCCGGCAAGGTGGCTCCGTTGCTGCCTGCCATCATGCTGCTCCCGCCGCCCTGTCGCCGGGCGAGCCTGGTGTGGATGTCGTGGGGATTTGCTGTATTATAGCGGGGAAGGCCGTTTCTTGCAATCAGCCTGCGCAGTAACTGTGCACACCTGGGATGGTCTTTGAGAAATTAATCCGGCCGTGGGGCTGAAGCCCTCGGCTACGGGATGCGAAGCCCGCCTGCGCGGGCTAGAGCGGATGATGTATTCAAAGACCATCACACCGGGGGTAACACACGCGCCTGGGAGCGAGGGCGTCCCGCCCTCGTCGCGTCTATGCGGGCAAACTGCCCGTCGTGCTCCCAGGAACAAGGTGAACACGTATCTGGCGCAAGCCGTGGATGGCCCATCAGATCCGCCGCAATCGGGTATAATGCAACTTATTGGCTGCCGGTCGGAGCAAGGGAGCGCAACCAGGTTTCCCACCTGCCCAGGAGCTCTCAAGGGTAGGGTTTTTCGGTGGAGAGCATTCCAATGCGCAAAAAAGCGATTGGCGCCGAGGATGCCGGTTTCCGCTTCCAGATGCCGAGAGCGAGCCCACCGATTCAAAAACCCTACCCTTGAAAGCTGCCCAGGAGGAGGGCCGTGCAGCGCAAACTCATGTTTACCCCGGGCGCCGTCTTCGCCGCGCGAAACACATGAACGATCGCATCTACGTTGCCCTCGATGTCGAGACCACCGGCCTGGTCGCCGGGGTGGACGAGATCATCGAGGTTGCCGCCGTCCGCTTTCGGGGCGATGAGGTGCTGGAGACCTACAGCCAGTTCGTGCGCCCCCGCCAGTCGTTGCCCCTCAAGATCACCCGCCTGACCGGCATCACGCCCGAGCATCTGGCCCGCGCTCCACGCTTCAATGCCATCGGCGCCGACCTGGCCCGCTTTATCGGCAGCCATCCTATTGTTGGGCACTCGGTGAACTTCGACCTGGGCATGCTCCGCGCCCAGGGGATGAACTTCGCCCAGCCGGTCTACGATACGTTCGAACTGGCGACGCTGCTGGTGCCCCAGGCGCCGATCTACCGCCTCGGCGCCCTGGCCGATCACCTGGGCATCGCCCACCCTGAGGATCATCGCGCCCTCAACGACGCCCTGGTCGCGGCGCAGGTCTTTACTCACCTGCTCCAGCGCATCCTCGCCCTCGAGCTCGATGACCTCAGCGAGATCGTGCGCCTGACCCGGCAGGTGCCCTTCCCCATGCGCGATCTCTTTGTGGAGGCGCTGCGCGGACGCATGCAGCGGGCCTTCAGCGACGCGCCGCGCCGCGCCCGCCAGGAGCGCGGGGCCGCCGATGAGCCCGCGCCTCTCAAGCCCACCGGGAACGCGCGCCCGCTGGATCTCGCCCGGATCGCCGCCTTCTTCGCCCCCGATGGTCCCCTCGGCCAGCACTTCCCGGGCTACGAACCGCGCCCCTCCCAGGTCGAGATGGCCCGCGCCGTGGCGCGCGCCTTTAACCAGGGCGACGCGCTGCTGGTCGAGGCCGGCACTGGCACCGGCAAGAGCCTGGCCTACCTGGCCCCCGCGGCGCTCTTTGCCGCCGCCCGCGGCGAACGGGTGGTGATCTCAACCAATACGATCAATCTGCAGGATCAACTCTTCTTCAAGGACATCCCCACCTTGCAGCGGATCATGGCCGCCGGCGCCGACGCCCGCCATGATCCGCCCTTCACCGCGGCGCTGCTCAAGGGCCGGGGCAACTACCTGTGTCTCAAACGCTACCACGAACTGCGCCGCCACGAGAACCTCACCCCTGACGAGGTGCGGGCGCTGCTCAAGGTGCAGCTCTGGCTGCCCACCACCAGCACTGGCGACCGTGCCGAACTGCTGCTGGTGGAACGCGAACACGCCGCCTGGGGCCGTGTCAATGTCACGCCCGAGACCTGCACCGGCCCCCGTTGCGCCCATTTCCGCGAGTGCTTCTTCTTCAAGGCCCGCCGCATAGCCGAGGCCGCGCACATCGTCGTGGTCAACCATGCCCTGTTGATCGCCGATCTGGCCGCCCAGACCAACGTGCTGCCACCCTACGACCACCTGATCATTGACGAGGCCCATAATCTGGAAGATGTCGCCACCGATCAACTCAGCTTCAGCGTTGACCAGGCCGTCCTGCTGGGCTTTCTCGACGCTATCTTTCTGGAAGGCGGGGCGCAACTGGTCAGCGGCTTGCTGGCCGACCTGCCCGCCCGCCTGCGCGAGGGCCTCGCCGATGAGCGCGTGCACCACCAGGTCGAGCAGATCGCGCTGCACCTGCGCCCGACTCTGGAGCGCGCCCGCGCCGCGGTCTACGATTGCTTCAATCGCCTGAGTGCCTTTATGGCCGGCGAAAGCAACGAGACCCAGTACGACCCGCGCCTGCGCATCACGCCGCAGGTGCGCCAGCGCTCCGTCTGGCAGGAGATCGAAGCCGCCTGGACCAATCTCACCGATGCGCTCACCGTCATCGGCGACGCGCTCGGCAAGCTCGAGAGCCTGCTGCGCGACATCGAACCTGAGGACCTGCCCGGCTACGATGAACTGCTCCTGCGGGCCGAGTACCTGCGCCGCTTCGCCACCGACGTCCGGGTGCGCACCGGCCATATCATATTCGGCGACGAGGAGAGCATCACCTGGCTCACTCACGAGCGCCTGCGCGACACCCTGACGCTCACCGCCGCGCCCCTCAGCGTCGCCGAGATCCTCCGGGCCCAACTGTTCGCTCAGAAGCAAACCAGCATCCTGGCCTCGGCGACCCTGACCATCGAGGGCTCCTTCGCCTTCGTGAGCAGCCGCATCGGGCTGCCCGAGGCCGAGGAACTGCTGCTCGAGTCGCCCTTCGACTACCAGCGCCAGGCCCTGGTGTACATCCCCGACGACATCCCCGAGCCGAACCAGCGCGGCTACCAGCAGGCGGTGGAGCAGGCGCTGATCGAGTTGTGCGTCGCCGCCGGCGGGCGCACCCTGGCGCTCTTCACCGCCAACGGGGCCCTCAAGCAGACCTATGCCGCCATCCAGGAGGCGCTGGAGGAGCATGAGATTGCCGTGCTCGGCCAGGGGATCGACGGCAGCCGGCGCGCCTTGCTCGAACGCTTCAAGGACTCGCCGCGCACCGTGTTGCTGGGAACAACCAGTTTCTGGGAAGGGGTGGACGTGGTCGGCGAGGCCCTCTCGGTGCTGGTGATTGCCAAATTGCCCTTCAGCGTGCCCAGCGACCCGATCTTCGCCGCGCGGAGCGAGCGTTGCGCCGACCCGTTCGGCGAGTACGCCGTGCCGCAGAGCATCCTGCGCTTCAAGCAGGGCTTCGGGCGCCTCATCCGCAGTGCCGAGGACCGGGGCATCGTCGTCTGCCTCGACCGGCGCCTGCTGACCAAGCGCTATGGCCAGCAGTTCCTCGCCTCGCTCCCCCACACCCGCGTCCGCACCGGCCCGCTGAAGCAACTGCCCGCCCTGGCGGCCCGCTTTCTGGACGCCGGATAACCCCGGTATCGTCTAGAGAACACGAATGCGGAGAGGCTATACCTCTCCGCATTCCTTGTGTTGTTCCGCCCGCGGCGTGGGTAAGGCCAAAGCGGCGGCGCAGCCGCTTCTTTGGCACTACTGGCGGCGAAACTCCTTCAGCAGCGCGTCCACGTCCACGCCGGCCTGCCGGGCCAGACGCGCCTGCTCGAGCAGGCGGGCCTCGGCCTCGGCGCGACGGGCCTCGGCCTCGGCCACACGCCGCCGATCCTCCTCCAGCGTCAGGAGCCGGTCCTCTTTCGCCTGTTCATTGGCCCACCGGAAGGCTTGCTCCCAGAAGAGACCGGCCTCGCGAAAGAACAGCGAAAAGATCCCGTTCGTATTGCCAACCGGCTGGTTACTCATGGCACGCTCCTTAGACAACGTCTGCGCACGGTTGAGCTCTTCCCACCAACTCAACCACCCTTCGTAGCCGGTGGTTGAGTTTCCTAACATGAACATAGGCTCTTGAAAGGGGTGTGGGGAAACCCGGTTTCCCCACACCCCCACCCGGTGGGAGGGTCTGGGAGGGCGTAGCCCTCCCAGGAAGTATGTTCATCCCGTCGGGGTGCGGCGCGAGCCGCATGGGGGTCTGTGGGGCAATCTGAACCCCTGTGGTATGACCACGCTATTGGTATTGTATGTGCTGAACGGAGAAAAGTCAACGCGGACGCTTGTAGCATTGCTTCATGTTGCATAACACTGCCCCGCGTGCTATACTCAAGGCTGTCACTGCGTGACATATATGCAAGGTTCGTTCCGGCGACGGCGTTCCTCCGCCGCCTGGGCTAGCGAGGAGTCTCGCATGCAGCCGTCGCGCTCCGCCAATCCATCGATGGCCACACACGAGCGATACATCGATCTGGGCGGGCAGGTAAGCCATATCTTCCATTTTGATGCGCCGCTGGATCTGGCCTACGAATACTTCCTCGATGTGCCGGCGGTCTTCCGGCTCTTGCCCGACGCCCTGGACTGCCGTGTCTACGGCCCCGAGCGCTACCGGCTGATCGTCGGCGCCACCGATGGCCACGGCCACAGCATGGCGGCGATCTTCGACCTGCAACTGCAGATCGATCCCGGGCGCATCATTCGCATCGTCCCCGCGCACGACGGCCCCCGCCACACGCTGTCGGGGCTGGTCTTTGCCGGCGCGCTTTGCGCCGAGGCCGTCTTCTTCCCCGAACCCAACGGCACTATGGTCGAATACACCGTTGACATCGAGATGAGCATCCCCATCCCCGGCGTGCTGCGACTCATGCCGCTGAGCTTCCTTCAGGCGCTCGGCGAGCGCTCGATGGAGTTCAAGATGACGCACATGATCAACGGTTTTACCCGCAACATCACCCGCGATTTCCATATCTGGGCCGCCGGCGAGGGGTAATTCGACGTTGGTGAAGCAGGCCGGTTGCTCCAACGGGAAGGGGGGTGGGGAACCCTGGGTTCCCACCCCCCCTTTTTAACGGTCAGGCCAGGTCAGGTGCGGAACCCGCCCCGACGTCCGGGTCATGGCATCAGCTACCCCAGGTAGGGGGCATCGCCAACCGCTCCTTTGCCTTTGCGGGGTTGCCTAATCGCGCCACCAGTCCTCGCGGCCCTGCGGCTCGGACCGCCCCTGGACAAGCGTCTCTCCCACGGCACGCTCAAACTCGCCGATTGCCGCCTTGAAGGTCGTGGCGCCCAGGGTGATCAGGCTACCGTGTTCCACCCGCTGCTGCCCGGTCACCGGCTGGCCATTGACGAAGATGGCCGCACGCGGATCCAGCGAGACGACGAACCAGCGTTCCAGGGCGACGCGGAACTCGGCGTGGCGGGGGAGGATCAGTCGATCCTGGAGCACCACCCCGCACTCCGGGTCGGTCCCAAGGATCGTGCTGCGCGCCGAGAAGACGATGGACTGGCCCACGCGGGAACCGGAGATCCCGATCAGGGAGAGTGACTTTGCCATCTATTTTTACCTCAGGATAATTGATGTTGCGTCTGTTGTAACACGCTTTACCCTGGTATGTCAAGTCGAGATTCGGATGATCTCAGGGCTTGAGCAAGGCCCGTCTTCGACGGTGGGGGGGCGGGCAGCACAGCCGCCCCGAACACGTTGCATCAGCCCCCCACGATCCTAACCCTCGAGACCCGCGTGGACCGCCTCGCCGTCGTGGACGCAGAGCGGCGATTGTTGAGTATAATTGGGCGCGGCGGCGTCCTGAAACGCGACTGTCCAGACCCTTCCGCGGGCGGGGGCGTGGGTAACCCCGGTTTCCCCACACCCCTGCGTCTGGGCTGTGTCCGCCCAGACCCTTCCGCGGGCGGGGGCGTGGGGAACCCCGGTTTTCCCACACCCCTGCGTCTGGGCTGTGTCCGCCTAGACCCTTCCGCGGGCGGGGGCGTGGGGAACCCCGGTTTCCCCACACCCCTCTTCAAGAGCCTATGTTCACGTCAGTGCTGGATCATCCACGCATAGCAACCACATTCCTGAACAATGAGCAAAACATTCCTCATCACCGGCGGCGCGGGGTTCCTGGGCATCAACCTGGCGCGTTACCTCCTGGAACGCGGCCAGCGTGTCCGTTCCCTCGATATTGCCCCCTTCGACTACCCCGAACGCTCCCGCGTTGACGTACATACCGGCGACATCCGCGACCGTGCGGCGGTTGACCGGGCTATGCAAGGGGTGGACCAGGTTGTGCACACCGCGGCGGCCCTGCCGCTCTACAAACCGTCCGATATCTTCTCCACCGACATCGACGGCACCCGTAACGTGCTGCAGTCGGCCCTGGAGCATGGCGTCGAACGGTTCATCCACATCTCCACAACCGCCGTTTACGGCATTCCTGACCACCACCCTCTGCTCGAGACCGACCGGCTGGATGGGGTCGGTCCCTATGGCGAGGCCAAAGTGAAGGCCGAGGAACTGTGCCTCAGCTACCGCGCGCGGGGGATGTGCGTGCCGATCATCCGCCCCAAATCATTCATCGGCCCCGAACGTCTCGGCATCTTTGCCATGCTCTACGATTGGGCCAGGGACGGCAAAAACTTTCCTCTGCCCGGCAACGGCAAGAACCGCTACCAGTTGCTCGACGTCGAAGATCTCTGCGAGGCCATCTACCTCTGCGCCACCCTCGACCGTGAGCGGGTCAACGACACCTTCAACATCGGGGCCAAAGAGTTTACGACGATCAAAGAGGACTTCCAGGCCGTCCTCGACGCGGCGGGGTTCGGCAAGCGGATCATCACCTTTCCCGCCGCGCCGATGACCGCGGCCCTGGTGCTGCTGGAGCGGCTCAGACTCTCGCCAGTCTACAAGTGGGCCTATGGCACGGTCACCGAAGATTCCTTCGTCTCGGTAGAGAAGGCCGAGCGCGTGCTGGGGTTCAAGCCGAAGTATTCAAACAAAGAGGCCCTGGTGCGGAACTACCGCTGGTACATCGAACACCTCGACGAGTTCCAGCACGCCACCGGCGTCTCCCATCGGGTACCCTGGAACCAGGGGGTGCTGAAGCTGGCGAAGGTGTTTTTCTGAGACCTGGTTCACATCAGGCGTTGGAGCGGCACAGCCTCCCCGCGCCCCTCCAACGCCTAACGTGAAAATAAGCCCTCGGCGAGGGGTATGGGGAAACCGGGTTTCCCCATACCCCCGCGGACGCGGGCCGGAGGCCCGCGCACCCATGCCCCCGCCCGCGGGAGGGTTTGGGAGGGCGCAGCCCTCCCAAGAACAAACTTATTTTCATTGCGGCGTTGTGCGGCGGAACCGCATGGACGGCTGATGTCAACATAGGCTACGCGAGCCAATCCCTTCCGCCTCAGCGCATGCGGCGCCCCAGCCCCCCTCCCAACCTCCCCCCGCTGGGGGGAGGAGCCGGACTCCCTCCCCCAGCGGGGGAGGGCTGGGGAGGGGGCCGTCACCTTCGTTGCAACGGATTGCCGCTCGAGCAGGGCGATGGGAAACCGGGTTTCCCATCGCCCCCGCCCGCGGGAGGGTCTGGTCTTCAAGCAGGGGTATGGGGAAACCGGGTTTCCCCATACCCCTCACCCCCCCGTGGGCGGGGGTGCCACTTCACGTGGCCCTGTCTCGCCCGTAGCGTTCCACAATGCGCTGGATGATCGCGCTGGTTGATTGCCCCTCGGCGTAGGGCAGCAGAACCACCCGCCCGCCCTGGGCGGCGACGATCCGCGCCTCGGGCAGGCGCGCCAGGTCGGGGGCCTGGTCGGGGGTGGCGTAATCGCCGCCCTTGACATAGACATCGGGGCGCAGCGCGCCAACGATGGCCTCGGCAGTGGGTTGGTCGAAAAGGGTTACGTGGTCTACGGCGCGTAGCGCGCCGAGCACCGCGGCGCGCTCGGCCTGCGGCGTGATGGGGCGCAGCGGCCCTTTGATCGCCCGGGTCGAAGCGTCGGAGTTGAGCGCCACCACCAGCACGTCGCCAAGGGCGCGCGCCTGTTCCAGGTACCTGACGTGCCCGGCATGGAGCACGTCGAAGACGCCATTGGTCAGCACCAGGCGCAATCCGTCGGCCCGCCAGGTCTCGCGCAGGGCCACCAGTTCAGTCAGCGACAGCAGCGCCATAGGCGTGGTTCAAACGCACCTGACGTGAACATGGGGGAACCCGGTTCCCCCATACCCCTGCCCGCGGGAGGGTTTGGGAGGGCGCAGCCCAGACGCAGGGGTGTGGGGAAACCGGGGTTCCCCATCCCCCACCCGGTGGGAGGGTCTGGGAGGGCGCAGCCATCCCAGGAACAATCGTATGTTCATCCCGTCGGGGTGCGGCGCGAGCCGCATGCACGGGGGTCTAACGTGAACATAGGTTCTTGAAGAGGGGTGTGGGGAAACCGGGTTTCCCCACGCCCCCGCCCCGCAGGGGGATGGGGAAACCCGGTTTCCCCATCCCCCCACCCGCGGGAGGGTCTGGGAGGGCGCAGCCCTCCCAAGAACAAACTCATGTTCATTGCGGCGTTGTGCGGCGCAGCCGCATGGGCGGCTGAGGTGAACATAGGCCTTCGGCTATGGCATGCATGGTCTTTGAGAAATTCATTCGGTATATCGGGCTGGCCGTGGGGCTGATGGTCTTTGAGAAATTAATCCGGTATGCCGGGCTGGCCGTGGGGCTAAAGCCCTCGGCTACGGGATGCGAAGCCCGCCTGCGCGGGCTATACCGGATGATGTATTCAAAGACCATAAGCCCTCGGCTACGGGATGCGAAGCCCGCCTGCGCGGGCTAGAAATGTGAACACTTACCGGTCTGTAGAACTGTAGAGCTGTGGACCGGTGTGGAGCAACGGTCAAACTGCCATGGCCGCTTCTGGACCAGGCCCATACGCGGTGCTACTTCCGATACGGCGAAGCCAGCACACCCATGATCGCGACGGTAAGGGCCACCACGAGGGTGCAGCCGTAGAGGATGGGCAGCAACTCGGGAACGAAGATCTTTCCCGCCGAGACCAGCGCGGAGGTGATGAGAAAGGCCGTGGTCAGGGGAAAGGTCTGGATATTGGCGATCCACAGCCCCCGGCGCCACTGGCCGCGACGCACGCGCTCCAGCGAATAGCGCGCGATGGCCGTGCCCGCGGCGGACATCAGCGTCCACAGAAAGGTGGCAACGAAAATGTTCCAGGCCTGTTCTGGAAAGGTCCACCGGAACGCCGCCCCGCCGATGACCCCGAGGATGGCGCTCACGGCCAGCGAAACAACAAAGGTGATAGACATGCTTACGAGGCTCCGGCGGAAGGCGCGCTGAGGCGCGCGTAGTCTTCCTGGCTGATAAACTCGCCGCCCTCGATCGAGCGGCTCACTTCACGACGGTGGGGATCGAAGGTCAGTTCGGCATAGATCAACCGGAAACAGCGCGCGTCCATGATCTCCTTGCGCAGGCGATAGCCGCTGACCTGTTCGTTGTCGTCGTATTCGACCGTCAGATCATTCAGCAGATGAATGCGCACGTGCACCGGAGCGCCGCAGCGACCGCAACGCACGTAGAGGTGCAAGGCATTGTCGGCCGGGCCACGCTGCCCACGGCCACCCAGCAGGCGACGCAGAAGATCCATACCCTCACGTTCTCTTCATGCTCCGGGCTCTCGTTTCATCATAGCAGGGTTTGCCCGCGCGCCGCAAGGGCAACACCGCATACGGGTACGGGGGCACATGCTTCCTGGGAGCGCGGGCAACTTGCCCGCAAAGATGCGAGCGCAGGCGTCCCGCTCGCGCTCGCAGGCGCGTGGGTTGCCCCAGGTGTCAACAGGTACGCGAGCTCATTTGCACACAGCGCCTGTCCATGCTACAATAAGCAGGCTGAACACCAGTGCGCTGCGGCGCGCCCGTTGCCGGCGTAGCTCAATTGGCAGAGCAACGGTTTTGTAAACCGTCGGTTCAGGGTTCAAGTCCCTGCGTCGGCTCCAGGTGACACGGGTCGGTACCGAAGTGGCCAAACGGGGCGGTCTGTAAAATCGCTGGCTAACGCCTTCGCAGGTTCGAATCCTGCCCGGCCCACCAATCAGGAAGTGAGCATAAAGCGAAGAAGCTTGCGCATCGCTTCGCCAGGCATGCACATGTCTTCGCTCGCTTGGATGGTCGCTTCACCACATGCCTACGTAGCTCAGTCGGTAGAGCACGTCTTTGGTAAAGACGAGGTCACGGGTTCGAGTCCCGTCGTAGGCTCCAGACGTGACGTGGCCGAAAGCGTGCCGCGCTCGCATGCTCGTGCCGGAAAAGCCGGCACGAGCGGTGCGTTTTTTTGAGAGCTTAAGGAGCAGAGGAGTGGCCAAGCAGAAATTTGAGCGGACCAAGCCGCACGTCAACATCGGGACGATCGGACACGTGGACCACGGCAAGACGACCCTGACGGCGGCGATCACCAAGGTGCTTGCGCTGAAGGGCGCGGCCCAGTTTATGGCCTACGACCAGATCGACAACGCCCCCGAAGAGCGGGCCCGCGGCATCACCATCGCCATTCGCCACGTCGAGTACCAGACCGACGCGCGCCACTACGCCCACGTGGATTGCCCCGGCCACGCCGACTATATCAAGAATATGATCACCGGCGCGGCGC
>Ga0209162_1001803_pt1 | contig 20129 bp, 17 predicted proteins | sample YNPNPMetaG_FD_187121 | JGI IMG/M metagenome (GOLD analysis project Ga0209162, IMG submission 187121) | Anoxygenic and chlorotrophic microbial mat microbial communities from Yellowstone National Park, USA - YNP NP MetaG (SPAdes) (version 2) ... | reverse complement strand
ACCCCCGATCCCTGACTCCTAATCCCTTTCGCCGCCTGGACCGCCGCGACCAGTTCGTTGAGCAGCGTCGCCTCGTTGCCGGGCAACACGGGCAGATATGCGCCCCGCTCCGGCGTGTAGCGCGCCAGCTCGATGCGCCGCGGGTTGACGATCAAGAGCTTCGCGCCGTTGCGCCGGACGGCCCGCTTGATGTGCAGATCGAGCACCGGCGCGGCCTCGCTCGGATCGCAGCCGACGAGCACGATCAGATCGCTCCTGGCGATGTCCGCGATGGCCGAGAGGCCCGTGGGCCAGGCGCGCACGGCCGCGCCGCCCGCGAAATCCACGTTGTTCGTGCCGATCAGAGCGCGGAAGAACTTCTGGAACAGATAGGCCGCCTCGTTGCTGATGCGCGGGGACGCCACTCCGCCGACCGCGGCCGGCCCGTGGGCGTCCACCAGCGCGTCCAGCTTTTCGACGATCCGGCCGAGCGCCTCGTCCCAGGTCGCCTCGCGCAACTTCTCGCCGTCGCGCACCAGCGGCATCTTCAGCCGCTGCGGATGATCCACGAACCGGTAGACGAAGCGGCCCTTGTCGCAGATCCATTCGTCGTTGACGGCCATGTTCTCGCGGGCGACGATGCGGCGCAGCTCATGCACGCGCTCATCCAGCCGCAGGTTGCAGCCCACCGGGCAATGGTTGCAGACGCTCGGCGTCTTGCGCAGCTCCCAGGGGCGATAGCGGAAGCGGGCCACCCGGTTCGTCAGCGCGCCGACCGGGCAGATGTCAATGATGCTGCCCGAGGTCTTCGCATCCACCGGCTGGCCGGGGAAGGTATCAATCATCGTCTCGCCCCCGCGCTCGAAGAGGCCGAGCTGGGGCTTGTCTTCCCATTCTTCCAGGTAGCGGATGCAGCGCCAGCACAGGATACAGCGCTCCTGGTCGAGCAGGATCAGGTCGCTGATGGGGTAACGCTTGTTCTTGTGGCGTTTCGGCTCGATGAACTTCGAGGCGCCTGGGCCATACTTCATCGTCTGATCCTGCAGCGGGCACTCGCCGCCCTTGTCGCAGATGGGACAATCGAGCGGGTGATTGATCAGGATGAAGCCCAGGTTGGCCTCGCGCACGGCCTTCACCTGCTCGGTGTTCGTGCGCACGACCATCCCCTCGGCCACGCGCACCGTGCAGGCGGTGTCGAGCCGGCTACCGCGCGGCCCGACGAACTCCACCAGGCACATGCGGCACGCGCCGAGCGGATCGAGCTTGGGGTGCGAGCAGAAGACCGGGATCTCGATGCCGGCCGCTTTGGCCGCATCCACCACCAGCGTCCCCGCCGGCACGGTTACTTTGATGTCGTCAATGGTCAGAGTGACCTGATCGGGCATAATGGTCCTCAAATGAACGAATCAGCAAATAGCGAATATCAGGCCGTCGGCACTATTTCTCATCCCACTCATCCCTGCTGATGCCTGCTTGCCTCAAGATTTCGAGTAATGTACCCTTCGGCAAGTCGCCAGTGTGAAGCGGGACAATAGCTCGTCGCTTCGTCAAAGGATGATAGTAAACGTGGTGGCTGCCTTTGACTCGATCCAACACGAAGCCATGTTGCTCCAATATTTTGATAAGTCTCTGCGGCGTGAGGGCGGGCATCTTAGGCATAGGCTGGTATCATAAGCGTGTATTCCAAGGTTTCAGCGTCTGTAGGTATTTCCTCGCCGTGTGCCCGCAAGCTTTCGATGTATAACTCAATGGCCTCTTTCGCCATCGCGAGCGCATGATCTATGGTCTCGCCATAGGTGACGCAACCAGGGAGGGAAGGCACGGTGACCGTGTAACCGCCCTCCGGTTCCCTTTTCAACATCGTCCGGTAGCTCAACACTTTCATCGTCTCACCCCATCATCAATACAAAAGTTCAGCAGAGCGTCGTGCCCGCCAGTTCTCCATTCCAACACTGTCATCTTGTCCCCTTTGATCTGCCAGGCGCTCCTATCGCTTCACCGTCGGCGCGTTATACTTCTCCTCCAGCGGCAGGCTCGGCTCGGTGATGCCTGAGGGCGCGCCGGCATCGGGCCGGTAGATGGGCCGGATCGGGATGACCGGCTTCTCGGTGGCCGCGGCGATGGCCGCGTCGAACTCGCCGCGGAACTTCGCCAGGTTGCTCTGCAGGCCCCAGACGGCCGCATAGCCGAACGGGCAGAAGCTCTTGCCGCCGACCATGTCCGCGATGTAATTGAGCAGCGCGATGTCTTCGACGCGGCCCTGGCCATGCTCGATGCGCTCCAGGATCGCCTCCAGCCAGGGCACCCCTTCGCGGCACGGCGTACACTTGCCGCAGCTCTCTTCGCGATAGAAGGCCACCGTGCGTCGCGCCACCTCCACCAGGCTCTGGTTCGCGCCGATGACGATCACGCCCGCAGAGCCGAGCGCCGAGCCTTGCCTGGCGAGGCTTTCGTAATCCAGGGGCGTATCGAGCTGGCTCGGGTCAAGCAATTGCACCGACAACCCGCCGGGGATCACGGCCTTCAGCTCGCCGGCTTCTTCCTTCAGGCCGCCGCCGTATTCGTAGATCAGCTCGCGCAGGGTGGTGCCGTGCGGCAGCTCATAGAGGCCCGGTCGCTTCACCTGTCCGCTCAGGCAGAAGAGGCGGAAGCCGGTGCTTTGCGGCGTGCCCCACTGCTTGTACCAGTCCGCGCCGTGGCGCAAGATGTGCGGCACGTTGGAGATCGTCTCGACGTTGTTGACGATGGTCGGCTTGCCGTAGAGGCCCTCGACGGCCGGGAAGGGCGGCTTGAGCCGCGGATGGCCGCGATAGCCCTCCAGCGACGTGAGCTGCGCCGTTTCCTCCCCGCACTCATACGCGCCGGCCCCGCGATGCACGACGACCTTGAGCTTCTTGCCCGTGCCGAAGATGTTGTCGCCCAGGAAGCCCCGGGCCTCGGCCTCGGCGACCGCGCCTTCGAGCCGTTGCGCCGCGAAATAGTATTCCCCGCGCACGTAGATGAACGCGCGCTCGGCCTCGATGGCGTAGCAGGTCAGGATGATCCCCTCGATGAGCTGATGGGGGTCGTACTCCATGATCATGCGGTCTTTGAAGGTGCCCGGCTCCGACTCATCGGCGTTGACCACCAGGTAGCGCGGATATTTGCCTGCCGGCAGGAAGCTCCACTTCTGGCCGGCCGGGAAGCCCGCGCCCCCGCGGCCGCGCACGACCGCGGCCTTCACCTCGTCTATCACCTGTTGCGGCGTCTTGCCGCCGGTGACGACCGCGCGGGCCGTCTCGTAGCCACCATCGGCGATATAGGTTTCGATCTTGTGCGAATCGGGCTTGTCCACGCGGGCCAACAGGAAGTTGGTGTCGGGCCGGCCGCCGTGATGGTAGGGGCCGAGGGGCCAACGCTCGCAGGTGTCGAAGCCGTGGCCCGACGCGATCAACGCCAGCGCCTCGTCCAGCTTTTCGGGCGTGTGCAGCTCCTCGAAGTAGCGGATCTTACCCGTGTACTTCTCGGTGCACATGAACATCGGCGCGGTGGCACATGCGCCCAGACACTCCACCCGGCCCAAAGAGAACTTGCCGTCCGGCGTGGTCTGGCCGAAGTCAATGCCCAGCCGTTCCTTGAGCAGGTCGGCCAGCTTCAGCGCGCCGCCCAACATGCACGGCACGTTGTCGCAGATCTCGATGTGGTATTGGCCGGGCTCGCGATGGGTGTTGTACATGTGGTAGAAGCTGGCGAACTCGCCGACCTCGGTCGCGTCCAGATCGAAGAGCGCGGCCACCTCGGCCAGCACTTCGGCCGGCAACCAGCCCACTTCGCGCTGGGCCACATACAACGCCGGCCCCAGCGCCGAGCGAGGCACGGGATAACGGGCCTGGAGCGCCCGGATCTCAGCTTTGGCTTTCTCGGAGAGCACTCATTCCTCCTACCGATCCACATCTCCCAAGACGATGTCTATCGAACCGATGATCAGCACCAGGTCCGCGATGAAGCCTCCGCGGGCCAACAGATCGGTGGATTGCAGGTTGGCGAACGACGGCGTGCGCATGTGCAGCCGATAGGGATGGGCCGTGCCGTCGCTGACGATGTAGAAGCCCATCTCTCCGCGCGGATTCTCGACGCACTCGAAGACCTCGCCCTTGGGCGGCGTGAAACCCTCGGTGTTCAGCTTGAAATGGTGGATCACCGCTTCCATGCTGATATCCAGCTCCTGGCGAGGCGGCAACGCCATCTTGCGGTCGGCCGTCCACACCGGGCCATCGGGCAGGTTCTTGAGCGCCTGCTCGATGATGCGCAGGCTTTGCTTCATCTCTTCGATGCGTACCAGATAGCGGGCGTAGGTATCCCCTTCGGTTGCGGTCGGGATCTTGAAGTCGTAGTTCTCGTACCCGCTGTAGGGTCGCACCTTGCGATAGTCGAACGCCAATCCGGTGGCCCGCAACATCGGGCCGGTCACGCCCATCGCCAGCGCCTGTTCGGTGGTCAGCTTGCCGACGCCGACCGTGCGCGCCTTCCACACGGGGTTGTCGGTGACCATCCGCTCGTATTCCGCGATGCGCTTGGGGAAGGTGCGCAGCACGTCCTGGACGCGCTCGACGAAGCTGGGAGGCACATCCCGCCACAGGCCGCCGGGGCGGATGTAGGAAGTCGTCATGCGCGCGCCGCTGACCAGCTCCAGGATGTCGAGGATCTGCTCGCGCTCCCGGAAGCAATACATCAGCAGCGCGTGGCTGACGCCCGCCGCGTCCATCACGTGGGTGCCCAGCCAGAGCAGGTGCGAGGCCAGGCGTTGCAGCTCGGCCATGATCACGCGGATCACCTGCGCCCGCGGGGGAATCTCGACCCCCATGAGCTTCTCCACGGCCAGCGCGTAGCCCAGGTTGGTGCACATCGAGGACACATAGTCCGAGCGGTCGGTGTAGGGGGTGAAGTCCTTGTAGCGGATGCTCTCGGCCTGCTTTTCGAAGCCGGAATGCAGATAGCCGATGTCGGGATAGGCCGCCACCACCCGTTCGCCGTCCAGCTCCACGATGACGCGCAGCACGCCGTGGGTCGAGGGGTGTTGCGGCCCCATGTTCAGGATCATGTGCCGGTTGGCGTCGGCCTGTTTGGGCGGCACCGTCTGCACCGCCTTCGGTTCGATGATCTGCGTGCCGAACGAGCGAAACTCTTCGTCTTCCCAGGTCATCGAGAACGGCACCGGCTCGCCCCCGCGCGGCACCTCTTTGCGCAGCGGGTGGTTAGGCCAGTTGTGCGGCAAAAGGATGCGGCGCAGGTCGGGATGCCCCTCGAATTTGATGCCCATCAGATCGTAGACCTCGCGCTCGTGCCAGTTCGCGCCCGGCCACAAGCCGGTGATCGTGGGCACGGCGGGACTGTCGCCCGCCACCGGCGCCTTGAGCCGGATCCGTTGGCCGCTGCGAGTCGAAAGGAGCTGATAGACGACGGCAAATCGCGGGGCCGATGCCAGGCCCGGATAACGACTGCGATCTACCGAGGTGAGGTCTTCCAGGTGGTCGAAGCGCAGCTCGGGATCGTCCCGCAGGAAACGGGCCACCGGCACCACATCCTTCGGCGCCACCTCGACCGTGGTCTCCCCGCGGAACTCGGCCACGGCCTGGATGGCCGCGCCGAACTGCGAACGAAGCTTCTCGACGATGGGATTGAGTTGTGCCATGCGTGAATCCTACAATGGACTGGTCGGTAGGGCGAACTCAAGTTCGCCCTACGCTACTTCTGCCGTCCGTATGCGCGATCGCGAAACTTCTCCTGTTGGATCTTCTTCTGCAGCAACGTGATCGCGTAGAGCAACGCCTCGGGACGGGGCGGACAACCCGGCACGTAGACATCCACCGGGATGATCTTGTCCACGCCCTGGATGATCGCATAGTTGTTAAACGGGCCGCCGGCGCTGGCGCAAATGCCCATGGCGATCACCCATTTCGGTTCGAGCATCTGCTCGTAGAGCTGCTTGATCACGGGCGCCATCTTGTTGCTCACCCGGCCCGAGACGATCAGCAGATCGGCCTGGCGCGGGGAAGGGCGAAACACCTCCGAGCCGAAGCGGCTGATGTCGAACCGGGCCACGCCGGACGCGATCTGCTCGATGGCGCAGCAGGCCAGGCCAAACGTCAGAGGAAAGAGCGAGAACTTGCGGCCCCAATTGACCGCCTGCTCCAGAGTGGTCGTTATGAAACCCTGATCGGGAAGACGTTCTTCAAGGCCCATGAGATGCTCCGCATTGGGGATCGGATATCAGATATTTGGGTATGGGGCGTTCATTGCCATTTGAACGCGTCGTTCTTCCAGGCATAGACAAAGCCGACGAGCAGAATGACAAGGAAGATGCCCACCTCGATCAGCCCGAAGAGGCCCAGCTTGCGCGCGGCGACCGCCCACGGATACATCAGGATCACCTCAACGTCGAACAGGATGAACAACACGGCAACGACGTAGAACTGGACCGGGAAACGGCGGCGCGCATCGCCGAGCGGCAGAATGCCGGATTCGTAAGGGATGTCTTTGGCGGGAGTATGGCGTTTAGGGCCAAGGAGGGCTGAAACGCCCAACGCGATCGCGGCAAATCCGCCCGCAACGACCACCATGACCAGGATAGGCAGATAGCTTTCGGGCATGACCTGACTCCGCCAGATATGGAAGGATGCGGCAGCGAGTAATTCCTATTGCCGCTGGCAGCTTGCACAGTCTATCACGAACCGCCGTACTTTGTCAAACCGACGCGGGTTATCACGCTTTTGGCACACTTGCAAAGCCTGGGCCGTATGCTACAATCTCTTGCGAGCAACGATGCAGAGGAGGCGAAGGCATGTTCCCTCGTCTGCGCTCTCAAGATATCCGACGTGATCTGACTCGGAGCATGGAGGAGATGGGCCGTGACGGCTGATGTGTTGCGTTTGACCGCGGAAGAGGAGGCCATGTTGGCCGGCGCCGAGGGCCCGGGCGTTCGCCGCGCGATGGAGATCGTGGTGGCGCTGGCGCGCATCTACGGCGCGGCCGACCTGGTCCCCATCAAACATGCCCAGATCGCCGGGGTGTCATACAAGAACATCGGCGATGCCGGCGTGGCTTTCCTGAACGATTGGGCCGACGAGGGTGCGCGGGTGCGCGTGCCCACCACGCTCAACCCCATGGGCATGGAGCGCGGCAAATGGCAGGCGTGGGGCATCGGCCGCGACTTCGCGGCGCCCCAGCTCAGCGTGATCGACGCGTTCGTCAAGATGGGCGTCACGCCGACGATGAGCTGTACCCCCTACCTGTTTGCCGACTACCGGCCCCGTCGCGGCGATGTGTTGGCCTGGGCCGAATCGAGCGCGGTGGCCTATGCCAACTCGGTGATCGGCGCGCGCAGCAACCGCGAGGGCGGCCCCAGCGCCCTCGCCGCGGCCATCGTCGGACGCACCGCCCGCTACGGCTATCTGCTGGACGAAAATCGTCGCGCCAACTGGATCGTGGAGGTGCGTTGCCCCGTCAGGTCGGTGGCCGACTTCGGCGCGCTGAGCTACATCGTCGGCAAGGCCGTGGGCAACGGCGTGCCGTGGTTCGCGGACCTGGCCCCCGCCCTTGCTTCTTCCCCGAATTCGGAGGAAGGGCCGGGGATAGGGGCCGCCTCCGACCGCCTCAAGACCCTCGGCGCGGGACTGGCGGCTTATGGCGCGGTGGCTCTCTATCACATCGCCGGCTATACTCCCGAAGCGCGCGACCTGGGCGAGGCGCTCATCCGGCCCGACGCCCGGCGCCTGGTCGTCGAGAGCCTGGACGAAGCCTATCGGGTGATGGACGCCGACCCCGACCTGCGGCAGATCGATCTGGTCACCATCGGCTGTCCCCACGCGAGCCTGACGGAGATCCAGCAGGTGGCCGAATATGTGCGCGGCAAGCGGCTGGCCACCCGGCTGTGGGTGACGACCGGCGAGATCACGCGCCGGGCCGCGGCCGAGCTGGGCTACGTCCAGGCCATCGAGGCGGCCGGCGGCGAAGTGGTGGCCGATACATGCGCGGTGGTGGCGCCGATGCACATGTTGAACGTGCGCTCGATGGCGACCAACGCCGGCAAGATGGCCTGCTACGCGCCCATGCACAGCGGCGTGCGCATGCGCTTCGGCGACCTGGAGCAGTGCCTGGATGCCGCGCTCACGGGCGAGTGGCGGTCCGAGCGATCTTGAGCTCCTGAGCTGGCGAAAGAACAAGGAGGTTCTGATGTACGACCAGTCGAAGATCCGTCTGATTCGAGCGGCCGTCGAACAATGGGAATCTACCGATGTGCGACGCAGCCGATCTCGCCTGCCGGAACGTCGCAGCGCCTTCACCACGATCTCCGGCGCGCCGGTCAATCGGCTCTATACGCCGGCCGACGTGGCCGATCTGGACTATGGCCGCGATCTGGGCCTGCCGGGCTGTTATCCCTTCACCCGCGGCCTTCATCCGACCGGCTACCGCGGCAAGCTGTGGACCATGCGTATGTTTGCCGGCTTCGGCACTGCCGAGGAGACCAATGCGCGCTTCAAGTATCTGTTGAGCCAGGGACAGACCGGCCTTTCGATCGCGTTCGACATGCCGACCCTGTACGGCTACGACACCGATGCACCTCAGGCCATGGGCGAGTTCGGCAAGTGCGGCGTGGCCGTGTCGTCGCTGGCCGATATGGAGGTGCTGCTGGACGGCCTTCCGCTCGACCGGGTGACGACCTCGATGACCATCAACGGCCCGGCCGCGACGATCTGGGCGATGTACATTGCGGCGGCCGAAAAGCGCGGCATTCCACGGCAAGCGCTCGGCGGCACGATCCAAAACGACATCCTGAAGGAGTTCATCGCCCAAAAGGAGTTCCTGTTCCCGCCCCGGCCCTCGCTGCGCCTGGTCGTGGACACGATCGAGTTCGGCACCCGCGAGATGCCGCGCTGGAACACGATCAGCATCTCCGGCTATCACATCCGCGAGGCGGGCGCGACGGCCGGCCAGGAGCTGGCCTTCACCCTGGCCAACGGCTTCGCGTACGTGGAGGCGGCGCTGGCCCGCGGCCTGGGGATAGACGAGTTCGCGCCGCGGCTCTCCTTCTTCTTCAACGTCCATAACGAGTTCTTCGAGGAGATCGCCAAGTTCCGCGCCGCGCGACGGATCTGGGCGCGGACGATGCGCGAAAAGTACGGTGCGCGCGATCCGCGCTCGTGGATGTTGCGCACGCACGCGCAGACGTCGGGCGTCAGCCTGACCGCGCAGCAGCCGGAGGTGAACATCGTGCGGGTGGCGCTCCAGGCGCTGGCGGCCGTGCTCGGCGGCGCCCAGAGCCTGCACACCAACAGCATGGACGAGGCGCTGGCGCTCCCCTCCGAGAAGGCGGTCACCATCGCCCTGCGCACCCAGCAGGTGATCGCCGAGGAGACCGGCGTCGCCAACACGCTCGATCCGCTGGGCGGCTCGTTCTACGTCGAGGCCCTGACCGACCGGCTGGAACGGGAAGCTGAGGAATACTTCCGCCGCATCGAAGCCCTGGGCGGTGTCATCCCGGCCATTGAGGCCGGCTTCCAGCAACGCGAGATCGCCGAGGCCGCGTTCCGCTACCAGCACGAGATAGACACCGGCGAGCGGACGGTGGTCGGCGTGAACGCCTATGTGGCCGATGAGCCGTTGACGATTCCGCTGCTGGAGATGGACCCCCACGGCTACGAGCGGCAGGTGGCGCGGTTGCGCCGGGTGCGGGCCGAGCGGGACAACGCCGCGGTCCAGGCCGCCCTCCGCCGCCTGCTCGACGCGGCCCAGGATAGCCACACGAACCTGATGTACCCCATCCTGGAGGCCGTAAACGCCTATGCCACGTTGGGCGAGATCACCGGCGTGTTGCGGCAGGTGTTCGGCGAATATCAGGAGCCGGTGTTCTTTTGATGGCGAGCCGGGCGGCCGCAAGGTTGGGCGCCACATTGGCATCGCGGTCACATCGTGATACAATCGCCGCCAAGAGAAGGAGGAGTGGCAGAGCATGACCGAACGCAAGATTCGCGTACTGATCGCCAAGCCCGGCCTGGACGGCCACGATCGCGGCGCGAAGGTGGTGGCGCGCGCGCTGCGCGACGCCGGCATGGAGGTGATCTACACCGGCATCCGCCAGACGCCGGAGATGATCGTCGAGGCCGCGCTGCAAGAAGATGTGGATGTGGTGGGGCTTTCCATCCTCTCGGGCGCACACATGGCCCTGTGCCCGCGCGTGATCGAGCTGTTGCGCAGCCAGGGGATGGACGACGTCGTGGTGCTGGTCGGCGGCATCATCCCCGATGAAGACGTGGAGCCGCTCAAGCAGCTCGGCGTCAAGGGGGTGTTCGGCCCGGGGACGAGCACCGGGGAGATCGTGGAGTTCATTCGGCAGCAGGTGGCCGGGTAAGATCGGCGACGATGGAACGAACTGCCGATGCCCTCCTCAGCGCCCTGCTCGCCGGCAACCGGCGCGCGCTGGCTCGCGTCATTTCCCTGGTCGAAGATGACGCGGCCGAAGCGCCGGCCCTGCTGAGCGCGCTTTACGCCCATACCGGCCGCGCCCACGTGATCGGCATCACGGGCGCGCCCGGCACCGGCAAATCCACGCTGGTCAACGCGCTGGCCCGCGCCTACCGGGCGCAAGGCCACACGGTAGGAGTGATCGCCGTAGATCCCACCAGCCCGTTTTCCGGCGGCGCGCTGCTCGGCGACCGGGTGCGGATGCGCGATCTGGCGGGCGATCCGGGCATCTTCATCCGCAGCATGGCCACCCGCGGCAGTTTGGGCGGCCTGGCCCGCGCTACGGCCGATGTGATCTCGGTGCTCGATGCGGCCGGCTTTGCACGCATCCTGGTCGAGACGGTCGGCGTGGGCCAGGCCGAGGTGGACATCGCCAGCGCCGCGCATACGACGGTCGTGGTCGAGGCGCCCGGCCTGGGCGACGAGGTGCAGGCGATCAAAGCCGGCGTGTTGGAGATCGCCGACATCTTCGCGGTCAACAAGGCCGACCGGGAGGGCGCCGATCGCACGGTCCTGGCGTTGCAGATGATGCAGGGCCTGGCGCCCGCGACGACGGGCCATCATCGGGCGGCCGGACCGCCGACGCCCCATGCCCGGCCGCAACCCGGCCCCCAGGAGGACGGCTCCTGGTTGCCGCCGATCCAGAAGACGATCGCGTTGCACGGGGATGGCGTGGACGCGCTGCGGGAATGGATCGAGCGCCATGCCGCTTATCTGACCGCGACGGGCGGGTGGGCGCGGCGGGAGGCCACGCGCGCCGCCGCTGAGATCGAGCGCATCCTCCGCGATCGCCTGTGGGAGGCCCTGCTCGCGGGCCTGCCGGCCGATTGCTTCGCGCAGACCGTCGCTGCCGTCGTCCGCCGTGAGACCGATCCCTATACGGCCGCAACGCGATTGTTGACATACGCGCCATGAAAGCTTCGATCATCTACAACCCGGCGGCCGGCCAGCGGACCTATCTCGACGAGGTGCGCCAGGCGGCCGATTTTCTGTCCGGCAAGGGATGGGAGATCATCGCCATCGAGGAGACGCGCGGGGCCGGCGACGCGACCACTTACGCGCGCGAGGCCGCGGCGCACGGCTACGATGCGGTATTCCTGGCCGGCGGCGACGGCACCATCGCGCAGGCGGTGGATGGCCTGGTGGGCACCGAGACCGCGTTGGCTGTGTTGCCCGCGGGCACCGGCAACGTCTTTGCCCGCCAATTGCACATGCCGGTGCCGGGCGGCCTCCACCCCCGGCCGATCCTGGAGGCCACGCGGCTCCTGACCGAAGGCCAGATCCGACCGGTAGACGTGGGTCGGATCACCCCGCGCAAGGGGCATGGGCCGAGCCATCACTTCCTTTGTTGGGGCGGGGTCGGCTTCGATGCCGAGGTCAGCCTGGCGGTGGCTCGCGAGCAGGAACGCAAGAAGCGCCTCGGCATCGTGGCCTTCCTGGCGACCGGCTTCTTCCTGCTGCGACATTACGCCGGCACCGCCGCGCTCGTGCGCGTGGACGGCCGGCGCATCGGCCGGCGCATCATCATGCTGGTAGCCAACAACATCCAGCTCTACGGCGTCTTCGTGCGCATGGCGCCGGCGGCCCTCCTCGACGACGGCCGGCTCGACGTGGTCTGCTTTCAGGGCAATACTCCGCTGCGCACGGCCCTCCATGCCATGCGGGTGATCCTGGGGCTCCACGTCGGAGATCCCAAAGTGGAGTTCTACCAGGCGCAACGGGTGGAAGTGCAAACCTATCGGCCCTTGCCGGTGCATGTAGACGGCGACGCCATCGGCTACACGCCGGTGATCATCGAGGTCGTCCCGCGTGCGCTGAAGTTGCTTGTGCCGTCGTGCGCGCCCGCCAATCTGTTCGTGGATGGCGTGGGCCAGGTGAGGCCGCAGACGCCGTGGGATTGGGTGACCCACATGGCGCACGACGCACACACCGCTATCTGGGATATGAGGTGAACGGCCGTGAAGTATCTCAATGTGCTCCTGGTGTTCGTTCCCATCGCGTTGGTCGGCGAGCTATTGCACTGGTCGCCGACCCTGATCTTCCTGGCCTCCGCGCTGAGCGTGATCCCGGCGGCCGGCCTGCTGGGCCAGGCGACCGAAGAGCTGGCCGCGCATACCGGCCCGCGGCTGGGCGGCCTGCTCAACGCCACCCTGGGCAACGCGGCCGAGCTGATCATCACCCTGTTCGCCATCCGCGCCGGACTGCTCGACCTGGTGAAGGCCTCGATCACCGGCTCGATCATCGGCAACGTGTTGCTGGTCATGGGCTTCAGTGTCCTGATCGGCGGCTTGAAGAACGGCGTGCAGCGCTTCGAGCGCACCCAGGCCGGCGTCAATGCGACTCAACTGCTGCTGGCCGTGGCCGCGCTGATGATTCCCTCCCTCTTCTTCTTCGCGCACACCGAGACGACCGGCCCGGTGGAGAGCCTGAGCCTGGGCACGGCCGTCGTCATGCTGGCGATCTATGCGTTGGGGATCGTCTTCGCGTTCCGCTTCACCTCGGCCGAGCCGGCGCTGGGCCAGGAGGTGGAGCGCGAGGCGCACGGCGCATGGTCTACCCGCATGGCGGTGCTGGTGCTGTTGGGCGCCACCGCGCTGATCGCCGTGCTGAGCGAACTGCTCGTCGGCGCGGTCGAGGAGACGGTTCAGGCCATCGGCATGTCCGAGTTCTTCATCGGCATCATCGTCGTGCCGCTGGTCGGCAACGTCGCGGAGCACGCGGTGGCGGTGCAGACGGCCTACAAGAACAAGATGGAGCTGAGCATGGCCGTCTCGCTCGGCTCCAGCCTTCAGATCGCCCTCTTCGTTGCGCCGGTGTTGGTGTTCCTCAGCCTGCTGATGGGACACCCGCTCACGCTGGTCTTCAATCAATTCGAGATCGTCGCTCTGTTCGTGGGCATTCTGATCACCGCGTTCGTGGCGCAGGACGGCGAGTCCAACTGGCTGGAAGGCGCGCAACTGCTGGTGCTCTACGCCATCCTGGCGATGGCTTTCTTCTTCTTGCCGGTATAGGGGTGTATAATTTGGTGGGAGTGTTTTGTGACCGGCAACCGGTGGGTGATGACGCGGAGGTAGATCATGGTTCAGCAGTTCAAGATCATTGTCGAGAAACATCCCGACATTTATGTCGCGTACCCTCTGGGGCTGAAAGGCGTGGTAGTCGGCGAAGGCGCCACGTATGAAGAAGCCTTGGCTGATGCCAGGTCTGCTATTCAGTTTCACATCGAGACATTCGGCCCCGAAGTCATTGAGTTGGATTGACGTGCCAGGCACCCTCTCAGGCGCCTGGCACGTCAATCGGATGGCGCATGATCCATGATCAATTGAAGAGAAATCAGTGCCGACAACTACCGTCTACACCGTCTCCCAGGTCACCGCTTACATCAAGTCGCTGTTCGCCGACGATGTGCTGTTGGCCGATGTCTGGCTATCGGGCGAGGTCTCCGGCTTCACCCAGGCCACCTCGGGCCATTGCTATTTCACCCTGAAGGACGCCGGCGCGGTGCTGAAGGCCGTGATCTGGCGCACCCAGGCAGCGCGCATGGCGTTGCCGCGCAACGGCGACCAGGTGATCGCCCACGGCTATATCTCGGTTTACGAGCAGGGCGGGACATACCAGCTTTACGTGGATCACCTGGAGGGGGCCGGCGTGGGCCGGCTCTGGTTGGAGTTCGAGCGGCTGAAGGCCCGGCTCGAAGCCGAAGGACTGTTCGCCGAGACCCGCAAACGGCCCATCCCGGCCCGGCCCGGCCGCCTGGGGATCGTTACCTCGCCGACTGCGGCCGCGCTGCGCGATATCCTGCGCACCCTGGCCCGGCGTTATCCCCTGGTGGACGTGCTCCTGGCGCCCACGGCCGTGCAGGGCGCGGAGGCGCCCCCCGGCATCGTGGCCGCGCTCGAGCTGCTCAACCGCTGGTCGGCCGAGCGCGAGCCGCTCGACGCGATCATTGTGGCGCGCGGGGGCGGCTCGCTGGAAGAGCTGTGGGCCTTCAACGATGAGCGCGTGGCGCGCGCCATCGCTGCGTCGGCCGTGCCGGTCATCACCGGCGTGGGCCACGAGACCGACTTCACCATCGCCGATTTCGCGGCCGATCTGCGCGCGCCCACGCCCACCGGCGCGGCGACGCTGGCCGCGCCCGACGGCCGGGAATTGAGCGCGGCCGTGGCCGGGTTGGGCGAACGCGCCGGCCGCCTGATCGCCTCCCGGCTGGCCGCAGAACGGGCGCGCGTCGAAAACCTGGCGTTGCGCCTGCGTCGCGCTTCGCCCGCGGCCCGTCTGGCCGCCGACCGCCAGCGGATAGATGACCTGAGCCGTCGGGCCGGCCAGGCGCTGACGATGCGCTTGCGCCACGAACGGGAGCGCCTGCGCGGCCAGGCGCTGCGGCTGGCCGCGCTCGACCCCGCCCGCGTCCTGGCCCGCGGCTATGCCATCGTCACCCGGGCCGACGGCGCGGTGGTGCATTCCGTGGCGCAGGTGGCAATCAACGACCCGTTGCGGGTGCGCGTGGCCGACGGCGCGTTCTCCGCGCGCGTGGCTCTTGACGAATGAGCTGTAGTACGAAGTCTCAGTAGATCACAGATTGAGGCTCAGAGGGGGTCTGTGACCCCCGACCGCCGGTCACAGACCGGCTGGGAGCACGAAAATTGTAATCTACTGAGTCTGTTTCGCAAAGGTGCCTTTCATGTCTGAATCGTCAACCTTCGAAGCCCTCTATCGCGAGCTGGAAGAGGCCGTCCGCCGGCTGGAAGCCGGCGACTTGAGCCTGGAGGAATCGCTGGCCCTGTACGCGCGCGCCGCCGAGCTGGTCGAGCAGTGCAACGCGCTCCTGGATCGCGCCGAGCTGCGCGTGCGCCAGGTGACGGCCCGGCCCAACGGCGAACTGATAGCCGAGCCGTTCAACGCGGCCTCGGCCGCCTGATGGCCGCGGCGAGGCCCCGATGACCGTCCGCATCGTCACCGATAGCACGTGCGATCTGCCCGCTGAGCTAGTCGAACGGCATCGCATCATCGTCGTGCCGACCTACATCAACATCGGCGCGCAGAGCTACCTGGATGGCGTCGAAATCACGCGCGAGGAATTCTACGCGCGGCTGCCGACCCTTTCGCCTCATCCCACGACCTCTGCGCCCAGCATCGGCGCGTTCGTGCGCGCCTACGAGCAGGCCGCGGCCGCAGGCGCCACCGGCATCGTCTCGATCCATCCGCCCGAAGAATTCAGCAGCATCTGCCAGGCCGCGCGGCTGGCGGCCGCCGAGATGCGCGACCTGCCGATCGTCGTGGTGGACTCGCGGCAGTTGACCCTGGCAATGGGGCTGATCGTGGTGGCCGCGGCGCAGATGGCCGAGGCCGGCCGCACGGCCGCCGAGATCGCCGCCGCGCTCCCGGCCATCATCGGCCGCACCTATATCTTCGGCGCGCTGGACACCCTCGAGTTCGTGCGCCGCGGCGGACGGCTGAGCCGGCTCCAGGCCGGCCTCGGCGCGTTGTTGCAGATCAAGCCGGTCTTCACCGTCTACCAGGGACAGCTCACCCTGGAGCGCGTGCGCACCCTGTCGGCGGCCCTGGCGCGGCTGGTCTCCCTCGTCGAGGGATTGGGCCCGCTGGAAACGCTGGCCGTGGCGCATGCCAACGCACCCGACCGCGCGGCCCGCTTGACCGATCTGGCCGCCCACCTTTTCCCCGACGGCCGTCCGGCCCTGTGCGTCGAGGTCACGCCCGTGCTCGGCGTGCACTTCGGCCCCGGCGCGGTGGGCTTCGTCGCCATTCGAAAATAAAGACGTTCTTTGATGCATGGAGATCACAACCTATGCCTGGACTTTGGGGGGGCCGGTTTTCCGGCGCCAATGATCCGCTGATGGTGCGTTTCAACGCCTCCTTGCCCTTTGACCGGCGCCTGTGGCATGCCGACATCACCGGCTCGATCGCCTGGGCGAACGCGATCTGTCGCGCCGGGCTGCTGACGACGGAGGAACGCGACGCTCTCGTCGCCGGGCTCGAAGCGCTCCGGGCCGAGATCGCGGCCGATCCGGCCGCCGCGTTCGCCGGCGCGGCCGACGAGGACATCCATAGCTTCGTCGAGCGAAAGCTGACCGAGCGAATCGGCCCGCTGGCCGGTAAACTGCACACCGGACGCAGCCGCAACGATCAGGTGGCCACCGACGTGCGCCTCTGGTTGCGCGACCGCGTCGCGGAGCTGGACGCGGCCCTGGCATCCCTCATCCGCGCGGCCTGCGACCGGGCCGAAGCCGAGATAGACGTGCTCATGCCGGGCTATACCCACGTCCAGCCGGCGCAGCCGATCCGCTGGAGCCACTGGCTGCTCAGCCGGGCATGGGCGTGGCAACGCGACCGCGAGCGCCTGGCCGATCTGCTGAAGCGGATCAACATCTCGCCGCTCGGCGCGGGCGCGCTGGCGGGTTGCCCCTTCGCCGTGGATCGGACCGCGCTGGCCGCCGAGCTGGGCTTCGCCGAAGCCTCGCCCAACAGCCTGGACGCCGTCGCCGACCGCGACTTCATCGCCGAGTTCCTGTTTTGGGCCGCGCTGTTGGGGGTGCACCTCAGCCAATGGGCCGAGGACCTGGTGTTCTGGAGCAGCCGCGAGTTCGGCTTCATCACCCTGGCCGACGCCTACAGCACCGGCTCCAGCCTGATGCCGCAGAAGAAGAACCCCGACGCGGCCGAGCTGTTGCGCGGCAAGGCCGGCCGGCTGGTAGGCGATCTGATCGGGCTGCTGGTCACGCTCAAAGGACTGCCGACCTCGTATGACAAGGACCTGCAGGAAGACAAGGAGCCGCTCTTCGACGCGGTGGATACCCTCTCCCTGGCACTGCCCATCGCGCAGGGGATGCTGGAGACGCTGACGATCCACCCCGACCGGATGGCCGCCGCGCTCGGCGACGAGCTGCTGGCGACCGACCTGGCCGACTGGCTGGTGCGCCGCGGGGTCCCCTTTCGCCAGAGCCACCATCTGGTGGGCCAGGTCGTGCGCCGCGCCGAGGAGCTGGGTTGTCCGCTCAGCGCGGTGCCCCTGGCCGACTTGCAGGCCATCAGTCCGGTCTTCACGGCCGACTGCGCCGCGATCTGGAATGCCGAGCAATCGGTGGAGCAGCGGCAGGTGATCGGCGGCACGGCGCGGTCGGCCGTTGCGGCGCAGATCGCAGCATTGCGCGCGCGATTACGCGATTAACCTGAAAGTCGCCGTCACGTGCCAGGCATCTTGCAGAGTGCCTGGCACGTAAGCGCCGATCGGCGCATGAGCAACTGAAATGATACTTGCGCGGCCCCCGGCGATTTTGCAGCGCACGCGCGGCTGCGGTATAATTTGAGCATAACTGCCCCGTCTCCTGTTGGAGACCGAGGCGATGATCAAGAGGCAAACAGCGCGGGCCCTGTGATCAAGGGCGAGCACAGTTGCGCCCGGGCTGATTTGTCGGCGATGATTTGCCTGTATAGCCATTCTCGCCCGTATCTATTCCACAGGAGGTCTTCTGATATGCGCAACCGTTTGTGGGTCATCTTGACGCTCTTGGTCCTGGTATCGCTTGTGGTATCGGCCTGCGCCGCGCCGTCGGGTGGAGGAGCCGGCGGCAAGAAGAAGGTCGGCCTGGTAACCGATGTCGGCGGCGTGAACGACAAGTCGTTCAACCAGTCGGCCTGGGCCGGCGTGCAAAAGGCGGGCAAGGAGTTCGGTTGGGATGTCAAGTTCATCGAATCCAAGCAGCCCACCGACTACGAGAAGAACATCGACCAGTTCGCCACCGAGAAGTACGACGTGATCATCACCGTCGGCTTCCTGATGGGCGATGCAACGGCTGCCAAGGCCAAGCAATACCCCAACATCAAGTTCGCGATCGTAGACTACGCCTATTTCCCCACCAAGGGATCGGCGGCGTGCGATGAGACCAAGAAGGACTGCTACAACGATGGCGGCCTCAAGAACATCACCAGCCTGATGTTCCAGGAAGATCAGGTGGGCTTCCTGGCGGGCGTGGTGGCCGGCGGCATGACCAAGACCGGCACGGTGTGCTCGGTGGCCGGCATGGAGATCCCGCCCGTGGTGCGCTTCGTGGTCGGCTATCAGAACGGCGCCAAGTGGATCAAGCCCGACGTCAAGGCGCTCAACGTCTACATCCCCTCCTTCACCGACCCGGCCAAGGGCAAGGAGACCGGCCAGAGCATGATCGGCCAGGGGTGTGACGTGGTGTTCGGCGTCGGCGGCAACACCGGCAACGGCGGCCTCCTGGCGGCCAAGGAGAAGGGCCTCATGGCGATCGGGGTGGACGTGGACCAGTACTACACCTATCCCGAAGTCAAGGACGCCCTGCTCACCAGCGCGGCCAAGAACGTGGACGCAGCCGTCTACAACTTCCTGAAATCGGTCAAGGACGGCACGGTCAAGGCCGGCATCGCCATGGCCGACCTCAGCAACGGCGGCATCGGCCTGGCTCCTTACCACGACTGGGACAGCAAGATCCCGCAGTCGGTCAAGGATAAGGTGAAGCAGGCGACCGAAGACCTCAAGAGCGGGAAGCTGCAGACCGGTTACAAGCCATAACGGCTGGCGTATCCAGGCCATCAGACAGGCGTCAAGGGGTGCTGTGCGTGAGCCAAACGTACAGCACCCCTTGCTGCAAATAGGGAGCCGAAGATGACCCCGGTTCTTCAGGCGATCGGCATTACCAAGCGTTTCCCCGGTGTGCTGGCCAACGACCACGTGAACTTTACCCTGGAGCAAGGCGAGATCCATGCGCTGTTGGGCGAAAACGGGGCCGGGAAATCCACCCTCATGAACATCCTGTACGGACTTTATCGGCCCGATGAAGGCCAGATCCTGGTCAACGGTCGGCCCGTGCAGATGAACAGCCCTCATGATGCCATTGCCCGCGGGATCGGCATGGTGCACCAACACTTCATGCTCGTGCCGCCCCTGACGGTCACCGAAAACATCATGCTCGGCACCGAGTCGCTGGTCCCTGCGACGCAGGTCCTGGGCGGCCTGGCGACCCTCGACCGGCGCTCGGCTGCGGCGCGCATCCGCGGCCTGAGCAAGCAATACGGCCTGGAGGTGGATCCGGACGCGCGCGTCGAGACCCTGACGGTCGGCCAGCAGCAACGGGTCGAGATCATCAAGGCGCTCTATCGCGCGGCCGACATCCTGATCCTGGATGAGCCGACCGCCGTGCTGACGCCGCAAGAGGCCGACGAGCTGTTTGTGATCATGCGCTCCATGGTCCAACAGGGCAAGTCCATCATCTTCATCACGCACAAGCTGCGCGAGGTGTTCGCCGTGGCCGATCGCATCAGCGTCATGCGCGGGGGACAGATGGTCGGCACTGTGAAGCCGGCCGACGCTACGCGCGAAATGCTCGCCGAGATGATGGTGGGCCGCAAGGTGATCCTCCAGATAGACAAGGCAGATGCCCACCCCGGCGAAGTCGTATTGCGCGTGGATAACCTGTGCGTGGAAGACGACCGGCATCATCGCACCGTGGACGGCGTCTCGTTCGAAGTGCGGGCCGGCGAGATCCTCGGCATCGCCGGCGTGCAGGGCAACGGCCAGACCGAACTGGCCGAGGCGCTCACGGGCTTGCGCAAGGTCATCGGGGGCAAGATCATGCTGCTCGGCCAGGATACCACCCATGCGCCCGCGC
>Ga0209162_1001802_pt1 | contig 20144 bp, 17 predicted proteins | sample YNPNPMetaG_FD_187121 | JGI IMG/M metagenome (GOLD analysis project Ga0209162, IMG submission 187121) | Anoxygenic and chlorotrophic microbial mat microbial communities from Yellowstone National Park, USA - YNP NP MetaG (SPAdes) (version 2) ... | reverse complement strand
GGTGGTGTGCTGGCTTCGTGTTGCAAGCCATCGCTATCCGGCGCCACCCTGCTCTCTGTGAGCGTCCCTGACACCCGGAGGCTCCAACCACGGCAGAGCGTTGTCTATCAGGGAACAACCCTGAATTGCGGAGAGTCTTTACAGCACGCCGCGCGCGCAAATCGGTCGGCGCAGTGCGCGCCGTCGCGCTCCGTCGACGCGGGACGTTGGGCGCGGATTCGTCGGCTCAACCCTGGCGCGAGCGAGTGCTGGGGACATCCAGAGAAAGAAGCGAACGGTAAGCCACACTCATATCACATCTCAGCCGACAGTGTCCATATCTGATCGGGCAACACATCGGCACGGAGGCTTCACGGCAGGGACGAACGGCTGTGCGCTGGCGCTTGATCGGGAACCAGCGGGCAGCCGAAGGCGCGAGCTGCTGCTACCCGTGCGTCCGCCAGCGCTTACACGGGTAGGTTTTTTGGGAAGCCCGTGGGCCGTTCGCCCCATGATCGCCCGGAACAAAAAACGCTCTGCTCTACACTCGACACCAATAGCACTTCAAACAGGCTACGGTGTTACGGTGTTAAGGTGTTACAGGGCGAAGTGATTCCCCTATCTCAATCAATTCCTTCTGGCTCAACTCAGAACCGCCTGATCCAAAGATCACAAGAGCCGTCCCATTCAGAATAACGTAAAGCTTCCTGCTCCATCCAAGCACGGCGCCTTTTTCATCAATCACGGGCGTTTCATACATCACTGCTCGCTGTCCTTGAATTATGACATTGTCATCTAAGATACGAGCACCTTCCCAAAATGCTGTATGTGTGGCGGGGGGTATGCTCGTGCCAGCGTTCTGCATTACTACAATCTCTCTGGTTTCCTTCCAGATATATTTAGAGAGCACAGAATAAGTTGCGTCTGCTCCAAGATCTTGTAACTCGATGAGTTCACCTTCAGGAGCCCAGACCTGAAAAGGCGCTCGTTGCAGCACGTGATCCATACTGGCGACACGCTGTGAGCGTTCATTGACAAAGACCTGTTGATAGAAGGACCAGACATCGTCGGCTGGAATAAAGGCGGCTGCAATGAATACTACAATTGCGAGAGCCGCCCACGAGGTGACGCGTTTGAGGACCCGCCCCCGCGTTGGCTGAAGGCGGAGATTGAGTTCAGGAACTCGAATGTTTTGGACATAGCTCGTAATAGTCTCTTTGATCTCCTGATCGTGTTGACTATAACGCATCATCCGCCTCCTTGTCACTATTATTATAATGGTATTCACAAAGCGCACGAAAGCGTTTGCGAGCGCGTTCGAGCAGTTTGCGCACAGCGGTCTCTCGCTTCCTTATGACCATACTTATCTCGCGACAAGAAAGCCCACGCCAGTAATGCAAGACCAAACACACTCGATCATCGAGTGGCAATTGTGCAAGAATTTGTCCTACAAACTCCTGTTGTAGCACTTCAGGCTCGTGTGATTGTCGATAGATCGGAAGCCAGTCGAGTCGTACCCACCGAATAATACGATGGCGTCGAAGATAGTTCTTAGCAACATTGGTAGCGATCGTAAAGAGCCAGGATGCGACCTGGGATTCGTCTGATAGCCGAGGGAGCGCAATATATGCTTTCAGTAGGGTTTCTTGTACACAGTCAGCTGTCGCCTCGGCATCCTGCACCAAACAGTATATATAGCGATAGAGCGCCGGAGAATATTCCTCCACAAGTGTCGTTACAGCAATGTCCTCTTGCTTTTGAAGCCGAGATATGAGTCTTTCCTGCAAGGAACCCCTCCTCTTGCGTTGCCTCTCACTAAAGAGAACAACCGAGACTGAGAAAAGGTGACACCTGAAAACACTCAGTGTTTGACTTGCCGAGGAGACAGCATAAAATGATGGCGGCTCTTCAGAGGTCACCGTGATTTACAAAACCGTTATTCCGTGTCAGGAAGAACAAAAAGCCCCCCTCGTTTTTTCTGCCGCTCGACCGCGACACAGGTTGAGCATGTGGCATTGTGATGTCCTAAAACAAGAACAGCAGAACTCTCGTTTCCCTCGATAGATCCCAAAGAGCCAAAGCTTGAGTGCACGACTAAATGTATTGGCGCCCAGCATGCCGGGCAAGGTTCCTTGTAAACGCCGGTCACCAGGGTTTCAAGCGATAGCGGCGCTGCGCAAGCCATATGTCTCTTACCGGCATGGGCGTGAACGGCAACCATTACAATACGTGATATCGCAGGCCCAACTGCCGCAGGGAGGATTCGGATTAGAAGAGGTAATATATCTTCTCACTACCCGGTCAGGACAATCTGCACAGCCGAAAGCAGGAGCGCACCAACTCCCGCATGCCGACTCAATCGTGCATCCAAGGAATGAGTCACTACATGAGAGACCTGGACATCCAAATCCATTACAAGGAGAAGGACAACTTTGAGCTACAGCACGTCTGGTAGTTGTCCCCAAGCCAAAAAGTATGAGCGCTGCGGCTGCCATCAGGCGTAACGACTCTCTCATGTCACACCCCCCCCTTTCTACATGGATTTGATGATAGAAACGAGGTGACATTTTGGGTGGCGACAGCATTACCCTGCGACAAACCCAAGATGAGACCAGCAATCGCCAATAGCACTCCAATAGCAACATTGAATACTGAAAACTGATATGAAACCTGAAGCGCGAGCGCTGCCAACATAAGAGATGCACCAGCAAGGAGGAGAAGATTACGGATTGCAATACTTTTCCATCCAAATTCAGCCACGGACAGCGAGCCAAAACAGCCGCAGCCCCCGGACTTCTTGGTTGCCGCATTGTATACCGCTATCGCGAGAAAGGTTGCAAGTAGTAGCCAGGTGAGAATTGTGGCGAAGGGAGTAAATAAACCACCAAGAAGTAGCAGACCAACTGTCAACTCAATGGCGGGTAGCGAAAAACTAATGAATTTTGCAAGTGTAGGCCCGCCCAACCTGTAACTTGCCACCACTTGCTCAAAATCAGTTCGGTTTGACAGCTTGGTAGCCCCAGCGAGGACGAACAGGAACCCTAGTAGCATTTGGGGGAGAAGCAATAAGACAAGCGAACCAACGGGATGTGTGAAGAATTCCGTGAGTCGCATTTTTGTATCCTTTCATTCGTATGCGTTGCACTCCCGCAGCGACTGACCCGGCTCCATCGGCGTGGCGTGCAGCTCTTTGCTCGCTTCATCCAGGCGTACGACCAGACGTTGTCCAGCGCCCTCCCGCTCCCTGCAAGCGTCCCTGACACCCGGAGTCTACAACCACGGCAGAGCGGTGTCTATCAGGGAACAACCCTGAATTTGGGATCGTGTTTTACAGACAGGCGAACCTTATCCACACCAGTTCCGTTACTCCTGCGTGAGTGGCGGGAAGAACGGAATCCAGTCACGACTGGGAACCACTGGAACGACGCGCGCACTCCGCGGATCCATCGCCAGAGTCAACCAATCGGGTTGGGGACCGTCGAAGTATTGCGACGGCAAAAATGGCAAAAACGTGACGAAAGCGGAGATAGTATGAACATAGCCATCGTCTGGTATAGGCAGATCAATCGGAATACGGTACAGCTCGCCAGGGTGTACATCGAAGAAATAGGCGAACGTTCCGGCAATGGGAACTTGCTGATCATCGAGAAAGACGCTGAGCATCGCCTGCGTCTGCTGCAATTGCGGATCGCCCGCTACCGGATCGTATGTAACAAAGGCATAGAGCCGTCCTGCTTCGTCAGCCGCCAGCACATGGCTTTCGATTCCCGTAATGGCATCACCCGGATTGCTGGAACGCGAGAGTTTGAGCCGTCCGTGCAAGTAGTTTGTTGGAATGGGCAGACGATCAGGATGCTGAAGATCAATCGCAGGCAGCCGGGCATCAGCGCCGACACGCAGTGGGATCGTCCATGCGTACGGCGCGGAAAGCGGCAGCCAGCGTCCTGTCAGACCCCGCCGCCCTCGTGCGAGATACATGTCTTGCACGGCATACGAGGTGTAGAGACCAGTCGGGTCATACATCAGTACAATAGTCAACGTATGGTTACCTGGGGGAAGCCGGTCAGGAATGGCAAAATCATACAGCACGCCCCGATCCTGCGGGATGCGAACCACGTGCGCCCGCGCCGTCATCCCGCCGAGCGTTACTTCAATCTGCTGATAATCGAACAGCACTATCACCCCAAGGTCATGCATTGGACCGTGCATGTGGAATGATCCTTCGATCGCCAGTACGCCGCGGAGCGGTTGCTCAGGATCGAGATGCAGAGTCCGGGTCATATCACGCCGATCCAGGGCTGACTCCTGGTACGGGATGATCGTTGCCGTGATCCGTCCACCGAACTGAAACGGCGAGCGAGATGGCGGAACGAACGGTGCTGGCGTGGGATAGGGCGAGAGTTGAACCAGTTCTGCAGATCGGAGATAGATTGACGGTTGATTGTGTTCCAGATGCAGGCGCTGCCGAATCTGCGGATCATTCTGCACGCGGGGATCATCAACTGCCAGCGGTGGCGGCGGTTGTGGCCACGCATCTGGCGCCTCCAGGACACGAACAGGCAACGGTCCAGGCAACTCCGGCGCCGGTTGCGCACAGCCTTGCAAGATTCCGACGATCAGAATCACGGTGATGAAACGGCGACGGAGCAAACCTGCACTGTGTGCGGTGAGAAAACAGCTATGACCCATCGGTGTGTCAGCCATTCTGGTTCAACAGCATCTGGATCGAGCCTCAGCCTGTGAGCAGCGCCCAATCGCTGTTGTTACGTGTGGAGACGCGCCCTAACAGGCGGGCGATGCGCAACCGACCGGTTGCCGGTGACGCTGGCGAGCGTGAGAGCAGACACGTCGATCAGCCCGGCTTGCTCCCAGGTACAGATACCCGGCACACGCGCTATCACCATAACCCACAGTACCGTCAACCAATCGCAGAGCGAGCGGAGGGCTTCGTCCGCTACCACCCCGCTCCCTGCAAGCGTCCCTGACACCCGAAGTCTACAACCACGGCAGAGCGTTGTCTATCAGGGAACAACCCTGAATTGAGGAGAGTCTTTGCAGCGCGCAGCGCGCACAAACCGGTCGGCGGCGCCGCTGGTCCGGTCTTCTGCGCCGACAGCAGGCGGAGAATGAACTGAATTCAGTGTTTAACCTGAAGACATCCGCCTGTCGCGTATGGTACAGTATGGTCGGATACGGGCAGACGAGGGTTCCCATGGGCGTATGGCAGGCGTTGCATCGCTCCCTGGCGCAGCGGGAAATCGGGCTGATGTGGCTGCTGCTGTTTCGCTGGGCGGCGTTGATCCTCGCGCTGGCGCAGAGTTTTCTGATTGAAGCGGAACGTTTGCCGCAAGCGATCCCGCACCTGATCCTGGTTGCGATCTACACATTGGGCTGGACGATCCTGGCGCTGCGTCCAACGCAGGAAGCAACGACAATCATGCATCGCCGCTGGTTCGTCGGCGGCGACGCCATCGCCCTGCTCACGCTCAACCTGGCGACCGGCGGCTGGCATAGTCCGCTGTATCGCTACACCTTTGCGGCGCTTACGATGCCGCCCTATCTCTTTGGGCGACGCGGCCTGTGGTGGAGCCTGGCGCTTCTCGTCGCCTGGCACGGAGCGATTGCCTGGCAACAGCGCCTGCCTGCGCACGTGATCACGGCGCTGGCGCTCGATGGGATGATGTTCGGCGGGTTGCTGACCCTGAGCGCCTACGCCCTGCATCTGGTCGAAGCGCAGCGACGGCTCGCCGTGCAGCACGCCGCTGCAGAGGAGCGCCTGCGCATCGCGCGCGATCTCCACGACGACGCGGTGCAGCAGGTGTACAGCATCGTGCTGCTGCTCAAGGGGGCGCTCCGCCACAGCGCCGATGAAGGGGGACGCCAGGAGGTGCAGCGCGTCTATGCGCAGGCGGTGCAGACCTGGGAAGGGTTGCGCCGCTACCTGCGCGACCTGCGCGATCCGCTCGATACGCGCACATTCAGCGAGCGACTGCGGCAAGGGGCGGACGCCTTCACCCGTCTGACCGGCATTCCGGTCGACCTCGATCTTGACGAGGTGGATCTGCCAGAAGAAACGGGGCTTCAGATGCTGGCGATCACGCGCGAAGCGCTGAGCAATGTATATCGTCACGCGCGGGCGAGGTCGGTTGCACTGCGGCTCAGGGTTGTGGATGAAACGCTCATGCTGGAGATCGCCGATGACGGCGTCGGGTTCGACCCGCAGGCGGTCACTGCGCTGGAGGGCGGGTACGGCTTGCGCGGCATTGCCGAACGGGTGGCTCTGCTCGACGGCGCGTGGAACATCGTCAGTCAGCCGGGGCAGGGAACGCGCGTGCAGGTGCACCTGCCGTTCCGCCCGGCGCCGCTGGAGGAGGAAGAAAAGGCGGAATAGGCGCCGGGCGCAGCAGACGCGAAAGGGGTTCAGCGGATGGTGCGTATTTTGCTCGTGGACGATCACCCGCTGGTGCGGAGCGGTTTGCGCGCAGAGATCGAAGTGCACGAGGGGATGCAGGTAGTAGCGGAAGCCGGGACGGCGGCGGAAGCACTGGAGCGCCTGGCGGTCGAGCGTCCACATGTTGCCGTGATCGACGTCCGGTTAGGCGACGAGTGCGGGATCGACCTCGGACGCCGCATCGTCGCGCAATCGCCATGCGCGACGGTGTTGCTGACAGCGTTCGATTGGGATGTCTACCTGGTGCGAGCATGGGAGGCAGGCGCGGCAGCGTTTGTCACCAAGAGCGATGATACGACGGCGCTGGTCGAGGCGATCCGGGGCGCAGCAGACGGCGCACGCGTCTTCAGTGCGGAACAGCGCCTGCGCATCGACGCCTGGCAGCGCGATGTAGCAGCGCCCCTGGCGCTGTTGAGCGAACGGGAAGGCGCCGTCCTGCGTCTCATCGCGGAAGGTGCAACTAATCGGGAGATTGCCGCCGAATTGGGGCTGGCGATCAAGACGGTCGAAGCCCACGTGCATAGCATCCTGCGCAAACTGCGCCAGCCGTCGCGCCGGGCAGCGCTGGTATGGGCGCGCCGACATCGGATCATGGAATATGCACTCTCGAAGACGCTGTTGCACCGCCGTTTCCCGTGGTAAACAACAACAAAAAGCGACTGGAACGACCATTCCAGCCGCTTTTTCAATTATAGCAGTTCTCAAATATGTTGACCCTTGTCCGGGTCTGCCGTGCCGCGTGAGGCGCCCGCCTGCGGCAGAGCGTAGACCGAAATTCATTTCGGTCACCGTGTGGGAAGCACGATACTGGAAGTGTTCAACCTCATGCAGGAACTGCTATAATTCCGTAACGCTATGCTTTCGCAGGAGAGCGCGTCTCGAAGTGCATATACGGCGCAGAGCGGAACGCCGCGTAGGTCATGCCGAGGATCATACCATAGACCATATTCTGAATGAGGAACGATGGCGCATAGATTTCCAGCAGCAGCGGATTGACAACCGGCAGAACGACAAAGTACGCAACCAGCCAGATCGCCAGCCCATACACAAATCCGAACACCACCGGCGCACCGTAGTCGAGCGGCATCTTCCAGATCCGGCAGGAGAGCACCCCGTACAGCACACCGAACAGCGCCGAAAGCGCCAGATGAGTCAGACTGCCGATAATCACCGGCAGGGCGACGAAGCCTGTACCGGCAGTGGCGCTCAAGCCAAGCACGAAGGTTGCGATCAGTTTCGGCGCCTTCCAAAGATCTGCACCCATGGCAATCGCCAGGATCGCACCTACGACTGCCATCGTCACGCCCCCAACCAGACCGGCAATCGCGCCACTCACTTCAATCTTTGTCAGAAGCGGCGCTGCTGAAACCCGTACAACCTGCGCTGTCGCCGAACGGTCAATCCGCAACTGCGTGCTCATTGCGTTCCTCCTTAAACGAACGTATCCGCCATACCGGTGTTCCTGTTTGTGCTGTGAAAACGGAGAAGCAGTCCAAGAAGTTGGAAAAAAATATATCAGGTTGGGCAAAACCTGTGCATGTCCATAAGTCGAGATCACGCCTCACCAATGTACCAGGCAATCCCCGCCGTTCGACGGGTTTGTGGCGTGCTTCACGTGAGGATTATCACGAAAACTGCAAACCGGAGAAGAGAGGACCAGAGGAACGGGAAATGAGACGCAGACCGGATAGACCGACCGGCGCATCCGGCATTGAGGCGCCCGCACAGATCACGACGTCCGGTGCAGGAACCTGAATGATGGCGTGCGAGCGCCCTTAATCCTGTGGCAATTCAATTCAGGTCGGACATGCTGAGAATTATAGCAGTTCTCAGATGACTGGATCTCCGGAGCGTTCCATCTTCGCCTCTGGCAGGCTGAAGCCCTGGCTGAGGTCGGGCAAGCCCTACGGGCTGGATCAACCCAGGTCCTCCCGGTATGGCAAGGATAACTGAAACGCCCATCCCGCAGGGGCTTCCATGCACTCAGGGAGGGCTTATGGAGATTGCAAATTTATAGCAGTTCTCAGATACATTGACCATTATTCCTATCCATCGTGTCGCGCGAGACGCCCGCGCCCAGCGGAGTGTAGACCGAAATTTATTTCGGTCACCGCGTGGGGCGCGCTATTCCCAGGAGCGTTCAACCCTGTCCATCAGGTTCAACCTTTGTGAGAACCGCTGTGGAAACGAATGGCGGGCAACCGGTCTGCCCTTCGCCGAAGCCCGGGAACGCGGGCGTCCCCGCCCGCATGCGGAGACTGTGAGTTGATGGAGATTGAGCATTTATAGCAGTTCTCAGATACATTGACCATTATTCCTATCCGTCGTGTCGCGCAAGGCGCCCGTCGCTGGCGGAGTGTAGACCGAAATTCATTTCGGTCACCGCGTGGAGCGTGCGATTCCGGGAGTGTTCAACCTTGTCCACCAGGTTCGACCTTTGTGAGAACTGCTATCATCCGGTATACGCCTCGTGCCGTCGGGCTGAAGTCCCCGGCTATGCGAAGCGAAGCACGCCTGCGCGGGCTATGGCGGAATGATTACTCAAAGACCATATTCAACGAGCCGTCTTCACCTCCCCGCGCTGCAGGCGTCGCCCCGCCGTGATCTCACTGCGCGACGATGCATGCAGCAAGCCATACGCCAGCCCGACCGATATGCCATAGGTCAGGTTCTGAATCAGGAACGACGGCGCATAGATTTCCAGGATCAACGGGTTGAGGAGTGGGAGTACGATGAAGTACGCGATCAGCCAGATCGCCAGCCCATACACAAACCCGAACACCATCGGAGCGCCATACGCAAGCGGCATCTTCCAGATGCGTGTCGTCAGGATGCCAAATCCAACCCCGAACAGCACCGAAAGCGCCAGGTGGATCACGCTCCCAATAATCACCGGACCGGCAAGAAAGCCCGGCGCAGCCGCCGAATCCGGGCTGACGACGAATGTGGCGATCAATTTTGGCGCCTTCCAGAGATCATCGCCAATTGCAAGCGCAAGGATCGCACCGACAATCGCCATCATCACTCCGCCGACCAACCCGGCGAGCGCACCGCTCACTTCGACGCTTGTGCGATCCGAGGGTGTCGCCTTCGTCTCGATGTCCATTCCGTCCAGGCTTCGTTTCACGTTCATGGGGGTACCTCCTTTGATCGGCGCGTGATCGGCGCGCGGTTCACGTATCGATGCAACAGGTTCGGAGGCGGTGGGGAGTGCGGTCATTTCAATTATAGAAAATAACAACAAACTATGTCAAGTTTGTTCAAAAATGCACAAGCGGCTGTAATCACAAAAGCGCTACATGCAGATGACGGTAGCAGGATATAATGAGAATGTCAGAATCCAGGAGATGTCGCCATCGGGCTGCTATGAGCAGAGAACGTTTCATTGAGCGTCAGAGGCAGGTTCGAGAGGCTGCTGCCCGTCTTGCTGAGGCGGTGGCTCAACCCGAAACCGACATAGCGCGCGATGCAACGATCAAGCGCTTCGAGTTTACCTTTGAAGTCGCCTGGAAAGCGCTGCGACTCTTCCTTGAGCATCAGGGGCACGAATGCAACAGTCCACGCAGCACCATCAAAACGGCATTTGTTGAGGGACTGATTGCAACACCCGAAGAGGCTGATGTCTGGTTGCGGATGCTCGAAGACCGGAGTCTGACGAATCATACGTATAATGAGGCGCTGGCGCGCCGCATCTACAACGCTATCGTCGGGGAGTATGCGGTCAGGCTGAGCGCGATGGCGACAACGATACAGAGCCTTGTATGGGAGTGATCAATGGCAACGGTCATGCTGCGCCTCGACGACCTGACCACTCTGCGCACTATTTTGCGTCGGTTTCCGGCGGTCAGGCAGGCGCGCATCTTCGGGTCGCGCGCTACCGGCCACGCCCGCCGCGCATCTGATATCGACCTGGCAATTTCTGCGCCGGACATGAGCGCGGCTGAGTGGCACGCTTCTGTGTGAAGCGCTCGAGTGCGCGCCGATCATCTACATCTATGAACTGGATATTGTGCGAGAAGAAGATGTGATTGATGAGCAATTGCGCGCTGCCATTCAGCGTGACGGGATCGTGATATATCGAGCGGACGAGTAGCGCACAGGAAAACCGGGCGCAGCGCGCGAAATCGTTGTGTTTGATGCGTCTGAAAGAGAAAGAAGGTACGCCTATGTTTCGCATGATTGATGGTATTCCTGTCTGGGGTGAACACGATGAGGGCGCCATCGAGCAGATCAAACGGTGTGCCGGTGACCGGGAAGCGGTCAAGGCTGCACTGATGGCTGATGGGCACCTGGGGTACAGCATGCCGATCGGCGGTGTCGTCGCATACCGCGATGCCGTCAGTCCCAGTGGCGTGGGGTACGACATTTCGTGCGGCATCAAAGGTGTGCGCACCAACCTGCGCGCCGACGACATTCGCAAGGATATCAAACGCATTATGGATCAGGTCGCGCGCGAAGTGGTCTTCGGTCTTGGCGGAACGAGCGGTAAGGCTGCCGATCATCCGCTCTTTGACGATCCGACGTGGCGCGATCTGCCGCAGGTTGGCAAATTGCGCCAGCTGGCGCGTGAGCAACTCGGTACGGTTGGTTCGGGCAATCACTGGGTCGATATTCTCGAGGACGAAGAGGGGTGGGTGTGGGTCGCCGCCCATTTTGGCAGCCGCGGTCTCGGTCATCGCATCGCCAGCGGCTTCCTCAACCTGGCGCACGGGAAACCGTTCGACGCGCCCGCGCCGGGTGAGTCGATGCAGCAACCAGCAACGGTCATCTCGCTACGCAGCGACCTGGGACAGGCATACTGGCAGGCGATGACCCTCGCCGGGCGTTATGCCTATGCGGGACGCGATTTTGTGGTGCAGCAGGTGCTCGACATTCTCGGCGCACAGGTAACGGAAGAGGTTCACAATCACCACAACTACGCCTGGAAAGAAAAGGTGAACGGCGAGGAGTTGATCGTTGTGCGCAAGGGCGCCACACCTGCCTGGCCCGGTCAGCGCGGGTTCGTCGGCGGTTCGATGGGCGACATTAGCGTGGTCGTCGAGGGGATCGAGAGCGATGAGTCACGCCTTGCGCTGCACAGCACCATCCATGGCGCAGGGCGCGTAATGAGTCGCATCCAGGCAGCTGGCAAGCGGCGCTGGGTCCGGCGCAACGGGCGGCGGGTGCAGGAGGTCGTCAAACCGGGCAAAATCTCCCGTGAAATGATGCTCGAAGCAGTACGGCGCGCAGGGGTCGAACTGCGCGGCGGCGGACTGGACGAAAGCCCTCATGTCTACCGACCGCTGCGGGAGGTGCTGGCGCACCACGCCAACACCATTAAGATCGTCCATACCCTCAAGCCGATGGGGGTGGCGATGGCGGGTGAAGATGTGTTCGATCCCTACAAGGATTGATACCAGATACCAGATCATCGCGGCAACGCCTGGGGGCGCAGGCATCCCAACCGCGCGCACGCCTGGGGGCGCAGGCATCGCGTCCTCGCTCCGTGGCAACCAGCGCAGATGGGACGTGATGGAGATTGAGCATATAGCATTTCTCAGATACATTGACCATTATTCCTATCCGCCGTGTCGCGCGAGACGCCTGCTGCCAGCTGAGTGTAGACCGAAATTCATTTCGGTCGCCGCGTGGGGAGTGCGATCCGGGAGTGTTCAACCCCGTCCGCCAGGTTCAACCTCTGTGAGAACTGCTCTAAATCCGCTCTACCGAACGAGCCGTGGGGCTGAAGCCCTCGGCTAGCCAGGGCGAAGCCCGCCTGCGCGGGCTATGGTGGATTATTTATTCAAAGATCATAACCCCAGGACACCGCGTATTGTGTTATACCAGAGGTGCTATCAGGCGCACCAGACTGGCCGTAAGGAACGTAACCAGAAATGCCATCCCCAGCGTGATCACCACACTCATCGCCGCCCACTTATGTGAACGGGTTTCTTTGTAAATTGTGATGATCGTGGTAGCGCACGGATTGTGGAGCAACGAGAAGAGCATCAGGTTCACCGCCGTCAGCAGCGACCATCCGTGCTGCTCCACGAGCAACGCGCGGATCGCTTCGCTACTGCCTGGACCTTCGACCATCGTGCTGGCATTGGTGTACATCATCATCATAGTCGGCACGACGATCTCATTGGCAGGGATGGCGATAATGTAGGCGAGCAGGATCACGCCATCGAGACCGAAGAGCCGCCCGAACCCATCGAGCCACCCGGCAATAGCGATTGCCAGGCTGGCGTCGCCGAACGGAATGTTCGCCAGCAACCAGATGACCGCACCGGCTGGCGCTGCCGTCAGCATCGCACGCCAGAGCACAAAGATCGTCCGGTCGATCAGCGATGTGTACAGAATACGCAGGACGTTCGGGCGGCGATAGGGCGGGAGTTCGAGGGTAAAGGCGGAAGCTTCCCCCCTGAGCACCGTTCGTGACAGCAGCCACGACATGAAGAATGTGAACGCCACGCCGATCAATACGACCCCCACCACCGTGCCGGCAGCGATGAACGAGGCGGTCACGCCGCCAAAACCGGCTGCCACAAACACAGTCGCCAGCATGATCAGCGTCGGGAAGCGCCCGTTGCACGGAACGAAATTATTCGTCAGGATGGCGATCAACCGCTCACGCGGCGAGTCGATCACCCGCGTCGCCACCACGCCAGCTGCGTTGCACCCGAATCCCATCATCATCGTGAGCGACTGCTTGCCGTGGGCGCCTGCTTTTTTGAACAGCCAGTCGAGATTGAACGCTACGCGCGGCAGGTATCCCAGGTCCTCCAGCAGCGTGAACGCCGGAAAGAAGATTGCCATCGGCGGGAACATTACCGATACAACCCACGCCAGACAGAGATAGACGCCATCCCAGATGAAACCGGTGATCCACCACGGAACTCCCCAGCTGACGAATAGCGCGCGCGCCCAATCGCCAAACCCGAACAGGACGGCGGCAAGCATCTCTGAAAAAACATTTGCGCCCGAAACGGTCATCCAGATAACGACGGTGAGCAACAATAGCATGATCAGCAAGCCGCTGACCGGCGCAGTCACCAGGCGATCAATCCGCTGATCGAGATCGTACTTCCGATCAGCAGCGGTTTTGACGGCGCGATGCGCAATGCGCTCCGCTTCCGCGTAGAGCGATTGCACCACCTCGTCGCGGAACCCGGATGGCAGGCTGTTGCGCAGCGCCTCGGCTCTGGCAAGAACATCCTCCGGTGTTGTCATCACTGCCTCCCGACAATCGCCATTGTGCTGCTCAATTGCTCCTCCGGTGATCGCTGTCGCCTGACAATGTCCGCCAGTTCACCGCTGCGGATCGCCTGCTGCACCCGCGTATCGCCTTCGAGCAGACGAATGGCGAGCCAGCGCGCATTTGGAATGCCGGGCGCCAGGTGCTCGATCAGCGGCGTCAGTTCGCGGATCGCCTTTTGAAACGCAGGCGTTCCCTCAACCCGACGCGGATTGGTGGCGATGCGCCCTTCGATGACATCGGCAACAGTTGAGAGAAGCGTCATAATACCCTCACCGTTGCGGGCGGAGATTGGCACGGCTGGCACACCCAGATCACGACTGAGCGCGCGTGTGTCCACCTCAATCCCCTTCCGGCGCGCCTCGTCCATCAGGTTCACCGCTACCACCGCCTTATCGGTGATTTCCAGCACCTGCAACACCAGATTCAGATTGCGTTCAAGCGCCGTCGCATCAGTGACCACAATCGTGCAATCCGGCTGACCAAACAGCAGAAAATCGCGCGCCACCTCCTCATCCTGCGATGTGGAGAGGAGCGAATAGGTTCCCGGCAGATCGACCAGTTTGTACCGGACGCCGTTGAACTGATACCCCCCCTCGGCGCGCGTGACGGTCTTACCGGGCCAGTTGCCGGTATGCTGTTTCAACCCGGTCAGGGTATTGAAAAGGGTGGACTTGCCGGTGTTGGGATTGCCGGCAAGCGCGACCACCCGGTCGAATGTATCCATCTTAATACCCATCCGCTCCAGATGCGCATACGCCGGGCAGGTCGCACACGGATCGGCAGGCGGCGTTCGTGTCGTCATGGAATGCTCACCTCCGGTTTCACCTCTGATCCGGTCAATTCGAGCGATGGGGCCTGACCCAGATACGATCAGCCTGATCCCGTCGGAGCGCGATCAACGTGCCGCGCACCCGGTAGGCGCGCGGATCGGCGAACACATTCTGCAACTCAGGATACACCACTGCGCCAGGCGTCAACCCCAGGTCGAGCAACCGGCGTCGGGTAAATCCTTGCAGTGCGTCATCCAGCGCGACGATCTCAGCCGGTTGGTGCAGAGGCATATCGCTCAGCGGAATCGTGTGGTTGCGGGCTACCTCCTCTTCCGTCAGCGGCGCCAGCGTAACATTGACCGCGACGGCAGGCGCCAGGCGGTACTCATGCTCGCCGTCGCTCAACACCAGGCGCTCCGGCGTCCGTTCCAGCACCCGCACCACCTGCCCCAGCCGCAGACCGGTCGCCAGGATCTGTTCATACGCAATTGCCGGTTCGTCCTCCAGATGCACAATGCGCCCCGGCGTGTCGAGGGGCCAGGCGGTAAGCAGGGTTCCTGCCACATCGGACAACGACCCCTCGCGGTTCGGGATCGGGTCGCCGTGCGGATCGCGCCGGGGATAGCCCATCGCTGCTTCCAGTTCGTCGAGTTGCGCTGCGGTCAACGTATGTTCGCGCCGTTGCGCCTCATCGTGCACCCGCGCCAGCGGCATGCGCGCTTCGTCCGCCAGATAGCGTTCCCAGAGCCGATGCGCGCGCACCACGTGCAACGCCCAGCGCTCGCCTTCTGGCGTCAGGTGCAGCTCTGCGCCGCGCGTTTCGAGCAAACCCTGCGCTTCCATCTTCTCGATCAGGCGCATACTCCGCGCACGCGGCAGCGCCAGCGCCCCGCTGAGCGACTCCGGCGTTGCATGACGCCCCTGATGCTCACGGTTGAGCAGATGCTTGAGTGCATCCTCAACCAGTTCCCGCTCGCGCGCCGCCCGCCAGGTGCGGTAGAACGCAAGCAGACCGATGCGCGGAAGTACAACCCCGATAATGCATCCCAACACAAGCACAAACCAGACAGTCATAGATCGTGGTCTTCCATAAAGCGCCTGCCCTGTAGCGCAACAGGGCAGAAGATAGTATCAAATTATTTTTTAGGTGTCCCTAAAATCAAATAATACTCCGGCATAACCTGCCTGTCAAGAGCCGGGAATGGAACAGGAACTCGTGCCTTCTCTCCGCTCGCACCCGGTGTACCTGTGGCACTCATCGTGCCTGCCCTGAGCGACCGTCACTTCGCCCCAGAAAAGCGCCAGGCACATGCTATGCCCTTGCATCTCTCCATGGGAAGAATGTGGAAAAGCTTGCCTCGTTGTATGGTATGATATGGATGGAGAGGAGAAGAAATGGTCATATGTAAAGCCCCATGATCACACTTCCAGACATCGTTAAAGCATTCGCACAGGGTCTCAAGACAGCTGACTCAAATGAACCAAAATACAAGAATTATCAAGCAGGCATTGGTCCTTTTCCGGAACACAAAGCCATTGCTCTCATTATCCAAGAATTAAAAAAATTGCTGCTCAGTGTCAAGACAAATGTTGTCTATCCTGGTCCCGAATCTCGCCAGAAATGTGATATCTGTATTTTTTCAAACCCTAATCATTGTGATTGGGCGATTGAAGCCAAACTTCTACGTTTTTTAGGCGATAATGGCAAACCAAATGATAACATGCTTACCCACATCCTTTCGCCCTATCCTCAACACAAAAGTGCCCTTACCGACTGCATCAGGCTGGCAAAATCCTCGTTTGCAGCAAAGAAAGCCATCCTCATTTACGGCTTCGAGCACGATGAATGGCCTCTTGAACCAGCAATCGAAGCTTTCGAGCATCTGGCGAACAAACATCTGGCGAACGAGTGCCAATTGGGTACAAGGTATGTGAGCTGTTTTACCGGTCTGATTCATCCCATTCACAAACAAGGAAAAGTGTTTGGCTGGGAATTGATTCAAAAATACAGGTAATTCCATGACATCGGACCACCTCACACGCCGCGTTGAGGCGCTGCGTGAACAGATCCGCTACCACAACTACCGCTACTACGTCCTCGATGAACCGGTCATCAGCGACGCTGAGTACGATGCGCTGATGCGGGAACTGCGTGCGCTCGAAGCGGCGCATCCCGAACTCGTCACCCCCGACTCGCCGACGCAGCGGGTTGGCGCGCCGCCGGGTGAGCAGTTCGCCAAAGTGCAGCACATCGTGCCGATGCTGTCGCTCGCCAATGCGTTCGACGAGGCTGAGGTGCGCGCCTGGTACGACCGGGTGGTGCGTCTGCTTGGCAACGATGCACAGGTTGCATTCGTCGTCGAGCCGAAGATCGACGGGCTGGCGGTGACCCTGATCTATCGCGACGGTATCCTGGTGCGCGGCGCAACCCGCGGCGACGGTGAGACCGGCGAGGATGTGACCGCCAATCTGCGCACTATTCCCGGCATCCCATTGCGCCTGGGCACATTTGCCAGCAATCCCGAAGGGCAGCCGAACGGCGCACCGGTTCCGGCGGTTATTCCGCCATTGATCGAAGTGCGCGGCGAAGTGTATATGCGCATCGCCGACTTTCTGCGTCTGAATGAACAACTGGCGGCATCCGGCGAGAAAGTCGCCGCCAACCCGCGCAATGCGGCCGCCGGTTCGTTGCGCCAGAAAGACCCGGCGATCACTGCGCGGCGTCCGTTGCGCTTCTTTGCCTATGGCATCGGGCAGATCGAGGGGGTGCAGGTGCAGACGCAGTGGGAAATGCTCAACTTCCTCCGCACGCTCGGTTTCCCGGTCAACCGCGATGCACGCCGCTTCGAGCGCCTGGATGATGCGCTGGCGTACTGCCGCGAGTGGATGACACGTCGCGACGAACTGGAGTACGAAGTTGACGGCGTGGTGATCAAGATCGACAGTTTTGCGCAACAGGCGCAGTTAGGCGTCGTCGGGCGCGATCCGCGCTGGGCGATTGCGTTCAAGTTCCCGGCGCGGGAAGCGGTCTCACGCCTGATCGATATTGTCGTGAATGTCGGGCGCACTGGCGTCATTACCCCCAACGCGGTGATCGAGCCGGTCAACATCGGCGGCGTGACGGTGCGGAATGCCAGTCTGCACAATGCCGATTACATTGCCGAACGCGACATTCGGATCGGCGATCGTGTCATTGTCAAGCGCGCTGGCGATGTGATTCCGTACATTGTCGGACCAATCGTGGCGCAGCGTGATGGCAGCGAACGTCCGTGGCAGATGCCGGCGACATGCCCGGCATGCGGCACGCCGCTCGAACGCGCTGAAGGCGAGGTGGCGTATCGCTGCCCGAACTTCGGCATCTGTCCGGCGCAGATCACCCGCCGGATCGAACATTTTGTGTCGCGTGGCGCGATGGATATTGCGGGCATCGGTGAGAAACAGGTGCAACTCTTCGTCGAACGCGGCTGGGTGCAGGACGTGGCCGATCTGTACACGTTGACGCCGGATCATTTTGTAAACGTCGAAGGGTATGGTCCCAAACGGGTCGCCAATCTGCTCAGCGCCATCGCCGGGTCGAAGAATCGCCCGCTCCACCGCCTGATCGTCGGGCTTGGCATTCGCTATGTCGGCGAAGTCGTCGCTCAGATCCTCGCCGACCATTTTGGTTCGCTCGATGCGCTGGCGGCCGCTTCCGCCGATGAGATCGATGCCCTGGAGGGCATCGGACCGGCTATCGCTGCGAGTGTTGCGGCATACTTTGCCCGACTCGAAAGTAAAGCGCTGATCGCTAAGTTGAAGCGGGCCGGTGTGCGCACCGAGGCGCAGGGAACGGCGCGCGCGTTGCGCGGGAATAAGCTGGCGGGTAAAATATTCGTGATCACCGGTACACTGCCGTCGATGTCGCGCGAAGAAGCCAGTGCCCTCATTACCGCCCATGGCGGCAAGGTCAGCGGCAGCGTCTCCAAAAAAACCGATTATCTGGTTGTTGGTGCGGAACCGGGCGGAACAAAGTTCGCAAAAGCGCAGGAACTTGGCATTCCCATGCTCGACGAAGCCGGACTGCTGGCGCTGATCGGGGCAGGCGAAACCGCAGACGATCAGACTGCGCCTGCATCGGATGGACGTGCTGCGACAGCAAGCGTTCCGCCATCAGACAATGCGCCGGAGTCGCCCCGGCAGTTAGATTTTGATCTTACATAAACGGAGCTGTCAATGGCCGGTCATCTTCCTGATCCAGTTGAGCGCCTGTTCGACCCCCTTTCCTACGCGATGGTGCCGCTGGTTGACGGGCTGGCGCGCCACGCACTGGAGCGCCTGGGCGCCTTCGAGCAGACGCGGCGCATCAATGGGGTTCCGATCCACTACTATCTGATACCGTGTCGTCGGCTGGCGCCGTTGCCGGTGCTCTTCATTCACGGTATGGGCGATAATGCCGTTACCTGGAGCCTGGTTGCGCCGCTCGTCGCTCGCCGCCACGATGCCTTCCTGATCGACCTGCCGGGCTATGGTCTCTCGGGCCTGCCACCGGGGAAATCGTTCGCCTCGATTGCCGATATGACCGCGATTGTTGGCGCCTTTGTGCGCGATGTCATCGCCCGACCAGCGCTGCTCGTCGGTAATTCGATGGGCGGGTGGATCGCAGTGCGGGTCGCGGAAACGAACCCTGATATGGTGCGCGGCGTTGTGCTGATGAATGCTGGCGGGGCGCTGCTGGACGGTCATCGCTCGTGGGATCCGTTCATCGAACTGTTATCGCCAGCCGATGCACATCAGGCGCGGCAGGTGGCGCGGATGGTCTTCGGCGCAATTCCGCCGCCGGTCAGGGAACTCAGCGCGCGCGGCATGATCAATCTCTTTGCGCGGCAGGTGGTGCGCGATTTTATCAGTGCAACCGATGAACCTGACTTCCTGCACGCTGACGAACTGCGCCAGGTGCCGACGCCAACCGCGTTACTGTGGGGAGAGCGTGATCGCTTCCTGCCACCCGGTTCCTTCGAGTTCTTTCACAACCATCTGTCCCAGCCTTATACGCGCGTGCTCAAACATTGCGGTCACCTCCCGCAACGCGAACGTCCGCTGGCGACAGCGCGCTTCATCATGCACTTCGCACAACGCATCGCTCCTGCCGTACAACCGGAGAACTGCGCATCAGGACGCAGAAACTCAGAGCGTGCCCGGAAACCTGTACAGGTGGAGTCATAACGGCGCCCCTTCCATCGTTCCAGGGTAACCGCCCGACCGATACCACTCTCAAAGAGGACGTAATGAAACACGTTGCACGCTTCCGCTGGCGCCGGAGGCGTGCTGGCTGATGAGTTTTAGGAGGTTGAACACTCCCGCAATCGCGCATCCCACGCGGCGACCGAAATGAATTTCGGTCTACGAGAGCAGTACGCCGAACTGTATTTCGGCATATTGCAGTTCTCCCAGAAGGGAGAACGCTCCGCAGGAAGCGAGCGTCGCGCGCTGCGGCACGTACAGACAAGCGTCAATGCATCCGCGAATGCGTAACACCCCTTGCCCCTCCGTGCGCTCTGCGTCGCCGCGTGCATCGGATCAGCCCACGCGGAGGCGCGGAGACGCGAAGGCAGAAGGAAGCGCTGCGCTTACGTTGGACGGGGCTGCATCCGTCGCCGGAAGCAAGCGCCGCACGATCCCGGCACGCGCCGGTTCCGCACGGCGCCAGGAGCACCAGATGGAAAAA
>Ga0209162_1001799_pt1 | contig 20170 bp, 16 predicted proteins | sample YNPNPMetaG_FD_187121 | JGI IMG/M metagenome (GOLD analysis project Ga0209162, IMG submission 187121) | Anoxygenic and chlorotrophic microbial mat microbial communities from Yellowstone National Park, USA - YNP NP MetaG (SPAdes) (version 2) ... | reverse complement strand
ACCCAGCGAGCTTCACAGGCCGGCGGCTAACCCCGCCGGCCTGTTCCTTTTCGTAGTCTGAACCCCCCGCCGAGCGACCAGCACTTACCCCGTGCGCGGGGTCGCCGTATAATGGCGCCGCACTCGGCGTGCGGCGTGGGACGCACGGTGGGCAGGCCTTGGCGGGAGTCGCAGCATGACCATCCTCATCGCGGACAAGTTTGAGGCGTTCGGCGTCGAAGCCCTGAAGAAGCTGGCGGAGCAGGTGGTGTGTGAGCCGGGACTGAAGGAGGACGCGCTGCGGCAGCGCGTCGCCGAGCTTGACCCGCAGATCCTCATCGTGCGGTCCACGAAGGTGACGGCGGACATTCTGAAAGCGGGGCGTCAGCTCAAACTCATCGTTCGCGCCGGCTCCGGATACGACACCATCGACGTCAAGGCGGCGAGCGAGCGCGGCGTCAAGGTTTCCAACTGCCCGGGCATGAATGCGGTCGCGGTGGCCGAGCTGGTTTTTGCGCACATGCTGAACGCGGACCGGCGGATCGCTGACAACGTGAGCGACTTGCGTCGGCACGTATGGAACAAGAAGGAGTACAGCAAGGCGCGTGGTCTGAAGGACAGCACGCTCGGGATCATCGGAATGGGGCGTATCGGCACCGAGGTTGCCAAGCGGGCGCTGGCGTTCGACATGCGTGTCCTGTGGTACGACGTCATTCCGGATCTCCGGCCGCTGGAGCACCCGAACTGCCAACGGGCCGACCTCGAACGTATTTTCCGGGAGTCGGACTATCTCACGCTCCATGTGCCCGGGACCGGGGATACGAAGCACCTGGTCAATGCGCAGCGCCTGGCGCTGATGAAGCCGACCGCGGTGCTGATCAACACCAGTCGGGCGTCGGTCGTCGACGAGAATGCGTTGATCGCGGCCTTGAAGGAAAAGCGCATCCGGGCGGCGGCGGTCGATGTGTATGAGAATGAGCCCGCGGCCGACGCCAAGGAGATTCATTCGCCGTTGGCCGACCTGCCGAACCTTTACGGCACGCATCACATCGGAGCATCCACGGATCAGGCGCAGACGGCGGTGGCCGAGGAGACGGTCCGCATCGTCACGGAATTCAAGCAGACCGGGAAAGTGCGGAATTGCGTGAATCCGTGATCCCAATGTCCGCGTGACACGGTGAGGTCGCCGGATGGCCCTCGAAGCTGGAGCGCTGCGCGACGGCGTGACGGTGGCCGACGGCGGGTGGTCCACGCAACTCCAGATGCGCGGGCTGCCCGCCGCGGTCATGGTGGAAACCGCCAATCTCACGCACCCGCAACTGGTCCTGGACCTGGCCCGTGCCTATCTGGACGCCGGCGCACGCTTCATCACGACCAACACGTTCGCCGCGAATCGCTGGAATCTCGAGCGTCGCGGCGTCAATGCTTCGGTGACGGACCTCAACCGGCGGGGTGCGGAGCTGGCGCGGGAGGCAGTGGGGGACCGCGGGGCGTGGGTAGTCGGGTCGATCGGCCCCAGCGGCAAGATTCTGGCCGTGCGCGAGGTGACGGCGGAGCAACTGCGGCCGATTTACGAAGAGCAGGCGCGGGCGCTGGCGGCGGGGGGTGCGGATGCGATCCTGCTGGAGACCTTCTCGGAGACGGCGGAGATTCTGGTCGCGCTGCGCGTGGCGAAGGACGTGACGGGGCTGCCGGTGATCGCCAGCATGTCATTCGATTCCGGCCCGCAGCGGACCCGGACGATGATGGGGGCCAAGGCCGAGGAGTGTGCGGCCGCGCTGGAAGCGGAGGGGGCGGACATTGTGGGCTGCAACTGTGGGGTTGGGATCGAGCACGTGCTGCCGGCGGTAGTGGCACTGCGAGCCCATACGACGCGTCCGTTGTGGGTCAAGCCGAACGCGGGTTTGCCGGAACTTCAGGACGGCCGTCCTGTGTATCGGCAGAGCCCCGAAGAGTTCGCCGGGCACGTGCCACCCCTTCTGGAAGCGGGCGCGAACATCATCGGCGGCTGCTGCGGGACGGGGCCGGAACACATCCGACGGGTCGCGGCGCTCGTCGCGCGGCGGCGGCCGCATTGAAGGCCGGTCGCGATCGTGACGGGCCGGGATTCAGCCACGGAAGAAGATCAGCGTCACGAGCACGAACAGGGGGATCAGGATTCCGCCTGAGTAGGCCATATAGCCGAAGAAGCTGGGCATTTTCACGCCGGACTGTTCGGCGATGGACTTGACCATGAAGTTCGGGCCGTTGCCGATATACGTATTGGCCCCCATGAAGACGGCGCCGCAACTGACGGCCGCGAGCAGCGGGGCGGCAATCGTGCCGGTGGCCGTCATCAGGTTGTACAGCAGCGGCATGCCGGCGGGACGTAAGGTGCCGGCGGTCTCGAAGTAGACGACGTACGTGGGGGCGTTGTCCAGGAAGCTGCTGAGCAGGCCGGTGGCCCAGAAGAAGTGCCACGGTTCGCGCAGGCCGAGTTGGGGGCCGCGGATCTGGAGAATCTCGATCGGGACCTGCATCGTGATGAAGATGCCGATGAACAGGCACGCCACCTCACCAATTGCCGTGTAATTGAACTGATTCTCCCGCCGGAGCGGTTTCGGGGTCGTCAGCAGGGACAGGCCGGCCATGGCGAGCTGGACGGCTTCGCGCAGGTAAGGTGGTGCGTGCCAGCTCGTGCCGGGAAACGCTTTGGAGGGGTCGAGAGTAGCGACCGCGAAGAGCACGCCGAGCAGACAAAGGACGTTGTGGAGCCCGCCGACCTGCATGGGCTGCCGTTCGGCCTCGTCGCGGGCGATGGCCTCGGGCGCTTCGTGACGGTAGGCCCAGCGGTCCCAGAGGTAGTAGATCACAAGCAGCATGCCCAGCGTCAGCGCCCATTCTCGCCACAGGCGGAGGGTCCAGAAGAAGTCCACGCCCAGCAGATAGCCGAGGAAGAGCGGCGGGTCGCCGAGGGGCAGCAGGCAGCCGCCGATGTTCGCCACGATGAAGATGAAGAAGATGATGGTGTGGACCTTACGTGCGCGCTCGGAGTTGGTCTTGAGCAGGAAGCGAATCAGGAGCATCGCGGCGCCGGTCGTGCCGATGAGGCTGGCCAGGAGGCCGCCGGTGGCCAGGATCGCGGTATTGATGGCGGGCGTTGCCCGGATGTCCCCGCGTACCACGATTCCGCCGGTAATGACGTAGAGGCTGAACAGCAAGACGATGAAGGGGACATACTCGACGAGCACCGCGTGATGGAGGACGGCTTTGACGGTCGGCCAACCGGGTGGCGTGCGCGGCACGCCGGCCGCGGGAGCGGTAGCGAGGCTGTCGGAATGTGCCGCCGCGCTGGCCGGCGCGGTGTGTTCCTCGGAGTTGGGGCTGTGCGACGCGCGGACGCCGGTGCCGCGCGTGTGGTAGTAGGCCAGTGTGCAGGCGGCGAGCACCAGCGAGACGAGGAACTTGTTGCGGTTCGACTCCCACCAGTGGTGGGTCCGTGGAATCAGGGGTAGCAGCGCGATTGCCAGCAGAATGGCGACGAACGGCCAGACCCATAGCGCGCTCGGGACGTACGGGTCAGGTGAGGAGAAGGCCAGCATGCGTTACCTCCTACACGAATCTCGCAGCATGATGCTTTTCAGCAGGAACGCCCCGCGCTTCGGCCGCGCCGTCGAGGCGCGGAATGCGTCAGTCGTTCTCGGGCAGCAGAGCACTGGCCAGGCTCAGTACCTCCAGTTGTACTTCGCGTCCATCCAGGTTCACGCTGACACGGTCGCCGACCCGTGCTCCCATGAGCTTCTGCGCCAGCGGCGCCAGATAACTGTAGATGCCCTGCTCGCTGTCCGCCTCAAACGGGCCGAGAAACGTCATGGTCAATTCCTGCCCGCTGTCCAGTCGTCGCACGGTGACGCGGGAGCCGATGCCCACGTGATCGTCCGGGACGTCGCGCGAGGTCAGGACGCGGGCGCGGGACAGTTCGTCATTGAGGCGTGCGACGCGGGCCTGCAGCAGGTCGCGCTCCTCCAGGGCGAACTTGTATTCGGAGTTTTCGCTGAGATCCCCGTGCGACGCGGCTTCCCCGATGCGCTTGGCATTTTCGCGCAGCTTGACATTGAGGATTTCGTCCCGCTCAGCGGTCCGTCGCCGCAGCCCCTCGCGCGTGGCCCAGATGGTCTCGGTGTCCGTCCAGGGGGTGACCTTCTGGGGTTTGACCACCCAGAGCTGCGGATGGGCCTCGCGCAACAGCTCGAGAAGCCGCGTGCGGGTGTTGGTGCCGACGCCTTCCAGACGGCGGAGCTGATGTCGCAGGGTTATGGCGGCGGCCTCGCTGCACTGGGCGAGGCACCGGCGGACGCGCTCGAAGTCCTTGAGCCCGAGGGCAGCCCGCACGCGGGCGCGGAATTGCTTGACGATTTTCGCTTCGGCCGTGACTGTCCGTCCCAGCGCGCTGAGTACGTCCAGCAGCGCGCGCAGCAGGTCCGGCTCGGCCGGCAACCGCAGGGCATCGGCGCAGCTCGGGCCTTTCCAGAGCCAGTAGGCCAATTCCGGGTGATGGGCCAGATCGGCCAGGCCCGCGTCGATGAAGGTTTGCACGACGTTGCCGTGGCCGGCTTCGACGAGGGCAGCGGCGACCCGATCCAGGGCGTTGGCCGCGAGGTTCGGCAGCGCGGTTCCGGCCCAGCGGGGCCAGTCGTCGGGTTGGGCTGCCCGAAGCAGATCCCAGCCGAATACGCAAAGGTCTTCGTCAGCGATGTTGCTTAATAAGGCGTCCGGGGCGGGCGCGTCGCGCAACATGGTTTGCGCGAGCGTGCGCGATTCTTCGGTCGTCGGCAGCCCCTTGGAAGCCAGAGATGCGATCACCAAGGCTGTCGCGAATGCTTCGGGCGGGCGGCGGGGGCGAGCCGTCCGGGCCTTTTCGAGCAGAAAATCGTGGCAGCGCTGGAGCAGTCCGGGATCGGGTGACTCCTTGCGGCCAGCTTTTTCGCGCAGGTAGCCGGCGATCGTGGCGTGCCAATCCAACGGGTCGCGCTGCGCGCTCAGCGTTTCCCAGGTCTGATCTTCCAGCGTCCGAGCCTCGACCACGTGTCGCAGGATGACGGGGGCACGTCCTTCGAGCACGATGTTCGGACAGCGCTTCAGCCGGGTGCGGGCCTGCGTCCACCATCCCGACCAGGCCTCGGGTTCCAGAAAGCGGGGGACGAGTTCCTGTTTCAGCTCATCGAGGTCGAGCTGTCCGCCGTGCGCCCGGATGAGCCCCAGCACCACCGCAACGGGGTCCTCGTGCAGCAGTGTGTTGAGCCGCTCGGGCCGCAGGTTTCGCAGCACGCGGAAGTCGTCGGGGTCCAGTCGTTCATACTCGCGGGCCACGTCCGCGGCCGGCAGCGCCCGCACCCGACCGGCCTCGCGCAGGGTGAAGAGAGCCTTGCCCAGCTCGACTTCCGCCACCTCGACCACGCGCCCGTCGAGCCGGTTGACAAGGGCGTCACCGGGCTGGAGTGTCAGACAAAGGTCCAGAATGTTCAGAGCCGTGCGGACGGGCCGCGCACCCGACAGACCTGACGCCTCCAACAGAGCTTCGATCCCCGCCCTGTCCGCGTAAAGTTGCCGGTAGAGTCGAACGGCAACATGACGCAGGAAATCGTTCTGCGGGGCGGCATTCAGGGCGACGCGCACCAGCCGCAGGGCTGCGTCCGGTGCGGACTCCGGGGCCACATTTTCGAAGATCATCTGCGTGAGGGTCACCAGGCGTTCCGCCTGTCCGGCCTGCTCGAACTGCTCGAAGGGTGACACGAGCGCCGCAAGGTCCAGCCGGCCGGCCTCGAGCGCTTCCAAACACGTGGCTTCAAATTGCTCGTAGGCCCCAGCCCGTGCCAATTCCAGAAACGTCGAAGACGGCATCGTTACCTCGTTCGCGTCCCGCGGGGTGCCGGTGCTCGGCCCGCCGCCGCGCAAAGCATTGATCATACCTCCCCGGGCCCGCAGTGGCGACGCCGGCGGGCCCGCCGTCGGGCGGATGCTGAATCGGAATGCACAAACCAGCGGCGCGCGCGATCAGAACCCGCCACGCAAGTGGCGGGACGACCCTGCACCAGCGTGCGGGGTGCGGATAGGGCGCCGTCGAATCTTGAATCGTCATATAGCACGAAGACTGGACGGCGAGGGGTGGTCCTTCGGTGATCAGGGCAGCGGATGCCCGACGGGTACGAGGTACAAAACGCGCTGACCGGGCGGCAGCTTCAAAACCGCTGCAACGCGGTCGTCGTCGAACGCCCCGATGGGGACCGCGCCGAGGTCCAAGGCGGTCGCCTGGAGCAGAATATTCTGGGCGACGTGTCCGGCTTCCATGAAGCAATAGCGTTCGGCGCGCGTCCCGTACTTGACGGCGGACCGCTCCACCACTGCGACGATGACGAAGCAGGCCGGGGCCTGGCCGACCGCTTCCTGGTGCAGGGCGGCTGCGCTGAGCGCGAGTCGGACATCGCCGGAGGCATGTGGCTCCAGTGAATGCCGGGCAGGGACGTAGCGACCGACTCCCGCGGCGGTGATGACATACAGCTCGAGGGGGTAGAGCGCGCCCGCCGAGGGGGCAGTTCGTCGGCTAAGCGCTGGATCTGTGAGCCCCTGTGCTGCCCAGCAGAGCTGGCTGAGCTGAGTTCGATCAAGAGGCAGGTCCGTGAACTGCCGAACGGACCGGCGGCGCGTCAGCGTCTGGGTCAGCGACATGCCGCCGATCGTGTCGGGTGGGGGTAGAGCACCGGACGGTGCCGAAGTCGGGCTGGTGGCGGGCGGCGCGCAGACAAGCAGCGGGATGAGCCATAGCACGCGGGACGAGGAAATCAGTGTGGGACACACGGCTAGCCTCCACGTGGACCACGCGACGGGTCCGACAGGGATGCTATCCGTCGATACAAAGACGAAGAAGGCTCCGCTTTCTTCATTGCGTGCGGTGTTAGGTGGGAAAGAAGCCGGTAGGCGGGCTCCGCTGAAGGTGGTCGGCCCCGGCGCTGTGGCGGTGCACGGGTTCACGGGTTCGAGGCGAGTGGCTGAACGTTTCGGGCGCGGGATGGCTGGCGGGCTATAAGGGGGCGCGGGTGTGACAGCGGCGCGAGGTGCGCTCGCCAGGGGGTGACCGGGGGGCGGGCCCACCCGGGAATCTGCCCTAAAGACCCCGGTGAGTACCTGGGTGTGGGTGCCCGATAATAAAAGGCGGCGCAGGTCTTGAACGTCCGGAAGCGTTCCCGACCAGCGTTGGGTCATTGGGCGATTGGCCTGTGCAGAATCCAGGAAGGGTGGACATGAGGACGAAGCTCTTTACTGTACCTAACAAAATCCGTACATTAGAAACATCGGATTCGCGTGTGCGAATGCCTCCCGTTGTGCGGGTCGCGCAGGCCAGGGAATCGGACGCCAGGGAAGGCGTGCCGCCCGCGTGGGGAACGGGGTCTGGGCGCGGCGTCGCGTGGGGTGCCGCGCGGGCTCCTGACTGTGGGCACAGGAGGGCCACCCGTATGCGCTCGTCCTCTTTCGGGTCGTGTGATCGTCTGGAGCAGCTTATTCGTCTGGGGCGTGTTTTGCCGCTCTTCGCGCCGGCGGAGCTTTGCGGCCTGGCGGATTACCTGGAGGCGTGCGTCGCAGCGCGCCTCGCGCGCCTTGGACGAAAGCGCGGATCTCTTCGGGCGAAGCGTCCCCGTAAGCGGCCTCCCACTCGATCAGCCGGTTGAGCGCCCGCTTGCGCGCCCGGGGGTCTTCGATCATCAGGAGCAGGCCGGCCGCGCACAGCCGGGTGACCCAGTGTCCGGCCAGCTTGGCCTGTTCGTACAGGAGCTTGAGGGATGGTTCGACCTGGAAGTTGATCTGTGGCCGGCGTTCGCGCATGGGGCCGCTCCGGCAAGGAATCCACTTTTTCCTAGCATGCGAATTTTCTCCGGTTCTGTCGGAAAAGCAAGGCGCCGGCGCAGCGAAGGGACTGTTCTTGTGACTGCCCGCCCCACGCTGGCGGCCGCGGCGGAATCGTCGGGTCGCCAGGCCACTGGCAGCGCGGGGGCGGTGTGCTTAGTCTGTGTCCCGGTGAGCGCGCCGCACAAGGTAGCTGGATGCACGCCAGACTCTCGGTTGAGAAGGTCGTCATCATCGGGTTGGACTGTGCCGAACCCAGTCTGGTCTTTGACCGCTGGCGGGCGGATCTGCCGCACCTGCGGCGGCTGGCGGAGGCGGGGCTGTGGGGGCACTTGGAAAGCTGCATACCTCCGATCACGGTGCCGGCATGGAGCTGTATGGCCAGCGGCAAGGATCCGGGCACGCTCGGGATCTACGGGTTTCGCAACCGGCGCGACTGGTCCTACGAGAATCTCGGGATTGCGACGAATCTCGACGTGCGTCAGCCGCGCCTGTGGGACTATCTGGCGCGGGCCGAGCGGCCGTCGATTCTGATCGGGGTACCGCAGACGTTTCCGATCGTCCGGCCGCCGCTGGGCTGCCTGGTGACGTGCTTCCTGACCCCGGGGACGGACAGTCCGCACACGCACCCGCCGGACTTGGCGGACGAGATCCGGCAGCTCGTAGGGACATGGATGTTCGACGTGGAGGGCTTCCGGACGGAGGACAAGGACTGGCTCCTGGGCCAGCTCTATCGCATGGCCGAGCAGCGGTTTCGACTGGCGCGGCACCTTCTGAGCACGCGCGCGTGGACGCTGCTGTGGCTGGTCGAAATGGGGCTGGACCGTCTCCAGCACGGTTTCTGGCAGTTCATGGACCCGCTGCATCACCGCTATCAGCCGGGCAATCCCTACGAACGCGCAATTCACGATTACTACACGTTCCTGGACCGTCAGATCGGCGAGTTGCTGGCGCTTGTGGACCTCGACCGGACGGCCGTGTGGGTGGTATCCGATCATGGAGCCCGGCGAATGGAAGGCGGTTTCTGTCTGAACGACTGGCTGATTCGCGAAGGGCTGCTGACACTCAAGACGCCGCTTGACGGTTTGCGCCGGTTCGATCTTGGGGATGTGGACTGGTCGCGCACTCAAGTGTGGGGCGAGGGCGGGTACTACGGGCGCTGCTTCATCAATCTGGCGGGGCGCGAGCCGGCGGGGATCGTTCCGCCCGAGCGGTACGAAGCGCTGCGTGCCGAACTCATCGCCCGGCTGGAGGCACTGCCTGACCACCGCGGCCAGCCGATGGGGACCCGGGCGTACGGTCCGTCCGATTTGTACGAAACGGTGCGTGGCTACCCGCCGGACCTGATCGTGCTCTTTGGCGGCCTGGGGTGGCGGAGCGTGGGGTCGGTGGGCCATCCCGACGTCTACACCTTTGACAACGACACGGGCCCGGATGATGCGAATCACGCACTTGAGGGGTTGTACATTCTGTCGCATCCGGGGCTGCGGCCCGGACGGCGGGACGCGTCCCTTTACGATGTGTTGCCCACCACACTGGCGCTGCTGGGCCAGAAGGTGCCCCGCGGTCTGCGGGGGGTAAGCCTGGTTTGACGCTCCGCGTGGCGCGTCGGCGGCGTGGCGGGCGCGAAGGGCTGTCGTTTGCCCGCGCGCTCAGAAGGGCGTGCCGCACTCAGGACAGCGGCGCTCGGGAAGTTGCCACAGCAGGTAGTTGCACTTCGGACACCGGGGCTCCTCGATTTCAACGTGCAGCTTGAGGCCGCACGCCGAACACTGCGACGGACCGACGCTGACGCTCTGGACCGTCAGGCAACGCGGGCAGCGCAGCGCGACCTGCCGCGCGGTTGTCTGGAGACCTTCGACGCGAGAGACCTGCCGGAGACGAGCGAGGATGACAAGCCCCAGCGAGCTGCTGGCGTCGAGGACGCCCACCGCGCCCAGCGCGCGAAACCACATGTCGCCGCTGAGTTCTCCGATGATGGTGACGGAGAGGCCGACGGCCAAGGCCCAGATGCTGGCGATGGCGAGCGTCAGGACCGGGCGGACCGTGAGGCGGTCGGGAAGGTAGAACAGCAGGCAGGTGTGCGACAGGGAGAACGCGATGATCGCCGCGATGGCCGCGCCTTTGCTGAAGGTCTCGTCGTAGGCGAGGTCTTCACTCCATACAAAGGCGAGCCACCACGCGAGCGCTGCGGCTACGGCAGCCAGTCCGAGTAGCGCCAAGATGCGGCGGACGTTCCGGCTGTAGAGCTCCGCGCAGGGAATCGCCAGCAGGTACGCGATCAGCAGCGCGACTGTTGCGCCCCAGGCTCTTTCCTGCGTTTCTTCCTGGAGTGCGCCGCCCCAAGTGCAGAGGAGCAGAATCGCGAAGTTGAGGCCGAACAGTACCAGCCCCGCCATGCTCAGTGCGGGGCGCCGACGGCGCTCCAGGCTGTGAGCGCAGGCTAGAGCGGCGCCGCTATGGAGCGCCAGGGCCGCGAGCGTTAGCAGGACGCGGACGCTCGTATCGCTGAACTGGCCAATCAGGAGGACCACTACCGCGGCCAGCGTGCAGGCCGTCAGCGAAAGCACGAGCGTCCATAGAAAGACGCGTTTGAGTCGCAGGCGCGTCGCGGTTGCGTCGTGGTTGTCGAGCCCGGTGGAGTCAGCGGTTTGCATGGGGTGTCTCGCGGTGTGGCCCGGGCCGATCTGAGCCGCGGCTGATCCGGTCGGCCGGCGGGCCCACCCCGCCGGGCCGGGTGTAGGACCGTACCCGGGCGAGCGCGTGCGTCGTCCGTCGTCGCGGCGGCGTTGTCGGCACGCGCGCGCAACAGAAGTATCCGTCGGCCAGTCGCGTGAGGCGGGCCTCGTTCGGCAACCGGAGGGCCTGTCGGACGGTGGGCACGCCCGTGCCGTGCAGTGGACTCAGGGCGGCGCTTCCGCCGAGCAGCAACGGTGCGATGTAAACGTGCAGTTCATCGAAGAGGCGTTGGTCGAAGAAACGGCCCAGGAGCGTTGCGCCGCCCTCGACCAGAACGTTGGTCATGTGGTGTTGTCCGAGGAGCGTCAGAACGGCCGAGAGGGAGAGGCCGCGACCGGTCCGGGCGACACGCAGCACGCGGCAGCCCGCCTGCTCGAGGCGCGCGGCCCGAATCTCGGACGCGTCGGGCCCGCAGAACACCCAGGTAGGTACCCGGCGGGCGGTGCGGACGAGGCGAGCTGTTAACGGCGTGCGGAGCCGCGTGTCCAGAATGATCCGCGTCGCGACGCGGCGTGGGGGTACGGCGCGGCACGTCAGCAGCGGATCGTCCCGCCGGACGGTGCCGACGCCGACCACGATCGCGTCTACGCGGCCGCGCGTGCGGTGCGCGTGCGCGCGACAGGCCGGGCCGGTAATCCAGCGGCTGTCGCCGGTGCGGGTGGCGATCTTGCCGTCCAGGCTCTGGGCCCACTTGAGAATGACCCATGGGCGCCGCTGACGCATCAGCTTGAAGAAGGGGGCGTTGAGTTCGAGGGCCTCGGGCTGAAGCAGGCCGACGTCGACGCGCAGCCCCGCGGCGCGGAGGCGCGCGAACCCCCGGCCCGCCACCGCCGGGTTGGGATCCGTCACAGGGGCGACAACCCGGGCGATGCCTGCGGCGATGAGTGCTTCGGTGCAGGGCGGTGTCTTGCCGTAATGGCAGCATGGTTCGAGCGTCACATACGCCGTTGCACCGCGGGCTGACCCCCGGCAGGCCCGGAGCGCTTCGACCTCCGCGTGTGGCCCGCCGAAGCGGCGGTGGTAGCCCTCCCCGATCACCCGTCCGTTCCGCACCAGCACGCAGCCGACCATGGGGTTGGGTTCGACGCGACCCTGGCCGCGCCACGCGAGCCGAAGGGCCCGCCGCAGGTACCGTTCGTCCTCGGTTGCGGCAACGTCAGTGGAGGGCGGCACGTTCGCTCTCAAGCAGGAAGTCGTCGTCGGTCAGCATGACGTTGGGATTGATGTCGTGGTAGTAGTAGGCGGCGTGCAGGCGGCCGGACGCCGTTCGCAGCACCGTTCCGACCGGCAGGTCCGTAGCGACATCGACGTACAGTTCCTGTGTGGGTACGTCGAAGCGCGATGGCGGGTATTCGAGACGGATGCAGTGGGCGCTGCGGCCGTCACCGGGCATCTGCATCAGGCCCTCGTAGGTGATCACGGCCTCCACGCCCGGCTGCTGCAACGGCTCCAGAGTGCGCACCATCAATCGCTCCAGCCCGAAATCCGTCAGCGGCCAGTTCGATTCGCCCCAGGCCACGGGCGTTTCTGGATCGACGAGGTTTACGCCGGGCGGTCGCTTCAGCGGCGGACACCACCAGCGCGTCACGAAGCGCACCTTGTTCCCCACCTGCCCTTCCACGTACACCGTCTCGCCGTACTTCACATCCTCGTCCAGCCATTTCAGACGCAGGCTGAACGGCTCGCGGCGGAACCAGCACTGGATATGCTCGGGGCCGTACAGCCGTTGCAGCAGCCCGCGCCGTTCGTAACGCGTCATGCGGGCGGTGTATTGGCGCAGCGTGCGGCAACGGTCCAGCACCGTATGCATGTAAGCCACCGGGTCCCGTCGGACGAGTTCGGCTCGCGTGTCGGCCTCCGCGGCGGCTACTCCCTTGATCTCGCCGGGGCGTGGCGTTGCGGCCCATCGGCCGTTACCGCCGGTACACCCGAGAAAGAGCGCGCCACCCACGAAAACGGGAATGACGGCCAGGTGTCCGCGTCGTCTCACGGCTTGGCTCCTGTCAGGTGGGTCGGCCCGGCCCCCGAGGGGCCGGACTGGCCCGCAACTCGCGTCACAGTTTACCGGAACAGTGCGGCGTCTGCCGCGGTGGCGGGCGCGGACGTTGCCGGTTGTGACGGCGAGTGGCGATGGGGCGCTGCGGGCATGGGCGGCGGGCAATCTGCCGATGTAACTGGCGTGGACGGGGTGGCGCGCCGACCGTGCGCGCCGGACGAGCATCAGGGAGCGACGAGCGTGACGAATGACGTGTGCTCCGCTTCGGCTGCGTTGGCTGCGCCGCTCGGGCTCTGCCGCCGCGTGACGGACGTGCTGATTCTCGCCTGGTTTGCGAGCACGCTGTTTCTCAGTTCGGCTCTTTTGTTCCTGATTGAGCCGATGGTTGGAAAGATGCTGCTGCCGGTGCTGGGTGGCACCCCGGCGGTCTGGAACACGTGTGTTCTGTTTTTCCAGGCGGTGCTGCTGGCGGGCTACGGGTACGCGCACCTGGTAACGCGCTGGCGGGACGAGCGGCAGCACGCGCGGGTGCACGTGCTCCTTGCGCTGCTGCCGATCGTGGTGCTGCCGGTCTCTGTGCTGGCCGGTGATCGGCCGCCGACCACGGATCAGCCGGCGCTGTGGCTCCTGGGACGGCTGCTCCGCGGTGTGGGCCTGCCCTTCTTCGTACTGTCGAGTACCGCGCCGGTGTTACAGCTTTGGTTTGCGCGCAGCGGGCACCCGGCGGCGCGAGACCCCTATTTCCTCTACGCGGCCAGCAATGCCGGCAGTCTGTTGGCATTGTTCGCTTATCCGTTGGTGGTGGAGCCGCTGTGGGCGTTGGGGGAACAGAGTCGTCTGTGGGCCTGGGGCTATATCTGGCTCGTCGTGATGGTGACCGTTTGCGCTGCGGTGCTGCGCGCCCGAGCACCTGCGACAGTGAGCAAATCCCCGGCAGGGCATGTTCATCCGATCGCCTTACGTCTGGGGCTGCGTCGGCGGCTGCGCTGGGTGTTCTGGGCCTTCGTTCCCTCGAGTCTGATGCTGGGCGTCACGACGCACATCACGACCGATCTGGCCGCGGTACCGTTGTTGTGGGTCGTCCCGCTGGCTCTGTATTTGCTGACGTTCGTGCTGGTATTTGCGCGCCAGCCGGTCGTGCCCCGGGCGTGGATGCTGCGTGGGCTGCCGTTTGTGTTGCTGCCGGTAGCCGTGCTGCTGTACGCGCAGGTCCAGGCGCTGCGGTGGGTATTGATCCCGCTGCACCTTTTGGCGTTCTTCGTCGTCGCGATGGTGTGCCACGGGCGGCTGGCAGATGACCGCCCGCCGCCGGCCTTCCTGACCGAGTACTACTTGTGGATGTCGGTCGGCGGCGTTCTGGGCGGCTTGGCGAACGCGGTGGTGGCACCGCTTGTATTCCCCGCTGTATTCGAATACCCGCTGGTGCTGGCGCTGGCGTGCCTTGCCTTGCCGCGCCAGGCAAACGGCCACGGGGGTTGGCGCGACCGGACACGCGACATCGCCTGGCCGCTGGCGCTGGGCGGTTTCACGCTGCTGATTGTGCTGGCGCTGCGGTTCATCGGCTGGAGCCAGACTGTTGGCATGGTCGTGCTGGGCTACGTTGTGCCGGCGATGATCTGTTTCAGCTTCCAACACCGTCCCTTGCGAATGGCGGCGGGGTTCGCGGCCCTGGTCGCCGTCAATGGCCTGCACGGCTCCCTGCGCGAAGGTCGCCTGTTGCACATCGAGCGGAACTTCTTCGGCGTCAAGCAGGTGCGGCTGGCGCCGGACGGCCGGTTCCGCCTGCTTGTGCACGGCGGGATCGTCCACGGCAGCCAGAGCACCGACCCCGCGCAGCGTGGCGAGCCGACGGCGTACTATCATCGCGGAGGACCGCTCGGAGACATCTTCGGCCTGCTCGAGGGCCGCGGGGCGTATCGGCGCATCGCGGTCGTGGGACTCGGGGCCGGCACGGTAGCGTGCTATGCGCGGCCGGGGCAGCATTACACGTTTTATGAGATTGATCCGGCGGTGCAGCGCATCGCGGAGGACGCGCGCTACTTCACGTATCTGGCGGAATGTCAGGCCCCGTACCGGGTAGTGCTGGGCGACGGTCGGCTGACGCTGGCGACGGCGCCCGATGGCGACTACGACCTGCTCATTCTCGATGCGTTCAGCTCCGACTCCATCCCTGCGCACCTGCTGACGCGGGAGGCGCTGGAGCTGTATCTGGCCAAACTCGCCGACGGGGGTGTGCTGGCGTTTCACATTTCGAACCGGTACCTCAATCTGGCGCCGCTGCTGGGCAATCTGGCGGCTGAGCGCGGGTTGGTCAGCTACCATCGCGCGGAACGGGCGCGGTCCGTCGACGGGGACAGCGGGTGGATACCTTCTGAGTACGTGGTCATGGCTCGCCGACGGTCGGACCTCGGGGGTCTGCCGGATGATCCAGAGTGGCGGCGGTTGACGCCGAGCCGGGCGGCCGGGGTGTGGACGGACCAGTATTCGAACCTGCTGAGCGTGTTGCGCTGAGCCCCATTCGCGACAGGCTGCGGGGCGAGCCGGGGGACGGCTACACGAGTTTCGTCTGTCCCGGCATGGCCACGGGCTCGACCGGCAGGTCGCCGAACTCGTAGTGTGGCGGCGTGAGGTCGAGTTGCGATGCGTGCCGCACCCAGGGCCACTGGATTTCCCGTCCGGTGTAGGCGGAGATTCGACCCATGATCGCGGTCAGCGTACTTTCGGCGATCTGGATGCCCTCGTTGAGCGGCCGTCCGCGGCGGATGCTGGCGATCAGGTCGGCGTGCTCCTGGATATACGGATTGACCGGCTTGGGCGGGACCTCGTACCGGAAGGGATGACGACCCGTGATGACTCCGCGATGCAGCTCCGCCACGCCGTTCGTCCCGACGACGCGCTCGGCCACCCGTTCGGAGGTTCCCGGAATCTGCCGGCACATGCTCAGCACGCGGACGCCGTTGGGGTATTCGAACTCGACCGAGAAGTGGTCGTAGATGTTGCCGAACTCGGGGGCGGTGCGGACCTGGCGGCCGCCCATGCCGACGGCTTTGAGCGGCGGGGTGCGGAGCGCCCAGTTGATCACGTCCAGGTTGTGGACGTGCTGTTCGACGATGTGGTCGCCCGACAGCCAGGTGAAGTAGAGCCAGTTTCGGCACTGCCATTCCATGTCGGACCATTCGGGCGCGCGCTGGCGGACCCACAGCTCGCCCTGATTCCAGTAGCACTGGGCGCTGACGATCTCGCCGATCGCACCGTCGTGGATGCGCTGGATGGTGGCGAGATAGGCGGGATCGTGGCGGCGCTGCGTGCCGGCCACGATCGCCAGCCCTTTCTGACGGGCCAGCGCGGCCGAAGCGATGATGGAGCGCACGCCCACCGGGTCGACCGCGACGGGCTTTTCCATGAAGACGTGTTTGCCGGCTTCGACGGCGGCCCGCAGGTGCAGGGGTCGGAAGTGCGGCGGCGCCGCGAGGATCACCAGGTCGACGTTCTGTGCCAGCACGCCTTGATACGCGTCGAAGCCCGTGAAACAGTGGTCCGCGGCGATTTCGATCGGCGGGACACGCTCGCCGGACGCCAGCGTCTTGCGACTCTCCTCGATGCGATCGGCGAACAGGTCGCCGAGGGCGACGATCTCGACATTGGGGGATGACTCGACCGCGTCGAGGGCAGCGCCGGTCCCGCGGCGGCCCGCGCCGATGACGCCGATCCGGACTCTCTCGGCGCGATGTTCAGGATGGAGGATTGAGAAACCGGCCGCGGGACGCCCGGCGGTGGCGCAGCCGCCGGCCCACGTCGCGGCGACGGCGACCGCGGAGGTCGCCAGAAAGGTGCGACGGGATAGAAGGTCGCCCGGGTTGTCTGAGGCGGCAGCAGGCGGGGTGGACATGTCGTGGTACTCCCTGGGTCAGAAAGCGTCGCACGCGCGGTAGGCGTCGATGACGGCCTGTTCGCCGGCCTTACCGTCCTGGGATTTGCCGTGCTCCATGGCGAGCACGCCGGTGTAGCCCTTGCTGTGCAGGTGTCGGAAGATATTGCGGTAGTTGATTTCGCCGGTGGTGGGTTCGCGGCGTCCGGGGTTGTCGCCCACGTGGAAGTGGGCGATTTCACGCCAGGCGGCGTCGATGTTGGGGATCAGGTTGCCCTCGGTGATCTGCTGGTGGTACAGGTCCATGAGGATTTTGCAGTAGGGGCTGTTGACCGCGCGGCAGATTTCATAGGCCTGGGCCATGCGGGTCAGGAAGAGGTACGGGTGGTCGCGGGGGTTCAGGGGTTCCAGCACGAGCACGAGGCCGGCCGGAGCACAGACATCGACGCACGCCCGGAGGTGGTCGATCGCATTGGCGGTCTGGTAACCCCAGTCGCGCTGCGGGTCATACTGGCCGAGCACGAGCACGGCGCGGTCCGTGCGGATCCGGCGCGCGACCTCGACGGCCGTTTTCATCCGGTCGAGCAACATGTCCCGGACGGCGGGGTCGTTCTTGACGAAGCTCTGCACGCCGAAGTCGGCATACGCCAGGCACGCCCCCATGGTCATGCCCAGCCTGTCGATGGTTTGGGCGATCTTTTCCTGCAACTGCGGCGGGCGACTGCCGATGCCGAGGTCTTCCCAGGCGGTAAAGCCCTGATCGGCAGCGAACTTGATCTGGTCGATGAGGTCTTCGCCCGCGTGGTGGCGGAACATTCCCGGGACGGGTGCGTACTTGAGCTTGAAGCGCGTCATGCCGGGTTTCTCCGCGGCTGCGGTCTGGGCTGCGGTCGGGTTGATACGCATGGCCGCCGCTGCTCCGGCGGCCAGTCCGGTCGCGAGAAAGTGGCGTCGATTCACGGTTCGGACCTCCGGACCCTGCCGATCGGCGGCCGGGCGTCAGCGCACCGGGCGGCCGATGCGGAGCGTACTCCCCGGCGGCACGGCGCTCAACCTTCGTCGCGCAGGCCGGGGCGGGCGTGGTTGACAATCCGCGTGCGTGGGGGGCGCTGCCGGGGTGGCGGCTTGCGGCCCGGGCGGCGGACTCTCATAACGTCGGTAGCCGATTTCGGGAAACAGGCCACACGCGCACTCGTTGCGACTCAAGACCGGCGTGCTGGCCCTGCATGACGATTCACGATTCGACGGCGCGTTATCTGAACGCCGCACGACAGCGTGGGGCCGTCCGGCCATTTGCGTGACGGGTTCTGATCAGGCGCGCCGCCACGTTGGCAATTCCGATCTAGCCGCACCCTAGTTCAATCACCCCCGCTACGAACTTGTAGCAAGAATCTGTATATCTCCAGCAGCTTCGCCTCCGACAATTCAATTGCCCCTACTACGAACTTGTAGCAGCAATGGTCTTTATCGAAGGGCAATCCTAGGCTTATCGTGAGCAAGCAATATATGCTGCGTTTGGTGTAGGCCGGCGTCGTATCTTCCACGTATGGATCGGTCACGGGGATACAATATTCGTTCCCGTCGTGTCGGAATCTTGCCCAGACCCTTTTCTTGTGTTTGTATGTCGCTTCCGTGAAGAAGCACGCGTGCGCCAATACAAGGCACAATGACGCTCTCGACTGCCTTGGAACCGCTCGCAGCTCCGACAAGGCAATGCGACGATCGGTGTTATGCAAAAGAAGCCCCTTTGTCTGGCAGTACTGGATGACCTCTCCCAGTGTCGCCTCCCCAAGCTTGTACCAGTCACCTGGTAAAATAAGCCGATTCTCGGGCTGTATGTCGCGGTGCGGCCCGTCTTCTGCTAGGGGAACGGAGATGACGTCCAACAGGGCAGGTTCAGCGCCGTCAATCTGACGAATCGACTTTGGCACACCCTGCCTACCGTCCCCATATACGGGCCGCACCCACCTGCCGGTATGACGGTCAATGCCGGCAACGCAGCGGTTTTTCATTTTGCGAGAATTAGCAAGTATAATCAACTCGCGTCTCATGAGCTGATCTTATTCTACAAGTGTCCAATCTCCACGTTACCCCACTTGTCCGCCAGGTACTCGGCCACCAGCCGACGGTGGGACTTGTCAGGCTCAGGTTCGCTGCACAAAAGGCAGGCGCGGTCCAGCTCGCGCGGCGTGACAAGCGTTTCGACCTGCCGCTCGAACATGAGGGCGAGGAACCGCTTCTCGTACTCCGACCACGGCAAGGTCTTCTTGCGGTATCCGTCGAGAATCTCTTTCGTGGGTGCAAGTTCCGGCCGGTGCTCGTAACCGATGCCGGCGACCTTTTCGAGGAAATACTCCAGGTCGTCCTTCTTGGTGAACCCCGCCAGTTGCGACACGTTGTTCAAGCGGATGTCTACGACCTTTCGAACGCCCGCCTGCCGCAGCGGCTCGAAGAACTCCCGCGCCGACTTTTTGGTAAAGCCGATAGCGAAAATCGTGATGCTCTCCGCTGTGGGACTATCCGCGTTCATGTGTTGGCTGTTCCGTTTCGGGTTTGTAAGCGATTTTCGCCGCCCGCCAATCGTAGGCCTGCTCCAGGTCCGCGGAGTCGTTCGGCCGCGCGCTGGCCTGCGCGAGGTCCGTGGAGTCGTTGCCGGCGTAGTCGAACAGCGTCGGCTCAGATGGCGTAGCCTTGGGGCTCGTCTTCGTCTGACGGCCGTCTTCGAGGGAAGCACGTGTGTTGCGACTACTGCGACTGAATGCACTCCGCAGGCGCGCCTCCGTCTGCTCGTGGTCCTCGACGGACCCATCGGCGAGAATGTGCTTGATACTGACGGACGCGCGCAGGTGCCGACAGACGAGGATCGTCCGGTGGCAGTCCAGCGGGTCTTTTTCTGCGCACATCACGGCCAGTCGACACGTCTTAGCTTCTGCGCGCACCCGTTCCAGGCCGCTCCTGAACTCCGGACGGTCCGCAAGCTGCCTAGAGTCGACGCGGCCGTCTTTATAGCAGTTTGGGTCTTGCGGCCTGGCGCCCAGTTGCTTGCCCAGGAACAGGTACTTGATGCCCTGGTTTGCGAGCGCCGCGGCTAAAACCTCCCGGTTGAACTGCGGGTTGTATCGGCTATACGGCGCCGACCGAACGTCGACGACAAGCTTGATGTTGTGCTGTCTCAGCAGGTCGATGAACTTGTCAATCGGGTGGCTGGAATGACCGATGGTGTAGATGGTAGTCTCGGACTGCGTCTGGGCCGCCGACGCGGCGGGGGGCTGGTTGGGTTGCGCCATCTCAGGTTGCGACGGTTCGAGAGCCAAAGTGCCTGTCTCCCCGCGCGACGGTTTTGCCAGTGCTCCGTCTGAGCCCCGTTTCTTACTATCCCTGGTGCTAACAGCATAGCAGGCCGCGGCGCGCACGTTCAACGGGGTACCCGCGCCGTTTCGGGGGGACGTGACACCTGACGCCTGCGCAAGCTTTCCCGAAATCTTTGCCGCATCGCCCGTGCGCCGCGAGCCTGCGTGTGCTGCTACGCTCGGCACGTACAGACGGCGTGGGTTGCGGAAGCGCCCGGGCGGCCGGCGCCGGCCTTGCCGCGCGGCGTCTGCGGTGAGTTTGTGGCGCAGCAGGTCTATGACCTCGGCCCCGCGGGCGTCACGCTCACGTCGGTGGTTGTCGCACGCGGGCCCGCGGAACAAACCGCGGCTCGTGGGCGC
>Ga0209162_1001798_pt1 | contig 20174 bp, 22 predicted proteins | sample YNPNPMetaG_FD_187121 | JGI IMG/M metagenome (GOLD analysis project Ga0209162, IMG submission 187121) | Anoxygenic and chlorotrophic microbial mat microbial communities from Yellowstone National Park, USA - YNP NP MetaG (SPAdes) (version 2) ... | reverse complement strand
AGGGGCAAAGGATTCGAGCCCAGGGCGAAGCCCTGGGGCAGGGGAACGTCTCGCACCCCCCAGCCCTGAAGGGCCGTAACATTGCGGCCCGGGGCAAAGGCCGCCCGCGGGTCCGGGGGAAAACCTAGGGGCGGTGCGGCGGAGTTGTTGTGGTATGGGGTGGCTCGGGGGAATGGGGGGCGTTTTGTGTTCGGGGCTGTATTGTGTTGGGGTTTTCTTCGCTCATTCCAACCTACGGGTCTCGGAAAATCCGAGTCATGGGGCAGGGTTGGGAGGATGTCACATGGGGCAGGAGGATTTGCGGCCCTGGGCTGGAATGAGGGAATCCAAACCGTGTCTGAGAATTTTTCGACGGAGCGTGTTTTTGTCGATGCCCAGTTCGCGGGCCGTCGCCATGCGTTTCCACTGATTGCGCTCCAGAGCTTCCCAAATGGCGCGCTTTTCAATGTCCTCCAAGCTCCAACCGCGGGGCGGTTCGAACCCCGCCCGCACTTTCTGAAGATGTTCCGGCAAATGTTCGGGGCGAATCCAGCCTTCACGGCACAAGATGAAGGCGTGTTCGACGGCGTTTTCCAGTTCCCGGATATTGCCGGGCCAATCATGGGTCATGAAAATGTGCAGGGCTTCATGGCTCAAGCCGAAAATTTTCTTGTTCTGCAATCGGTTGAACCGATCCACGAAGTGGTTGACCAACAAAGGGATGTCTTCGCGGCGCTGGGACAGGGGGGGCAACCACAGCTTCACCACATTGATGCGGTAGAAAAGATCTTTTCGAAACAGCCCTTCTTCCACCAGTTGCTCCAGATCTTTGTTGGATGCGGCGATGATGCGCACATCCGCCTTGCAGCTCTTGGAAGATCCCAACGGTTCGTAGACGCGCTCTTCGAGGACCCGAAGAAGCCGAACCTGCAGAGCTGGCGACACGTCCCCAATTTCATCCAGAAAAAGCGTCCCGCCTTCGGCCAAAGCGAAACGGCCGCTGCGGTTTCGCTTGGCGTCAGTGAACGCGCCCGCCACGTGCCCGAACAGTTCCGATTCCAAAAGGGTATCGGGTAAGGCCCCGCAGTTGACGGCTACAAAGGGTCCCTTGGCCCTGCGGCTCAGGGAATGGATGGTTCGCGCCAGAACTTCCTTGCCGGTGCCGCTTTCTCCTTGAATCAGCACCGTGCTTTCGCTCTGGGCGATCTGCGGCAGGATGGTGAAAAGGCGCTGCATGGCGGGGGCCTTGGAAAGGATGTCCCCGAACCGGTACTTCTTGTGAATTTCCCGGCGCAGCGTTTCCACGTCCGTAAGGTCTCGAAACGTTTCCACCCCGCCCACGGTGCGCCCGGCATCGTCTTTGAGAAGCGCCGTGCTGATGCTGATGGGGACTTCGCGGTTTTCGGCATTGAGGATGGCCACGGCCTGTTCCACCACGGCTTTTCCCGTTTCCATGGTGTGGCGCAGAGCGCAGGCGGTCTCGCAGATGTTGGCCCGAAAGACTTCGCAACAGGGCCGCCCCAAAGCGTCCTGCGCGGGAACCCCCGTGATTCTTTCCGCCGCCTTGTTAAAAAAGGTGATGCGAAAATCCGCATCCACCGTAAAAACCCCGTCGGCGATGCTGTCCAGAATGGTTCGCGCCCATTCCAAAGGCGGTGGTGATCCAGGGCCAGGCGGCGCCACCGGGAAAGCGCTCGTCTCACGTGGCGTGTTCGGCATCACCCCAGCCTCAACCTCCTGGGCCGCCGCGCCCAATGGATCCTCAATCCCTCTTGACCACGATGACGGGTTTCTTGGCATGGCGAATCACATAGTCCGAAACCGACCCCAAGAGCACGGAACTCAGGTTGCTCCGGCCGTGGGAGCCCAAAATGATGGCCGAGACGTTTTCCTCATCGGCAACTTCCAAAATTTTAACGTGTGGAACGCCCTGTTCCACCCGGGTCGTCACGTCGAAGCCCACGGCCTTGAGCTCTTCTTCGATGGGGCGCATGTCCTCCCACGCCTCCTGCCGAAGCGACTCCAAGACCTGGCTCAGGAAATTGGCGACATCTTTTCCCGAAAGCGCCACCCCTTTGGCGATGCAGGCCATGGTCTTGTCGTTGAGCACTCGAAGGACAACGACGTGTTTCGCTCCGGCCCCTCGCATGGCCTTGAGATATTGAAGCGCCTTCCGAGAGACTTCAGAAAAATCGGTCGGGTAGAGAATTTTTTCGAACATCAGAGGCCGCTCCTTACGCCTGCGCCGTTTCCCATGCCTTCGGCTTTCCCTCGGAAGGCTTCAGGACGCCCTCCGCGTTTCCTACCACCAGCGCACGCAGCCCCTCCCAGATCTCTTGAATGGCTCGCACAACCGGCGTTTCACCGTAGTCCACCAAGCTTCGGCCGTCAACTTGAGATCGGGTCACCACGGGGTCAAAGGGAATGAAGCCGAGAAATGCCGCCCCTTGCTTGCGCGCTTCTTCCGCGATTCGATGGGCCTCGTCGGGGTGCAGGTCGCTTTTGTTCACGCACACGGCGGCGGGGACTCGAAAGTGGGCCGCCAGGGCCAGGACGCGTTCCATGTCGTGACGTCCGGAAACCGTGGGTTCCGCCACCGCCAGGACGGCGTCGGCGTTTCCGATGGAGGCGATCACGGGGCATCCCACACCGGGCGGACCGTCGGTCAGGAGCAGATCGATGCGGCGGCTTTCCGCAAGGCGGCGCGCTTCCCGACGGACGAGGGCCACCAATTTGCCTGAATTTTCTTCCGCAATGCCGAGCCGGGCGTGGACCATGGGCCCGTAGGGTGTTTCGGACACATGCCAGACGCCGCAGGTTTTTTCGAAAAAATCCACGGCCCGCTCGGGGCACATATGAGCACACACGCCGCAGCCTTCGCACAGAAGCGGTTCCACGCGAAAGGCCTCGTCGATGGCGCCAAACCGGCACCATTGCCGGCATAGGCCGCAGCGGGTGCAGCGTTCCAGATCGATTGAGGCTTCGTGACCGGAAACGAAATCGTGGGTTTCCACGACCCGAGGGTGGGTCACAAGGTGCAGGTCCGCCGCATCCACATCCGCATCGCACAGAACGACTTTTCCGGCCAAAGCCGCAAAGGCCGCCACAAGACTCGTCTTTCCCGTGCCGCCTTTGCCGCTGATGACGACCAGTTCCTTCATGCCGAAACCTCACGCGTCTCAAGGGTTGAAGCCCGCCCTTCAAGCGAAGCGCCGGAGGTGCCCCGCTCCAGTTCCCGAACCACGGCGTCGTAGAGCCCCCGCATCATGGCTTTCCACTCAGGAAAGACGTCCACCAGGAGATGCCCCTGGGCGTACTGTTCCGCCACCTTTCGTTCGAAAGGGATTTCCAGAAGGATGGGGAGGTTTTCCCGGCGGGCGAAGGCGTGAATGCGGTCGTCTCCGATGTCGCACCGGTTGACGACAAGCCCGCAGGGAATGCCCATCTTTCGCACCGCGGCGACCGCCAAGGCGAGATCGTTCAGCCCGAACGGCGTAGGTTCGGTCACCAAGAGCACATAGTCGGCACCCCACAGACTCGCCACCACAGGACACGACGTGCCCGGCGGCGCATCCACGAGCACAACCGCACAATCCGGGATGTCGGCCGCCGCCTGGCGCACGGCGCGAATGAGGGGCGGAGCCATGGCTTCCCCGATGCGCAGCGTGCCGTCCACAAAGTGGATGGGGCCACGGCGCCCGGTGCGCCGCTCCCCGATTTGCCGAGACCCCCACGAGATCGCCTCCGCGGGACACACCAACGCGCAGCCGCCGCAACTATGGCACAACTCCTGAAATGTCAGGACCGTTTCAGGAAGCACCGCGATGGCTTTGAACTGGCACAGATCCTGACACGCTCCGCACAGGGTGCATTTTTCCGCATCGATGACCGGCACATCTACCGTGACCGGGATCGTGACGTCCCAGTGCGGCTTGAGAAACAGATGGGCGTTGGGTTCTTCCACGTCGCAGTCGGCCAAAACCACCGGGCGCTCCAGAGCCGCCGCCAGGTTGCAGGCCACGGTGGTTTTTCCCGTACCGCCCTTGCCGCTGGCGATGGCGAGAATCATGACGCATCCCCCCGCACCATGGCCTTACCGCACTTGGGACAGGTCATCTCCACACACGGCACGCCTTGTCGATGGGGCACCTTTTCGCCGCACGCGGGGCAGACGCAAAAAGCGGGAGCTCCCTGGGCGCCACGACCCATGCCGGCCCCCTGTCCCGCTCCTGCTCGGCATCGACCGCGACCGCCTTGGCCTTGACCCCGGCCTTGCCCTTGTCCTCCACCCCCTCCAGAACCTCCAAAGCCTTTGCCTTTTCCCGGCGCCATGATCTTTTCTCCTTCCTTGTCCAAAAAGGACCGACACGACCGGTACCGCCTCGGCCCGCCACATCCCGGCAGCCAAAAGTCGGGCTGATCCAGCCGCCCGCTGCGGAAAGCTCGAAGCACCTCGTCCAAATTCCCCGCCACCCCGTGGAGCACGCGCAGGCCCAGTCCCTCCGCGTAAAGAAGCAGTTCCCGGCTGATGGCCCCACAGATCAGGGTGAGGGCCTTTTCGGCTTTGAGCCGCTCCAGCCGTTCATAGGGACTCGAACCGCCCACATCCAAAACGGTGCCGACGGAATTCCCCTCGCCGAAAGCATCGATGAGAAGAATCTGCGTGCACCAGTCCAAAACCGGCGCCACACGGCCCTTGGAAACGGCTACAGCCACCATGGGTTCACTCCTTGTGCAGGTCGAAGACTCAAAGGGGCAAGTTCCATGCCGAATGCGGCGGACGGTCCATGGGGCTTCAGCTTATCGGCGCAGAAGTCTGGAAAAACCAGACGGGACGGACAGCCGGGCGGCACAAGGGGAGGGGGAAAGTTTCCTCAGCTGGACAAAATGACGGTGCACATCGTTCCCTTAAAAAGGCGTTTTGGGAACGATATGCACCGTCAAACAAGCGGGTCGATCATTTTTGGGATTTGTAGCTTTCTTGGAAAACCTGGGGGTTCACGTTCCCCGAACCGGGACCGCCGCATTCCGGAATGTAGCACGTCACATCGAGGAACTCGCATTTTTCCTTGCATGAAGGGCAGGTTTCCGGCGGGCTTACGGCGTCGAGGGTGTGGCCGCACTTGTTGCATTTCCACATGGTCATGGTGTCTCCTCCTTCACAAAACGATCCAAACGATGGCAAACCGTTGAGAGCCGACCGCGCAGTGGCCCGGCTCAATCCTTTGGTCCCACCCATAACACACTTTGGAAGGAAAGACACCGTTATCGATGCGATCTGCGGCGCCGGCGAAATGGGTCTTTTCCCATCAGTCCCCTGGGAGGCTCTCGTCTTTGCCGGCGTGCCCCTCGTCCTTGACGCCCATGAGAAAACTGCGCACGTGTTCGGGCAAAGCGCCCCCTTTCTTTTCCAGGCTCGGGCGGACGTGATCCCGAGTGAGACTTTCCACGTCCCTGAACCGCAGATTCAAGACGCGCAGCCAGTCCTCGTTGAACGGCCTCCACAGGGCTTCTTGGGACGCCCCGCCGATGGCTTCGGCGCACAGGTGTGAGACATGGAGCATGGCCACGAGAGGACGCTGCTCAACGGATAGGTGTTCCGGAGGGCTGAAAACGGGATAGTCTTGGAATTCCACGGCGCGGCAGACATTTTCGGGGATGTTCCATTCCTCCAGCAGAAGGGCCCCCAGTTTGGCCGGGTCCAGAATGTCGATGAGGACGGAAAGCTTGGGGTTCTGCTTTTTCATGAGCAGCAGGACGCTCTTGCCGATGTCGTGCAACAGAGCGATGGTGCTCATCATGGATGCCTGCTGCCGGTTAAAGAGCTGCGCAATTTCGTAGGCCACATGAGAGATGACCACCGAATGATTGTGCAAGGCGCGAAACGGCGGCGTGTTGGGCATGGTGCGCCGCAGTCCGTCGGCGATGACCAGTTGGTAGACCTGGTTGAACCCCAGAAGGATGACGGCGTGTTGAAAGTCGGAAATTTTCTTTTGCCAGTTGTAGTAGGCGGAATTCACCCGTTTGAGCACGGCGCTGACCAGGGACGGGTCGTTCTTGGCCAAGGCGGCCACCTCTTTCGCCGACACGTTGGCATCCAGGAGCATTTGGGCCAGGCGGCTAGCGTACATGGGAAGCTGCGGCACTTTTTTGAGCATCCCCACGATCATTTCCGACTGCGTGTAGTCCTGAGTGCGTTCCACGATGCTGCGGCGCACGAACCGGGTCATGAAATCGCACTGGGCCGCAAGGCTTTCTTGGCGGGCGGATGTCTCCGAAAGACGCCTCTGAAAGGTGTCCACGAGCTTCTTTGTGAGAAAGGCACCGAGGGGCGGATCCAGCGTGTCGAGGATGCCTTCGGGGAAGGACAGGACCATGGACGGTTGCACCGCGACGGCGGCGGTGAGGGTTCCCGACGTGCCGGAAAAGACGGTTTCACAAAAAACGTCGCCGGCATTCAAAAGCGCCGCTTGCCTCGCCGCGGTACCCGCTCTCTTGATGAGTCGAAGGCACCCCTTGAGCAGCACATGGATCGAGCGGTCGCGCTCCCCTTCACGAAACAGCACATCCCCTGGGGCGAGATTCTTCAGTGCCCCCGCGTTGTACAGTCCGATTAAAGTCTTTTCATCCACGTCGCCAAGGCTTTTGAAACCCTCGTGGTCCATCATCGTTTTGGGCGTTCCTCGCATGGGGCTCTCCGTCTTGTGGTTTCGGACCCATCTCTTCGCTTAGATCATTCGGCCGATTGGGTGCAAAAGGTTAAGGAAAATTGACAAGGGCCTTGGATGCGGCTACTGTCCGTGGCGCTTGGATTTCGGTGAACAGAAAGACAAAACGGATTTCAGGGAAAGGCTGTGGGCGCATGGGAAAAAGAATTGCGGTTTTGGCGGGAGACGGCATCGGACCCGAGGTCATGGCGGAAGCCCTCAAGGTCCTCAAGAAGGTGGAACACGAATTCGGCGTGCCCATGGAATTCGTCGAAGCCGATGTGGGCGGCTGTGCCATCGATAAGCACGGCCACGCCTTGCCTCCACACACCTTGGATCTTTGTCGGAAAAGTGATGCCATTCTTTTCGGGTCCGTGGGCGGGCCCAAATGGGAAAGCCTGCCGCCGGAACAGCAGCCGGAGCGGGCGGCGCTCTTGCCCCTGAGAAAAATTTTTGATCTTTTCTGCAATCTTCGGCCGGCCCGGGTGTTTTCCTCCTTGGCTTCCGCAAGCCCTCTGCGGCCCGACATCGTGCAGGGTGGGTTCGATATTCTGTGCATTCGGGAACTGGCCGGCGGAATCTATTTTGGCCAACCCAAGGGCAGGGAGGGAACAGGGCCTGAAGAGCGGGCCTTTGATACCATGATCTATCATCGCTGGGAAATCCAGCGAATCGCCCGCAAGGCCTTCGAAATCGCCCGACGGCGTCGCAAGAAGGTGACTTCCATCGACAAGGCCAACGTGCTCACCACCATGGTCTTGTGGCGGGAAGTGGTCGTGGAGACCGCCCGGGAATATCCGGACGTGACCTTAAACCACATGTATGTGGATAACGCGGCCATGCAGCTCATGCGGGATCCGCACCAATTTGACGTGCTGCTGTGCGGGAACATGTTTGGCGACATCCTTTCCGACCAGTGCGCCATGCTCACGGGCTCTTTGGGCCTTCTCCCGTCGGCCAGCTTGGGGGCCTCCGACTTTGGGCTCTACGAACCCGCCGGAGGGTCCGCACCGGACATCGCCGGCAAGGGCATCGCCAATCCCATCGCCCAGATTCTTTCCGCGGCTCTCATGATGCGCTACAGCTTCCACCGGGAAGACGCCGCCTCGGCCATAGAAAGGGCCGTGGCGGAAACCATTGAAGCGGGAGTGCGCACGGCGGACATCGCCACAAGGGGGGAAAAAGCCGTCAGCACCACGGAAATGGGCGATGCCATTGCGGCCCGCATCCGTGCCTAACAGCTGTTGGAAAACAGCCTCGCAGCCTCCTCGTGTGGAAGCGTGGCAAAGCCCGCTGCGGGGACCCGGCGCACGCCGCTCCCACAGTTCCGTTTACGGGCAGAGCGAGGTGCGCTTTCGAGAATGCGTCATGGGGGAGCGGCTTCAGCCGCGACCCCGCACCACGCCTTCCTCCATTTTTTGCGAAGGATCTCCCAAAGGCCTTTTCGGACAGCCTCCTAAGCGTGATTGCGAAGCTTCAGTTCCAATGGGTGCGGGTTCAGGTACACTTGGCGTTTAAGATACGGCTGATCATATTTTCGCACGTAATGATTGATGAGGGTGATGGGGACGATGAGGGGATAGAGGCCGCGGTAGTAAGCTTCGATGATTTCCCGAAGCTCCTCCTTCTCCGACGGGGACAGTTCCTTTTTGAAATACCCCATGAGGTGAAAAAGAACGTTGGTGTTTTTCTTGACGGTGGCCTTAAGTTTCAAGGCTTCCGTCATGATGTGTTCATAGCGCTGGTAAAGGGTGTCCAGGGGTAAGGTTTTCCCTTCCGCCACGAGTTTTCCCAGTTCCCGATGGTGCTTGGGACTGTGGGCCATGTAGAACAGCTTGTGGTCGGTGTGGAACTGCACAAGCCGCCCCAGGTCTTTGCCGCCGCGCACGTGGTCGTCCCATCGCTTGCGATGAAAGATTCTTTCGACGAAATTTTCCCGAAGGACTTCATCGTGCAGCCGACCTTCCTCTTCCACGGGAAGGTGCGGGAAGGTCTTCATAAAGAGCCCCGCAAAGAGGCCCACCCCTTTCTTTTGAGGCATGCCCTTGGCGTCAAAGATTTTGACCCGTTCCATGCCGCTGCTGGGGGAATTGCTCTTGAAGATGAAGCCGCACAGGTTTTCCGCCTTGAGTTCTTCCAGGCGCTTTTCAGCCCACCGCAGCATCTGGTCGGTGACATCCCGTCGGGTGCGTGTGGTGATGAGGCGCGGGTTTTCGGGGTCGCCTTCCAGGTGCATGGATTCCCGAGGGATTCCCATACCGCATTCCACTTCGGGGCAGACCGGCACGTAGTCCACGTAGGCTCCGAGAATGTCCGTAATATACCGGTCGTGCTTGTGACTGCCGTCGTAGCGAACGGGCTGACCCAAAAGGCACGCGCTGACGCCCAATCGAATCTTCTCCATGATACGTCCGTCCTCTGCCGCGGGTTTTAGGGGGTCGTGCTCAGGGCAAGGTCGCCTTCCTGGGCGAAAGTGCCGCCGATTTGCCCCAATCCCACCAGGACGAGGGCCAGGGTGATTTCCCTGTCCTCGGCTTCTTCCCGATAACTGACGCGAATTCCCCAGCAGCCGTGCCGGTATTGGACCCCGTAGGCCTGTTTGAAGGAGTCCTGCTTTTCGAAGGAATAGTCGTAGAGCGCGTAAAGGCTGAGGCGGGGGTGCACCTGCACGGCCGCGCTGCCGATAAGTTCGTCCACGCTGGGGTCTTCTCGGTACCGGTACGTCACCTGCGCCCAGTCTCCACGATGGGAATTGAGCCACAGGGAGAGGTCATGGAGGGTGGTTCGGGTTTGGGAGGGAGAGTATGTAGCGTCGTAGGACAGGGTGAGATACCGTTCGGGGGTGATATCCACGGCCAATTGCAGGTCGGAAAAGCGCTTTCCCGGTTCAGTTTCGATGGGCGGCTTTTCGATGTCGGCATCCACAAGGTACGCCTGATGCAGCCCGACCCGGGCCCATTCCCGATAGGCCGTCCAGGGTTCCTTGGTTCCCGTAGAGCCGGTTTTCTTGGTGGTGAAGAAGCTGGAAAAACCGTAAATGACGGTGTTTTGGCGGCTGATACGGTCCAGGGAATCAAAAAGGGGAAGGTCGTTCTGATCGATATCGGGGATGTAGGTGTAGAATACATCCGGGCGAATGACGTGCTGCACGGCGAAGGTATCGGACGGCCGATAGACCCGTTCCAAACGCGTTGAGGCGCTGAGGCGCGCTTCCGGAACCCATCGCGAAGCAAAAGCCGAACCCTCGCTGCCGTTTCCGTCCGTCTGGTAGAGCGTCGATCGCAGCCCCACGGACGGTTCCACGGCCAGATAGGGAAGCCACTGCAGGGGGGACGCTAGAGACGGAGCGATGTCGGTGCGGACCCCCTTTTCCCCTTCCGGACGCCAGAAATGGACCATGGACGAATCCACGGTGTAGTAAGCGGGCCAGGACTCCAGAGGGGAAGGCGTCACCGCCGCACGAACGTAGGGAAGGTGCTGAAGTGTGGTTTCATCGAGCGTGCGGTCCAGCTGGTCCCAGTAGCGCACATCCATGCTGGCCACGGCCGATTCCCAGCGCCGCAAAAGATAAAGGCTCGATTCTCGGCTTGTCACCGTCTCGTCGTTCAGGATCTCCCGCTGGCTCACCCGCCGAAAGGCACGGTTCGTGGCGCTTTGGGAAACGGATCCGGACTTGAATTCTTTCAGGAAATGGCGATCGCTCACCATGTCCAAATCCACGAACATTTCCACGTCGTGAGGCAAGGCGGCGCTGTGGCGGGCGCGCAGCCAGTAGCGATCCTTTTCTTGAAAGGGGTATCCCTTGTCCGCCAGATGATCGCGGTCCGCCTGGTCTTCCAGGATATTCAGCATCCAGACCCCCTCGCCCAGGGTTGCATGGGCGATGCGGTATTCGGCGCCGAGCATGGCGCCGCGTTTTTCCATGGCATTGACGGAAAATGTCCAGTCCATGTCTTGACGCCACGCCCAGTAGAACGGCACTTCCACGTACGGGCCGTGAAGGGTGCTGGACCCGAAGGTGGGCATGAGAAAGCCCGATTGGCGCTCCCTGTTGACGGGAAAGAGGGCGAACGGGGTGTAAAAGACAGGAATTTTGCCCAGGCGTAACACACCGTGCTTGGCCCAGCCCAGCCCGTCCACTGTGACGTCCATATCGGCGAAAGAGACGGACCAGTCAGGGGACGACGGGTCGCAGGTGGTGAAGGTCCCTCGAGACACATGGTACCGGTCGGGACCTCGCTTGGTGATGCTTTTTCCGGAGACGTAGAAACCGTTTTCCGAAAAGTAAACCGTCCCCCCGTCCACCCAGCCCGTTTCCGTATCCAAATGCCAGATGACCTTGTCTCCCGTGAGCCAATCCGATCCGTATTGGATGCGCACCGATCCCGCCAGTTGGGCTTCCTGGCGGTTCAGGTCCACCTGCGCCCAGTCGGCGCGGATGGATTTGTCTTGAGAAGTGATGCGCACGTCCCCTTCCGCTTGGTAGATGCGGTTGATGGCGTCGTAGCGCAGGGTTTGGGCTTCAATGGACCATGGCGAATCGCCTTGGGAAAAGAAATTTTTGGCCTGGGACGGATCCTTGGCGGCGGCGTGTCCTTCGGGGCACGAAGGGCACTCCAGGAGTGCCACCACCCCGAGGGCCGCGAACCAAAGCACAAGAAAAAGGCGATGTGGGCGCATGGTCTCTAGGCCAGCAAGCGGTCATGCACTTGAGACGGTTCTCCGTAAAGCTCCTTCACTTCCCCGGCGAAGTACAGGGATCCAGTGATGCACACGGCATCGTCGGGCGCTGCCATGGATTTGGCTTGGGCGATGGCCTCCGCCGGATTGGGAATCACGAAGATTTTCTTGATGAGCGGGGCGGCAAGGCGCCGCAGCGTTTCCGGATCGGCGGCCCGACCGTAGCGCGGCCGCGTGAACACGGCCGTTTCCGCCAGCGGAAGCAGGCGGCGGAAAATGCCGCGGATGTCCTTGTCGGCCATGATGCCCATGACCAGATGGAGGCGGCGATAGGGGAATGCGGTCGTGAGGGCCGTGCGCAGGGATTCGGCGCCGTGAGGATTATGGGCCCCGTCGAGAACGACCAAAGGAGACGTCTCCAAAATCTCCAACCGGCCGGGCCATCGCACCCGGCGAAGTCCCTCTTTGACGGCCTCGGGATCCAAACGCAGCGCGCCGTTGGCTTCGACGATTTCGAGGGCGGCTAAAGCCGTGGCAGCGTTGGTGTATTGATGTTCTCCGAGAAGCCCTAAGGGAAGGTCGCTCCAATTGTGGGACAGGCCGTGGTAGTGGAAGCGTTGCGGACCGTTTCGACGTGACCGGAAATGAATGCCGTAGCGAAAGAGGGGCGCTCTTTTTTTTAGGCAGGTGGCTTTCAGGGTGCTTTGGACGACAGGCTGTCGCACGGCGGTCACGACGGGGGTGGCGTCCTTGACGATCCCCGCCTTTTCCCGGGCGATGGCCGAAAGGCTGGCCCCCAAAAATTCCTGATGGTCCATGGCCACGTTGGTGATGACGGACACATCCGGGTGAATGACGTTGGTGGCATCCAGTCGCCCGCCCATGCCCGTTTCCACCACGGCCCAGTCCACCTCTTCCTGAGCAAAATAGTGAAACGCCATGGCGGTGACAGCTTCGAAAAACGTGGGCCACTCATCCCCGGAAATCACGCCCATGACTTCTTGAAAAACCTGAAAGATCTTATCGGCCGGCGCTTCTCGGTCGTTGATGCGAAAGCGTTCCGTAAAGCGCACCAGGTGAGGGGACGTGTAGAGGCCCACACGAAAACCATGGCGCGTCAGGATAGACGAGAGCATGGCCGCCGTGGATCCCTTGCCGTTGGTTCCCGCGATGTGGATGGCGCGAAATCGCCGGTGCGGGTCACCCAAGCGGTTCAGCAGGTTTTCCGTCCGGTTCAGCCCGAACTTGATCCCTACTTTCTGCAAGCGGCATAGAAAATCGACGGCGGAATCGTAGTCGGCAATGGTGTTCGGCATCGGTGCGAGCCGCCCCTCCTAGAGCCTGTCCTTGTCTTACGGGACCGCTCCGAGCCGGAACCCGGGTTCCCGTTCTTCAGGGTGTTATCGGCTCTCTTCCTAGCACAATTCGCTGGAGGATGAAAGACGGGAAAAGTTTGCCTGTTGGGGCCGCATCCCCACGTGGGATGCGGCCTGAGGCGTCAGGTGGGTCTCGGCGTGTACAGAACGGCGACGGCCCGAGCCGGTTTGTCGCCCATACAACGGAAACTGTGGCTCAGATCCGAATCGAAATAAATGCTGTCTCCCGCCCGCAGAATTTCCACGCGATCCACGGTTCGGAATTCCACCTCCCCTTCAAGAATGAAAAGGAATTCCTCCCCCTCGTGGCTCTGGAAGACCATTCGATCTGCATCCTGCACGGGGAATTCCACCAGGAAGGGCTCCATGTGCTTATAGCGCTTTCGAAATTCCAGGGACTCGTAAATGTAGTTCGTCTCCCCTTTGCTCTGACCCGGCCGCCTTTCCAGCCGGGACCGCTCCTCGGGCCGCGTGATGGAAATTTTTTCGTCGGTTTCCTGCTCTTGGAAAAAATGGGCGAGAGTGACATTGAGGGCCCGAGCCAGTTTCATGAGGGTCGCGATGGGCGGGACCACGTGGTCGTTTTCGATTTGCGACAAAAAGGGTTTGGATAACCCCGTCTTTTGGGCCAGATCCTGCAGAGTGTACTTGTGCTGCTGGCGAAGCTCCCGCACTTTGTGCCCGATCTTCAGAGCCTTCACAGCCAAGTGAATGTCGTCTTGACCTGCCATCGTGCCTCCTTTGTCCCTGATCCCTGTGCCATGGGGTGACGGCCCGACGAGAGTGCGTGCCCTGGGGAGAATGGGTGGAGGTGGAGACAAGATCGGGAAGATGGGCCCCCTGTCCTGCGGGAACCCATCTTAGCGGAAACTTGATTTGACGGGAACAAAATTCTTTCGGGGGCCTTGCGGAAGGGTGGCGCCCCCGGCGGGGAGGAAGCATTCAGATGGGCGGCGCGATGGTGACCAGCACGCGCATGGCCGATCGAGCGCGAATACCATGGGGTTCGGCGATATCGCACACGACCATGTCTCCCGCCGCCACGGGGATTGTTTTTTCTTCACCCGCTAGGTAATCCCCTTCGCCTTCCAGGATGAGGAGGCTCACCTGGCCTTCAATGTCGTGAGCATGGAGCGGCAGAGCCTGGCCGGGCAAGAAGTTGAAGTTGAGGATTTTGAAATAGGGAGAATCGTGGATGACGAAACGTTTCATCCCTTTTTCCGAAAAATCGTTGGCCTGAAAGATGTTGATGTGTTTCATCGGCCTGCTCCTTTCACCGCCGCCTCGGATCCTTCGGAGATTTTGGGCGCCGTGACGGTTCGAGTTTCCACAATATCCCCGCGGACACCGATGACGATTTCGTCCACGGGAATGTGCGCGCCGGCCTTATCCATGGCTTTTCGCACCACGCCCAAAAGAGCCGAACAGCACGGGACTTCCATGGAGAGCACGGTGACGGACCGGATGGGGTTGGCGGCGAAGATTTGGGCAAACCGTTCCACGTATTCCGCCACGTTGTCGAACTTGGGACAGCCGATCATGACCACGCGGCCGTTAAGGAAACGACTGTGAAAGTCGGGCACGGCCACCGCCGTGCAGTCCGCGGCCACCAGCAGGTCCGCACCGCGGAGAAACGGCGCGTTGGGGGGAATGAGACGGATCTGCACGGGCCAATGGGACAGGACCGAAGCACGCGAACCGGACGTTGGGGCCGGCGCCGGCGCTGTATCCAACAAGCGAATCTGCCGGGACGGACACTGCGGGGCCGGTGGACCAAGGTGCTCTTCGGGGGCAGAGTCCTCCGGCTTACTTTCCAGATGCCGCTCCACGGCTTCGGGATCGAAATCCTCCGCTTCCCGTTCGATGAGCCGCAAGGCTCCCTGCGGGCATTCACCCAGGCAGGCTCCGAGGCCGTCGCAGTAGGTTTCAGAGACCAGGGTCGCCTTGCCGTTTATAATCTCGATGGCGCCTTCGGCGCAGGCGATGACGCACTGACCGCATCCGTCGCAACGTTCCGAATCGATTTCAATAATTTTTCGAAGGATCTTCATGGTGTGAACTCCTTGGGCATTGGACGGGCGCTCGCCGCCCGCCTGTGTTAAAACCTTTCTCCGGCCAACATGCGTTCGGCCATGGATCGTGCCGCCTCGCTGCATAAAGCGTCGAAGCCGGCATCGCGGAGCTCTCGAGCCCCTTCAGGATTTTTTGTGAGGGTTTCTTCCAGGTGCGCCAGGGCGTGGGCGTCCCGAACGCACTGTTCGTTCACGCCGCCCCGAGGGGTCGTCTCGGCCATGGCGGCGATGATGGTGCAGACTTCATCGATAAGATCCGGGCGGGCTCCCAGTCGGGACAAAATGTCCCGGGCCGCCTGGGAAGCTGCATCGGTTTCATCGGCGGATCCGGCTTCGTGCAGCAAGGCCGCGATCAAGACCACCGCGGGATCCGCTCCGAGGGGCATGGCCAGCTTTTCGGCGAATCGAGCGACCCGGCCCGCATGGGCGATGCGTTTGAAATCCCGCCCGAAGTGTTTTTTCATTTCCACGGCGACGCGGTCCTTGAGCAGACTTTCCCTTTGGGCGAGAAGTTCCGGCGGCAGGTCTCCCAGGCACTGATCGGCGAACTTGCAATAAGCCGCGCACCCGAAGTCCATTTGTGGGTTCACGAATTTATGGCCGCACCGGCGGCATTTTCGGCTCGTCTCGTCCTTGAAAAATTCCACCGGTTGGCCGCACTGGGGACATTTGGCTTCAAAAATCGCCCCGGGCTTCCAAAACCGGCTGTCTTGTCCCGGACATCTCATGGCGTGGGCTCCTCTTTTGGCGGCATAGGGTCGTTTCCTTGGTGCACCGTAAAATTAAGAATGTTTCGCCTCGAGTGCCTTGATTTAAGTCAAGGGAGTGATTTTTTCTTCGCTCATTCGCGGCAGCGCCGTCTCTCCCCTTGCCAATCCGCCACGATGCGTTATCTAAGGAAAGAATTTGCCGGAGTCTTTTGGCTTTCTTTAACCCCGACGAGGCCGGCTGGTGGATGGTTCCGAGCGCCTTTGCCGTTTTTTGGATGAAATTTATGATCTATATCATCACCGGGAAATGGTCCCCCCGGACCCGCTGCAGTGCCTCTATGCCTATGAGGACCCCGCGGAACGGGAAGTGGCGGCCCTCGTGGCCGCCTCTCTTGCGGTGGGACGAGCCCAAAGCATCGTGCAGCAAGTGAGTACCGTCCTTTCCCGGATGGGACCGAAGCCCGCGTCCTTCCTGAAACAAGCGGATGCCGACGACGTGCGTCAGGTGTGCCGGGGGTTTCGGTATCGGTTTTTTTCGGAAGACGAACTTCGAGCTTTCCTGGTCGGCGTGGCGGAAACCCTTCGCCGCTACGGTTCTTTGGAATCGGCCATGGCCCACTGCCTCAAAGGCTCCAAAGGCCATGTGCTTCAGGCGCTGGATCTTTTCGCCGCCCAAGTGGCCCGTGCAGGGGCCGTCGATGGGGTGCTGAAAAACCGATTGGTGGCCGTGCCTTCGAGCGGCAGCGCCTGCAAGCGCTGGCACCTTTTTCTTCGCTGGATGGTGCGCTGCGACGCCGTGGACCCCGGCGGGTGGTCGTGTCTTGCGCCCCGCGATCTCATCGTCCCCGTGGACACTCATATGTTCGCCATCGCCCGCACCTGTCGGCTCACCTGCCGCCGGCAGGGTGACCTGAAAGCCGCTCTGGAAATCACGGAAGGCTTTCGACGCATCCGCCCCGACGATCCCGTGCGATACGATTTTTCATTGACGCGAATGGCCATGAAAGGAAAGGAATTGTTGGATTTATGGTGGTCTGTCTCGAAAACGGAGAAAGGAGTTTAGCGATGAGGCGAACGATCCTGATCACGGCCATGGTGCTGATGGGTCTCTGGACGGCCTTTTCCGCTTGGGCCGTCACACCCCACGAAATTTTCCAGGGAAGCACCCTCAACCAGATCCTTCAGAGGGGCACGCTCATTGTGGGCATGGAAGTGGAGTACTACCCCTTTGAATACGCCGACACCAACGGCAAGCCTGTGGGTTTCGACGTGGATCTGGCCAAACTCATCGCCCAGGAACTGGGGGTGCAGATTGAAATCAAGGACATCGAATGGACGGGCCTCATCCCGGCGCTCCAAAGCGGCAAGGTGGATTTGGTCATTTCCGGCATGACCCGGACTCTGGCTCGGGCCAAGACGGTGAGCTTCACCGAGCCGTATTTCACGACCGGCCTGTGCGTGCTTCTCAGCGCCAAGAAAGCGGCGGACATCCAGTCTGTGGATCAACTGAACGCGCCGGATCGTGTCCTGGCCGTCAAGACGGGAACCACGGGGGATCTTGTGGCCACGAAGAAGTTTCCCAAAGCGACCATCAACCGATTCAAGGATGAGACGGCCTGTGTGCGCGAAGTGGTCACGGGGCGGGCCGACGCCTTTTTTTACGACCAGATTTCCATCGCCAAACACCACGCTCAGAACAAGGACACCACCCGGGCCATTCTGAAACCCTTCACCTACGAGCCCTTCGCCATGGCCATACGCAAGGGGGACGCCGATTTCCTCAACTGGCTGAACATTTTCCTGGACACCATCAAGGGCGACGGCCGCTACGACGAGCTCTACCACAAGCACCTGGGAGAAATCATCAAGCCATGATGTCCCGGCTTTTCGTGCGCAGCCTCATCGGGGCCATGGTCGTCGCGACCTTGGCCCTTTTGTTGGGGACCTTGGAGTATCCGTGGAACTGGTGGGTGCCGTGGCAGTATCGAAGCCTGTTCTTGAAAGGCTTTGTCTTTACGCTCCTCATTTCCCTGGGCGCCATTGCTTTAGGGTTCCTCATCGGGGTGGCCGGGGGGCTCGCCCGGGTGTCTAAAAACGACTTCGCCCGCGTTTTGGCTTCCTATTACGTGGAACTGTTTCGCGGCACCCCTTTGCTGGTGCAAATCTACATTTTTTATTTCTGCCTCGCGGCGGCGGTCCACTACGACAACCCCGTGGTCATCGGCATGATCACCCTGGCTTTCTTTTCCGGAGCTTACATCACCGAAATGGTCCGCGCCGGGATCGAATCCGTCGATCCCGGCCAGATTGAAGCGGCCAAGTCGACCGGGCTCAATGAACGCCAGACCATGCGCTATGTGGTTTTTCCCCAGGCTTTTCGGCGCATCATTCCGCCCGTGACGGGACAATTCGTTTCCCTGATCAAAGATTCCTCGCTTCTTTCGGTCATTTCCGTCCGGGAACTGACCAAGGCTTCTGAAGTCATCAACGCCACGACCTACAAGACCTTTGAAGCCTACCTGCCTCTGGCGCTCTTATATCTGGCCCTGACCTATCCCCTGTCTTACCTGACTCAAAAATTGGAGCAGCGTCTCGCCAACGGCAAGAAGTAGTTTCGGGGCACACTTCCAGGAATCCGGCACTGCTTTGAAAGGGCGGGATGCCATGGATCCGTCTTGTGTTGGCGAGCTTCGGCCTTTATGTTACAAGCCGAGTCGATGGGAAGAACGTGGCTTTTAACGTGGAACACGAGGAGATGACGCATGTCCGAGAAGCCGGTCAAGCTGTATGCCCTGAGCACCTGCATCCATTGCCGCCACACCAAAGACTTTCTCAACGAATGCGGTGTCCGATATGAGTGCGTGGATGTGGACACGCTGCAAGGAGAGGAACGGCAGGCGATGATCGAAGAAGTCAAGCGCTACAACCCCAACTGTACCTTCCCCACCATCCTCATTGGCGACAAAGTCATTGTGGGGTTTCGAAAGGACGAAATCGAGGAGGCTTTGAAACCATGACGGCAGCCGAGCTGTATGAAAAACTGCGTCCCGTTCAGGAAGCCAAGGGGTATTTTTTCAATAAAGACCGGGAAGGCATAACCCTGCCTCTTTTGGAAAGTCTGCTCGTCAACAAGGAACGATACGGCTACATGGTTTGCCCGTGCCGTCTGGCTTCCGGTGATCGTGAAAAGGATAAAGACATCATCTGCCCGTGTGTCTACCGTGAACCGGACGTGGCCCAATACGGCAGCTGCTACTGCGGTTTGTACGTGTCCCGGCAATGGAACGAAGGGACCATTCCCCACGTCGTCGTGCCGGAACGGCGCCCTGTGGAAAAGATGTTTTTCTGAAAACGTCCCTTTGCCTGGAACAGCCACCGGAGGCCGATGGTTTTGAAAATCGGGACGGTGTCCTTGCCGACCCCCTACGTCATGGCGCCCATGGCGGATTTGACCCACGCGGCCTTTCGGGATCTGGTCGCGGCATGGGGTGGCTGCGGACTCTACTACACCGAAATGCTCAATGCCCGGATCGTGGCCTCCTGCGATCCGGCGCGGGACCCTTACTGTGCACCCGGATTGAAAGACAGGCCCCGTGCCGCCCAGCTCGTGGGGGACGACCCCGCGGTGGTGGCCACGGCCATCCAAAAATTGCAGGATCTTGGCCGATTTGATCTCTTCGACTTCAACCTGGGCTGTTCCCGGGGCGTGCCGGTTCGACACGGATGGGGAGCGGCCCTTCTAAACCGCCCGGACCGGGTCCGGGAGATTCTCACGGAAGCGCGAAAGGTCCTTCGAAGCCCCCTTGTGGTCAAGATGCGGATTCCCCAAGGAAACGAAAACAGTCTGGAACTTTGGGCGGAACGGTTATCAGCCTGGGGGGTGGACGCCGTGGTGCTTCATGCGCGCTCTGCGCGGGACCTTTTCAAAAGACCGGCCCGTTGGAAGGCGCTCGAGCGGTTCAAAAGGGTTTTCCCCAAGCCTGTTATCGGAAACGGCGACGTGTTTTCGCCCCAAGATGCCCTGCGCCTGATGGAAGAGACGGGCTGCGACGGGGTCATGATTGGACGGGCGGCCCTCATGCGCCCTTGGATCTTTGCTGATGTCGTCCATTACGAGAAAACAGGCCGCCTTCCCGATCCTCCCGATGCGGCCTCCCTCGCGGCACGCTACGCCAAAGACCTGGCCGGTCGGTTCGAGGAGCGGGAGGCCATGCGGCGGTTTCGGCTGTTCGCCTTTTGGATTTGCCAGAATTTTTCTTACGGGGCCCATTACTTTCACACAGCCTGCCGGTCGCCCTCTCTGCGGGCCATGGCGGAAACCCTCCACGGCTTTCTGTCCCGTGAGAGGTTCCCCGAATACCCGGTGCGGCCCTATCTGATGTGACCCGAAAAAGGCACGGCGAGGACCCTATGAAAGAATCCGGAAAACCGACGAGCCGCGGCACGGGGGAAGGGGCGGCCTTCCGCGGGGTCAATTACTGGGCCCGCGTCGTGGGTCGTGAGGAACTCCCCGTCCTGCGTCCGACGGTTATGGCCATCGCCCGGATTTTCTCCGAGGCAGGGGCGTCCTCTTCCGCCATGGCGGATGCGGTGGCCAGGGACCCTTTCATGAGTGCCCGCCTGGTCCGAATGGCCAACAGCGCCTATTAC
>Ga0209162_1001796_pt1 | contig 20177 bp, 16 predicted proteins | sample YNPNPMetaG_FD_187121 | JGI IMG/M metagenome (GOLD analysis project Ga0209162, IMG submission 187121) | Anoxygenic and chlorotrophic microbial mat microbial communities from Yellowstone National Park, USA - YNP NP MetaG (SPAdes) (version 2) ... | reverse complement strand
TGTTGACGCTGACATGATCAATACTAGTGATATCAATGCTGCTATTATTATAAAACGTGATGCTGTATTCATATCTAAATCAACCCTTAAGGGTGATTAATCATCATTTTAAAAAACTTATGAACAAGTATGAAGCCTAGAAAAAACTAAATAAATTTAAACACCCTGGAAAAAGAGAAGAGGAAAAATATAAGTGCACCCTCCTGCTTTACCAGATATAGAAAGATTCAGGGGGTTTATAATGAAGGTTGCTAGTTGCCCTAATTGCGGCGAAAGGCAACTTAGAAATAAAAAACAAGAAAAAACAACATCAAAAACGATATATAAATGCCGTATCTGCGGTTATGAGGGTTCACCTGTTATACTAGAGCAGTATGAAGGCGTATTCCAAGGTGTTAGACCAGCTCCTGGTTTTATCGGACCATGGGATATACTAGTGAAACTAGATAACGGGGAGAGGAAACTGTTAACAGTACTATGGGAGGATGCTAGAGACTGTATAAAATCATTAAAACTACAAAGAGGTGACAGGGTAACTGTTACAGTCGATGAGAAGATATGGTGCATAACAAAAGAGACAGATTCATCACCTGAAAAAGATGAAATAAAAAAAGAGGATTAGAAAGAGAGAGGCAACAAAAAAAACTGTTGTTTAAACCCTCTCTTTAAACCCTTTTTTTATGATTCTATTTAACACTTGGCCTCAGAGCAGGGCATGACACATCCTGCAACATGTCAATAAGATAAACTATTTTACCAGCATCACATACACTCAGGCATTCCCTACATGAGGCACAAGAATCAGAGGCACCAGGTACAAGTGATATGGATCGTTTGACTCCTCTACCTACGAAGCATACAGCATTCTTCTTTTTTATCTCCCTGCAGTAACGTACACATAAACCACATAGATTGCACGGTGCCTCAGGGTTATCAACGGTTTTGAATCTTGACGTGTATACACCATATTGCTTCGCTATCTCAACGTGTTTACCGCTAGGTGACACAGCTAGTAATAACTCAGCTAGGGTTCTTCTAATACGATCAATGCTCTCCGTTTTCGTCCTGACGATTAAACCATCCTCAGCTGGGTAGCAGCATGATGCAACTAGTTTTTTCCTTTTATTCTTCTCTATTTCAACCATGCAGAATCTGCAAGCACCATAAGGCTCTAGTTTATCATTGTAGCATAGTGTAGGTATATCAACGCCTATACTTTTTGCTGCTTTCAGCAACGTAGTTCCTTCCTCAACCTGCACGTTTTTATCATCTATCCTAATTGTAACCATCTTCATATACTCTTTTTCACCTCTTCGAAGGGGTTACCTCAACCATGTTTCTACCTGTAACCTTAGATACAGCGTTGAATTTACACGCGTCTAAACAGTTACCGCATTTGATGCATTTGCTATTATCTATACGATAAACGGTTTTTTTACCACCGGTGATCGCATTAACAGGGCAGTTTTTAGCGCATAAACCACATGATTTACATTTATCAGGATCTATAACATATGATATCAAGCCTTTACATACTTTAGCAGGGCATTCACCTCTGAGATGAGCCTCGTACTCATCGTAGAAGTACTTGATAGTACTAAGAACAGGGTTCGGAGCTGATTGACCTAGAGCACATAGAGCTGACATCTGCACAACCTCAGATAACTCCTTTAATAAATCCAAATCCTCAGGTAGAGCTCTACCATTAGTGATATCATTGAGTATACGGCTCATCTGACGGAGACCCTCACGGCACGGTACGCATTTACCACATGACTCCTCTGTTAGGAAATCAACGAAGTACCTAGCAACATCAACCATGCATGTATCCTCATCCATGACTATCATACCACCAGAACCCATCATAGAGCCTACGTTGTATAACTCGTCAAAATCCACAGGTAGATCAAGGTATTTCTCAGGTATGCAGCCACCAGACGGCCCACCTGTCTGTACTGCTTTGAAGCGTTTACCATTAGGTAACCCGCCGCCTATATCGTATATGATTTCTCTTAGAGTAACACCCATTGGTACTTCAATTAACCCTGTGTTATTCACTTTACCTACTAGGGAGAATATCTTAGTACCAGGGCTGTTAGCTGTACCTATACTAGTGAACCATTGTGCACCATTGTTAACGATGAACGGGATGTTAGCCCATGTTTCAACATTATTCAGACATGATGGTTTATTCCATAAACCGTTAACAGCTGTATGTATATACTTTGGTCTGGGCTCACCGACTTTACCTTCTATAGCTGACATGAGCGCGCTTGACTCACCTGATACGAAAGCACCTGCGCCTCTGTGAACCTTAACTGTGAAATCAAAACCTGAACCTAGTATATTCTTCCCTAGTAGACCGTACTCTTCGCATTGTTTTATAGCCCATTCTGTATTCTCAACAGCTAGAGGGTACTCCTGACGTATATATATAAATCCCTCATGAGCACCTATAGTGTAACCTCCTATTATCAACCCTTCTATTACACTATGCGGGTTACCCTCCATTAATGCTCTATCCATGAACGCTCCTGGGTCTCCCTCGTCGCAGTTAACGATAACGTATTTAGGTTCACCTGGCGCGTTCTTAGTAGTCTCCCATTTCCGTCCTGCTGGGAAACCACCACCGCCTCGTCCTCTAAGGTTAGATTTTTTAATCTCATTTAGGATCTCATCTGGTTTCATCTTGAAGAGGGCTTTCACTAGAGCAGTGTACCCTCCAACAGAGATGTAATCATCAATGTTTTTAGGATCTATCTTGGAGTTATTAGCCATTAGTATCCTACGTTGATGCTTATAGAAGGGCATATCTGATTCGTACACAATTTTTTTATTGGTTTTAGGATCAGTGTAGAGTAATCGATCAATGATCTTTCTTTCAATAATTGTTTGTTTCACGATATCAGATGCGTCTGATGGTTTAACTTGCACGTAGCATATACCATAAGGGTATACGACTACTATTGTTCCTTTCTCGCAGAAACCTGGGCAGCCTATAGTTTTTAATTCAACTACTTTGTCTAATTTCTCTTTTGTTATCTCCTGTCTTAATGCCTCTACGACTTTTTCACTAGCGTAGGCTCGGCACCCTGTACCTGAGCATACTGATATACATATCTGTTTCGGATCCTTTTTTTTAGATAGGTTTTCACGGTACTTTTGAAATTCTTCTAATGAGTTGAATCTGGGCATATTTACTCAGTCCTCGATTTGTTTTTAACCATGTTGTGGTGTTGGTTTGTACGCTAAGGGCGCTATCTTCTTTTGTTCACTTGTAAGAATCAGGTTTTCTCTCTGGTATAAGGAGAGTATGTCTTTAACTTGGGGTGGTGTTATCTTCCCGTAGTAATCATTGTTGATCGTCATTACTGGCCCTAATGCGCAGCATCCTAAGCAGTTTACACTCTCTAATGTGAATTTCATATCAGGGGTTGTGCCGCCTGATTTAACCCCTAAGTACTGCTCTGCTGCTTCTAGTATCTTAGCTCCTCCTCTTACATGGCAGGCTGTACCTAAGCATACTTTAACAGTGTTTTCTCCTTTAGGCTCCAGGCTGAATGCTTTATAAAAAGTAGCGATTTGTATTATCTGAGCCATAGGCACATTTAACCGTTCTGATACCCATATTAAAGCTGGTTTTGGCAGCCAGTGTTTCTTCTCCTGTATCTTGAGTAGTATCTGTATCAGAGCGTTTTTTTCACCGTTATACTCATCTATGATCTCATCCACTTCTCTGAGTTCTTGTATCATTTGTTTAACTGATTCCTCTCTCTGTTTGATCTGTTTTAAAGCTTTTATATGCTGTATGGCTTCTTCTTCTAGTTTCTTTAATTCTATGCTTAATGGTGGTTTATCCAAGCCGAGTGCGTAGTATTCAGATAGTATCTCTAGTCCTCTGAGTAGGATATCGCTCTTACTCATCTCTGATTTCTTTTGAAGGTTGTACAGTGTTCTTTTTTGTTCCTCTGTTAATCTTACTCCTACGAAATGTGATTTTGTTTTCTCTTTACCCATACTTCATCATCTCTTGTTAAACGGTTTAACGTTTTACGCTGTGGAAAAAACTGGTTTAATAAAAAGGTATTTACGAAGAATTAATATTATATGTTAATGATTATATAATTATTAATCTTAATTATTAATTGTGATTAATAATTGGTAATAACGGTTACAAAAGATTATAAATACATTTCATATGAGGGATAACCCTAGGGAACGCATGAACAGATTAAGCGTATCATTAAATGATAAATCATTTGAGATCATTCAAAAATACTCATCAAAGTATAATACATCACAAGCTGATATAATAAGACGTGCACTCCAGATATTAGACGTAGTTGAGGAGGCTACAGATAAAGCACCGATGGATAGTATATTAACATACATTGATTATCTAGCTAACGGGGAACACCTGATACTAGACATAGTACACTGGAAACTCATATTCCAAGAGATGAACCAAGTAGGGTCAAAGAAATTCTGGGATGATGTACACAGGACAGGTGACAACCATAGAAGAGAGTACTTCGACAAAGGGATAAGAGAAGTAAAGCAGATATTAAAATACGTTGAAAAAACAAACTGGTACAAACTAAAAGAGGAATCAAAGAACAGCTTCACGTTGATACTAGCAGTAGCAGAGTCATCACGTTTCATCAAAACATTCTTCGAAGGTTTCTTCAGTAACTACCCTCAAAAAGTAGATGTAACAGAAGAAGATATGAAGATAAGGATAAACGTCCACTAAAAAATAGAATACACAAAAAATCCTCCCTAGTAAATCCTCATGATTTTTTAAACCACCGTATAAACATTATTAGTACTATAATAAATATACATACTACTACTAGAGGAGCAGCTATAGTTAATAAAACCTTATCAGGTATAAAACGGAGGATATCATCAGATGACTTTTCACTTGTTGAACCATTACCAGAACCACCTGTTAACGTTATACTAATGGTTTTCGAAGTAGTATTCCTACTACCATTATTATCAGTAACCCTGAGATACACAGTGTATACGCCTACTGACTGGAACATGTACTCAACCCTTACACCATTTAATGCTGCGCCACTGATATTCCAGGTATAATCAACTATGAAACCATCAGGGTCACTGCTACCTGAAGCATCAAATACTATAGACGTGTTAACCCTGCCTGAATCAGGGCTTGTTATAACAGGGACTGGTGGTTTATTATAAGACGATGAACTATATTCTATTATAACTGTTCTTTTATCAGGCTCTGACCATACACCTTTATCATCCTTAACGTAGAATGAGATATTATGCTTACCAACTGATAAGTTAGATATCGAGAAATACTGACTAGTACTCAGTATACCATCTATATCAGATACCCATCTGTAACCAGTTATAGATCCGTCATCAGTACCATAACCATTCATGTATACTGGAGAACCGTAATAAGCGTAAGAAGGGTTAATTGATACAATATGAGCCACTGGTTTCTGATTAACAGGGGGGTTAATAGTGACTGTTATCATATAATAATCTGACCAGGCGCCTTTGTCATCCCTGACTGTGAACTCTATATTATGTATACCAGGAGAGAGAGTAGAAGTGGAGAATGATGATGACGAACCATTGTATATCACACCGTTAATACTAGACGCCCACCTGTACCTGGTTATGTACCCATCAGGGTCAAAGCCTTCACCTGTGAATCTTACTGTATCACCGTAACTAGTCTCTGTAGGCGTAGCAGTAGCAGTAGTGACCACAGGTTTTTTATTACCGCTATACAATGGGTACCTGTCAATGTTACTACCACCAGGTATACTATAAGGCGTATCACCGATCCCGTCATTGTTAGAGTCAATACCAGTGTAATCACTCCAGTAGTTCCCACCACTTGGGTAACCGTTATCCCATGTGTTACTACATGAATCATTAGCGTTATTTCCACTGTTATCAAATCTATTATGATAGAATATGTTATCATTGGAATTGGAGCTGCATTCAACACCTACAGAGTTCGTGTTTATCGTATTATCAACGATGATGTTATTATTAGATCCCATTCTCAATCGTATACCACGTAGGTTATTCCTAGTGATCACGTTCCCATCTGAGATAGTGTTACCTGTTGATGAGTATAATTCAATACCGAGTTGGTTATCCCGTATATTGTTACCTTTAATGGTGTTATAGTTTGAATGGTATAGATTCAAACCATATTGATTATTGTTCCTGATGGTGTTACCTTGTATTGTATTATAGTTCGAGTAAAACAACTGTACCCCGTCGCTGTATTTACTGTTTTGTATAGTACACGAGTATACTGTGCAATAGTTAGCATTATCGATGTAGATGCATTTCATCCCAGTGCCTTTAGCGTTCTGTATGATGAGACCTGAGATGTTTACGTAATCAGCTGTGATCTTTATTACATGTGTTGACGAGGAGGCGTTTATAACCACTACTTCACCTTGTACCGCCACTAGGGTTAATTGTTTATCTATAGTTAGATTCTCATTGTACACGCCGCTGTACACGTATATGATTGATCCTGCTGATGCGTTTGATATAGCTGATTTTATACTAGTGTAATCCTTATCACCGTTTATATCAACATATATAATAGTACTGCCCGAAGAGACCATGTTAACACTATGCATGATAATGTAGATCAGAATGAAGGAAATGAAAGTGTAAACTGTTTTTTTATGAATCATATGCTCCTTATCTCTCCTAGTTGAAGTCACAATTAGTGATAATGGTGATACTATAACTTATATTTTACTGACAAAAAAAATAAGGATAAGATTGATAACGTATCACTCATGATACCTGGTATCATTTTAGCATCTGCGTCATCAAATATTTTATTAAGATGTAACCGTATTCAAATAATAGAATAGTTTAAAGGAGTAAGGAGAAGATGGCTAGAGAGTTCACAAAAAACATGCTGATAATGCTAATAGCAATAATGATAGGAGTAGTGATAATAACCTACTTCATAGCTGATATTGTTAGACGAACACAGATCGAGACGTTAACAGTTGAGCATGCAGCTGAAATCCAGAAAATTAACTATAGGAATGAGAACTTCACTAACCATGTACTACAAGGTACTGTTAAAATGGATTCAGCACGTGAGTTAAGAGAAGTTGGTAACTATTATTTTGATTTTGCTTTATTCTGGTATGCAAACGCTGCGTCAACGTACAATACCACCCTCCGTGTATCATACTGTAATAGATGTATAGATAACTGCTCAGATGCTATGAATAATTATCTATCATCTAATGATAAATTCAAAATATCTAAACCCTACTTTGAAAAAGCAAAGGAGTACACAGATAATGAGAAGTACCTTGAATTATTAGGATACTACGTATCGTTCTCACAGTCAGGTATCAATATAACAACGCTGAGGTACAACGCTAGTAGATACTTGAAGCAAGCAGCTGAGAACCTATCACAGAATAACACTGAGAATGTGACAATGTTAATGGTCTTGTTCAATGAGACTGAGATGTTATACATGGATCAGCTTGTAATGTACAATACTTATAAAGAGCAGATGGGGGAATATTTATTCTTCGATACTATAAGAGAACCACATTAAAAACCAAGATAAAAAAATTATTATTAACCCTGGCTTCTTCTCTAATTTTTTTGTTCCCTGATGTTTTTAGCTATTCCTCGTTAAACCTATACTATGCTCATCAAAGAAGAAGATAGGTGACACTACAGGGTTCTTAGTTGAGGTGAATACCACTTGTTTTAAACCTGATAACGGAGCGTTAAGTGAAAACGCTGTTCTAGTGTCAACAACGCCTAAACCCGATTGATTCAGCGTGTACCTGATCATGTTTGACTCATTCTCTAATAGTATACTATACCAGTTATTGTACAAGTACCCATTATGATCAGTGTTTAAACGCACCCAGCCTGCACTCGTATCCCTGTAATATAACGATAATAAGTAATCAGTTGGATGGTCATTACCCTGCCTGCTGTAATCAAAACGTAGTTCCGCTATGTCGCGACCAGCTTCGTCCTTAAAGGTTAAGTAGAGGTCAGCTGGCTCACTAATGTTACCACTAGTGAACCATACCATCCACCATGATACTCTACCGTTGAACTGTGTTAACGTGTAATTCCAGTACTGCGGGTTGTCACGTTCTCTTAGTTTTATCTTAAATGACCGTGGTGTTAAGTAATGGTAAGTTGAAGCAACCTGGAAGCTACTTGAAACACCTGCTCTACTAGTTTCAAACCATTGATATATATCATAATACTGTGCAGCACCCTGCCCTGGTGCATCATCTGAGAAATCCTCAGTTAGAACAGATGGGAACTCATAGGCAGTCACGTATAGTATAGTTGGATCATCATCATCAGTCTGACCGTCACCATCCTGATCCATGCCGTCATCAACAAAAGGATCATCTGTGAGTTCAACAGCATCGTTTACGCGGTCACCGTCGCTATCCCAGTGAATAATACCCTGGTTCCTTATCTCAGCGTTGTTGAATAAACCATTATTAACCCTGACTTGGAATGATAAAACAACGCTACCCTTAGCGGGTATACGCCCGTTCCATACTATCTTATTGGATACTGAATCGTAATAAGCGTTACCTGAGGAAGCGGTTAAGGAACCCTGGATGTACGTAGTGTTAAATGGTATAACATCCTCGAATTCATCACCAGGGTTATCCTCCTGTGATGCTGTACCAATATTACTAATGGTAATAGTGTATTTCACAGTGTCTCCGCATTCCAGTAAACCACCGTTAACATCCTCAGCTGTTTTACGCGCTAGGATATCAGCTTTAGCGTAACCAGAGAACATCACGTTATCAATGAAAGCAGCGCTATCAAACTGGTTATCACCAGTGTCAACTATATCAAACGTTACTGTGATTATCTCATTAGGTGTGACAGGGTGCTCCCTTGTAACCAAAGCGGTTGCTCCAGCATCAGAGCCAGGGTTACGAGGCGAATTGGATACCCAGTCTACACCATCAGGGTTACCACTAGTAGCGAATATATCAAAACCTGTACCGGTTATATGGTTAGCATTTAAAACGAAATCACCACTGTTAACATCAATAATATAGGTTGTTACTCCTTTTGATGGTGAATTCACAGTTATAGTTAATTTATCATTGTACTGTGATCCTATGTACTCTGGCGCCTCAGCACTGTAGAACTGTACATCATAGTATAAGTAATGCATGTTAGGAGGGACTCGTAGATTAAGTGTCAGTGTCGCCCTGTCACGGGGTGTACCGTACTGGCCGCCAATGAACCATTCACCGCGCTCACTACCAGGATTAAGAGCACTAGTTGTAACAATAGGTGCACCAGCTACACCTGTGCTTAGTAGTATGAACGTGGATCCGTGAGTAGGATACATAGTGCCTAGTGATGATAAGACTATAGACTGCCTATGCCCGTACTGATCAGTATCAGTGTAAGAGCTGCCTACTAACACAGATGGGTCAGCTAACACTGCTAATGCTAAGTCCCCCCCGTCGTACGAGCCGGCGTTGACAGGTTTATAGATGAATAAACCTACTGTGGATAGTAGCATGGCTACTATTATAGTCAAGATGGTGTAATGCATCCTCATAATAGGTTAAACACCTCCACTGTACATGGTTACCAGTAGATGCTCTGATTCAGTACTGTTATCATCCTCCACTTGGTTATTAGGTGTTATCAAACAGTACCATATATCACCATACAACGTCTCCTCTGATACTATAACGCTTTTATCAGATAAACCATCCTTAGTGGATAAGTAATTTTGATGTATCTGCTCAGGTGATAATACACGCTCATAGATGCATAGGTTATCCATAGTACCTGTGAAACCTGCTCCTCCACCTATAGGTACACCAGTGATAACCATATCATCTATAACAACGTACTCATCCAACGATGACGTCCTCCATTTAAACTGTAGATAAAGAGTGTTAACAGATTCAGGTATGTTAACCTCAACGCGCACCCACGGTGACTGGGAATTAACACTCACAGGGGAATTAATTTCGAATACAGGTACCCATTCATCGTTATAGAGGTAGTATAAACCTAGGAAGTCACCCTCTTCAGTGTTCTTATAACTATAGTACACTGATAGTTTCACATCCTGGTATCTTGATATATTTATACCGGTTCTGTTATATTTGATGTATGACGGGTCGAAGTCACCAGTACCCCCTATAGCGTATAACCCACTATTAGGGGTTATATAAGGTGAACCATAGAGGTTAAAATCATACTCCATACGGTTATAAGCTGTAGCGTTAATGTACACAGCGTCTATGTATAACTTATCGTTATCGTTACTAGCGTCACATTGGAATCTTATCCTCATGTTAGTGGGATAGTTGTAGTCACTCCTGTTTATGTATAAAACCTGATGGTACCATACATTTTTTTGATAGCCGCTGGGGTAGTCTCGATCAAGTATTGTGATCCATGATGACCCATCATAGTATAATAACCACCAGTCCTCACCGTTAACCCAGCCTGTGCCTCGCCACATCCACCAGAAGTCTATCTTTATTGAAATGTAACCAGGTGTCTGTATATCAATAGGGTTAGTAAGGGTTAAAGATGAAGCAGTACCGCTATTATCCCTGAGTAGGACAGAGTGTGAGCCTTCGTATTTATAGGTTGAACTACGCTGACAGTCATCTCCACCGCTACTGTAGCTACCCCATCCAGTGTTGAAGCCATCGTATCTCAGGGTATCCCATGTCTCTGTTTCTTCTGCATGCTCGGTTTCAACCCAGTTGTTCTTCTCATCCTGCGTCTCAAAACCTGTTGAGAATATAGTCTCTCTCTCAGCTATAGTCTCTTTACCTATGTAACCCGGCTCGCTGACTCCGTTTTCACCTAGATGGGTACCGGGTGTGTGAACAACCTCTCTCTTATCAAGTAAACCATCAATGTATATAGAACCAGTACCTGTAGTTGAATCGTATATCGCAGATATGTAATGCCAGGTTCCATCATTAACCGGTGTGTTACCTGTTATACTATACGTATCATCATTCCCTGTAGTAGTCATTACTATTTTACCTTCATTGTTTATAGTTATCTCAAATAATCTTGTACGGTTAAATGATACAAGTGACATTGAACTACCTGTTGTTTTAACCCAGAGTTCAACGGTTAACCCATCAACTAAACTGTTACTGAAGCAATAAGGTACTTCTATGTACCCTGCACCGTTGAAGGTGTAAGCTCCTCCTATTTTACCGTTATTAACCCATGTTACACTACCTGATATGGCACCGTTATATTGGTTACCAGAGTAATCCTTAACCAAGGAGATGGACTCAGTGTCAAAAGGCATTAATAAACAAGCAAAAGGCGTAGTCACTATTCCTCTTTTTATCATCCATGTGTAGATATACGTGTATGGTTTAGGGTTCAAAGAGCTGACAGCTGAGTAGTTGTAGCATATGAGATCCTCGTCGATAGAGTTTGTACGAAGCGTTGATATAAGAAGAGGATGGAAATAAGGGGATGAAGGTGGCGGAGAGGTTTCCTTGCCTTTCACAATACCATCGAAGACTACTGCTTTGTAACCAGTCTCATCTATACTGTAGACTGTGACCCTGATGCTTTCATCACCTTGAAGTGATTGAACAGGTGGGTAGTATTTCTCACCGAAACCCCAAGGGTCATCACTCTCATACACTAGGTAACCGTCGATATAAACCTCATATGATCTCAGCTGCTCACCGCCTATATGCTGGAGTACTACGCGTCCGTCATCCTGCACGTAACCTACTATGTGAACGTTAGGCTCAACTGGTGGTAGATCCAAAGGGAAGACGTAGTTGTATATGCAGATGAAGACTACCACTGCTACTAGTATTAGGAATACACCACCAACTATCTCTGATACCGCATAGTTAATTCTTCCAGAGTGAGAATATTTCTGCATCTCTCCTAACCACTATATTAATAATCTATTTATACCATTATATAAAACCTGTGTGACGTTTTGTCATATGATACGTTATGTCAAAAAGAATCTAGGGTTGTCTTGTATTACTTCTAGAAGAAAACCTTGAAGACTATGAATGATACAATGGTTAATATAAAACCGTATCTTACACCTGATGATAAACGCCCATCAGTCATGAACCCTCCTAGCACTCCTCCTCCTACGCTCTGTACTACAACGAAGGTGTAGAACATGTTTTTAACCTCCACCGGGTTTATCCTAGCTAATCTTATGTTACCCATGCGTTGACCAGCCATTTTACTCTGCGTGTCTATCAAAGCCGCGAATATGGTTTTATCAATGATCAATAGGACCGCTAGGAAAACGAAGAAGCTGATGAATATTACTATACTGTACATGGACATCTCAGTCTTCCTCTGTTGTTCTACGCGTTTGATCTGATCGAGCTCCTTAGCTGCAGCGTAGAAGACCGATGACGTGTTACCGCCTATCTCAAAAGCCTTATTCATGGTTACAGCTAAGCGTTTAACCTCGTTTGTGTTTACGCGTTCAGCGAAGTTTATCAAAGCATCTTTAACTGATATACCCCAGGATATCTGCGCAGCCATCATTTTAAGCTCAGGTGTTAGTATACCGTAGTCACCCTCAGACGCTGATTTTATAGCATCATATATAGTCATACCTGATGACGTTGAGTTAGCTATGTCACGTAGGAACTCTGGTAGTTTATCATGTATCTCCTTCTTCTGTTTTCTTTTTACATGATCGTAGAATCCCACTGGGCCTATGCAGCATAGGATACCGAATACGAAGAAGTCAACGCCGCTTAGCACATCACCTGGTATCCTGATTCCTCCTATAGCTACGAAGAAGCCTATTATAAAGAACATTGTTGCTAACGCTATAGCTACCCCTGTGATTATCTCCATGTTTTTATCCTTACCGTAGTATCTATGTATACTGTACTGCCCTCTCCTAGGTTTCATTATACCTCCTCACCCATGCCTATCTTCATAAGCATGTAGAACCCGAAGTATGCTAACGGTAGGATCATGACTGCTAGTATGTATAGGAAATCATATGATATACCACCACTTGTTAAACCCATGACTGAGATGATTATCACTAGGAACAACGGGAAAGCTATAACAGTTACAACGAAACTCTCAGCCATCACAGCTAATGACTCTAAACTCTTCTTTCTGCTTTCAAGGTCATCGAACATGTATTTATCAACGCATCTTTCAAAGTAAGGGCCTAGTTCACTACCTGACTGTATAGTACCTACTATACCTTGTAGGAACTCAGCGAACTTCTTAGACGGGGATATCGTTATAGCGTGTTTAAGCGCTGTTATAGCGTCAACACCCATCAGCTCTATCTCAGTTGTAATTTTCTTAGCTTCTTTCTGGACTTCACCGTACAGGTTGATACCAGCTAACGTACCAAATATCTCTGATGGTGACACACCAGCTGCTGACATCGTATTTATAAAGTTAGCAACGTAGGGTAAATGACGGTCAATGTTTTTACCACGTGACTTAGCTTTGGATGACGGTAAACCAATATAGACTACAGCTATTATAACAGGTATAACTGATGATACTATCAGCATGAGTAAAGCTGTTATAGGATTAGGGAATAACAGGTATAGGATCAACGTTGAGGAGAAGGACGCTATGAACCCTATTATTATATTCATCAGCACCATGGAGTAGTACTCCTGGTAAACCATGCTTATATCAGCTTTCTCCAGTAGATTATTCTTACTAGTCTCACTTATGTTGAATCTTTTAAACATGTTCTCAAAGAGCCTGCGGCACATCCTCGTATAAGGAGTGGATTTCATTGGTTCAACTCCTCCATAGCTCTTTTTATAACATCTTCAGGGTGCTTGTAGTAATCATGTATTACACGACCCACCTCCCTGTAACCGCGTATACCTTTCTTAAGCATCCATTCTAACACTAGCATCCGGTTATGTATCTCCTCCTCTAAACGCTCCTCACTCCAGTCGTTCTGCTGCCTTATCCTAGTAAGGACTTTACTTGAACGACTACTTTCAAACCGGTCATCAGTCTTCGAAACCCATGTGAAAGGAGCCATGAATATCAACTGGTTCGTATCAGAATCCAGTTTAATGATCTCAGTTACACTAGTCATGCGTCTAACCATTTTACCGTTTATCTCCACAGCGTTCTGGAATACTATGATATCAAGCGATGTTAAAAGCGCACGTGGCAGAGAGATCGGAGGGTTCTCAAGCCTCTGTATTAACGTATGTATATCACTAGCGTGTATAGTAGCGTAGGAGGTGTGACCAGTAGCCATAGCTTGGAATAAAACATAAGCTTCTCTACCTCTAACCTCACCTACGATTATTACACGTGGACGCTGCCGTAATGCTGCTCGTATCAGGTCGAACATGTCTATGTCTTTACCTGTTTTATTCTCGTCAGATGTTGAGAAACCTGCGCGTGTAGTACCAGCTATCCAGTTTTTATGAGGCAGGTTAACCTCCCTGGTATCCTCTATTGATATGATTTTATGAGATGCTGGTATGAACAATGAGAGAGCGTTTAAAGCAGTGGTTTTACCAGAGGCTGTGCCTCCGCATATAAGTATAGAAGCACCGTACTCTATAGCTAACCAAAAGTAAGCAGCCATCTCTAATGACATGGATTTATAAGCGATCAGGTCTATGGGTGTAAGCGGGTCTTCTCTGAATTTACGTATAGTGAAGGTTGAACCCTTAGTAACAGTCCTTGCTAGGGTGGCTTGTAGTCTTGAACCGTCAGGTAGTTTACCGTCTACTATAGGTGAGTATATTGATATCTGTTTACCTGATATCTGACATAGTCTAACGATGAGTGAGTTAAGCTCCTCTTCATTCTCGAAGTATATGTTAGTCTCTATAGCCTCGTATTTCCTGTGATGTATGAATATAGGCGTATCTGGTCCATCGCATGATATATCCTCTATACCGTCATCATGCATTAAGAGGTCTATCTTACCGTATCCTAGGAAATCACGGAAGATATGGTAGAATATCTTCTCCTTAGAGATTGTTATATCCTCTGGTTTATCTTTTTTGTTTTTACTGAACAATGGTTTTTTCTCTTTTTTATCAGGTTTGGTTTTTTTTTGTTTACTCTTCTCTTCTTCGAGTTCTTTTATCTTTGATTTGAATTTATGGTCGAATCTTATGTTATTATCAATTATGATGCGTTCAAGCGTGTCAGTTAGAAACCTGTGTTTCTCCTCAGTGGTCATGTCAAATGTGTTGACGTCGGCTAGCATTTTAAACAGGTGTGTTAACTCTTTTTTTATCTCTTTTTCTTTCTCGTTTAGGGTTGGTTCTATAACCTCGTATCTGTATTCATTGATTGAATGATCGTATACTACACGTCGGTTTGCTAATCCACCCCATCCTAACCCTTTAGCCTCTTCTATTATCTCTATACCACTCCTGGTGGGGTGTAATGTCTGAGTGGTTTGTTTTTGCCTGTGTTGACGTGCTTTTTCAAGTAGACTCATCTGCGTTGTGTTGTACTCTTTTATTATAGTGTCTCCTGTACTGTATATTTGTTGTGTATCTTGTTTCTGTTTGATCATCTGTGCTTTTTCAAGTAGACCCATAACATTGTCACTTGATCTTGTATTTACTCATGACTCTCTCATATAATGAGTAATCCTCTGACTTGGCGAAATCCTCTATTACATTGTCTGGTAGTTTCCCTAGTAGGTTATCTGTTATAAGGAGTAGTTTTCTTACATCCTCATCTAATGGTGGTGACTCGTTGTTTAGGTCAATGTTTCTTATAGAGTCATAATCAGTTAGGATGGGTTGATCGTTTTGTTTTTTCTTCTTTTTTGAGAATAAAGAAGTGAAGAATGATTCTTTGTGTTGTTCTTCTCTTGTTTTTTGTTTTAACTCTTTCTGTTTTAGTTTCTCCTTCTTTTTTAATTCTTTTTCTTTTTCTTTCTCTAGTTTCTTTAATCGTTTCAGCTCTTTTTTATCAGGTGTAATGGTTTTTGTTGTTGATGTTTTTTCTTCATCTTTTTTATGTTTACCAGTTGTTTCCTTTGTCTTTGTTTCTTCTCTGTGCTCAGTGTTCTTCTCATGTTTTGCTTTAGTAAGGGTTTTAGAGGAGGAGTCTGATGGTGTTGTCTTATCTTTTTTAACTTCTATTGTATGTGTAGTTGATTCTTTCATTATAGTAGGTATATTATCATTAGGAGGCTGTTGTTGTGGTAGAGTCTCAGTTGTTATAGCTGATGCGTCTTGTTGGTTTTTAACATGTTTGGATAAGTCGAATGACACCTTCTTTTTGATTGATATGTCAGCGTGCCCTATTATTCGATCTAGTAGGTTACTGTTGGTTTCAGGTAGTATCGCTACACGCATCCAGTTTTCTCTACGGTTATGAGACGTAGGTGTTTCTTCTAATTTATCTATGAAACGGAATGCTGATGTTGAGATGCTTGGTTGTGTTATTACAGGGTTGATGGGTGGTTCTGTGACAGGGGTTGTTAGTTTTTTTGATATGTACTCAGTGGTGATGATCCTCCTGGTTAATGGTTTCCAATCCTCTATTTGTAAAGGCTTTGTGAGTATGTTGACTTGGTCATCCATAGGGTTACTAATTTTTTCTATATGCTCTGCTACCTCGTGTTCTTTTAGTATCTTATCAATCTTACTCACCAGCTCTAAATGCAAGTCAACATGTTTTTTATTATTCTCTAACACGTCTATCATATTTTCCTATCTCTCCTTCTTTATTTAGATGCAACTTGCTAGAGGTTTTTTTTATTGACTAATTTTAGCATCCCATCAATCTAACTAAGTTTTACTTTTTTTTATATCTGGCATCCCTTTTTATTTATATTAAGTAAGTATATATCATTCTAATAAATGTTTCGTTAGTGTAATTTCAGATTGATGATTCATGTGATTATTTCACAAGTGTTATTCTAGTTGAAACAGAGGAATTGTTTATTTAGATGAGATAAGTAGGGCTGAGAATCTGGATTTATGGTAATTTATTTAAACTATCTATCGATGTATAATACCAGAGAACAAGGTAGGATTTTAGTTAAAATAGATTGAGGAGAAGAGGTGTATGGTTGAGATGATGAATGTGAATGAGTTAAAGGATAAGCAAGTGAGTCGTGTAAAAACAGGTATCAAGGGTTTAGATGATTTAATACAAGGAGGATTCCCAAAGGGTAGTAACATAGTATTATCAGGTCCACCAGGGTCAGGTAAATCCATATTCGGTATGGCTTTCCTCGCTGAAGGATGTAGGAATAACGAGAAGAACTTGTACGTCACTGTTGAACAAGCACCCATGGAGATCATAGAGCAAGCTTACCAGTTCAACTGGGATTTCAACCAATGGATAAACCAGGGATTACTAAACATATACCATATTGATTTTAAAAAACCATTTGAAATGGGCATGTTCGAAGAGCTACTTAAAAACATTGAAAACAACCAGTATAACAGAATGGTTATTGATAGTATAAACCCTTTATCATTCAAACCATTACCCGTGTACTATGTTGACCATAGGCCTTTTATGCCTGAGAGGATCGTAGTATCAGAGATAACAAGAGCTAACATTATAGGACTCTTTGATAAAACAAGAAGTAAAGGTATAACCACAGTCTGCATATCACAGAAGGATTACAATGATGCATCAAACACAGTTATAGACTATATAGGAGATGGATTAATAACTTTAGATTCTATCGAAGTTGGAACTGAGTTAAGTAGGACTCTCAAAGTGAAAAAATTACGCAAGACAGATATTGATGGTGTTACTCACATTTTTAAATTTTCTCCGGATGGGATTTCAATAGCAAAGAGAGAAATCTAATTATATGGAGATAAAAGATAAAGTAGTTACTTGGTGGATACAAAATATTATTTTGCCACGCAGGGAGATAATTGATAAACCAGGATTCATAGTGACAACGTTCACAGAAGCTGAAAAGACGATATATCTTCGGGATCTTTTCTTACCTGAGCAGCTTTTTGAAATAATTGAAACTAGGATCGTTCAGCATTATGGTTGTAGGGGGAAACAAGCATTATATTCTGCTGGAAAGAAATTTTCTTACCTTTATTGTTCGATGTCTAATTTTCCAACAATTTCAACTAGTACAAGAGAGGAATTTTCAAATTTTGCCTATCAATTCGTTCGTTATATTGCAAGTGTTTATGCAAAACAAGCCGAACATATAATTAATTTTGACAATAATACATTTACATTGTTTTACGAGGGTTATGTAATATGCAGACACAACGGACTTGGATATATAATGACTGATGGAGGCGCTGCGGGTACTTGGGCATATGTTATAGAAGATATCTCGATGGAGGGAACACAATTAGAATGTGAAGGGAGAGGAAATGCAAAATGCCATGTGTTATGTGCACCTCCTGAGGAAATTCAAAAATATACTAATAATTTTTTTTATGAAAGAGATATGCCTGTGTATAAATCTGATATCTTGTATAAATCAATGAATGAAATTAGGCAAACAAAATATGCCAAAACTTCCCTAAAAGATTTGCTTGATGCCGGCTTTTTTAAATATGAAAAAGGTATTTTGTCATATAAAAACCAACGATTTTTTCACTGTGAACCGCATATTCTTGATTTTCTAGAACAAGAAATTTGTAAATTGGAAAATGGTGAGCAAATTCTTTTTGAAGCATGTTTTGAATACGGAAAATTACTACAAGAGGTTTACGGATATAAGGATTATGAGAAATTTATAATGGATTTCTTTCCAGCATTGGGATTTGGAGAAATTTTCTTCTTGGATTATAACAAACCAGAAATTGCAGTAACGTATTATCCTTGGACGATATTTTCTGAAAAATCCAAATATGTTATTTTCCGAGGACTCATATCTGGAATAATTTCTGGTGCGTTAGATAAAAAAGTAAAATTAAATAATCTTAATATTAACATTAATATTGAAGATTATTTAACAATTACTATGTATCCTTAATAGTGACCTATAGAGTTGAAAGAATATATTCTTTAACTATTTTAGGAATATCTTTAATAATTCGTTTTAATAATCTTTGTCTTGAGATTTGATTTGTCATAAAATCATATAGAAATGTTGAGAATGTTTTACTCTTCTTTGCGATATGTATTGAATATTCTATTAAACGAGGGTTGTAAAAAAATTTCATCATTCTACAACTATCCATCAGATCTTCTCCATATTCCTTCCTCCACATTTTATCAAATGCTTTAGGATCATTGCTAATAATTGCTTTTGCGGCTAACTCTGCGGACCACAGGGCATATGTTATCCCTTCACCGGTCATTGGATCGACATGACCTGCCGCGTCACCAATTAAAATCCAATTTTCCCCTGCACAAGGAAGATCATAAAAATGTGGATTTTTAATATTTGGGATTTTTGCCCCCCACGTTGAGATAATTTCAACATGAGGATAATAGGTGAATAAAAAATTATTAAACATTTTTTTTACTTCTTTTGGATGCCCTGATTCTATCCCTACACCTATACTCAAATGGTCATGTCGTGGAAAGCACCAAGCATAGCCTTGTTTATTTTTTAAAAATTTTACTCGGTTGGTTTCCTTTTTTTCACTTTTTGCAAAACAACCATAACATACTCCAAGTTCGGTTTTTGGTATTGGCCCGAGGATTTTCTTACGGACAATGCTGTTAACTCCATCAGCACCGATGATGATCTTCGCTTTATATTTTGCTTCTTTTGTTTTTATATGCCAGATGTTATTTATTAATTTAACATCAATCACTTGTTCTGCAATCAATCGGCAACCATGATTAATTGCCTTATCAAGAACAAATATATCTAAAGATTGTCTTGAGAGATTCCAAGTACTTTTTCTACCAGTGGTCATAATGCTAACTCCGTGAGGTGAAACAATCTCAAAAAAATTATCGGGTGATTTTTCATCAGGTATATCGTGGAGGAAAGAAAATTTTTCTATTGCTAATACACTAATTCCTCCTCCGCATGGTTTTTCACGTGGATGTGAATGATCAAAAATAACAGGTTTAAAACCTGCTTTAGCAAGAAGATAACCTAAATAAGAACCGGCAGGACCAGCACCAACAATGACAATATCTTCAACATTCTCTATCATAATGTTTTATACTCAGTAGGTTACATTTTTTTA
>Ga0209162_1001789_pt1 | contig 20225 bp, 23 predicted proteins | sample YNPNPMetaG_FD_187121 | JGI IMG/M metagenome (GOLD analysis project Ga0209162, IMG submission 187121) | Anoxygenic and chlorotrophic microbial mat microbial communities from Yellowstone National Park, USA - YNP NP MetaG (SPAdes) (version 2) ... | reverse complement strand
TCCGGGTGGCAGAGATGCGCCACCAGCAATACTTCCTCGTCCGTCTGGCCGGGGATAAAGGCGTCCACCACCTCGATGGTGCCGTCGTAGAGCCGGGCGTCCACGTGGGCGCGCACCCGCACCGGCTCCGGGCCACGCAGGATAGCGCGCAGCCTGTCGCCAGCCCGGGGTGACAGCACAAAGCCCCAGCACGGTTTGTCTTCCGGCCCCCACCAGAACGAGGTGTACTGCCGGGCGTCCGGGATGGTCAGACGGTCCCGCACCGGCGGTGACGGACGCATCCCGTCAAAGATGATGCCCACGGCCCCCCGTTGCTTGACGGCCAACTCATAGATGCGGCTGACGTCCTCACTGGTGAGGACGACCTTACCGGCCAGGTCCAAACCTTCGTAATCGGCCGGGTTAACGCTATCCAGCACGACCACCACGGCCTCGACGCCCTCCGGCGGCGTGGAGATGCTGCGCTGGATCACGGCAATCTTGCAGTCCCGGTAATCGGCCAGCCGGCCCTGGGCCTTGTCTGGGGCAATGACATGGAGCGTGGCAGCACGGCAGTCCCATTCCTGGAACATGAGGGCCGACCAGTATTGGGTCTGGTGGTTGGCCGGGAAGCGGTGTACCTGCACGTCCAGGCTGGCGGCGCGCAAGACGTCGGCGCAATATTCGGCGGCGGCGCGATAGCCCGGGCTGGCCTGGATGCGATGGTATTGGGTGATGGCCTGTACCTCGCGCCAGGCCGCCGCGCCGGAGACGTGCTCCTGGATGGTCTTCATCGTCTTGTGGAACATGTCGCCTCCAGGTGTTTTATGAACAAGACCACTGACCGCCGACAGTCGTTATGCCTGGCAGTCTATCGTCGGCGGTCAGCGGTCGAGGTTTATTCCCCGGCCACCACCAGCTCCTCGAAGCGGATGGCCTCCGGCCCCAGGTAGTCGCCCCGGAACTGGGTCTCGGCGGAGAAATGGGCGTGAGCCAGGGCCGCGAACACGTCGCCGCTGACGGCCCCGCCCTTGACCGGCGTCCACTCGTGGTTGCGCCGCTGGTAGGCCAGGCGGATCTCGCCGGAGAACTTGCCGGTGACGGGGTCCGGGTTCAGCCAGGAGAACGAGACCACGTGGGTCACGTCGTCGCCGGCCAGCAAATCGGCCAGCGGCGTGGCGCCGGGCGCCAGCCGGACGTTGGCGAACGAGCCGGTGGCCGGGATATTCAGGTATTCGGCGTAACGATGCTCGGCCCAGAGCGACTGCAAGATGCCATCCCGGACCAGGACCGTGGTCTGCCGGGGCACGCCGTCGTCGTCAAAGGGCGCGGTGCGTGAGCCGTAGGGCAGCCGGCCGTCACTGATGAAGGTGAGAGCCTCGCCCTGCAAGGGGCCGCGAAAGACCGGCTCGCCGATGCGCAGCGGGGACAACCGTTGGTAGTGGAACTGGGCTCCGGTGTGAAGCAGCAGGGGGAGGAACAGTTCGCGCAGGGCCTCGCCGCTGATGACCACCGGCCCGGTGCGCCCCTGGGGCAAGACGGCTCGCAAGCTATCGCGGGCCTGCTGCGCGTAGCGCGCCACCAGCATCTCGATGTCCAGATCGGCCCGGCGGCGGCGCCGGACCGCGATGTGGCGTTCGGCCTCAGCAGGGCCGGCCCCGGCCATGAGCACCAGGTCCAGGACCAGGTTCGTGCCGTGGTGGAGACCGGCCGCCCCCCGGCTGTTGCGCAATGCCAGGCGCCGCTCGCGGATAAAGACCTCGGCGCTGCTCAGGCGCACACCCGGCTCGGCGGCGACGGCACGCCGGAGGGCGGTTCCCACCTGACGAGACATCTCTGGTGGGTCGGCCAGGAGAGCCGGGTCGGCCGTCTCCACGGCCGGCATCTCGGCCGGGCCAGGGAGCGAGAACCGGGGGTTGTCCGCCAACGAGGCCATAAACACGGCGTCGCGCAGCCGGGCCTCCAGGTCCGGCAGGTCAGCCGGCAGGAGCGTGACCTGCGCCGAGCCACGCACCGGCTCCCCTGTGGCCCGGCGCGGCGGATGGTCGTTATAGACCGTGACCTCCAGCCTGGTGGTGTGGACGGTGCGCACGCTCTCCGGCGCGTCGCCGATGAGGTAGAACTGGTGTTCGGTCATCTCCACCTGGCGGGCCAGCCAGTCGTCCACGCCGGCGGTCTGGGCCAGCCGGGCCGTTACCTGCTCCAAAAACTCCAGACCCCCGTCTCTCTCAGTCATCAGCTCAACCTCGCTTTCATCCGCAGATGCGGGCCGCCGGAGGAGACCGGCACGAACTCTTTTTCGCCCTTGCCGCAATGGCCGCCGTCCAACTGGAGGTCATGGCCCACGGCGGTCACGCTCTGGAGCAGCTCCGGCACATAGCCGGTGACCGCCACGGGGGCCAAGACCCGGCCGGTGAACTCGCCATGGCGTACCTCGCGGGCGTATGGACACGTCACCTGCATGCCCCAGCCCTTGGGGTCTTCCATGCCGCTGGAGGCTTCGGGCAGGTAAAAGCCGTATTCCAGGCCCCGGATCATCTCGGCCGGGTCGGCATCGCCGGGCCGGAAGAAGGTATTGGACATGCGGGCATAGACCTTACGGGCAAAACTCTCGCGGCGACCGTTGGCCGAACGGGGCACGCGGAGCCGGGTGGCGGCGGTGAGGTCGGAGAGGCCGCGCTGGAAGACGCCATCAGCGATGATGACCGTGGGCGCGGCGAGCTGCCCCTCATCGTCGAAAAAGTATGAACCGTAGGCTCCGGGGACCGTAGGGTCGTCCACCATCGTCACCAGGGGCGAGGCGACCGGCTTGCCCAGGTATTCCTGTGACCTGGCCCGGCCCTTGAGGAACATGTCCAACTCCACGCCGTGACCAAAGGCCTCATGGGCGATGATACCAGTCATGCGGGGGCCGGTGACCACGTCGTACAGGCCCGGCTCGATGCGCCCGGCCGTGAGGAGCATCCGCACCGTATCCCACAACTCCGCGATCTCGGCCTCGGCGACCGCCGTCCGTTCAAAGCCGGTCGTGCCATCTCTGGTGATCCAGCTATACTCAGTGCGACCATTTTGGGCCATAAAGACGACCAACGTCAAACGGATGCGAACGATGGCCTGGCTCAGGCAGCGCGTGCGGTTGGCAAAGACCTTGTACTCGGTGCGGTCGCCATAGTTGACCGTGGCGTTGACGATGCGCTCATCGCCCCCGGCCAGGCGGGCGTGGAGGTCACGGCAATGGTCGAAGCGGGTCGCCAGCGGCACGTCGTCTGGAGGCTGCTGGCAGGAGGTGGCATAGTGGGCCGTCAATGGCGCACCCGGCTCGATCTGTACCCCCTCATCCACGACCCGGGAGCCCACGGTGGCGGCAAAAGCGTGGGCCTGGCGAGCGATCTGGTCCGGGTCCAGTGTGCCCAGGGCCAGCTCCTCCAGGTACGCGCCGTTAAAAGCGGTCAGCACCACGCCCTGGCTGGGTTCTGCCTGCGAGACCTCTTGCTCGCGGTGATTGACCCGCACCGTCGTGCCGGCCGACTGCATGGCCAGGGCCGAGGCGTAGGGCACGTGACGCTCCATGTCGCCCACGATGGCCGGCAATACCTGGCGGAGCCGGGCCAGGTGGGGTGGTAGTTCAGTGGTCATCGTTGTCTCTCCGAAGCTCTAGATTCGTCATGCGTCAAACGTCAGACGTGGCGATTGGCGTTTACGCCTTAGTCAGCACTTCCCGCACGTGCTCGAAGGCCCAGTCCAGGTCTTCCTGGGTGATCACCAGCGGGGGGGCAAAGCGGATCACGTGCTCGTGGGTCTCCTTGCACAGCAGGCCGCGTTCGGCCAGGGCCTCGCAGAAGCGTCTGGCCCCGCCGGCCGCCGGCCACAGTTCCACGCCGATGAACAGGCCACGACCGCGCACTTCCTTGATGTGGGGGCTTTTGATCGTGCGCAGCCGGGCCAGGAAATACGCTCCCAGGCGCGCCGAGTTCTCGATGAGGCCCTCCTCCAGCAAGACGCGCAGGGCCTCGCGGGCCACGGCGCAGGCCAGGGGGTTTCCGCCAAAGGTGCTGCCGTGGGAACCTGGCTCGAACACCCCCAGTACCTCAGCCGAGGATAGCACGGCCGAGGCCGGGTACACGCCGCCGCTCAACGCCTTGCCGATGATCATCACGTCCGGGCGCACGTCTTCCCACTCGCAGGCGAAGAGCTTGCCGGCCCGACCCAGGCCGCTCTGGATCTCGTCGGTCATGAGGAGCACGTTGTGTTCCCGGCAGATGGCCGCGACACGGCGCAGGTAGCCGTCTGGCGGGATGCGGACGCCGCTCTCACCCTGGATGGGTTCCACCAAAAAAGCCACGGTGTGCGGGGTGATGGCCGCCGCCAGCGCGTCAGCGTCGCCGTAAGGGATCACGCGAAAGCCTGGCGTGAACGGCCCATAGTCATTGCGGTAGAGCGGCTCTGTGGAGAACGAGATCACGGCGATGCTGCGGCCGTGAAAGTTGCCGGTGCAGGCAATGATCTCGGCCTGCCCGGCCGGCACACCCTTGATCCGATAGCCCCATTTGCGGGCCGCCTTGAGTGCCGTCTCGATAGCCTCCGTGCCCGAGTTCATGGGCAGGGCTTTCTCATAGCCGGTCAGCTCGCACAGCTCTTTACAAAGCAGGCCCAACTGGTCATTGCGAAAGGCCCGTGAGGTCAAGGTCACCTTATCGGCCTGGTCCTTGAGGGCCTGGACGATGCGCGGGTGACGGTGCCCCTGGTTCACTGCCGAGTACGCGCTGAGAAAGTCCAGGTAGCGTTTGCCCTCCACGTCATAGACCCAGATGCCCTCGGCCCGGGCGATGACCACGTCCAGCGGGTGATAGTTGTGTGCGCCATAGCGGTCTTCGATGGCGATGTACTGCTGCGTATCCATATGCTCCTTCATTAACTTGCTCCTCCTTGAGCAACGAGAATCGGTTAAACCCACGTGAAGGGGGTAACAGGGAACGAGAACACAAAAGCGGCCGGGGAATGGTTGGCCGCTTGAAATACAGAACGACCGGCAGTCTCCGGGCATCGCCGGGCGTAAAGGCAACGCCGGAGCACGTGATCAGCCCCGGCCGGAGAAGCGATTCAGCAGGGCACGCAACAGGGCCTGGACACCGGCAAGCGTGCTTGCCAGTTTGATCAGCGGCGCGATGAAATACTCGCTGACAAAGGTGGTGGTCCCCTGCACCGTCTGGGCTGTCTCCTCGGCCGATTCCAGGGTCGAACGCAGGAGAGGGATCAGGTCCCGCTGGACGACGGCAAGCAGGTCCCAAAGCAGGATCACGATGACCAACATCATGAACGTGACCAGGATGGACTCCAGGGCCAGGATCACGATAGCCACGTCCCGCAACGCCGCCAACCCCTGGATCGGGTAAACCTGAACCGACGCATAGATCCAGAGGGCCAGACCCAGGATGATCAGGAAGGCAAATACTACCAGGGCAATGAGCACGCCCCTTGGTATACCACCGCGCGATCGCTTTTGTTCCATAAGCTCCTCCTGGGATGTTATTATAGCACAGGCGCACATAATTGGCAACGAGATCACCTTCCCGCACAGGGTTCTTTCAAGTCGTAAATATGCCGTCTCGTCTGCCTCGTGCCCACGCTGAGCGTGGGCACGAGGCAAGGGGTGGCACACCCCGCGCGAGCATAAGATAGCTGCCGGCGCGGGGTGGCACACCCCGCGCGAGCATGGTCACGCAGCATATTTTCATCCTACGGGGTGCGCGGGCACGTGGGTAGCTCCTCCGCAAGCGGGTGAGACCGCTGTGGTGGTTTTTGCGGCGGCTTCGCCGCTCCCCCTACGAGGCAATTCTTTCCCCTCCCCACGCAGCGTAGTGGCGAAGGGACAAAGTAGGGAATGGGGTAGTGCCCTCATGCTTTTAGCCCCTTGACAACCTGAGAACTATAGGGTATAATATCAATAATAAATACTAGTATTGATAAAGCGGGAAGCACGATGGAAGACCGGGAGCACACATTGCACGCCAGGGGACGGCGGTTGACGCGGCAACGCCAGGCGATCCTGGACGTCTTGCAGCACACAGACGAGCATCCAGAAGCCTCCTGGATCTATGAACAGGTGCGCCAACGGATCGCCAACGTCAGCCTGGGCACGGTGTATCGCAACCTGAGCATCCTGGAGGATCAGGGTCTCGTTCGGGTGTTGCGCTACGGCCGGTTCCGGCGTTACGATGGCAATCTATCCCGGCACTATCACCTGGCCTGTCTGGGCTGTGGGACCGTCTATGACGTGTCCTTGCCGTGGCAGGATGACCTGGACCAACAGGTCGAACAAGAGGGCTACCGGGTGACGGAGCACCGGCTGGAGTTCTATGGCTATTGCCCCAGGTGCCAGCGCTGTGGCGAGCCTGTAGTGGCTCTGGAGGGGGAGCATGAGGCCGGCGACGCCCATTGACGGCCCCCTGGTGGCGGCCACATTCCTGGCGCGTCCCAATCGCTTCCTGACCATGGTCCGGCTGGAGGACGGGAAGGTCGTGCCGGCGCATCTGGCGGACCCGGGACGCCTGACCGGCTTGTTGGTCCCCGGCGCGGCGGTCTGGCTGGCCGAACGAAATGGCGCGAACCGCAAGACCGCCCACGATCTGGTCCTGGTACATCAAAACGGGCACCTGGTCTCCGTGGATACCCGCTATCCCAACCGGCTGGTCGCAGCGGCTCTGGCGGCCCAGGCCATCCCGGAGTTGACCGCTTACACCGACTGGGAAGCCGAAGCAGGTTATGGGCAGAGCCGCCTGGACTTTCGAGGGCGAGGGCCAGGAGGAGAGTGCCTGGTGGAAGTCAAGTCTGTCACCCTGGCCCGCGGCCGGCGCGGCTACTTCCCGGATGCAGTGACGGCCCGGGGCACCCGGCACCTGCGCGAGTTGACCCAGGCTCGCGCGGCCGGTTATGACGCGGCGGTGCTCTTTATCGCCCAACGCGAAGACGTGGACAGCGTCAGCCCGGCCGACGATATTGACCCGGCCTTCGGGGCGGCCTTGCGTGTGGCCACCGGGGCTGGCGTCCGGCTCCTGGCCTACACCTGCCGGGTCACCACATCCGAGATCGCGCTGGAGCGTGTAATACCGGTGCAGTGCTGACGAAGGTTCTTCCTTGCTACTGTTGAATACGTGTGATATACTGTATATGGAAAAATTGCTCCAGGCAGGTCTGCCAGGCCGGACTGGGCGGGCAACTCTTACGAACTATGGACAATTCTGGAATCGAGCCTTCAGGTCTTGTGGTCATGACCGGCTAAAGCCTCTACTCCTTGTGGTGTGCGACCCGTTGTCCAAAGTCCAATACGATAAGGAGCGAGCATGAAAAACCTGGTTGGCAAACGAATTGCGATTCTGGTGGAGAACGATTATGAGGACCAGGAGCTATGGTATCCCCTCTATCGGCTGCGCGAGGCTGGCGCGGAGGTGGTGGTCATTGGGCCACGGACTGGCACGTACCACAGCAAGCACGGCTACCCGGTGGAGGCCACCCTGGCTGCCGCCGAGGCCAATCCGGCCGACTTTGACGGCGTGGTCGTGCCCGGCGGCTGGGCCCCAGACCGGCTGCGGCGATATGCGGCCATTACCGGTCTGGTCAAAGCCCTGGATGACGCCGGCAAGGTTGTGGCGGCCATCTGCCACGGCCCTCACGTGCTCATCTCGGCCGGGGTGGTGCGCGGACGCCGGGTGGCGGCCGTCATCGCCCTCAAGGACGACCTGATCAACGCCGGAGCCACTTACGTGGATGCCGAAGCCGTGCGCGATGGCAACCTGATCAGCGCCCGCGTCCCGGATGACTTGCCGGCCTTTATGCGCCAGGTCCTCACAGCCCTGGCTGCCCCGGTCGAGAAGCTAAGCGCCCAGGACGTGTTGCGCCTGGCCATCGAGAAGGAACGGGAATCCTACGAGCTGTATGATCTGGCCGCCCAACGCAGCACTAACCTGGAGACCAAGGCCCTCTTCCGCCGGCTGGCAAACGAGGAGGCCGGCCACCGGGGTGCCCTGGAAGCCGACCTGGAGCAATTGACATCCGACCCGGTATGGGACCGCTATGACGGCTGGCGCGAGGTGGCTTGATTCGTTACTGGTTGCTCGTTGCTGATCTCTGGCTTCCAGCAGCCTAAATAAGGAGGAACTCATGGCTGAAAGCGTGTTGCGGTTACAGGACGGGTGGCGGCTGGCCATCGAACGAGAGATAGCGTCTCAGGTGCTCTACAAGCAACTGGCAGCCCTGGCCGAGGACGAGGCCACCCGCAAGCTGTTCGAGTACCTGGCCGATGAGGAAGTCAAACACCAGGAGCGGTTGCGGCGGGAATATGAAGCCTATTTCCAGACCGATATGTAAAGGAGAAAGAACATGGTAGACGAGAGTTGTAGCCAGGCCCTGACTGCCCTGGCGGGGGCCATCGAGATGGAAAAACGCGGTCAGGCGTTCTATCGGGACGCCGCAGCCCAGGCCGTGGACCCCCTGGCCCGGACCACCCTGGAGGGTCTGGCGGCCGATGAGATGGAGCACCTGCGTCTGCTGGAGGCCCAGTACCAGGCCATAGCCGAGACCGGCCGGTGGGCCTGTTTCCTGGACCTGGCCCCGAAAGATTCGTACAAGCCCCAGAGTGTCTTCCCGGACACACCCGGCCTGGCGGAAGACCTGGCCGACCGGGCCAGTGCGGTTAAGGTGCTGGAACAGGCCATGCAGTTCGAGGAAAAGGGTTATCGCCTGTACAAGGCGGCCGCCAATGGCACGGACGATCTGGAAGGCCGGGCAGTCTACGAATACCTGGCCCGGCAAGAGGACGAGCACTATCGCATCTTGCAGCAGACTCACGAATACCTGCTGCATCCACATCGGTTGTTCGACGATATGGAACGCCCCATGTTTGAGGGCTAGACACCTTGCCAATCAAGCACGTCGCATCTGATAGCTGAGCATTTACCCCGGAGCAGGATATGGACATGCAAAAGATCGAGACGATCCTCGGCCTGGCAATCCAGACCGAGATAGACGGATATGAATTCTATATGCAGGCCGCCGGCCGGACGGCGGACCCGGCCGGGCAACAGCTCTTCCGCTCCCTGGCGGCCGAGGAGGTGGAGCACCGCCGCTGGCTGGAAACCCAACTGATGGCGGTGCAGGCGGGCGAGGGCTGGCTGGCCCACGAAGGGCGGCCCGCCCCGGTCGAGCGCGCGCCCATCTTTCAGCCCGGACGCTTACAGCAGGAGGTCAGCGCCTACACCGCTGAACTGTCGGCGCTGCGCATGGCCCTGCTCATCGAGGCCGATGCCGTGACCTTTTATAGCCAGGCGGCCGCGGCCGTCGGCGACGAGCAAGCCCGCCAACTGTTCCTGGACCTGGTCAGGATGGAAGAGGGCCATCGGAATGCCTTGCAACGCGAGTACGACGTTTTGGCAGAGCGATTTCGTGGCGCGATGGGTTTTGCTCCGTTCTAAGGCGGGGAATTGTGCACTGTTAGATCGGGGATCGGTACGCCGGTCTCGCACCCCAACCTACCAGCTTACCGATCTACCAAGTTATAGGAGGGAAATATGCACAAAATGACGGAAGATAACTTGAAGGCTGCCTTTGCTGGCGAGAGCCAGGCGCACATGAAGTATCTGGCCTTTGCTGAGCAGGCCGAGAAAAAGGGGCTGCCGGAGATCGGCCGGCTGTTTCGGGCCGCCTCGTATGCTGAGCAGGTACACGCTCACGGCCATCTCCGCATCCTGGAAGGCGTAGGTGATGTGGTGGAAAACCTGGACGCGGCCATCGGCGGCGAGAACTTTGAGGTGGCCGAGATGTACCCGGCCTATATCGCCGTGGCCGAGGCGCAAGGGGAACAGACAGCCCGGCGCTCGTTTGACTGGGCGTTCCAGGCCGAAAAGACCCACGCCAGCCTTTATGCCCGGGCCAAAGAGGCCGCGCAGAATGGTCAGGATGTGAAGTTGGGGCCAGTCTACGTCTGCTCGGTCTGCGGCTGGACCGGCGAGGGCGAGCCACCAGACAAGTGCCCGCTCTGCGGCGCAAAGAAGGAGAAGTTCCGCGTATTCTAGGCGGGGCGGGGTTTCCCCTCGCCCCACGGCCGACCCAGGGTAGCGCGCCGCCAGGGGCCGCGCCAAGTGTAACTGCTAACCCTCCCGCCGGCTTCGCCGTGAGCTCAGCCGAACGGTTCTTGCGTTTTCGTAGCGGCCCATCGCGCCCGTGGGGCGCGCAGACAGGAAACACGATCCCAGCAACCGGCGGGAGGGTAGGCTAAACAATTACTGCCGATCACCAATGGCGCGCCAATCATCACATAAGGAGCAGAAAAAATGGAAACCAGCAGCGAGATCCACGTTACCCCCATGCCGCGCATTGGGGACAAGGCCCCGGCCTTCAAGGCCGTCACCACGCAGGGCGAGATCAATTTCCCCGACCAGTATGCCGGGAGTTGGGTGATCCTCTTCAGCCACCCGGCCGATTTTACCCCCGTCTGCACGTCCGAGTTCATCACGTTCGCTTCGATGGAAGAGCAGTTCGCGCAGGCCAACTGCAAATTGGTCGGTCTCTCCGTGGACGGTCTATACAGCCATATCGCCTGGCTGCGCACCATCAAGGAGAAGATCGAGTACCGGGGGATGAAGAATGTCGAGGTCAAGTTCCCGTTGATCGAAGACATCACTATGGAGGTGGCAAAAAAGTATGGGATGATCCAGCCGGGCGAGAGTTCCACCAAGGCGGTGCGCGCCGTGTTCTTCATTGACCCCAAGGGGATCATCCGCGCCATCATCTACTACCCCCTCAGCCTGGGTCGCAACTTCGATGAGCTGTACCGCATCCTCATCGGCCTCCAGACGGCGGACGCCTTTTCGGTGGCGCTGCCGGCGGATTGGCGGCCCGGCGACGATGTCATCGTGCCGCCCCCCGGTTCGTGCGGCGTCGCCAGGGAGCGCATGGAGGTGGGCCAGCCAGATATGCACTGCTACGACTGGTTCTTCTGCACCAAGAAGCTCGACAAGGAGAAGGTGCTGAGCACGATCCTGAAAAAGTAGAGTTGTTGCCGAATAAGCCAGAGCAGATTTCTGGACGTGGACGCACAGCGCGCGGATGAACGCCAATTTTTCTCTTGATCCGCGACGATCTGCGCCCATCCGCGTCCCGCTAAAAAATATAGGAGGATTACCATGCCAGAGTTGAGCGAGTTCGTCCAGAAAGCGGATTGGAAAAAGGAAAAGCACGCGCCGGTCATCGAGTGCCCGGACGCAGTGAAGGCCGGCGAGGTCTTTGAGGTGAAGGTCAGCGTGGGCAAAGAGATTCCCCACCCCAACACCGTCGAGCACCACATCTCCTGGATTGACCTGTACTTCCACCCAGAAGGCGCCAAGTTTCCCCATCAGGTGGGCCGCTTCGAGTTCACCGCCCACGGCGAGTCCCTGGAAGGCCCGAACCTGGGGCCGGTCTACACGACCCCGGCGGCCGTCGTCTCGCTGAAGGTCAGCAAGCCCGGCACGTTCCACGCCCTGTCCATGTGCAATATCCACGGGCTATGGGAGAGCAGCAAGCCCGTGGGTTTGGCCTAGGGCCACACCAGCCACGAATTACAAGAATCTCACCAATTTTCGTGACAATTCGTGTAATTCTGTACTGGTCAACAGGATGGTGGACACTGAGGTAGCCGAATCTCACCGCAGAGACGCAGACGCTTCGCGCGCCGAGTTTTGGGGCTATTTCTCCGCGCTCTCCGCGCCTCTGCGGTAAAACTGGTCCGCGCCAGACTGTTCACCATCATGTTGACTACTACACAATTCGTGTCATTCGCGGCAGACCGGAGGTCAGCCATGAACGTCGTGGTCTACACCACGCCCACCTGCCCGTACTGCACCCAGGCGAAGGAGTTTCTGGCGCGGCGCGGCGTGCGTTTTGTGGAAAAGGACGTGTCTAGGGACCCGGCCGCGGCCCAGGAGATGATCCGCATCTCCAAACAGCGCGGCGTGCCGGTCATCACCGTGGACGGCCAGGTGGTGGTGGGCTTCGACCGGGCCAGGCTGGAGCAACTGCTGGCCGGGGGTGCGCCGGGAGACAAGCGTCGCCTGGGCCTGGCCGTGGCCGACGCGGAGAAGCGCGCCGGGATGCCGGGGGCCTACGTGGGCCGGGTGACGCCGGGCAGCGTGGGCGACGGGGCCGGCCTGCGCGCCGGCGACGTGATCATCGCCCTGGCCGGACAGCCGGTGGGCACCGCCGCCGAGCTGGAGGCCATCGTCCGCCAGGTCCAGCCGGGCCAGCGCGTGCCCGTAGTGTACACCCGGGCCGGGCAGACGTTCCAGGCCGTGCTGGTGTTCTAGTTGACGCCGCGTCTCGCGTGATGTATAATATGATGTATACTAAGCGTCGAGGAGGGCAGCCATGGCTATGGTGCGCAAGCAGGTATACCTGAAACCCTGGCAGGAGGCGCGGGTCAAGCAACTGGCGGCCATCCTGAACATCACAGAGGCCGAGGTCATCCGTCGGGCGATTGACCAGCACGAGATCATCCAATTGCACGGCCGACGGGATCCGAGTGCCTGGGAACGTGAGCGGGTGTTCATAGAACAATGGATGGCGCAGGGGACAGCGCCCGGTAGTCGGGATTGGACAAGAGAAGACATCTACGAGGAGCGCTTAACGCGCTATGACCAGTAGGATCCTGCTCGATACCAACGTGTTGGTCTATGCGTATGACCGCTCAGAGCCGATCAAGCAGACGCGGGCCTGGAGTGTGCTAGACCAGTTAGCCACCCTGGGCTTAGGCGTCGTTACAACTCAAGTGTTGGGCGAGTTCTTCGTCGTTGTGACCTGCAAATTGAAAGCTCCGCTGTCTGTGGCGGAGGCTAGCGAGCGTGTGCAGAATCATGTTCGGACCTGGACTGTGGTTGAGCTGACCGCGCTCGTGGTTCAAGAGGCGATCCGGGGTGTACGCGACTATTCGATGTCTTACTATGATGCTCAGATCTGGGCTGCGGCCCGGCTCAATCAGATCCCGGCGGTGTTCAGTGAGGACTTTCCCTCCGGTAGCGTCGTCGAGGGCGTGCAGTTCGTGAATCCGTTTGCTGATGATTTTGATCTGAACGATTGGGTGCTTTAGTGTATTCAGAGGGTTCAATGGACAATAGTTTCATCGCCCGCATCCTCCGCGAGAGCAAGACCATCGCCGTGGTGGGGCTGTCAGACAAGCCGGACCGGCCCAGCTACCGCGTGGCCAAGTACCTGCAGGACCACGGCTACCGCATCATCCCGGTGAACCCGGCCCTGACCGAAGTGTTGGGCGAGCGCGCCTACCCGGACCTGCTGGCCGTGCCGGAGCCGGTGGACGTGGTGGACATCTTCCGCCAGTCTGAGGCCGTGCCGCCCATCGTGGAGCAGGCCATCGCCATCGGCGCCAGGGCGGTGTGGATGCAGGAGGGCGTGGTCCACGAGACCGCCGCCGCGCGCGCCCGGCAGGCCGGCCTGGACGTGGTGATGGACCGGTGTATGTTCAAGGAACACCGCCAGTGGATGGAAACGAGTAAAAAAACGTGAAAAGTAAAACGTAAAACGTAAAACGTAAAACGTAAGGAGGGATCAGGCATGAAGAAGTACGAGTGCAGCGTATGTGGGTACGTTTATGACCCGGAGAAGGGGGACCCGGACGGCGGCATCAAGGCGGGCACCGCCTTCGAGGACCTGCCGGACGACTGGGTCTGCCCGGAGTGCGGCGCCACCAAAGACATGTTCAAGCCGATGGATTAGCATAACCGGGGTGGGCGACGCAGGATGCATCGCCCGCCCCATTTTTGCATCGGACGCCGATACACAGTAGATGGAAAAAGTTGCTCAAAGCGGGTCTGTGACCCGCGTTTCTCGGCGGTCGCAGACCGCCGAGGAGCACGAATTTCCATCTACTGATACACGCTGATCTGTTCAGGCAATCGGCGCGCGTCTGCGTGCGGGTTTTTCGGCAACGGAGTAAAACATCATGCCTGCTATCGAGGTTCGCCCCGGCATCTACTGGATCGGGGTCAACGACCGCACCACGGACCTGTTTGAAGGGCTGTGGCCCATCACCCAGGAGGGCGTTTCGTACAACTCTTACCTGGTGAATGGCGACAAAAAGGCCCTCATTGACCTGGCTAAAAGCTTCAAAACCGACGAGTTTCTGGGCCAGGTGGCCGAGGTGGTGGACCCGGCGGCGCTGGATTACATCGTCATCAACCACATGGAGCCGGACCACACGGGTATCATACAGACTATGCTTCGGCTCGCGCCCCAGGCCACCGTCCTGCTCACCGAGAAGGCGCGGGAGATGCTGGCGGCCTTCTACCAGGTCACAGACAACGTGCGCGTCGTGACGGACGGCGAGACGCTGGCGCTGGGCAGCCACACCTTACAGTTCTTCTCCACGCCCTTTGTCCACTGGCCGGAGACGATGATGACCTGCGAGGTCAGCCAGCAGGTGCTGTTCACCTGTGATGCCTTTGGCGGGTACGGGGCGTTGCGGGGGGCCATCTTTGACGACGAGTGCACTGACCCCGCGTTCTATGAGCGGGAAGCGTTGCGCTATTACGTGAACATCGTGGCCGTGTTCAGCCGGCCGGTGCTGAAGGCCATCGAAAAGCTGAGCGGCGTGCCCGTTCAGGTCATCGCGCCGTCTCACGGGCTGATCTGGCGGCAGAACCCGGGCCGGATCGTGGAGCTGTATCGCCAGTGGGCCGGCTACGCCACCGGCCCGGCCGAGGCCGGGGTGACGTTACTCTACGGCTCCATGTACGGCAACAGCGAGAAGATGATGAACGCCGTGGCTCAGGGGGTCTCCGGGACCGGCGTGCCGGTGGAGATATTCGACGTGGCCCGCACGCACGTCAGCTATATCTTGCCGGCGTTGTGGGTGAAGCGGGGCGTAATCGTGGGCGCGCCCACCTACGAGGGGGGCCTGTTCCCGGCCATGGTCCAGGCGTTAGACATGGCCGCTCGCAAGCACATCTACAACCGCCAGGCCGCGTATTTCGGCTCCTACGGCTGGGGCGGCGGCGGCCGCAAGGAGTTCGAGCGGCTGGCCGGGTCGCTCAAGTGGGACGTGGTGGATACCTTCGAGTTTCGCGGCGGGCCGACGAAGGCGGACCTGGAGAAGGGCCGGGAGTTCGGCGCGCGCTTCGCTGAACTCATCAAGACAGGCCAGCATACATCGTCTTGAGGGATAATCACGACCGTGGACATTGAATGGATATACTATAAAGGTTGCTGCGGGCGACTACGAGCTCTCCGAGCACGCGGAAGACGAGCGTCAGGCCGACCGCATCCCGATTAGTGAGGTAGAGCACGCCTTACTTGGTGGGTGTATCCTGGAGAACTATCCCGATGCCCCACGCGGCCCCAGTTGCCTGGTCTTGGGCTACGCCAGTGATGATTGCTCTTTCTGCGGCGGTCGCGTGACGGAGCGACCGGTGCTGAAAGCGTGCTGGTGGGGCGGGCAACTCCTGGCCCTGGTGGACGGCGTGCCGGCCGGCGTCTGCGAGCAGTGCGGCGAACGGTATTATCGGGCAGCAGTGTTGAAGCAGGTAGAATCGCTGTTGCAGACGCAGGAGCATTTCCGGCGTATCGAGGTGCCACTGGCCGAGTATACGGCGGCAGGGTAGCGATTCAGAGGGGGAGTTCATGCGCTTCGTCATCATCGGTAACGGCGCGGCCGGCATCACCGCCGCCGCTCAGATCGCCCAGGCTGCTCCCGGCAGCGCGATTGACGTGTATACCAACGAAAAGTACCCGTATTACCCCCGGCCTCGCCTGCCGGAGCTACTGGCCGGCACGATCAAGGTCGAAGACCTGTACTTCCACAACGACGCCTGGTACGAGCGACGCGGCATCCGGGTGCATCTGAGCACGCCGGTCACGGCCATCGCCCCGGAGCGCCACGAGATCACCCTGGGCGACGGGAAAGCCATATCCTACGACCGGCTCCTCCTGGCCGCCGGGGCGCGCAGCTTTGTCCCCCCCATCACCAACGCCGACAAGCTCCAGGGCGTCTTTACCATGCGCAACATAGACGACGTGCTGGCGATCCGGGCCTATGCCGCCGGCAAGGAGCAGGCCGTGGTCATCGGCGGGGGGCTGCTGGGACTGGAGGCGGCGCGCGCCCTGCGCCAGTTGGGGTTGGACACGACTGTGGTGGAGTTCGCCCCGTATCTGCTGCCCCGCCAGCTCGATAAGGAAGGCGCGGCCATCCTCACCGCGATCATGGAAAAACTCGGCCTCCAGGTCGTCGCCAACGCGGCCACGGAGTCCATTCTGGACGATGGCGCGGGGCGGGTCCGAGGCGTGGCCCTGAAAGACGGTCGCACGCTGGACGCGGACCTGGTGCTCATCTCGGCCGGGGTGCGCAGCAACCTGGACCTGGCCCGGCCGGCCGGGATCGCCGTCAACAAGGGCGTGACCGTGGATGCGCACATGCAGACGGACGCGCCGGATGTGTTCGCCGCTGGCGACGTGGCCGAGTTCAACGGGATCGTCTGGGGCATCGTCCCGGCCGCGTTGGAGCAGGGCCGGGTGGCCGGGCTGAACATGGCCGGCCAGGAGACCACCTATGCGGACATCACCCCGTCCAACACGCTCAAGGTGGCCGGCGTGGACCTGACCAGCGTCGGCAACGTGAACCCGGAGGGCGAGGGCTACGAGCAACTGCGCCGGACCGACCAGGATAATGGTATTTACAAGAAATTCGTGCTACAAAATGGCCGACTGGTCGGCGCGATCCTGCTGGGCGACCCGAAGCCGGTGGCGGTCGTGAGCAGGCTGGTGGCGGCGAAGGCGGATGTCGCCGCGTACCGGGGCGATCTGTTGCGAGACGATTTCGATTGGGCGAACGTAAAACGTAATGCGTAAAGCGTAAACCAGTTCACATTTATTACGCTTTACGTTTCACGTTTTAGCAAGACAGGAGGCCCCTATGAAGAATCCGCTTCTGCGCGCGGTTGCGTTCTTCGTGCGGCGGCTGCTGGGGAGCATCGCCAGCGTGCCGGTGATCATCACGCTGCTGTTCTGGGTGTTTCAAGTTGGCCCTGGCGGCACGATGTGGGTATATCAGTCGCTACCTATCGAAGTCCAACGCCGGATCATCCAGGAGTACGGGCTGGACCAGCCCATATTGACGCAATACGTCAACTTTGTGGGCCACGTGCTGACCGGAAACTATGGTACTTCGTTCGCCTCGAGAGCAACAACAGTGGGGGATGTCATCGGCGCCCGAATGCCCAATACCCTCCAACTGTGGGGTGTGGCGATGCTGTTCGTCCTGCTGCTGTCGCTGCTTATCCTGGGCCTGGGCCTGGCGGTGCTGTGGCTGCGCGGCCGGGTGCCGCTCTTGGGCAACGGGCTGCGGCGGCTGGGGCAAGGGATCGCCTCCCTGAAACTTCTGGTGCCCACCCTGGCCGTCGGCGCGGTGCTGTTCGTCATCCTGGCGGTCAGGCTGCGAATCTTCCCGGTGGGTGGGATGTATGACCTTCGAACCGGGCCAGGCGACCCCGGCGATTTCCTCAAGCACGCCATCCTGCCGGCCCTGAGCCTGGCGCTCCTGCCAGCGTACCTCCTGGCCCGCTCCCTGGCCGGCGAGTTCGCCCACTACGCGGAGCGGCGCAACGTCAGCCGGGGGCTACTCCTCGGACACATCATCGCCCGTTTCGTGGCCGACGGCCTGGTCCAGGGCATCGGTATCCTGGGCGGCATCCTGGTCATCGAGACGCTGTTTGCCTGGCCGGGCCTGGGCTATCTGATCACTCGCTCCGTGACAAACCGCGATTACCCGGTCATCGTGGGGAGCGTGATGACCCTCCTATGGCTGACTCTGCTCTTGCGGCTGCTCAGCGACCTGTTCCGCGCGGTGAGCCTGGGCCTGTCGGCCCGGCTGGACCGAGCAACGGAGGAGCCAAAGGCCCGGCCCTCGCCAGCCCTGAACCGGGTCCTGGGCATCGCCTGGGTGGTCCTGGCGGTGTTGCTGCTGCTCGTGCCGTTGGTCGTCGGTCTGGGCGGGGCGTCCATCGCGCCGTATGATCCGGTCAAGGGCGTGCCATCTGCCGTCCGGCTGCCGTCGGGCACGGAACACCTCCTGGGTACCGACTCACTGGGGCGGGACGTGCTGAGCCGGTTGCTCTACGCCACGCGCCGGGACCTGGGATTATCCCTCGTGGTGACGCTGGAGGCCTTCATCCCGGCCATGTTGGGTGGGTTGTTGGCCGGCTTCCTGGCCCGGTGCAGAGCCTTGTGGGCCGACCTGCTCGACGGGCTGGTGATGTTCCCGGTGGAGATGCTGGCCGCGCTGCCCGGCATGGTGCTGTTGGTGGTGGTATTGAGCAGCATGGTGGTGATGAACGTCAAAAAGCCGCCTGTGGAGACCTTCACGCTCGCCGTCGTCTTCTACACGCTGTTCTACACCATGCCGCGCCTGATGCGTCTGGTGCGAGAGGGGACGGCAACTGTTTCGTCACAGGGCGGGGTTGGCTGGATGCTCCTGCGCCTCCTGGGAGTGTTGGTTGCCGCCTGGCTGATGGGGCCGGCATTGACCCTGTTCGCGCTGTTCACCATGTCATTCCTGAGCCTGGGCGAAGCGCCCCCGACGCCCCAGTTGGGCAGCATGATCATTGAAAATCTGGCCTCCGCCCGAACGGTTAATTTACCCGTGAGTGTGCTCGCCCCGGCCCTGGCCATCATCTTCTTGAGCGGCGGTTGGTTCCTGCTGGCTGAGACGGTGCTGAGCAAGGCCGGCGTGCACAGGCGGGACAGTTGGTTGGACATCAACAGATAAAACGTGAAACGTAAGCTGTGACGCCCCACGTTTTACGTTTTTACGTTTTGGGGAAGGAGTACAGAAATGGCTGAAACTGAACAGACCGGCATCGTGGCCCTGCTCGTGGCCGACGCCAAAGACGAGCACGCGGCGGTTGTACAGTACCTCAACCACGCCTATGCTATGGGCGAGGGCGAACTGGCCGCCGAGATCGAGGCCATCGCCCGCGACGAGATGCGGCACTTCGACTGGCTCTGCGAGGCCATCGTGGAGCGGGGCGGCGACCCGCCGGTGGAACGGGGATTCGTGGACCGGGCCGGGGCCACCATCCCGGAGTGGATGCAGGCTGACGTGGCCGCCGAGGAACGGGCCATCACCCAGTATCGGGCGCACCAGGCGGCGATCAATGACCCGGCCCTCAAGCGGCTCATCGAGCGCATCCTCTGGGACGAGGAATCGCACCGCGACAAGTTCGCGCACTTTGTGGAGAAGGCGCAGATGGAGGGGCTGACCCCGCCCACGCCAGAGGCTGTCGTGGATAAGGCCGGCACAGGCCGGGTGCGAGACATCCTGAACCAGGGCATCCGCCACGAGTACACGGTGATCCTGCAATACCTGTATCACTCGTTCGTGATGCCAGAGTGCGAGGTGGGCCGCGAGATGGAGATGCAGGCCATCAATGAGATGCAACACCTGGGCTGGCTGGCTGAGGAGCTATCCGGCCTGGGCGGACAGCCGGAGATCGAGCACACTGAGATTGACCTGTCCCAGGAGACCCCGGCCATGCTCCGGGCCGACATCGCCGCCGAGCGCGCCGTGGAGCAGGTCTACAGCAGCCAGCTCCAGGAGATCGAGGACCCGGACTTGCGGGGCCTGGTGGACATGATCCGCAAGCACGAGGCCTACCACGCCGAGGTGTTCACAGACCTGCTGGCGGAAGTGGAGGCGGAGCAGCGGAAGGGCGGAGAAGCGGAGGAACGGACGACCAGTCCGCTGGGGCAGCTCACTGTGGGCAGCCTCATTGGAAGCAAGTAACAAGCAACCAGCAACAAGCCAACAAGGAGGGTATCATGGCAGATTTTCTCATGCGCGAGGACGCGCCCCTCACTCCGGCGGAGTGGGCGGCGATTGACGAGATGGTGGTTAACGTGGCCCGCAAGCAATTGGTGGGCCGGCGGTTCGTGCCCCTGGCCGGGCCGTTCGGGGCCGGCGCGCAGGTGGTGCCCGTGGGGGCCGGCGACGACCGCGCCTTCATCCCCGTCACCACCATTCAACACGACTTCAAGCTGGCCTGGGCGGACGTGGCGCACAGCCGGCAATACGGGACGCCGCTGGAACTGACCCCGGCGGCAATGGCGGCGGCAGCCTGCGCCCAGGCCGAAGACAAGATGATCTTCGCCGGGCTGATGAAGGCGAAGGGCGTGCTCAAGGAAAAGCTGGGTGACTGGGGCACAGTCGGCCAGGC
>Ga0209162_1001787_pt1 | contig 20242 bp, 16 predicted proteins | sample YNPNPMetaG_FD_187121 | JGI IMG/M metagenome (GOLD analysis project Ga0209162, IMG submission 187121) | Anoxygenic and chlorotrophic microbial mat microbial communities from Yellowstone National Park, USA - YNP NP MetaG (SPAdes) (version 2) ... | reverse complement strand
ATTTTCCTGATACCACCGCGCCTGTAGCAGTATTGGAAATCAATGGGTTACACGCAGAATCCATCGCTTGGTGGTTTCAGGAACGGGGTCAGACTAATTCCACGGCCTCAGGAGACCTGAATCTGAGAATTCGTAAATATGATCGATTTCTCAATATAACTGTTTAACTGTTCAGCCGGGTGCAGGTGCAGCCGAAGGCGCATGTCGTAACAATTGTGCTGGTCGCATGAATACCGCTGTGTCGCGCCGCGCTGAGTAGGGTTTCGGTGTTCCGATCTTCTTGTGCCAGTCAATTGCACCGGCTAGATTGCCGCCGATGAAAACCTCCAATCGATCCAAGGTTGTCATCGGCCTGTTGCAACGGCGTGCGTGCAAAGACCCGGCCGAGAATCTCGCGCAAACACTCGCCGCAGCCCGGGAAGCTGCCCGCGCAGGCGCACAGATCATCTGCTCCCAGGAGCTCTTCAAAACCCAGTATTTTTGCCAGAGCGAAGACGTCGAGAATTTCAAGCTCGCCGAACCAATCCCCGGACCAACAACGGAAGCCTTTCAGAAGCTGGCCAGACAACGACGGGCGGTCATAATCGTTTCCTTGTTCGAGCGGCGCGCGCAGGGACTGTACCATAACACTGCGGCTGTCATCGACGCGGACGGCACAATCGTCGGACTCTACCGGAAAATGCACATACCGGATGATCCGCTGTATTATGAAAAATTCTATTTCGCACCGGGCGACCTCGGATTCCGCGCGTTTCAAACACGGTACTGCAAGGTCGGTGTGCTCATCTGCTGGGACCAATGGTTCCCTGAAGCTGCGCGCCTGACCGCCATGGAAGGAGCCCAAATACTTTTTTACCCCACGGCAATCGGATGGCATCCGACCGAAAAAGCAAAGTCCGGTACCGCTCAGCTCGAAGCATGGCAAACCATCCAGCGCGCCCACGCCATCGCCAACGGCATCCCTGTCGCCGCAGTCAACAGAGTCGGGCTCGAGAACCCCGCCGGCGGCGATGGAATCGAGTTCTGGGGCAGCAGCTTCATTGCGGGTCCGTTCGGCAACATTCTCGCCAAGGCAACCGATTCCGAGGAAGAAACACTCATCGCCACGATCGATCTGGAATCAATCGAGACAATTCGCGCGCATTGGCCGTTCTTGCGCGACCGGCGCGTTGACGCCTATCATGGCCTTGTTCGTCGATGGTCAGATCAATGAGCCAAAGTTTTGTGAGAAAATCTCAGCCATTAAAGATCTCCGCGATTACACCAGTACCTCCAGTTACCACTATGAAAACAACTGTTCCTGTTGCCGGACAGGCCCGATCCGCATCCAGAATGCCAGCGTTGATCATGGCATGCGCAATCGCGGCCGGCTCCGCAATCTCCACTGTCGCGACAGCATCGGAATCGCCAATCAAGGTTGGAATCGCGTCTCGGGACATCACTCCCGATCTGCCAATCTGGCTTGCAGGTTACGCGGCCCGAAACCGCCCCGCAGACAAGATCGACCATCCGCTCACCGCTCGTGCCATCGCATTCCGCGATCAATCAGGCCAAAGTTGCGTGCTCGTCGCGGTCGATAATTGCGAGGTAAGCGCTGAATTTGCAGCGCCCGCCCTCAAAACAATCCAGGACAAATACGGCCTGAACCCCGAGCAGGTCATCATAGTTTCAAGCCATTCGCATTCGACCCCCGTGCTGGACGGGCCATTGAGCGGCATGTACCCCCTCGGCCCCGCTGAATCAGAGCAAATCAAAAACTACGGCGACAAACTCCGGGCGCAAATCGTCGAAGCAGTCGGTGCTGCTTTGGCCGACCTTGCCCCGGCCCGTCTCGAGCACGGAATCGGTCGCTGCACGTTCGCAATGAACAGACGTGCTTTCACTGACAAAGACGTCGTCATCGGCGAAAACCCGGATGGTCCTGTTGACTGGGATGTCCCGGTCCTGCGCATCACGGGCACAAACGGTACAATTCGCGCAATTGTTTTCGGTTACGCCTGCCATGCAACAACTGTCCATGGCGATGACTTCTACACCGTCACACCCGATTTTCCCGGCTACGCGCGTGCGCACATCGAAAGCGTGTATCCCGGCGCAACTGCAATTTTCCTCACCGGCATGGGCGCCGATTGCAACCCGTCGCCGCGCGGCAGCCTGTTGACATCCAAAGGGCATGGATTGGAATTGGCCGGCGCTGTTGTCGGCGTTCTGAACCATCCAATGCGCGATGTCACAGCTCCAATCCAGTTCTCCTACGCCACTGCAGATTTGCCACTCGAAAACCCGCCCGCCCGCGAAAAGATCGAGCAGGATGCCCAAAGCCAAAATCAGTACATCCGCCACAGGGCAGTTCATTACTTGAACCTCATGGACAAGGGCAGTCCGCTGCCCGGCGTGCGGTTGCCAATCGCGGTTCTCCGGTTCGGCAACCGGCTCACCCTGATGTTCATGGGCGGCGAAGTCGTCGTTGATTACGCCAGGAAACTCAAACGCGTCTTCGCAGAAGAACATCCGTGGACAGTCGGCTACGCCTATGACGTCCCATGCTACATCCCCAGCGCACGCGTCGTGAAAGAAGGCGGATATGAATCGGATTCGTCCATGATATACTATTGCCTCTACGGCCCCTTCAAACCCGCGGTCGAAGAGGTTGTCATGGACGGCCTGACCAAATTGCTCACTGCTTCGCGAGCAACTCGGGCCGTTGTCATGGCACCCTGAAACATCTCCAGCCACAGTGCCCGACATCCTCCTTGCAACGCTCAACGCCAAATACCAACACGCGGCGTTGGGTCTCCGCTACCTCAGAGCCAACCTGGGTGAACTCCACTCCCGATCTCTGATCCTTGAGTTCGACATCAACCAGCGCCCGCTCGATATCGCTGAGCAGCTTCTCGCACATGACCCCAAAATCATAGGCCTCGGCCTTTATATCTGGAACGCTTCACAAACCACTGAAGTCGCCGCCCTGCTGAAAACGATCAGGCCGGATGTCGTCCTGATACTCGGTGGCCCGGAAATCAGTTTCGAAATCGAGGCCCAACCAATAGCCCGGCTCGCAGACCACATCGTCACAGGCGAAGCCGACCTCGAATTCGCAAATCTTTGCAGACAAATCCTCGCCGGTACGCGCCCCGCATCCAAAGTAATCCACGCAGAACCACCCGACCTCACCACATTGGTTTTGCCGTACGATGAGTACTCCGACGCCGATCTGGCCCACAGATGGATCTACGTCGAAACATCGCGCGGGTGCCCGTTCAAATGTGAGTTCTGCCTTTCATCGCTCCGGCCGGGAATCCGCCGATTCCCTTTGGACAAATCGCTCGTCCAATTCAACCGCCTGCTCGATCGGGGAGCCCGCAGGTTCAAGTTCGTCGATCGCAGCTTCAATATCGACCTTGACGCCTGCTGCACTGTTCTTGATTTCTTCCTTGAAAGACTCACGCCAGACCTTTTCTTGCACTTCGAGATGATCCCCGACCGGCTCCCGGAACCTGTGTGCAGCCGCATCCAGAAATTCCCCAAAGGCACTCTGCACCTCGAAGTTGGAATACAGACTTTCAACCCCGATGTCGCCGCCAGAATCCATCGCCACCAGAAATACCCCGAAATCGAAAACAACCTCCGGTTCCTCCGCCACCACACCGAAGCAGCCATCCACGCCGATCTCATCATCGGATTGCCCGGCGAGAACCTCCACAGCATCGCGACCGGATTCGATCGTCTCCTCGCACTTGAACCGCACGAAATCCAGGTGGGCATTCTCAAAAGACTCCGCGGCACAACCATCGACCGCCATGCCGCCGAGTGCGGACTGCTGTTTTCGCCTTCGCCACCGTACGAAATCCTTCAAAACAACTTGATTGACTTTCCCACCATGCAACGTTTGCGCCGGTTCGCACATTTCTGGGAAATCATCGGCAACAGCGGCAATTTCATGGAAACTTTGCCTCTGCTCTGGGCCCCCAACAAGTCACCCTTCAAAGAATTCCTCGCCCTCAGCGACTGGATTTATACCATCGAAGGACGCAGGCACGGCATCGCCCTCGAACGACTCGCTCAGCTCCTTTTCAAGTACCTCACAAATGTGCAAAGCCACAGCCCCGACCGAGTCGCACAACTTCTGGCGCGCGATTACGTCCGCCCCGGGCGACGCGAGCCGCCCCCATTTCTCAAACCATATCTTCCCAAACCTCATGCCACACACACTTGAACACAAAAGAGCATTCACGCTCATCGAGCTCCTGGTGGTCATTGCGATTATCGCCATCTTGGCCAGCCTGCTCCTGCCGGCGCTGAGCCGCGCCAAAGAACTCACAAGGCGCATCGCCTGCCTCAACAACCTCAAACAACTCGGCTACGGCAGCCTGATGTTTTCCCACGACTACGACGGCCAGCTAACAGGATGCATTGACTACACCGACGACAACCTCAACTGGCTCTACCCGACTTACGTCTCCGCGCTCAAAACTTTCACCTGCCCGGCCACGCGCAACACCATCAACCCAAACCTGTTCATACCCCACACCAACGAATACACCGGCCTCAAAGAACTGCGCGACCTCCACGATTTCGCGGTCAGCAAAAAACACCCCGGCCACAGCTACGAAAACTTCGGTTGGTGGCGTTCGCCACAGGAGAAGAAGACCGAAAACCGCGTTTCCTCCCGCCAGCACACACACGACACTTTCGGCCTCAAAGGCACCGTCCCGGGCCCATCCCAAACATGGCTGATGGTCGACTGCGACGACGAACACCCACCCGGGCCCCCGGACAACTACAACGATTACCCGGACCCGATCAACAACCACGGCGCCGCAGGCGCAAACGCAAACTTCGCCGATGGCCACGCCGAATGGATTCCACGCGCCCGGTTCATCTACACATACGAGCGCTCACAGGACGAAGGCCGCACAAAACCGTGATAACCACAGCCAGGCAGTTCCGTTTGGCGAGGCTCGGCTTCCGTGCCACCATATGATTATAGTGGGAAATCGATCATATTTGCGAAGATTTTCAGGCTGCGAGTTTGCCCGGTTTGTCAGTATCCGCTTCTCTGGCAGCGAGCAGTGCGGTTACAACAGCGCGGTCTTTGGAGTATGATATCTGATAATCTGCGCTGAAATCGCAGATCAGCGTGTGGTTCGGGAATTTTGCCTTCGAACTGTTCGTCCGCTGATCCCATTCGCATCTCCTCACGTGGGCGACGAAGTCGCCCCTTTCAGCGCGGCGCGACAGAGCGCCCACCTTGGAACGAACGCCTTTACCTCGCCCAGATCATTCGGCTGCGGCTGCGCCGCGCTGAAAGATTTCCGAATTGGATGTGTCGTTGTCACCGTCGGCAGAATGGCGAGGTCCTCGGATCCTGCATATCTGAAATTGACTGGATTGGCTCGGGCGGGGCAATGTGAGGTCCATGAAAACTTTTGCATTTGCAGTGGTCATTTGCAGCTTTTGCGTTTTGCAAACAAGTATGGCTGCCCAAACCGGCCCACGGTTTTACGGAGACCCTCCAGATGATCATCATCCGTGGGCCGTGCACGATGGAAACCGCCCGCAACCAGTGACGGTTACACCCGGGACTTTCAGCTCGCAAGAGCAGGCTGGCAAACCGCCGTCCGACGCCATCGTCCTTTTCGATGGTAAAGACCTGTCCAAGTGGGAGAATCCCAAAGGCCAACCTGCAAAGTGGATTGTGAAAGACGGCTATATGGAGGTTGTCCCCGGCACCGGCGAAATCAGGACGAAAGAGAAGTTCGGCGATTGCCAGTTGCACATTGAATGGGCTGCACCGGCAAACCCAAAAGGCGAAGGCCAGGGCCGCGGCAACAGCGGCGTTTTCCTGATGGGCATGCTGGAGATTCAGGTCCTCGACTCGTATCAAAACGTCACATACGCCGACGGACACGCCGGCGCTTATTACGGGGTGAACCCGCCCATGGCACTGCCGCTCCGCCCGCCCGGAGAGTTTCAAGTCTATGACATTGTATTTCGACGCCCAATTTACAAGGACGGAAAGCCGGTGGACCCCGGCTACGTGACGGTTTTCATGAACGGTGTTTTGGTGCAGGATCATACAATGATCGAAGGCCCCGGCGGACACATGGGCCGCTCTCGCCCCGGGCCGTTCCCCGCAAAAGGTCCGCTGAGCCTGCAAGATCATGGGGACCCGGTCCGGTTTCGTAATATTTGGTACAGAGAACTTCCACCCAGACCCGCTGAAGGCGGAACTGACGGCTGGCTCACAACAGAAGTCACCATGGCCAAACGAAAGGAGATCGCCGCTGCGATTCGCAAAGATGCTGAACAGCTTGTCAGCCCGGATAACCCGTTGCCAGGCATGCTCAGGCTTATGGAGTCCATGGTTTACGAGAAAGATGAGATCGCCATGCAAAAATCAGAACGCATGGCCGCCGAGTACGTTGAAGGATTGAAGAAGCTCGCGCCCGACAAGCTCGCCGCCAAGCGCGACGAAGTCCGCAACCTTGCTGAAGTGTTCAAATACCTCACAAGGCATGGCATCTTGCCGGCGACTTTTGGTCCAAAGAATGCCATCGAACAATTGATAAAGGATCAGGGCTGGGACAAGAAGAGACAATAGTGTTCGCTTTACCTCAGCGCGGCGCAGCCGCAACCGAAGGATCGCGGCAAGATAAATGCGTTCGTTCCAGGCTTGGCACTCCGTCGCGCCGCGCTGAAAAGGGCGACTTCGTCGCCCACGGGGGAGATGCGAGTCGGATCAGCGGACAAACAGTTCGAAGACATGACCGCGCTTGATTTGATTGGCGGTCATTTGTGTTGCATCACGGCAGCTCGATGGCTGATGGTCCGCTCCATGGCAGCTCGGGACAACGGGACGGAAATCAAGCACTGTCGAGCTTCGCTCGCGGAATACCTGCCAAAGTCACCATCCCACGCCGCCGTTTGAATCGACCGCGCGCCACAGGTAAAGTGCGGCTGTTGTCCTGTAGGGCGCCCAACGCTCGCCGACACGAGCGAGCTGTTTGGGCGATGGGAGAACTCGTTTGCGAAAAGCCAGCGCAAAACCACGACGCACGCCAAGGTCGTGCACCGGCAATACGTCCGGCCTGCCAAGATTGAATATCAGGAACATCTCGGCAGTCCATCGGCCCACTCCCTTGAACAGCGTCAGACGTGAGATGATTTCCGCATCGGAAAGCGCGTCGCACTCGTTCAGTGACGGCACATTCCCGGAGACGGCTTGCTCGGCAATGCCGATAATATAGGCGCATTTCACGCCGGAAATGCCTGCTTTTCGGAGCGCAGCCGGTCCTGCAGACAAGACTTCCGCGGGGGATGGAAATTGTTGTCCCGGGAACAACGCGCGGAATCTGTGCAAGATCACGTTTGCAACCCGCCCGCTCAATTGCTGAAAGATCACGGCATGGACGAGTGCTTGGAAAGGCGGCAAACGACGCGGCTTCAATTCTATCCTACCGATCCGCTCGACAAGAGCGCGAAATGCCGGTTCGACAGCAGCCAGCCGGGTCGCGCTTTCTGCGTTGACCGGGAAAACTCCGTACATGTGTTTGGTCACGACATTATTTCGCTTGTTTGCTGCGGTCGCAAAGCAGTCCATCGACCGGCGCATAGTCGTCTATTAAGACCGGACATTCGCGAAAGTTCTGCGGCGGGTCTGACCTGAATGTTGTCACTCGCTGAATGAAACCCGGCAGTCGCACCCGACCGTTTCGGACCAGCTTGGACGCTCGAGCGCGAAGTTCCTCGGCGGTCATTTCTTCGTCGGTTCTGGTCGCAAGCAAGACCACGTTAAGGCTGTCACGAGCCGGGAACAGATATGTCCGCGGATAAACTGCTTTCATCGTCTGATATATGGCGCCCACGAGGTCGGCCTGCCATCCGCCGAGTGTACCCATGCAATTGAAGGCAACAACGCCATTGGTTGTAAGCCGTCCTTTCACAAGCTCGAAAAACTCCTTTGTTGCAAGGTGGTATGGCAATGCCGAGCCGTAACGGCTCTGCACGTAGGCGTCAACGATGACGGCGTCATAATCATTCCGGCTTCTTCGGAGAAAAACGCGACCGTCTTCGATGTGCACGTGCTGACGCGGCGATTCCTCGAACTTGAAATACTCCCGCGCAACCCTGAAGACCACGGGGTCAATCTCGACGGTCTCGACCGCAACGTCCGGGTGGTAATGGGCGTACGACCTTTGTACGCTGCCGCCGCCGAGCCCGATCATCAAAACCGCCTTGATATTGGTGTTCCAGAGCCACGGCGCGTGAAAATACTCGGTGTACTCGAAATGCCCCGACAGTGGATTCGCCAACGACATCCTCGTTTCGCGTGAATCGTCGAAACTCAACGTCCGAAGCCCCATGTGATCGATCACCCTGATATGATGATAAGCCGAGGTTGTTTCACAAACCACTTTGCCCGGCAGCGGCTGTGCAACCAGCGCGGCTGCAAACACGCAGAACATGCAACCGACGGCGATTGCGCCGGGGCGTGCGTTGACCTTGGATGCCGTGCCTGTGAAATCCAGACGTCCATTGTGACGCCTCGAGTTGACTCTGACTGAAGCCTTGTTTGTCATTATCTGGTAACAGGTTTGCCCCCGAACCAGCGATCAAGCACTGCGCTCAATGCGCCGGCCATGGCTGTTAGCCCGCCCATCAGCCGGAAAATGTCACTCACTCTCATGACATCAATCAGAATGTAACCCGCTACAAACACTCCGGCAATACTGCCAAGAGTGCCGGCTGCAATGACGGCGCCGCTCGATCGCCCAACGCGGTCAACACGCGAGGTCAACCACCGAATCAGAAACGGCGGTAACATGGCCAGTACAATGCAGGGGAAAAGGAAAACACACATGCTTCCCAGTGCAGGGTCGAGCTTCTGCCACAACGGCGGGATTGCACGGTCGGTTGGATGCCGTCCGATGATCGCCTCGATAATTGGCGGAGCCAAGTTCGGGACTGCAAAGGTGAAAACCCCGGCAACAACAAGCAGCAGCCCCAGACCGCCAAGCCGACCGTGTTTGTCAGCCAATGCGCCGCCGACATAGTAACCGCAGGCAAGCGCGAGCATGACAACCCCTATTTGGCTGACCCAGACGTAAAACGACCCTCCAAAATCCTTGGCAAGGTATCGGGCGCCAATAATCTCAAGGACAAGGATTATAAAACCGCCCAATGCAGCCAGAATTGACGCTGCAAGGCCACGCATGAGGCAACTCTATTTGCCGGTTACTCGAGAGTCAAAGAGAACGCGACTGAATCCGGCCTGGAAATCTCACCAGCCACCACCCCCCCGGACAAAAACATGCTTTCCACCCGGGAAGGTTTTCGGGGTGAGGAGCATTTTGAAGCAATAGAGTGCCAGGCTCGAAATTGGGTTCCATGCAAGGTTTTCACGCCAGACAACAGCGCCCAATTGGGAGTTGCGCGTTGCGAGTTGACTATTATCCACAAGGCCACCTCGCTGGAGTGCCGATTGGGAACGTTCAATGCACAACGTTCAACTCTCAATTTTCAATGCGGTGACCGAAAGGGCGCATTGTGGCCGGGATATGGGGACAGACACGAAATTTGGACGACCGGACTCTTGACCCGCTTAGACCCGACCACGCGCCGGTCGGACGGTGGAGGCGGGCTCGGCGCCCAGATATGGGGACAGACACGATGTCCGATGTACCGGTCAGGAACGTTCAACGTGAAACGTTCAACTCTCAACTTTCAATGGGCTGACCGAAAGGGCGCATGGTGGCGGGGATATGGGGACAGACACGGAGTTTTGCCGGTCGGCGGTGCAAATAGAGGGACAGACACGATATTTGGCCCGGACTGGATGCCGCCCAGGGCTACGAACTCGCCACGAGCAGCGCCGAGCGGCGGAACGCCAAGCCTCAGAACTCCTGACCCCCGAGGCTGTGACTTCAACTGCCGTGGGATTTTCCTGATACCACCGCGCCTGTAGCGGCCTTGGAAATCAATGGGTTACACGCGCAATCTCAATCGCTTGGTGGTTTCAGGAACAGGGTCAGACTAATTCCACGGCCTCAGGAAACCTGAGCCTGAAACAATGATTGGCCCTGGGCACGTGCCGGTCAGACTTCGACCGCCTGAGGGCGTGACAACGTAGGTGTTCTCGGTCCCAACCATGCCGACTCTTGGCACGCCGCGCTTCGGTTCGAGCGCCAACACCATTCCTTCAGCCAGCGGCTCGTCAAAACCCTCGGCAACGACCGGCGCCTCGTCAACCTGAAGACCCACGCCGTGGCCCAGGAAACGCGCCCGCCTGTTTTCGAATCCCATGAAATGAGTGAGGAACTCGGAATCCAAACCCTCCATCACCTCACCATAAATCTGCGAGGGGATCGCGCCCGGTTTCAGCATTGTTGCAAGGCGGCTTTGAATCTCCACACAACGTTGATGCAAGGCAATTGCTTCATCGGGCAACGACTCTCCATACGCGTAAATCATCGTCTTGTCCGTCGTGTACCCTTCCATACTGCACCCGACGTCGGCAAAAACAAGGTCGCCTTTTCTCAGCTTGCGATCGCGGCTTCCGAGGATTGGCGCTGCAGCTCCCATGCCGCGGCATCCACCCGGCCCGTCAAAGCTTGTCGGATAAAGAGAATTCTCACCGAATCCCAATTGCCCCACAACAATCTCCACGTTGAACATGTTGAACCGGACAGTCCCCTGATGCCCCTCCCTTACAAGCAAAGCAAACAGATCGCAGGCAAATTCGGCCTCGCTGATTCCTTCCCGGAGCAATCCCGGCGCTAATTCTTCCAGAACACGGCGATGAACTGCGCCCACGCGTTCCATGATGGCAAGTTCGTACGGGCTCTTGACAGCCCGCGTCTTTGCTATCTGCGCGTCCAACGACACAACTTTGTCACAGGGGAAATACACTCGGAACCGATCCACCAGCCCAAATGGCACGATATTCGACTCGAGATGAATTGTTTGCCTTGCGGACGCTCCTTGCGCTGCTTGACTTGCGTCACGGAAACTTCTCATCGGCCGAATATCTGGAAACAGTGATTCGGCACAAGCGCGTTCAAAACTCCTGCGCACCCAAAAAACCGGATCGCTGTCCCGCGGAACCAGCAGCATCCCGTCCTGCATTGTTCCTGTGAAATAGAACTGATTTACCCGACCGAAAAACGCGGCCAGTTCCCAATCAGGCATTTCTGAATCCATCAGCGCGCGAAACCGCTGCATTCGGTCATCCAACTCCTCGCGTGGAACCGGTGCTGTCATGTTGTTGCCCATGATTCTATTCGGTGTACAGCCCCGAAGCAAAGCAACATCGCAGAGCAAGCCGGGATCAGCAGCACACAAACGGAACAGCTTGATTGTTGGCCTGATGTCGGTTTGTCATAGACGGAAATGCGAGCGGTCATACAACGGGTTTCAGAAGCCTCGGTGTCGATTGGCGGGGAAAAACGTGCCGCCATTGGTCAAGGGTTGCTTGTGTTGGTCGGTATCGAGGAGGGCGACGGCGAAGAGGACATCAACTGGCTGAGCGGCAAAATTGCAAGGTTGCGAGTGTTTTCCGACGACCGGGGCTTGATGAATCGCTCGGTCCAGGAGATTGGTGGGAGCATTCTGGTTGTGAGCCAGTTCACGCTGTTCGCAAGCACGCACAAGGGAAATCGCCCCTCATTCACAAGAGCAGCGCGGCCTGAAACAGCGATTCCGATTTACGAACGATTTGTGAAACGGCTTGGGTCTGAGCTTGGAAGACCTGTGGCGACAGGCGAGTTTGGGGCGATGATGCAGGTAGCACTGGTGAACGACGGGCCTGTTACGATCCTAATTGACACCCGGCTGCGGGAATAGGGCTGTCCCGGCAAAAAAAAAGACCGGACTTTTGGTCCGGTCGGTAATTTGGCGACAACCTACTCTCGCGCAAGCTATACATGCACTACCATCGGCAATGCGGCGTTTGACGTCCGAGTTCGGGATGGGATCGGGTCGGGCCACCGCTTCATGGTCACCAAAAAAATCTTTCAATGAACCGCACGAGCGGTCGCGGTTCCTTGAAAACTACACACAGAGCCGGCAATTGGCAGGCAAACGCCAGGCAAAATCTGCTCGTCTCGAATCCGAGACGGATGAGCGCGATCAAGCCGCACGACCTATTAGTATCAGTCCGCTAAACGCGTCACCGCGCTTACACGCCTGACCTATCAACCCGGTGGTCTTCCGGGGGTCTTCAGTCCCGCTTGCGCGGGAGGGAGGCCATATCTTGGGAGGAGCTTGGCGCTTAGATGCTTTCAGCGCTTATCTCTTCCGCACATGGCTACGCAGCGCTGCTCCTGACGGAACAACTGCCACACCAGAAGTGCGTCCTTCCCGGCCCTCTCGTACTAAGGAAGGAACCCCTCAAGCCTCCTACGCCCACAGTGGATAAGGACCGAACTGTCTCACGACGTTCTGAACCCAGCTCGCGTACCGCTTTAACCGGCGAACAGCCGGACCCTTGGGACCTTCTCCAGCCCCAGGATGCGATGAGCCGACATCGAGGTGCCAAACCGGGCCGTCGATGTGAACTCTTGGGCCCGATCAGCCTGTTATCCCTAGCGTACCTTTTGTCCGTTGAGCGATGGCAATTCCACCTTCAACCATCGGATCATTTGGGCCTGCTTTCGCACCTGCTCGACTTGTAGGTCTCGCAGTTAACCCGGCTTCTAGCCATACCCTCACCGCACGGTTGCCAACCGTGCTGAGCCGAGCTTCGCGCTCCTCCGTTACCATTTGGGAGGAAACCGCCCCAGTCAAACTGACCCGCAGGCACTGTCCCCCGCCTGGCTTACAGGTCGGGGTTAGAATCCTAATTAACAAAGAGTGGTGTTTCACATTGCGACTCCACGCGAACCTAAGCCCGCGCTTCAAAGTCTCCCACCTACGCTACGCATCGTTAACCAGAACCCAATACCAGCTTACAGTAAAGGTGCATAGGGTCTTTCCGTCCTACTGCGGGCATGCGGCATCTTCACCGCAGTTACAGTTTCGCCGAGAACCTCTCCGAGACAGTCGCTCAGTCGTTACACGATTCGTGCAGGTCGGAACTTACCCGACAAGGAATTTCGCTACCTTAGGACCGTTATAGTTACGGCCGACATTCACGGGGACTTGGGTACCATAGCTTCGCCCTGCTTGCGCAGGACTAACAAGGCACCTTCATCTTTCCGCATTGGTCACGTGTCACTCCCTATACGTCGTCTTCACGACTTTGCAGAGAGCTGTGTTTTTGTTAAACAGTCGCTAAGCGCAATTTACTGCGACCGGAGACGCAACATTGCTGCCGCGCCACCGGCACCCCTTCTCCCGAAGTTACGGGGCTAATTTGCCGAGTTCCTTAGAGAGGTTTCTCTCGCGCGCCTTGGTGCATTCACACCCACCCACCTGTGTCGGTTTCCGGTACGGGCGACCTGGGGAACGACCTGGAACTTTTCTCGGCGGATTGGTTGGTGGTGCGCTTCGGCCGAAGCCTAGGCTCAGTCTTTCGTTGACGTAGCCACCTCGCTCTCCGCGTCATTCCAGGCCTTAACCCAAATCGGTGCAGGAATATTAAACTGCTGTGCATCGGCTACGCCCTTCGGCCTCGCCTTAGCTCCCGACTAACCCTGGGAGGACGAACCTGCCCCAGGAAACCTTGGGTTTACGGCGACCAGAATTCTCATCTGGTTTATCGCTACTCGTGTCTGCATTCTCACTGGCCGGCGCTCCACCTTCCCTTTCGGTCGGGCTTCACTGCACCGGTCACGCTCTCCTACCGCCCGGCCCGGACGAATCCGGACCGGACCCGCGGCTTCGGTATGCCGTTTGATCGCCAATCATTTTCGGCGCGACATCGCTCGATGAGTCAGCTGTTACGCACTGTTTAAATGATGGCTGCCTCTAAGCCAACATCCTCACTGTCTAAGCAACGTCACATCCTTTCCACTTAACGGCATTTAGGCACCTTAGCCGGCGGTCTGGGCTGTTGCCCTCTCGACGATGAAGCTTATCCCCCACCGTCTGAATGCCGGGATAACGGGATCGGCGGAATTCGGAGTTTGATTGGTTTTGGTATCCTGGTGGGGACCCTAAGCCATCCAGTGCTCTACCTCCGCCGAGTACTTACCCGACTCTAGCCCTCAAACTATTTCGGAGAGAACCAGCTATCACAGGGTTTGATTAGTCTTTCGCTCCTACCCTCAAGTCATCTCAGGATTTTTCAACATCCACGAGTTCGGTCCTCCACCCGGTATTACCCGGGCTTCAACCTGCTCAAGGGTAGATCACCTCCGCTTCGGGTCTATTGCCCGCAACTTGGCGCACTATTCGTACTCGGTTTCCCTTCGCCTCCACGGCAGAACCGCTTAGGCTTGCTGCGGACAACAACTCGCAGACTCATTATGCAAAAGGCAGGCGGTCATCCCGCCCGAAAGCGGGACTCCCACACATTGTAGGCTTATGGTTGCAGGTTCTATTTCACTCCCCTCAAAGGGGTTCTTTTCACCTTTCCCTCACGGTACTGGTTCACTATCGGTCGCCAGGGAGTATTTAGCCTTATCCGGTGGTCCGGACAGATTCGCACAGAGTTCCACGTGCACCGTGCTACTTGGGTAACTCGCTGGACGGCCTCCGACTTCGCTCACCCGGCTGTCACGGTCTATGGCTCTTCTTTCCAGAAGATTAAGCTCGCCTTCCGCCTATCCAGCGCCTTCAGGCATAGAGTCCCCTCTACCCCGGAGAGACAAGTCCCCCCGGTTTGGGCTGTTCCGCTTTCGCTCGCCACTACTTACGGAATCACTTCGTTTTCTTTTCCTCCGCTTACTGAGATGTTTCACTTCAGCGGGTGTTGCTTCGCCGGACTATGAATTCATCCGGTCGATGATCTCGCTTGCGCGGGACCGGGTTGCCCCATTCGGAAATCCACGGATCACGGCCTGCTCAGCGGCTACCCGTGGCTTATCGCAGCTTGCTACGTCCTTCATCGCCTCCTGGCACCAAGGCATTCACCATAAGCCCTTAGTAGCTTGATCGCAAAAGGTTTCCGCCATTCAGCCGTCCGAAGGCGGCCAATGACGAACCCGGCGATTTCACTGCCATGAACTTACCAGCATGCCTGTGTGTAGTTGTCAAAGAACCGGACCGCACGTCCCGCCGACACAAGGCCGACGGAACGACGATCTAAAAATCTTGCTGCTCGAGATGGTGGGCGTGACTGGATTTGAACCAGTGACCCTGCGCTTATCAAGCGCATGCTCTAACCAACTGAGCTACACGCCCGCCTGCGCCCCGCACGCTCGCGGAACCATGACACGGCCGAGACCGCGCCAGTTCGGCGACGCGCTCAACTGGCCTGCCGAGCCGCAGCTCGAAAGCGCGCGTTGGTGGAGCTGAGGAGATTCGAACTCCCGACCTACAGCTTGCAAAGCTGCCGCTCTGCCAACTGAGCTACAGCCCCGGCTCCAATCCGCCATTCACCAAAGAGCCATGCTCTCCAAAAACTGGATTGTGCGATCAGCTCGAGCCCGACGATCCGCGCTTGCGAATCGTTCGACCATGGAGCGCGGGGCATTTGCCCCGTCTCCTGCTTCTCCTTAGAAAGGAGGTGATCCAGCCGCAGGTTCCCCTACGGCTACCTTGTTACGACTTCATCCCAATCACCGTTCATACCTTCGGCACCTGTCTCCCTGCTTGCGCAGGGTTGACGCGATGACTTCGGGTACAAACGGCTTTCGTGATGTGACGGGCGGTGTGTACAAGGCCTGGGAACGTATTCACGGCGCCGTAGCTGATGCGCCATTACTAGCGATTCCGGCTTCATGCCGTCGAGTTGCAGACGACAATCTGAACTGGGCCCGGTTTTTGGGGATTGGCTCCACCTTACGGTATCGCAACCCATTGTACCGGGCATTGTAGTACGTGTGCAGCCCTGGCCATAAGGGCCATACTGACTTGACGTCATCCCCACCTTCCTCCCCGTTGAAGCGAGGCAGTCTGTCCTGAGTGCTTCCCGCTCTTGCGGGAGTAGCAACGGGACACAGGGGTTGCGCTCGTTGCGGGACTTAACCCAACATCTCACGACACGAGCTGACGACAGCCATGCAGCACCTGTGCTGGCTCCCCTTGCGGGGTCGTTAGGCTTTCACCCTTCTACCACCAGCATGTCAAGGCCAGGTAAGGTTCTTCGCGTTGCATCGAATTGAGCCACATACTCCACCGCTTGTGCAGGCCCCCGTCAATTTCTTTGAGTTTTAACCTTGCGGCCGTACTCCCCAGGCGGCACGTTTAACGCGTTAGCTTCGCCACGGACGGGGTCGAATCCGCCCACAGCAAACGTGCACCGTTTAGGGCTAGGACTACCAGGGTATCTAATCCTGTTTGCTCCCCTAGCTTTCGTGCATGAGCGTCAGGAGTTGTCCAGGGACTCGCCTTCGCCACTGGTGTTCCTCTCGATATCCACGCATTTCACTGCTACACCGAGAATTCCAGTCCCCTCTCCAACCCTCCAGCGGGATAGTATTTGATGCCATTTCCGGGTTGAGCCCGGAGATTTCACACCAAACTTACCCCACCGCCTGCGCACCCTTTACGCCCAGTGAATCCGAACAACGCTTGGGACCTCTGTATTACCGCGGCTGCTGGCACAGAGTTAGCCGTCCCTTCCTCTTGGGCTACTATCAATCCGGAAGGCTGTTAACCCGCCGAAGTTGCTCGCCCATGACAGGGGTTTACGAGCCGAAGCCCTTCATCCCCCACGCGGCGTCGCTCCATCAGGCTTTCGCCCATTGTGAAAGATTCTCGACTGCTGCCACCCGTAGGTGTCTGGACCGTGTCTCAGTTCCAGTGTGGCTGGTCGTCCTCTCAGACCAGCTACCCGTCTTAGCCTTGGTAGGCCGTTACCCTACCAACTAGCTGATGGGCCGCGGGCTTATCCTGAAGCGCCAGGCCTTACGGTCCCCAGCTTTAATCAGAGAGGGATTCCCCTCCCTGACCACATTCGGTATTAGCCCCGATTTCTCGGGGTTATCCCCAACTTCAGGGTAAATTACCCACGTGTTACTCACCCGTGCGCCACTCCCACTACAGAACATTGCTGCCCTATAGTGAGCGTTCGACTTGCATGTCTTATCCACGCCGCCAGCGTTCGTTCTGAGCCAGAATCAAACTCTCCGATTTAAATCTTGGTTTGATTCTATGGGATTTTCATCCCATGCCTTTATTGGTTGAACTCAATGATTCATGACTTCCGCCATGAACCCTTGAGGGGCTCTTACTTATCGCACAATTCAATTTTCAAAGATCATTTGAGCTCTTCGCTCAGTCTTTTGTGACAAAAATTCTGAGTGCCAGTTTTCCCTCTTCCCCCTTAACCAGCCTCTTTAAATTTTAGCATTGCAAATTTATTGCTTTTCCCGGATCTGTCAAACCTTTTTTTATCTCGGGTATCGAACCCTTACTAAGGTTCGATTTATGCTAATAATTTACTCTTCCCTAAAACCAACGCAAGTACTTTTTTAAAATTTTTTAAATTTTTTTGTACCGCGTGTTTTTCTTTTATCCTCCTGCCCAAATATGGCACCTGTACTACCCTATCCTCACCAAACAGGCGTTGAAGAATATACAAATTTGATTTTGATGCAAGCGTTTCTTTAAAAAAATTCATCAAAACAAATATAACCCCTTGCACCAGAACATGATCCAATGCAAAAAAAATTAGCTGCATGTGATTTAATACCCCTAATTTATTAGGGCCTACTACAATTATTTTGCCTGGAATTTTTTTTATTATGTCAAAAAGTGAATATCCTGGACCCAAAGGACTCATAAGCCCGCCAGCGCCCTCTACCAGCAAGAAATCTGTTTTTTCTGCCATTTTGCCAAGATAATCGCAAACATCAACCAGGGGCACAGAGATTTTTTCTAGCTCAGCTGCGTACATTGGGGTCAAAGGAGCCCTGAAAAAAAAGGGGTTAATTAGTTTTATATCGGTTATATCTGGTTGAAATTGTTGTAACAGCTTTGCGTCGGATCTTGATCCCGTACAAAATGGTTTAACAGCTATTGTGTTAAGTCCGGTTTTTCTCATTAAAGCCAACAGACTGACTGTTAGAACAGTTTTACCAACTCCGGTATCAGTGCCTGTAACAAATATAATTTCTTTCATTCTTCAATTATGCTTGCGTTAATTATTTGAAACCGAGTTGGAGTTTGTCTTAAGAAACAATTCGGCTGATTCAATCAAGGCTTTTTGTTGGACCAGATTTAATTGCTGCATAAGTTTTTCCAGAAGCTCAGTTGCGCCGGTAGCCCCATTTTTTTTAGCTATATAGGCCCATTTAGCTGCTTCAGAAAGATCTTTTTGAGTCCCGAACCCTGATTCATAAGCCTTTGCCAGTGTAAGTTGAGCATCAGGCAAACCATGGATTGCAGCAGCCGTAAACCATTGAAAAGCCTTTGTTGGATCTTTAGGAACACCCAAACCTTTTGCATAACAATTAGCTAAATTATTTTCTGCAGCAGGCCAACCTTGTTGGGCTGATTTTGTAAACCATTTCACTGCTTCGATTGGGTCTTTTTTCACGCCTTTGCCATCCAGGAAGCAAACGCCTAAGTTGCACTGCGCAACTGGCATGTCTTGAGATGCAGCAAGTTTTAACCATTTAACAGCGTTTGTATAATCCTGTGGAACGCCATTACCAAGCATATAAGAAGTTCCAAGGTTCTCTTGAGCAGACCGATCCCCTTGTTCAGAAGCCTGGGTTAGAAATTTGACTGCCAGTTGAGGATTCTTTTCTACGCCAAGCCCGTGCAAATAGCATTCGCCAAGACGGCTTTCTGCTGGTACATGCCCGTTAGAAGCAGCTTTTTCCAGCCAGGTAATTGCTTCTTTTGGATTTTTCTGGTCTTGATTGCCATAGAGCAGAACAACACCCAGAGCATACTGAGCGTCCGGGTAATTTTTTTCTGCTGCCTTTTTAAAAAGCTCAGCTGCAATATAAGGATCTGGCTTTGTCCCGTAACCTTTCAGAAAACAAACGCCCAGTTTATATTGAGCAGGGGCAAACCCTTGATCAGCTGCGCGTTGAAACCATTGTAAAGCCAGATCATACTTCTTCTGATCAAAATATTTTGTTGCAAGTTCGAACTGGCAGGTCGGGTTACCGGTTTCAGCCTCTTTCTGTAAGTCATTCGGCTCTTCATCTGCCAGCAAATGAAAAACAACCCAGTTGATACACAGACAAACCATGAACCGTACAATGATTAAGTTTAACACCATATTTTTTCTTAGCATAATTTTGATTTTAGATGTTCAGATTTTAAAAATACAACATAAGGTTAAATATTGCGAACAAGATTAAGGTTTTACTGTTCAATTTGTTTTGATTATTATAAAAGGAGACATGGGTTGTTTTGTTATATCCGTAGCAAATCAAAAAGGGGGCGTTGGTAAGACAACAACCTCGGTAAATTTAGCATCTGCAATTGCCTCGCTGGGCAAGCGTGTGTTGATCATTGATATGGACCCACAGGGAAATGCGACAAGCGGTTTAGGGTTAGAAAAGCTGCCAGGAATGAGTATTTATGCACCTTTGTTAGGCGAAAGTGATTTAGATTCAAAAATACAAATTACAGGTTTCCAAAATCTATGGGCAATTACAAGCGAGCCAGATTTATGTGGTGCAGAGATTGAGTTACCGCAAACAGACAATCACATAGAGAAAGCCAGGATATGCATTTCTAAAGTTGTTAACCTTGGAAAATTTGATTTAATCTTTATAGATTGTCCACCGTCTTTGGGCGTATTAACAATAAATGCATTGGTCGCATCAGACTATGTTCTTGTGCCGTTACAATGCGAATATTATGCATTAGAAGGTGTATCGATGATGACAAGGCTTTTAGAAAAATTGAATATTGGGTTATCTGGCAAAGCACCTAAAGTTTTGGGATTTTTGATGACCATGTTTGATGGTCGCACTCGTTTGTCACATCAAGTAGTAAATGAGATGCGGCAACATTTCGGACAGTTAGTTTTTGAGACAGTTATTCCCAGGACAACTCGTTTAGCTGAAGCCCCCAGTTTCGGAAAGCCGATATCATATTATGATCCATACAGTGTCGCCACGTCAGCTTTTGATGTTCTGGCCCAAGAAGTACTGAATCGAATTTACAATCAAAACACCGCCGCTCAATTAGAGATTTCAAATAATGCACGCTCTGACAATGCAACAGATCA
>Ga0209162_1001783_pt1 | contig 20259 bp, 17 predicted proteins | sample YNPNPMetaG_FD_187121 | JGI IMG/M metagenome (GOLD analysis project Ga0209162, IMG submission 187121) | Anoxygenic and chlorotrophic microbial mat microbial communities from Yellowstone National Park, USA - YNP NP MetaG (SPAdes) (version 2) ... | reverse complement strand
GTTTCTCTATGATTCCTACTTTGTATCCATGTGCGTCTAGTACACGTGCTATGGCGCCTACTGGTGATAGAGGGTGATCATCGTAGTACTCCCCTGTTACTAGTATTATGTCGAAGTCTTTACCTTTTTTACTTATCATCCTTAGGCGGATCACTTCCTTTCTTGGTTTTTTTCTTTTTATTTTATTTTTGAGGATGTAACCCTGATTTAAACCTTATCATGGTTCCCCTTGGTTTTTTTAGAAAAATCTATTTAAGTTGATGATCATCTCCTTCTTCTTAGTTTTGAAGGGATTGGTTTATGGGTATTGTACTGGTTACTAATGATGATGGTTACAGGTCAGCTGGTTTCATAGCTCTACTGGAGGAGTTATCCAAGTGTTACGAGGTTTTAGCAGTGGCTCCGGTTACTGGTAGAAGCTGGACTGGTAAATCAGTTTCAACACGTAAAAAACTAAGGGTTAAGAAGAGGAGGGTGTATGGTAATGATGTATTCCTGGTTAATGGTACACCGGCTGACTGCGTGCAGATAGGTTTGTATCATCTACTATCAGATAAGCCTTTATTCGTGGTTTCAGGTGTGAACATTGGTTTAAACATTGGTAACGCTCGTATGCTGAGCTCAGGTACACTTGGTGCTGCTATGGAGTCAGCGTTACTGGGTTTACCTAGTGTAGCAGTGTCATTGATGATACCGCAGTTAATTAGAGCTAATGTTAACTTCTATGATTATGAGGCTTGCAGCGTCTTCCATGAGTCAGCTAGGATAACTGATAAAATCATCAAGTTGATCATGTCTAATCAATCAGTTAGAGATGTTAAACTACTATCAGTTAACATCCCTTATGATGCGACAGTGGACTCTGAGCTAATGGTTACTAAACCTTTCAAATCACCTTATGGTCAGTTATTCTACAAGAGTAAAGGTTTTTACGTTCATAGGACACCGGATTTAAAGTTCATGGATTTAGAGGAGGATTCTGATCTTAAAGCTATACATGATGGTAAAATATCAGTGACACCGGTTGATCTCTCGTTAGTATCTGATAGGGACGTGGTTTTACTAAGAGGGATCATAAAATGAAAAAAACAAGGGTACACGAGAGGGAGAATAAAAGAAGTGTTAAACAAAAAAATACGAGGTTAATTTAGATAAAAAGATGCAAAGAGAGAGGGCGAGGGGGGTAATGTATATTAAATAGTGACGGTAATCAGTTTTACTTAAAAGAAAAAACTAAAATGGTACTAATGAGGATAATAAAATTAAAAGATGAAAAACACCAGATTATAGATAATGCTTATTATAAGATACAGGGTTTTGTCTATAATCTGATGAGGGATAGATATAGTTCTCTGCATGATAAAAAAGGGTACAAGTTCTTCTGCTTCTCTAACGTTACGTTTAAGTAAACCTCTTATTTTCTATGTTTAATTTGAAATCGAAAAATTTTTACAACTCTAAAGAATTCTATTTTTTCAATTAGGGGGAGAGTGAAATGACATATAAAAAAATTCTAACTGTTTTTTTAACAGTATCTATACTTTACTCCTCATTGTTTCTAAACTCAACAGGTCAAATAATACATCGTCCACCTGACTTGTTATCTGATACTATATCAGTTGAACCATCAGACCCAGTAGTCTATGAGAATGTTACAATACGAGTAACAGTTAAAAACATAGGAGGAACAGCGTCACCAAGTGTCAGAGGACGATTGTACATAGATAGTACAATACAAAATGTTACTATACCCTCAATAAACGTAGGGCACAAGGCAACATTAACCTTCTACTGGGTACCAGAAGAGTCTAAAACCTATACGATTTATTTTATAGCAGACTGTGATCAAGCGATAAACGAGTTAAACGAGTCAAATAATGTAATCTCTACCAACGTGTCCATCAGAGAAGGTGAATTTGATTTAAAAGCAGACATGATAATATATCTACCGGAGATACCAGTGTTAGGACAGAACATATCATTTAAAGCTAAGGTTGTCAACACTGGTACACGAGCCTCATTACCATGCATTGGAGTATTCTATGTTAACAACCAGAAAATAGCAGCAGTCAACATCGGATCTATAACTGTAGGAGGGTTCACTATCACTGAACCTGTAACATGGATAACTGAAGAACCAGGTGTTTACACGATCAGGTTCTGGGTCGACTCCACAGTTTTAATGGAGGAGATAGATGAGTACAACAACAATGTAAGCATCTCTCTGAATATCTCATCTACTGATACTAACCCACCGTTGGTAACAGTGGCTCATCACCCGGAAGAAGTAACTGAAAGAGACAATGTAACATTCATCGTAAACGCAACCGATGAGAGTGGTATAAGATATGTTTATGTCACAGCTTACACGTTATCCCCTCCAGTCTACTTCAGTAACATCTCATATGATAAGGAATCTTTTACCTACACATGTGGTCCTTTTAACAGGAAAAGCAGGGTCTACTACTACGCTGAAGCAGAGGATAAAGCTGGTAACCACTACAGGACAGATACGTATAACTTCACAGTGGAATCATACTATAAAGAAAACCTGACAGTTGAGATATCCTCATCACCAGTGAACCCGACAGAGTTCGATGAGATATACCTAACAGCTAAAGCCATGTACCCTTACGGGGTAGCTGAACTAAGTATTTTAAACTATAAGGATAACCATACAATGAAAAGAAAAATGAATGCCACAGAGTTAACAGTAGGTCCTCTAGGTCCTTTCACCGCTGGTACAGAGCTACGTTATTGGGCTAAAGCAGTAGACGTGGATGGGAACACGGTTTATTCAAGTGTTTTAAACATAAGAATAGGTGAAGTAGGTTTCAGGAACAGGAAAAACACGAGTGCTTATGAGAACGGCATGGTTTTTTTGATACCTGATACTGACTGGAGAGCAGTGCTTTCGATAGTCCCGATCGCAATATGGAGGGAATACAATGATTCATCCTCCTCGTTACAACCTCTCCTAAGGCACGTGATAAAACCTCCTCGTCAACCATCACATGTTGTATTCCCAGTTCTAGTCTATCACTATGAGAATGACTCAGCTGTAGATGTAAAACCTGTGATAAACTTCCTTAACTATAGATGGGTTGATTCAAAGGTTATAATAATCGGTAATCCACCATCATACCTCATAGAGAAACTAGTAGCCCCTAAACCCATCGGCGCTGGTTTAAACGAGAACAATATCACAATCCTCACAAGTAATTACTCTGAGACACTGTTGAATATCAGGGTAAACAGGGACGCATCTAATATAAAGGAAGCTATACAAAAAAGATGGAATCTAAACCTGATCTTAAACCCTGCTGGTGATACTATATCTAACAGGTCTGTTAAAGGTTTTTCAAACCAGTTCCTGTATCAGCTACGCTGCAGATACTGGACTGAGGTAAATAAAGTAGTGATAACAGAGGATGAGTACAGTGTAGCTTTAGAAGCAGCTTTATACGCGTCTATGATCAACGCTCCTCTCCTCTTCAAAGGACGCTACAGTAACGAGGAGATAAGAAGTAAAAGAGTAGTTCTTGTAGGAGAATTCAACGAAGAAGAAGTAGAGGATATAGAACAATGCGCTCATCTAGAAGGTCGTTACACGTTAAAAGAACTTCAACATTTAATCATAAGAGCAGGAGCTAGAAACATCATACTGGTTAACCCTTTGGATCAATGGATTGGTTTTTATAAAAAAAATAGTGGATTAGGATTCACAAGATTCTACTATAAACAATCCCTGCTATCCCCGTTTCTAGCTGCTGCGAAAAACGCTGTGATAGTAGAAACACCAACGCTAAGCTACACTGAGGCTGATAAAACATTACAGGATTTTATAGATGAAAGCGCATTGAGTAACTATACAGTCAGTATCATCATAATGGCTTCACCATCCTCTATACCAATGGCTAGACCAAACTCTTATCATACCCCTGAGTTAGAAGATGATTGGGTCTACTTCGAGGTTTTCAACTACAATGACTTAGATATAAAAAAGGTTAACATAGAGACAGGTGAGAATAGTATCTACTCATTCGCAGGTCATCAGTTCGCACCGGTTTACACTGACAACTGCCTTATAGTTGAAACAGAGGATGGTTACTCATTAATCAAAGGTAACTCCATAGGAAGATTATACATTTATTCGTCGTGTACACCGCGTTCACATGGGGGTTACTTGGTTTACAGTAAACAAAGAGGAGTCTCCCTGAATGATATATTCATAGTAGCGAGTAGAGGCTGCAGGGATTTAACGTATCGAGAAACAGCAGCAGTGAACACATCAGCAGATGAAGTAAACCCTGATGTATTCTACAGTCAGAGTGAAAACTACGGTTATATAGTATGGCAGCAGAGGGAGAATGAATACGATGATTGGGATATCCACTACACTTTATTCAGAGAGGAAAGACCAGATATCTTCTGGTACGGCACAAATATACCGTTAACCATAGAAGGTAATCAGATAAACCCGTCAATATACAATGGAAGAATTGTCTACCAGGATGATAGAAACGGAGACTGGGATATATACCTTCATGACATAGGCTCTCAAAGTCAATTCGAATCAACAAGGATAACAAATAACCCTGGCCAGCAGATCCAACCTGACATATACAGGGATATCATAGTCTGGCAGGATAACAGGAACGGGAACTGGGATATCTACATGCATGACCTATCAACTGGTTTAACAACAGGATTAGCAACGTCTCCTAACCCAGAGGTTAAACCAAGGATAAACAACAGATGGATAGTATGGTACGAGAGAACAGATGATGGTTTATGGCATCTCTGGGCGTACGAGATAAACACAGGTTTAAAAAAAGAGATTGATAAAACCGAGGTGTCACATGAGGACTCACTACTATTCCTACAAGTAGATAACAAATTCTACTCTAGTAAAAACAATGATGGCTACATGAACTACCCGACAGGTAGAATATTCGGGTTATCAACCTCTGACCTCTCAGCCTACGTATTCACTGATATACTATTCGATAAAATGAAAAAAAACAGGGACGCTCTCATCATAGCTAGAGGTTTAAACAAAGAAGAAAAAGAAAACAACCTGTTGAACTATACTAACACATTCTGGACAGATGATGTTAAAAATGAATTCATAAACTACGAGGTATACACAACCTACGCTGGGGTTGAAAGCCATCATTCAAGGATCATTGATAAATTCTCAAATGCTTACCTAACTACATTCTACGATCACGGATGGGCGGAGGGGTTGGAAGGTTTCATCTCATCACATGATTTAGAAAATGGGAACTACTCGGAGGTACCATCATTCCTCTTGTTAACAGGGTGTTTAACCGCTGCTTACTACTCAACATCAAACAAACAATGGCTTCTAGTTACTCATCTTCTCAGATCAGGTAGGATCGGATGCTACGGGTTCGTCGACCTAGGCGTCTCCACTTACATAGATGGTACTATACTATCTGATGGGCATTGTTTAAACCCTTATGTGTTAAACATCGCTTTCCTAAGAAACCAAACCATAGGGGAAGCGTATAGAACAGGGAAAAACCAGAACCTCGTAAACCCGTATGTCGGAAGCGATGTTGTAATACTACTAGGAGACCCGACTGTTAAACCGAGGTGGTGGCCTTGAAAAAAACCATCATCATAGTACTACTCGTTTTAAACATTCTGATCACTCAGTACGCATCAGCACATGTCTTCAGGATCACTTCAAATAAAACAACGTATACACCTGAGGATGAAATAATAATAAAACTTGAAGTTAAGAACACACAAACCTTCAAGAATAAATTCGATGTATACATGAGAATAACAGAGGAAAATAGTAGATCCCCTCCTCTTTTCAAGTACTACCCTATCACACTCCTACCTGATGAATCAACCAATATAACCTACAGGACAAACGTATCAGAATACATGGTAAATGGGAACTACACTGTACACGCTTACATATTAGAAGACGGTTTTATCACTTATGAGGATACAAAAAGATTTTCAATAACAGGATTACCTGAGATAATGGACGTGGAGATACTACTCTCAAACAAGAGTGATTTTAGTATTCTAAAAGATGTTTTTTTAACCACTCAGAGAATATACATAGGATACAGAGCATCCACGGGGGGTATAAATGTTAGATGCACTCTTACACACCCGGATAACTCCTCTGAGGATATAATCATCCCATGCAGTATCATCTGCAACCAAACTGGTTTATATTCTCTGGATATCACCGCTGAGAAACAAGGGTATAGAAACATCACTAAGACTATGCAGTTCGCAGTTATAGAAAAAACCATATACCATGAGGAAGAAGCTAAACTAACTGAGACACATATAATAACTCACCATATCGAGATTACAATAATTATAATAATGATAATAATTATTATAATACTAATATTATCCAGAAAAAGATCACAGATGAGATGATAAACCCAACTCACTATTCTCACTTGATCAGTAATTTTTCCACCGCTCACATATGGTAAACACCATGGTTTTTATCATCAATCATATCAAACTAAAAAAATGTTATATGATTAAACTTGATCCACCACAAAAATTATATTTAAAAAATTATAAAAAATATTGTCAAATCATTCTTTTGTAACAGCCATACAAAAAATACGGTGCAAAACAGTCCAATTTTTAACAATTTTCTCAATAAGTATTTAAATAACCATAGAAAACTATAAATATCATATTAATTATATATAATTAATTTTTTATTAAGGGGGAATAAAACATGGATGAAAAAAACAATAAGAAATTTTGGAAAATAGAAGCAATTGTGTTCGCAACCTTGTTTTTTTGGGCTGCTGTGCCAATGAATATTCATGCTGACAATAATATGTATATTACACTCTCATTCAGCTACGATGAGCCGATCATTGATAGTGGAGAAGTTTTTTTATCTGGTTTACCTTCGATGAGTAATGGAGGATTCCCTGTTTTACCTGTTCATCCTGTATCGGTATTGCTGCCTCAAGGACATAGTGTGGACAATATCTTAATTACTCATAGCGCACTAATTTCATTAGGATTAAATTTTGATTTAACCCTTTTACAAGCAGAGGAATCATTCTCAGGATATATTGGTATATTAGGTACGTTTGATCCTTCAATACCGTATCCTACTGAAATTTTTTCTATTGTTGGAACATATTCTTTTAGAGGATACACATATGTCCTCTTAAACATATACCCTGTCCATTACATAAGAAGAACTGGTGAATTATACTACTATAGCGATATTTCAATAACTATTCAGACAAAAGATGATGGAAACATTAATAATTTATTCCGGGGGATAAATAAAGATGAATTATTATTAGCCCAAAAAGTAGATGATATAAGAATGGCGGGTACATACACAACTTCATCATCTCTGCCTTTCTCTCCTTTGATTAATCCTAATGATTCCTTTGAATACGTTATTATTACCGCTGATGCATTTGAAAATTCCGCATTCCAAGATTTAGTTACTTACAAGCAAAATCAAGGAGTATCTGCAACTCTTGTAACTCTTAGCGAAATCTATAATAATTATGTAGGAGTGGATAACGCTGAGAAAATTAGGAATTTTATAAGAGAAGCATATCGCTTCTGGGAAACAGATTATATTCTTCTTGGAGGTGACGATAGCGTTGTTCCTGTAAGAGATTTATGGGTTGACTCTTTAGTTGGTTATACTACAACAATGCCAAGTGATCTTTATTATGGCTGTCTAGATGGTACTTATAATTATGATGGAGACAGCCGTTGGGGTGAGCCTACTGATGGTGATATTGGTGGTGATGTTGATCTTGTCGCTGAGGTTTTTGTTGGGAGAGCTTGTGTTGATTCTATTGCTGAAATTTCCTCGTTTGTCTCTAAAACTATTTCCTATGAGAGTACCAGTTCAGAGTATCTGAAACGTGCGTTGATGGTTGGTGAACGCCTCGGGTTTGGTGGACCTGCAGAATGGGGTGGGAATCTAAAGGATGAGATGATCAACGGGTCTGATGCTCACGGCTATGTCACAGTTGGTATTCCTGGTGATGAATACGATATTGACACCCTCTATGAACGCGATGGACTCTGGGAAACTCAGGATATTGTTAACTATCTTAATGACGGTACTCATATTATTAATCACCTTGGTCATGGTAGTGAGACATATGCGATGAAACTCGGATCTGATGATATACTGGGGTTAACAAACACTGAATATTGTTTCATTTATTCTCAGACATGCTTAGCAGGTCATTTTGATGATCGTGACTGTATTGCAGAATATCTTACTGTTAAAACTAGTCATGGTGCGTTCGCTGTGATAATGAACGCACGTTATGGTTGGGGAAGATATGGTTCAACAGACGGGCCGTCGCAACGTTACGACCGTGAGTTCTATGATGCTATCTTCGGTGAAAGCACAGTTTTACCAGATATGCGTCGGATCGGTGTCGCCAATCAAGATTCAAAAGAGGATAATCTATACCGTATTAATGATCATTGTATGCGCTGGTGTTACTATGAACTAAACCTATTCGGTGACCCTCAAGTGCGGTTAAAAGAAGCATACCAACCAGAACATGATATTGCTGTAATAAGTATTACATTCCCATTACATCCTGGAGAAGAAGAATTTTTTGATGTAAACGGGACGATCATAAACCTTGGAAAAAACAATGAGACTGATATTATTATCGATTTCCTAGTTGATGATGTTGTTCAAGATACCGCTCTTATCGAGTTCTTGAGGAGTCGTGAACGCGTTGATGTTACATTCTCCTGTTCTCTCCTGGAAGGGGAACACACTCTAGGCATATATGCTCATCCAGTTCCAGAAGATGAAAATCTGGGGAATAATTTACAAACAAAGATGGTGTACGCTGGTAACGACGCCCCAGACACACCAGTAACCCCCTCTGGTCCAACTTCTGGCCGCCCAGGAATGACAGGAACGTATACAACAACAACTGTTGATCCTGAAAACCATGCTGTGAAATATGGTTGGGATTGGAACGGTGATTATGTTGTAGACGAATGGACTGAATATCTTTCATCTGGTGAAGTATGTACCGTAGTGTATACCTGGAATAGAGCAGGATCTTATGAAGTCAGAGTTAAAGCGCTGGATACGTGGGGATTGGAAAGCAATTGGTCTGAAATGTTGATAGTGACTATTACAAACGATGCTCCTTGTAAACCAGCAAAACCATCTGGACCTACAATAGTTAAACCCTGGGTGACTTACACGTTTTCCTCTTCAACAGTAGATCCTGATGGTGATCAAGTCAGTTATCAATGGGATTTCGGGGGAGGTGCTGGGACATGGTCGTCTTATTATCCATCAGGTCGAATTGTTACTCAGACTCACAGATGGAGGTTTTCGGATTTAGGAAGAACCTTTGAGATTCGTGTAAGGGCAAGAGATGTCCATGGTGCAACTAGTCCATGGTCTGAGCCACTGAGAGTGACAGTAAAGCTAAATAGTGGATATAGTATATCTGAGATTGCAATGATTCAACAGCAGATAAGCGCTGAGGAGTTTAAGATATTCCAGCAAGAGCTTCTGGAATATAACGAGATGCAAACCGAATCTATCTATGAAAAATACGTTGTAGACTCATTATCTCCAACATAGTTTTTCTATTTTGGAAAAGAGGTGTATCTATGATAAAAATAAAAAACCTGTTTATTAGTGTTTTATTTCTTTTAATTTTACTAAGTGTACCTGTTTTGTCAGGTGTTAGTGCTGCTGAATCGACTGAAAAAAGACTATTCTTTTATGATGTCGATGTTATGATCATAGGAAGAGCTCGTACGACATATTCAACTATACCTTGGGCTTTTTTACCTCTTTATATCGGGCCTCAATCTGTTGCCGGGGTCACTGTTGGTACTACTTTTCTTGAGCGGATAAACGTCTACGTTAGAGGTCATGGTTCATTTACTGGTTTGCGGGATGCATCAGCTGGTGTGCTTGATGCGACTGGTATCTTTTTCCGGTCACAGTTATTACCAATGGGTGTCGGTCTCCCTCCGATTATTTTTATTTGTTGTCACGCTCGAGTTTGTGAGATTGTTCAGGGTGCTTAGAAATTAATTGCTGATGAAAGACATTCTTCTCTCAAAATCTGCTACATGTCAAAATAGAGACAGCATCAGAAGGATCAACAATTAACTTCGCAGTACCTTGTCCACTCATAGAGAACAGTGAAGAAGAGTTAATAAAAATCATGAGAGGTGCTTGGGGATTAAATTGCTGAGGAGGTATGTTCCTCTCTTTGATTATTTCACATGTCGACATATATACATACTAGGAGTAGAAACAATCATCTTTATAGTACTGCGAGATCGAACAATGCAACCTAAAACGCAAAGGTTAAGTGAACACCACTCACCTTTCTTCAGATTCTTGTGGAGTATTTAAATAACCATAGGAAACTATAAATATAAGATTAATTATATATAATTATAATTTTTTATTAAGGGGGAATAAAACATGGATGAAAAAACAAGAATTTTAAGAAGGCTGGTGTAGTCACTGGTGCTATAATTGTTGCATTAATGTTGAGCGTAGGAGTTGTCATTGCGCAACAGATACAAGTAAAAACAACGGTTGATGAAACTATTTTTCCAAAAGATGGACAAACATACGCTGTGTATGACGGATGTCCTTGTCATCAGGGAATGAAAACAGCGAGCGCAGGCATGGAAATAATATGTCCAGTAATATTACAGGGAATAAGATATATAAATAGTTTGGGAGAGGGTTAGTATAACCAAGCTGTTCAAAGAGTGATGCAAGGATGGTTTGTTTACCACTTTTATGGCAATATAATAATACAAGATATTATAGTAAAGCAAAATGATGGACGAGGCTGGTCTGATATTAACAAAGAAATAGAAAACAACCTTCATTTACATTTAACGTCCTCATATATATCACGTCCTCTAGACCTTCCAACTTGGAGTGAGATTCAAGAAAGATTTATAGTGATACAACAGTGGTGTGATGAGGGGGCACTGCCAGATTGGATTGTTTTTGGAACAAGGGGATTGATCTGGTCTTTAATCGCTCCTGACTTACTTAGTTGTCTTCTAGGATGTATATTTGATGCTTGTACTGCAACACTTGAACTTTTAGCAGCAATAGCTCTTTTCCTTACAGGTGTTGCTTTTCCAATCGCGTTGGCAATGTCTGGCGTTACCGGAGTACAGTATGGTATTGCAATTGCATGCTGGAATATTTGTATAACTAGATTTGGTGGTTGATAAATGCAAGAAAAACATATGGGAGATTTCGTCTTTCCATCGTCTTCTTTTTATTTATTTGTTAATTTTCTAAAAATAAATTTGGATGATAAAATTCATCGTGCAAAGTAAAATCAAGGTTAAAATATGAAAAAGAAAGTTATATATCTGAGTTTGTTTACAGTATTTTTATTTACAAACATGCCAATAGTTTCTGCAATGAAACATACAGAGCCATCCGACGAAAATATACTGTTTCAGTCCGAAAAAACAAACCATATACCCTCCAATTTTTTTGCCAGATTTAAAAATTCGTTCTTTCTTTTAAGATTATCTATATTACTTTTTGTTTTTTGGATTAGTTTTATAATCGGTTATCACTGGAGAATGCATCATACGCCTTAATATTTATAAAATTCATCAAGATAATAAATATAACCAACATTGATAGGGGATGCATGTCGATTATTTATTTTGCTATTTAAACAATCACGTTTCCCATGCCAGATCCGCTCTTTAAATAATTTTCAATGATTCAAAGACACGATCCATTGATAGAAACTCATGAAAAACATGTTAACAAAAAGGATCGCAGAGCACAGTTTTTTTCTATAAAGGAATAGTTTTAAAAATAATACTTTATTTCATATATCTTGTATAGTGAGGTGAAAAATATGAAACAAAAAAATAAAGTCGCTCTATTGATTTTGCTATTGTTCATCTTATTTATTCTAATATCTATCTATAGAGTTATGAATATCTAACAATCAATAAAACCTGACGAGAGACACGATCTCCTCATATTTTTTAGAAAAAACATTACCAGTTTTTTTGTTTTAAACTATTAATCTTAACTTTAGGATAATGTAAAAGAAACTTTTAAACCACAGAAAACATTTCGCCTCATTTAAACGAGGATTGTATAAGGGATGCATAGTAAGATCATAGTAGAACTAGTATTCCTAGCATCATGCGTAATCACGATTTACCTTATACTAAGAAGACCTTATCTCTATATCAGATTAGGGATTAGACGTGTAAGACTGGATACGTATTTCATAGGCGCTCTTCTAAGCCCTTTACTACTAATAGTATTAGGTTTATTGGATTATAACCAGATAATGAGAGGGTTAAAAGGTGAAGCAGGTTTGAATCCTTTTGGCATACTAGTATTATTCCTCTCAATGGTATTCATGAGTATATTCCTGGATATAACAGGTTTCTTCGAGTACTGCGCGCGGTTAGCCTTATCATACAGTAGAGGTGATGGTAAACGATTATTCTTCTCAATGTACATGACTGTATCCATACTAACAATATTCACATCCAATGATATCATAATACTAACATTTACACCGTTCATCTACTACCTCGCTAGGAACGCTGGTATAGACCCTAAACCATACCTCATAGCTGAATTCTTCGCTGCTAACACATGGAGCATGATGCTGTACATAGGTAACCCAACCAATATAATACTAGCATCTGCTTTTCATTTATACTTCGATGAATACCTAAGGTGGATGCTACTACCAGCTTTAACAGCTGGCTTCGTCAACATGATACTACTATACCTTTTATTTAAAAAACGTATAAATCAACCATTAAGATACATTAAAATAATCAAACCCAGTGAAGCCATAACAGATCACGTAGGAGCTGTACTAGGAGTAACCATACTGATAGGATGCATAGTAACATTAGCATTAGCCCCGTACCTAGGAATAGACATGTGGGTTATATCACTCTCATTCGCCCTGCTATTACTACTAATACTATTAACCAGGGACTCGTACCATGCTATACTAAGAAGACACCTTGATAAAAAAACAACCATGATAAAACCCACGATAAAGAGGATGCCATTGGGTATAATACCCTTCGTGGTATCACTCTTCATAACCGTTGAAGCTCTACGGGTGTATAACATCATAGATGATATCGGGGGGTTACTAACAAACCTGATAAACACTAACAACACGTTATCAGTATTCATCGTAGGAGTCTCCTCGGCGTTCACCGCTAACATACTGAACAATATACCAATGACCGTAGCCTACGTACCCTTAATATCAGCGTTACCAGAAACCACTACGTTATCAGCGACACTAGCAACAGCTATAGGCTCAAACCTAGGCGCTAACATAACACCTATAGGCGCCCTCGCTGGTATAATGTGGATGAGTATACTAAGAGAAAAAGAAGTGAAAATATCATTCTTAGAATTCATGAAATACGGTTTAATAGTAACACCAGTAACACTACTTCTATGCCTAGTAGTACTAGGGTTACAATTCATGGTGTAACTAGAAACGCACAATAAAACCAAGGATCATCACTAATATGCTAACAGCGTATATTAACAGTGTTTTAGGTGTAGTATGACTCCAGGTAGGTATCATCTGATTCAATATGAAATTAGTAGAGAAAAACAGGAAACCTATGATCGACACGACAGGTACATACTCAAGGATTAAACCAGATAATACATGTATAAAAGGAGTTAACAAACCTAGTATAACCGTAGCTGCTAGATATATTATAATCGCTTCTCCTTTACTCCTATACTTACCTAGACTCTTGAAACCATAAGGTTTAAGATTATAGATCATACTAGAAAACAATGATACTAGTACACCTGTTAGTATCAACTGAGTCTGCTCAAGTAGGAACTCGTACACGATCAACATGATACCATGACTCCTCTTATAAAATTTTATACTATCACTACCCCTCTCTTTTTAATTTACGATAATATAATGGTTAAAATAAACGATAACGTATTACACCATCTAAATTTAGAACCAAACCAAAAATAATAAAGAAGGAATAATAAAAATGGAGAACATCGTAATACAAACCAGCTTATTCCTCGGAGTCATACCAGCTCTACTACTATTATACATAAGCTTAAAAGGCTACGAAGGGTTATACAAGGATAAGATAATATTCCTATCATTCATAGTAGGTATAATACTAGGTTTCATATCAATACTCATAGAATACGTAACACTAAACATAGGCTTATTATTCATAATACTCTACCCGGTACTTGAACAACTACTGAAAACCATGATCCTCAACATACGTAGACTACAAGGTAAAAAAGAAACAGTTATATACGGTTTAACACTAGGATTAGGATTCGGCGCTATATCCATACCATTCTCACTGATATCATCACGTATAGAAGCATCAGCAGGTTTAACACTGATAATATCAATCATAGTAGGATCATTCAGCATCATGCTAATACACGGAGCTACAGGCCTACTCATAGGATATGGTGTATACAAGAATAAAACATTTCATTATCTATCATACGGTATACTACTCCACTTACCTGTCACATCAATCATATTCCTCACTACACTATACCAGGTCGAGTACCTACAACTCACACTCGTAATATACGGAGTAGTCTTATACTGGTACACTAACAGGAGGATAACTCCGCGTATACTACCTGATTTCAGGAGGGCACAGAGGAAAAAAACCATGATTACAAAAAAAGATTTAAATTAATATAGTACATACGTTTTAACTTACACTAAAAAAAGAAAGGGATGATAAAAAAAATGGAGATGAAAGAACCATCTATTATCAACACTCCTTATTCAACGATACCTGAAGGAACCAGTACTTATCCTAATCATCAGGATAAGGAGGGTGGTAGCTCTCTACCGTTGATAGCGGGTTTATTACTTATTATAGCAGGTGTAATAGGTGTTTTAACATGGGTCTCAGTCCTTTTTATTGATCCCTCCATGATAGAATCTGTACTTAACGCGCAGGGGCAGACTTTACCTATAACTGCTGATCAACTACAATCCATATTGATGATATACAGCATCATTGGGATTGTATTATCAATCGTTGAACTACTTGGCGGTGTAATGGCTATCAAACGGCGTTTATGGGTGGTAGCAGTAGTAGGTGGTGTACTAGGTTTACCTGTGATAGGACCATTATTCTTATCAACCATACTCTCATTCATCAGCTTTGTACTCCTCATACTATCAAAAAAAGAATTCAAAGAATGATTAAAAAAAACCAGGATTCAAAAAAACGTGGACCCTGTTTTTTCTCTTCTAACTCTAAGAGTTAATCAGTGTTAACGTTTATTTTATTTATGCTGCCTCTCAATCATACCCATAAGTAGTAAACTACTAAGCAGAACACGTCTGTCGAAATCACGGGGGACATTCAGGCATCTTAACTCCCAGATGTCGCCTATGATCTTGAATTGTTGATTTATCTCAGCGACAGGTTTATCATTTAACCTTAAAGTCATCCTCTCAGGTACAAGCCCGCCTCCTGGTACAAATTTTCTGATAAGACCTAAACCCTTTGACTCATGTACACCACCGATGATTTGTTTATTTTGATCCATGACATCCCATTCATCCCATCCAAATGTTGAGATCAAAGCCTTCCTTCTAATGTACCCTAGTATCTTATCAGTCTTGGAGTCAATCACGGTGAAAGTACCCCAAACATCAACTATCTGCTCCTGCTGAATCCTAAATACCTCCTCATTCATATCCTCACTAGTATAAACCCTGATATCCTCTTTTAATTTCAGGATTTTCTGCTTACTGAAACCCAGGATATTCTGATCCTGGTCCTCAATCCAATACTTATTACCAACTGCTAAAACCTTCTTACGTATCCTATAAAAATCCTGATACCATGCATCTTTTAATTCACTAGGCATACGCACCACATAACAATAAATTTTTTTAATACCCTTTAATCATAATTCCAAGAGATAACAAAAAAATAAGAAAAAAAGAGAGGACGTGGATAACTATTTTGTTTAACTCTGCGGAGGTGGTGACTCCACTTGACTCTGCGTTGAACCCGCAGGCAACGCGTCAGGTAGCGTCAAGAAAGAGACCAGCTCTAATATCCTCGCAATAACGATGATAAGCAAACCTATTATTATAATAACAGTCGCTGCACCAATAAGGTATATAAGACCAGTTGTTTTGAATAAATCAACCTTAGTATAACCAGCTATACTAGTATAACTCTTCTTGTAATAGACTGCACTGAGAATATAAAAGATGTACGCTAATATAAATGCGACAACACAAACTACAAGCATGCCACCTATAGATCCAGTTATGCTTCCCAGGTCAAGGTTTTTCATGTTTATTAAGGTTAATAATGTTCCACCTAGAGCTATCGGTATGATACCTAATAGTGAAACCACTGCCATTATACTAAATATAAAATACCATAGATAGTTCTTATATATAGAAGGATCGTTTGTCTCCTCGCTGATGTATTTAACAGCTATAAAAACTAATACTATACCTATTATAGCTACGATAAAACCAGCTGTCGGAATGAACAGAGACACCAAGCCTAGTATAGCCCCAATAGCACCCATTATCTTAGCATTACTAAATTTCCCCATATATTTTCATTCTCCTCAATATCTTTTTTTGATAAGGATTAGTGTATTTTGTTATAAAAAAATATCGGTTTTTTATAAACCTTGTCATCAAATAACAACCTAGATGGGGATAAAATATACTATTTTCTAGTAGGGGTATATCTTAGTTCCTCTATAATCAAACCTATAGCTAACCCGCAGATTAAACCCGCTAAAACCCCGGTGATAAAACGAATAATATTTGTACTCTCCCATAAACCAAGAAACTGACCTAAACCATCCACGGCTAGAGGCGCCACTCCGATTATTATCATTACTAAGAATCTCTCATTCACCCTTATTATAAAAAAAACCATATACCCTAACCCTATAGCTAACCCTAACCAGAATGCAGTGCATCTAGCGCAGAAAGGCATCTGATTCCCATTAATATAGAATGAACGAGATGATAGTTGATGGCATAGTCTGTCACCTATCGTGTATACTAGACTCCATGGTTGATTCATATCCTTAATCTTGTTTTTGTTATCTAATAAACCAACCCTACCTGATAGATCCTTTACACTACCTGCTGTTAGAGTTAAAGGCGCTGTGAACTGCATCAGCACCCATACACTCGATATTATAAATAGTAAGAATATTAGACTCTTATACCATCCTTTTCTTCTCTGCATAAGTACACTGTTCTATCATTTTCTAGAATAATAACTTCTAATATAAAATGAAACCTCCAGTTTGGTTATCAGTCAGTATATTTATATATGATTTGTTTATTTTCAGTAAGCTAAAAAAACTCAAGGGTAAGGGTTTCATATATGGCTAAATTCCCAGAGGCTGAGAACAGGTTACTTAATAAGAAGATATGTATGAAATGCGGGGCATCTAACGCTGCTCGTGCTTTAAGATGTAGAAGATGCAGATCCCGTGAGCTTAGACCTAAAGCTAAAGAAAGCCGTGGTCAGTAAAATCACGCATCATGAAGGTTAATCCTCATAAGTATTAATCCGTATCCTATGATTATATCCTTACCGATTATAGATTATGCAGGAAGTATGAATATATAGGTTGGGTGAGTGATGCCTGAGACAAAGGTTAAAAAAACAGAGGATTTTAACGAGTGGTACAACGAGATCGTTGAGCTAGCTGGTTTATGTGATAAACGCTACCCGATAAAGGGTATGAACGTATGGATGCCTTATGGTTGGAAACTGATGAAGCATGTGGATGATCTCATACGTGAGGAGATGACTCTTACTAAGCATGAGGAGGTATGCTTCCCTCTTCTTATACCTGAATCATTATTCAAAAAAGAAGAGGAGCATATTAAAGGATTCAGCGGTGAGGTATACTGGGTTACACATGCTGGTTCAAATAAACTAGAGGAACGATGGCTTCTACGCCCAACATCTGAGACCGCTATGTACCCTATATTCGCCCTTTGGATTAGATCCCATACTGATCTACCTTTGAAGACGTTCCAGATAGTGAACACATTCAGATACGAGACAAAACAAACTCGAGCGTTCATAAGAGTAAGAGAGATACATTTCTTCGAAGCTCATACCTGCCATGCTGACCTGGATGACGCTGAACGTCAGATAAAAGAGGATAAAGAGATAGCTGATAGACTCATGAGGAAGCTATCACTACCCTGTGTATTCAACAAGAGGCCTAACTGGGATAAATTCGCAGGGGCATTCTACACTATAAGCATAGACGTGTTAATGCCTTCAGGTAGAACACTACAAGTAGGATCCATACATCAATACAAACAGAACTTCTCTAAACCATACAATATAACCTATGAGACTATTGATGGTAAACACGAGTTCTGCTACCAGACTACTTATGGTATGAGTGAACGTCTACTAGGTGCTATAATAGGTGTTCACGGTGACAATAAAGGCTTAGTTCTACCCCCTGATGTAGCACCAGTACAAGTAGTAATAATACCTGTAATATTCAAAGGTAAAGAAAATGAGATAAATAAAGCATGCATGCTTATTCATGATCGTTTAAAAAATAGAGGTATACGCGTTGAGATTGACCAGAGGGATTGCACTCCTGGTAACAAGTTCTACGAATGGGAGTTAAAAGGTGTACCATTACGTATAGAGATAGGCCCGAAGGATTTAGAGAAGAATGAATGCTTAATTGTGAGACGAGACACAGGTGAAAAATACACTACCCCTCAACACTCCATAGAGGAGAAGGTAGCATCAGAGTTAAAACAGTTATCAGAGCGTTTATACAACAATGCTAAGAAGTTACTAGATGCTAACATTCATCATGTCACTGATTTAAAGGATGCTGATAACCTGAAAGGTATAATAGAGGTTCCATGGTGCGGTGACGAGTCATGTGCTTTAGAGGTAGAAAAATTTTTAGATTGTAACACGTTAGGGGAACCAATCGACAGTAAAGTTTACGATGGTAAATGCCCTATATGCGGTAAGCATGCAGATAAGTATATGAGGTACGCTAAGATGTATTAGAACAGAAAGAAAAAAATGTTTTGATTTAGGTGGTAGTTGATATGGGTATCGGAGACAAGTTGATCCGTGGTATACGTGAGTACTCTCTAACCCTTAGCATAATTTTATTTATAACTGGCTTGTTCCTTTTCTTTATGAGCTTGTTCTATTGGGTTGCGAGTGATATGCAGCTGGATTTTTTCAAGGGTTTACAGGAATGGAACGCGTATATAGTAGCTCTTGGTTTAATAATATTCGGCGTTGGCTTGTATTACTTATATTTATATGTTAAACGCTGGTTGTTCATTAAAAAAGAGTTGAAGAGTAACAAGAGGTCAGAGTTCCTTAAAAGCAGGGTTGAGATAGAGAGTACAGTTAAGCATTTACCATCAAAATACAAGAAACGCGTAGAGGAGAAGAAAAAACAGCTAGGTATAGAATAAAAAAATACTAGTATCCTGGTTTATCAGAGACGACGGATAAGATTAACGTATCTTACATTTAGAAGCATGGTCTTATTTTTTTCAATGATGAATAAGATAATTGATCATAATGTTTGACTAACCAAACAATCTAAGACATACTCATAGATATATACTTGTATGCTCATGGTCTTCGTATTTTCAGGTAGTTACGACACTACCTTAACCCATGCTCCCTAAATGAGCCTTTATTTTTTTCTAAAACGACAAAAATTATAGATTCTACTTCCCCCCCTTACTTATAATAATTTTTTTCTTCATTAGTTTTATACTAATCATAGTTACAAAACCGATTCTTAACCTGTCGTTTTAACAAAATGATATTTTTACAATTAACATTTAAATACTGCACTGATAAAGAATATCATGATAAATAGAGTCAAACTAGTTGAATGGTGGTTAGCTGAGCATGAAGATAAATAAAAGACTCATACTGATAGGTCTGCTGTTATTAATAACCACCATGGTTGTAGCGTCACAGTTCGCTGTAACCAGGATACGATATGAATACTACATAGTCCACCCTAGTGAAGGGCATATAAGATACATAGGATCAGATAACTCATCAGATGGTAGAAGAGTACTAAGAGTTGAAGGAGAAAACAGTTCAACAGCCACCCTGACGATACGACTAGGTAACTTCTCAGCA
>Ga0209162_1001780_pt1 | contig 20286 bp, 8 predicted proteins | sample YNPNPMetaG_FD_187121 | JGI IMG/M metagenome (GOLD analysis project Ga0209162, IMG submission 187121) | Anoxygenic and chlorotrophic microbial mat microbial communities from Yellowstone National Park, USA - YNP NP MetaG (SPAdes) (version 2) ... | reverse complement strand
CACCGATCGACCATCCCCACTTCCCTGGCCGCGCCTTTAGCGCACAACATGAATTGTACCTCTTCCCTCTTCCCCTCCCCACCGCCCCACTTTACCCTCTCTCTTTAAAGCTCCTCCCCTGGAATCTGTATTTGCCTCTCCTCCTTCCCTTTCCCCGATTCCGCTTTATCCCTCCTCGCTGGTGATTTCCCCGCCCGCCCTGTTCCCGCCGCGTCTGTGACCCGGCCGCCCTCACTGGCGGGGGGCACAGACCGTGAATTCCATGGAATCTGTGTAATCTGTGTAATCTGTGGCCAAAAAACGACAGCCTCCCTCTCGGGGATCACAGACCCCCGCCGGGCAATGGAGCGCCCCACCCCCGCGTTCTGCTTCGAACACCCTTCCGCTCCCTGCACTTGCGCTTTGCGCCTGTCTTCTGTATAATACCTCGCAAAGTGCAAGGCTTCTACCGCCCATTATAGGCGTAAAATCTTTGTTGTCAATAGGGAGCCAACAATGTCGCCAGCAACGCCGCAAAATCAACCGCCTAAATTGCTCGACCGCGTCCGTACGGCCCTCCGCATCAAGCATTATTCCCTCCGCACCGAGGAAGCCTACATCCACTGGATTGCCCGCTTCATCCTCTTTCACAACAAACGCCATCCCGAGGAAATGGGCGCCGACGAAATCGCCGCCTTCCTCTCTCACCTGGCTACCCACCAAAACGTCGCCCCCTCAACCCAAAATCAGGCCCTCGCCGCCCTCCTCTTCCTCTACCGCCATGTCCTCAAAATCGACCTCGGCCCCATCGACGCCCTCCAGGCGAAAAAACCCCGCCGCCTCCCTACCGTCCTCACCCGTGACGAGGTCTCCGCTGTCTTCCGCCACCTCGACGGCGTCTACCTCCTTATGGCCCAGCTCCTCTACGGCGCCGGCCTCCGCCTCATGGAGTGCCTCCGCCTCCGCGTCAAGGACCTCGACTTCCACATGCTCCAAATTACGGTCCGCGACGGCAAAGGCCTCCACGACCGCGTGACCATGCTCCCCCAGGGTACGGTCGCCCCTCTCCAGGAACACCTCCTCTATGTCAAACGCCTCCACGAACAGGACCTGGCCCACGGCTATGGCTCTGTCTACCTCCCCTACGCCCTGGCCGAAAAATACCCCAACGCTTCCCGCGAATGGTGCTGGCAATATGTCTTCCCTGCTGACCGCCTCTCTCTTGACCCTCTCTCCCACGTCATCCGCCGCCACCATATCAGCGAAAGTAGTCTCCAAAAAGCGGTCCGCGCCGCCGCAAAGGCCGCCGGCATCCCCAAACCCGTCAGCCCCCACACTTTCCGCCATTCCTTCGCCACTCACCTCCTCGAAAATGGCTACGATATCCGCACGGTTCAGGAGCTGCTCGGCCATAAAGATGTCAAAACGACGATGATCTACACCCACGTCCTCAACCGCGGCGGCCTGGCCGTCCGCAGCCCCCTCGATCTTCTCCCTCCTCTTCCCTCCAGGGAGAAGGCCAGGGGGTAGGGTGAGGGCTCCCCTCCCCCGCTTGCGGGAGGGCGCTTAAAAAAGTGTCCCCTCCCACCGCAGAAGCGCAGAGAACGCAGAGGAATCATAAAAACTCAGCGGCCTCTGCGTCTCTGCGGTGCAAACCAAGACTTTTTCAGTACCCTCTGCGGGAGAGGGGAGGGGGCCAGGGGGAGGGGTGAGGTCCTATTCCGGCGTCATGTTCCCCCCCCTCGACAACGCGCTCGCCCGCACGACCAGCCTGTCCCGGATGTTGTTGTAATCTTCTCCAATGGCCTCGTGGATTTCCAGCACCGCGCCGTAGGTCGTGGCCAGGTTGAGCGTGTCTGCCTGAACGTAAACAGGCGTCCCCACCGCCAGCGGCCAGCTAACCCGGCTAAAGTCTGGCCGATAGTAGAGACCACCAAAGGTGAGGGTGATGCTCTCGCCCGGCTCGATGGGCAGCGCGCTGGCCGTGACCCCCCACACCAGCCCATAGTTGCCCAACTGATCCCACGTCTGGTTCACCCCCGTTGGCTCTGTGCGCGGATTGATGTACGCATCCACCCAGAACTCGCTTTCGACTGGCGCAACGCCCCGGTTCCTGATGACCACCTGAACGTTGCGCGGCGTGGCGATGATCTCATCGACGACCAGGTCCGGCAGTTCGACGTACCGCCGCGCCACGAGCGGCAGATAGGAGTGTGAAACCGGCCTGATCTCGACGTCGTACACGGGCGTGGTCGAGATGTTGCCCGCCCGGTCGACCGCAGTGGCCTGCAGGTGATAGACGCCGAGCGACAACGGCTGCAGGTCATAGCGCCATCTGTTCCCGTTCAGCACCGCCGTATCCAGGTAGACGCCCTGCGGCCCGTCCACGGTCACGAACACGGCGGCCACTCTCCCGCCATCGGTGGCGGTGCCGGTCAGCGCCGCCACGGTCAGCGTCAACCCCAGCGAGCGCGCAAGCTGCGTCGTTGTGATGACCGGCGGCACGTTGTCCACGATGACCTCAACGGTCAGTGGGGTGGTCATCCGGTTGCCGACAAGGTCCTCGCCGTAGAGCGAAATGGTCTGGGTGACCCAGTCCATCGGCCGGCTGTTGCTGACCATGTACGTCCAGTTGCCGGCCAGCGCCGCCGTCTCCCGCGGCTGCAGGATGAGCCGACTGCGCTGGTACAGCCCGTCGCCGCTGGCGGGGATCAGGTCACAGATGGAGAGGGTCCAGCTTCCAGCCGGGTCCTCGCCGTAGAAAGCCTGCAGCGGCTCGTTGGGGCGCGCCGGACGGTCATAGTAGGCCGCAGCCGGGTTGTCGTCACCGCCGGCCGCGTAGGCGCTGGTGGCCGTGTCGTCCAGCAGGACGTCATAATTGGCGCGGTACGCCCCCGTGGTCCCGCTGTGGTAGAGCAGGCGAACCTGCGTGCCGGCTGGCGAAGTCAGCACAGCCTGGACGTCGTCGCGGCGGACGTGCTCGATGTCCAGCCCGATGGTCACGCTGTCGAGGACAAAGCTCTCGGTCACGATAAAGGTGCGGACGACGGCGCCGCTGCCGCAGGCTGTCCCGGCGCCGATGGCGAGCGGCGCAGCGGGAACGTCGTCATAGACGTGCGCTGTGTCGCCGCCGCCCAGCCACAGTTGCGCCGCGGCGCAACGCCCATCTACGCACACGTCCAGCCCGCCCAGCCCGCGATTGTCGGCGATGGTGCCGTACAGCGGATACTGGCTCGACCCGATCACGTTGCTCACCTCTAGGTGGCTCGCCGCCAGGTCGAGCGTGACGGTGGGCGGCAGGGCGTCCACCAGGAAGGCGCGGGGCTGGCTGGCGCTGCCGGTCTGCCCATAGCGGTCGGTGGCCTGCACCGTGACGTCGTAGCTGTCGCCGTCGGCGGCACCGCTGGTGTCCCAGCCGCACGTCCAGCGCCCGTCGGCCGGCGTGACGTCCGGACAGACGAGCTGGGCCGGCGGGCCGGACGGCCCGGCGATGCTCAGCGTGACCGTCGGCACGCCGGACTCGTCATAGGCATAGCCCATGAGCAGATTGTTGCGCGGCGCGATGACGTACCCGGGCTGCAGGATGCCCATGAACTCGGGCGACTGGGTGTCGGCAGGGTAGAGGCTCCACAGCCGTTCCAGCGGCGGACCGGAGACGTCGTGTGCGTCGTCGTACACTTCGACCTGCAGTGTGGCCCGCTGCAGGTAGGGGAAGCACGCGTAATCGGCCTGGCTGGCGATGCATGCGGCATAGGACGCCAGCGCCATTGCCCGGTCGACGGTGGCGATGAACGTCTGGCTGCCCTGGCCGCCGGGAGCGATGTCGCCCAGGTTCACCAGCAACTGCGATCCAGAAGGCAACCGCAGCGCGTGGTAAGAAGAGACGCCGCCCAGCGCGCCCGTCGCGGTGACTGTGCCCCAGTTCTCCACGCGCAGGGTGAAAGCGACCGCTGACCCATCGCCCAGCACAGCACCGACCTCGTTCAGGTTCAGCAGCCAGTCCACGTCGGCGGGGTCGCCGCCCAGCGCCTCCCACTGCCAGAGCTGCGCAGCGTCCATGCGGCGCAACGCCCCGGCCGGCGCGGCGGTGAGGCTGGCGTGCAGGTCGCTGTCGGTGTACTGCGGCGCGGCAGGGGTCAGGCTGCCGTTCGGGCACACGCCCGCGCCCAGGTTGTCCCAGTGGTAGCGATAGGAGAGCGCAAAGGCCGGCGCAGCGCTGCTGATGGCGCCCACGATGCGCGGGCTGTTGAGCGGGTTGCCGTTGGGCATCGCCGCCCAGAGGTTCAGGACGTTTTCCTCGCTGGCAAAGGCCACCACGTCCAGCGCCGTCGTCGCCGGATTGCTGATGCCCAGCAGGCTGAACGGCAGGTAGAGATCGGTCTGCCCGTCGTTGACTCCGGCGATGAACTGGAATTGAGCGTTCTGGGCCATGTCGCTCGCCACGACCCAGGCGCTGCCGTTCCAGCGCAGAAGCGTGGCCGTCTGCGCGTCGCGCACCCAGACCAGGTAATCGGCGGCCATCGCGCCGACGGTCGTCGTCGGCGTGACGCCGGGCAGGTGGATGGCCGGGCCGGCGCCGTAGGGGTTGTAGGCCGTGGTCGTGCCGCCGGGGGCCACATCCAGGTAGACGAACAGGTCGCCGTTCGAGGTCCAGTTGGCGCCGGTCCAGGTCATGCGCAGCGCCTCGCTGTTCCAGGTGGTGTAAAAGCGCTGGATGGCTTTGAGCGTGGCCCCGGCCGGCGCGCTGCGGTTGACCCGCCGGTCGACGCCGACCTGACTGCAGCCGCTCTCCATCCAGCCACGGTAGACGTCCCCTGGGTTGCCGATGCCGAAGCGGTCGAGATAGTCCGGCGTGAAGGGCGTGTCGGCGTAGACCGGGCCGATGCTCTGCTCGCGCCGGTTGCCGAGGGTGTCGTGGATGGTGAGATAAGCCCAGACCTTTTGTCCCTCGCCGGGCAGGTACGTGTCGCTGCGGGCGGACGGGCCGTAGGTGGTCGTGGTGATGCTCAACGTCGTCGTCGCCTGGGAGGTCCAGCGGGTCTGATAACCGCCGATGCCGCTGCCGTCGCTGCTGGCGGTCCAGGTGAGGGTGATGGGAGGCGACGGCTGGCGCAGCGTCGTTCCGGGCGGGATGACGCCGCCGGTGCTGTGCAGCGTCAGCGTGACCGGCCTGGGCGGCACGATGTCCACCAGGACGGCATGGCTGGTCAGCACCTGATGGCCGGCGATGTCGGTCGCCTGCGCCGAGACGGTGTAGGTGACGCCATCGGGCGCGCCGCTCACGTGCCAGCCGCCGTTCCACACGCCGTTCGTCAGCGCAGCCGGTTGCCAGGCGGCGCTGCCGACTTTCCACAACACATCCACATAGGGCAGGCTGGTGTCGGTCACCAGGCCGGACACGTTCACGATAGGCGGACTGTAGTGCGTCATCGTCAGCACTGTGGGCGCGACGCCGACCAGCGGCGGCACGGTGTCGATGATGATGTCCGCCACGTCCACCGCCGAACCGCCGCCCCAGGTGGTCACGGTCGCCCGCACCTGATGCGGCCCTTCGGTCGGCGGCCAGAGGGTGGGAGATGTGTTCCAGGTGGTCTGGGTGACTGCGCCGCTGGGCCAGTTGACGTTGTAGAAGGGCGCGCCGTCCAGGGTGAGGGTCAGGTTCTGCAGCGATGTGCCGTCGAGCGCCTCTGCTGTGCCCCGGAAGGAGAAGGGCGTCAGGCTGTCCAGCACTGGCGGCACGTTTCCGATCGCGACGCGGGCGGTTTCCGACGGACCAGGCAGGGTGACGGCGGCGATGACGCAGTGGCCCAGCGCGTCGCAGGCGGTGACGCGCTCGGCCGGGCCAGGCTGCAAGAGGATCACGCGCAGGCCGGCGCTCTCGTCGGCCACGTAGGCGTACTGGCCGCTCTGATGGGCCACGTCCACCGCCTGACCGGGCGTGTCCAGCGCGCCGACCGACTGCGGGAAGGAGGGGATAGAGACGTCAATCATCTGCAGGCCGCGGACGCCATCGGCGACCAGGGCGTGCGTGCCGGAGAGGACGACGGCGCGAGCCAGGCCAGGCGTGTCGATGGAGGCGGTCAGCGCAGGCGTGGCCGGGGTGGAGACGTCGAGGATCTGCAGGCCGGCCAGGTCCGTGGCGACGTAGGCATAGTTGCCGGCGACCGCGACGCTCCAGCCCGTGTCCGGCAGCGCGTACTGGCCCAGTTCGCTGATGACGGGAGAGAGCTGGAAGATGTGGAGCGTGTTGCCGCTGTCCTCGGTCACATAGGCCAGGTCGCCGGAGACGGCGATGCCGCGCGGCTGGCCAGTTGTCAGGATGTGGTTCACATAGATCGGTGTGGGATCAGCGGTGAGGATCAGCACGCCCCACTGCCCGGCGACGTTGGCCGGCAGGTAGATGCGGCTGGAGGTCACGCGGATGGTGATGCCGCGTTCCAGTTCCACCCCTGGCGCGCTGTAAGAGCCGGCAAGTTGCGGCTGGCTGGGCGTCGAGATGTCCACCACGTCCAGCCGGTCGCCGGCCGGGTCGTCCACCACCAGGTAGGCATAGTTGCCGGCGACGGCGACGTCTATCGCCAGCGCCGGTTCCCCGACCGGATAGTTGCCCACCGGCCGCGGCTGCTGCGGATTGGCGACGTCCACCACGCTCAGGCCGCGGTGGCCGTCAGCCACGTAGACGTAGGTACCGGCACCGGCAGCGACGCCGTGGGCTATGCCGGGCGTGTCCAACGCGCCCGTCTCCACCAGCGAGGGGATCGCGGCCAGGTCGCAGGTGGCGACCAGGCGGTAGAGTTTGCCGTTGTTGCCCTGGCTCTGCCCGGCGGCGGCCATATACCAGGGGGATTGATACAGTTCGCGCGTGGTCGCGACGCCCGCGCCGCAGGGCGAGGAGAAGCCCTCGTCGGTCAGGTTATAGTCCACGGCGGTGGCGGTGTAGCGCAGCCGCCCGTCCACCGTCTCGCGGGTCAGGAGGACGCGCGGGTCGAGCGTGTCCACCTCGCCGCGCCAGGCGCCCTGGCTGCGGATGGAGGTGTCCAGCAGGCCGAGGCAATCCTGGGCGCGCAGGTCGATCCGGTAAGGGCCTTCGATCTCTTCCGGCACGGCCGCGGTCCAGAGGATGCCGTTGCCGGTGCCGTCCGGGAGTGTGGCCGTCTGCCAGCCGCTCTGGTAGAGCGCCCAGACCTCCACCGCGTCCAGCGCGCGCGGGTAGATGCGCACGTCGTCCAGCGCGCCGAACAGGCTCAGGTCATAAGCGCCGCTGCCCGACTGCCGCGAGCCGATGGAAACGATGTGGTTGTTGGCGTCCAGCGGGCCGCGCGCGGCGGGGCAGGAGTTGTTCAGCACGCCGTTGATATAGAGCCGCTCGGTCGTGCCGTCGTAGGTGCCGACCACATGAACCCACTGGCCGGAAATGATGGGGTTGGTGGCCCAGCAGGCGGTGCTGGCCGGATCGCCGGCCTTCCAGAAATAGATGCGCGGTCTGCCGCCCAGGTCCAAGTCCAGCACCCACACCTCGCCGCCGCCGTTGCCTTTGGCAGCGATCGGCGCGCCATCCTGGATAAGGCCGTCGGCGTGGACCCAGCCGGCGATGGTGATGTAGGGCGGGTTGAGGCTGGGGCTGTCGGGTATGGCGACGTAATCGTTCCAGCCGTCAAAGTGCAGGGCGCGCTGGCCGGTCGCGCTGGGGATTCCCTGGATGGCGCTGTTGAACGCGTCGCCGGAGACCAGCATGGCCGGTTGCTCCCAGCCGGACTCGTCGGCCACCCTTGTCCCGTCGGTCACCCATTCCTGGTCGAAGGGCAGCGCCAGCAGCGGCCCGCTGCCCAGGTAGAGCGCCATGACCTGGTCTGCCGGAAGGGCGTGGTCGAGGATGCGGACGTCGTCGAGCAGGCCGGGGAAGAAGTGCTGCGCCTGCGAGATGTGGCTGCCGATGGCGGTGTCCGCAGCGCACTGCTGCAGGCCGCCCGGCGCGGCGGCGCTGGCGGCCATCTGGCCGTTCATATAGAGCCGGAGCGTCGTCCCGTCATACGTGCCGACCAGATGCACCCAGGCATCCGCCGGGACGGGCTGGGTGGCCTCGACGGCCTGCCAGGTGCCGCCCACGTTGACGGCAAAGCGCGGGTACTGGCTCGTGCCGTCCTCGTTCAGCGAGAGCACCGCGCCGCAGGCGCTGTCTTCTTTGTAGGATACGACCGTCTCGCGCTCGCCGGTTGCGCCGGTGCGCTGCACCCAGGCCGCCACGGTCGTCGTGGTAAAGACGCCCACGTCGCCCAGGAGCACGCTGTCGTCTTGCCCGTCGAAGAGCGCGGCCCGACCGTCGTGCCCGGCCTGACCGACCGCCGGGCAGGCCGTCCCCTGGCAACTGCCGCTCAGACGGCTGGCGCTCAGGTCGCGGAAGCGCAGCGCGCCGTTGACGTCCGGCTGGTCATCGAACGGCACCTGGAGCACTGTGCCGGGCAGGGGCAGGTCGTTGTGATACGACGAGCCAGGGGCGGTGGGGATGACTTCGGTCTGCACCTGGCAGACGGTGCTGCGCGGCGTCCAGGACTGGCGGCAGGCATACACCATGGTGTTCAGGGTCAGCGTCGTGCTGTAGCCGGGCGTGGGGGCCCAGTTCAGCGCCGGTATGCCGCAGACCTGGGCGGTGCCGCTGATGTTGTTCGTGCCGAGCGTGTTGGTGATGACGATGCGGCAGGGACTGCCATAGTCAACCAGGCTGCTCCACTGGTCGGTGATGGAGGCGGTGTAGACCGCCGCAAAGCGCGCGATCTCGCGGGTGATCGTCCGACCGCAGGAGGATGTAGGTCCCCCAGTTGCCGGTGCCGTCGCGGACCACGGCGATGTGATGCCAGCCAGAACGCCCAACCAGGCCGCCATCCGGGATGACCGTGCCGTTATACTCCCCCCCGATTCGCAAGTCCACCTTGAGACGGAGGTCGGAAGAGGTCGGATCTGTCAGGTACACTTCCAGGCCATCCCCCTGGGCGTCACGCCAGCTCAGCAGTCTGCCCCCCTGCCAATTCTGTGGATTGACCCACATGGCAATCGTCAGCCCGCCACGGCCAAAGTCGAAGCCGGGGGAGTCATTGACGAACAGATAGTCGTCTGTGCCATTGAATTGCACCCCATAGCCCATATAGCCGCCCACATGGCGGTCCGGGCAGTTCATGCCGGCGCAGAAGGCGTTGCGCGGCGGGATGCTGCCGGAAAAGTCCACGAACTGCGTTGCCGTGATCCCCTCTTCCAGTTGCAGCCACACTTCGGCGTAATTCGACGCCTGTCGCCAGTCGTTGATGAGCGCGCCGGCCACCTGCGTCAGGCTGACGGCCTGAGAGGCAGAGGCCGGGGGCGCCTGCAGCGTGCCGGAAATGGTCTGTTGGGCGCGCGGGTTCAAGACGAAGGTGACGGGCGGCAGGCCGGACGGGTCGAGCACCGCCGGGGCCGAACTGTTGAGCCAGAACAGCCCCTGGGCATGGCGGCTATCCAGCGTGTTCCTCACCGTGGCGCTGTAGCGCAGGACATCGCCCCCGTGGATGATCAGATCGTCCGGGTTGTGCGTGACGCCGACTTCGGCCATCCGCGCCTCCAGGCTCAGCACGTTCGGGTCGGAGGGCACGCGCGGGTTGAGGCCGAAGGCATACTCCTTGAAATCCGGCAGCCCGTCGCCGTCGCTATCGCTGCTGAGGGGGTCGGAGGTGACCCAGGTGCGGAGCTGCTCGCCGGTGAGGGGGTCGAAGGCATACACAAACTCCCAGCCGGCCATCTCTTCCCTGTCCGTCAGGCCGTCGCCGTCGCTGTCCTTGCGGGCGGGGTCGGTGCGCTGGCGGATCTCCTCGGCGTCATCCAGGCCGTCACTGTCGCCGTCGCTGCTGGTGGGGTTGCTGCCGTGCTCGAACTCGTAACGGTCGGAGAGGCCATCGCCGTCGCTGTCCCAACGGCTGTCGTCGGGGTCGGAGCCGCCGCTGCCGGCGTTGGGCAGGCCATCGCCGTCCAAGTCAACCTGACGGCCGAAGGTCACGTCGCCGGTCTGCCCCCAGGCCAGGCTGTAGCCGCCATTCTCCAGGGGGGCCGGCTGGTAGAACTCGTCCAGCGTGGGTGGAAAGACGTCGAAGGCCAGGAACTGCCCCATGTCGATGTGCTCCGTCCCGCGGGCGGCGCGCACCCAGCAGACCGGTACGGTGGGGATAGGTATGGGCAGAGGCGGGATGGGGATGACGATACATTCCTGGGCTGGCAGGGCGTGGCCTTCGGCCAGGGACAACTGCAGCGGCTGATTGATGCCAGCCTGGCCCAGCGGGGCATTGTCGCCCGTCGGCGAGGCCACCATGTATAGCCGGTGCGTCAGCCACGGGAAGCGGTGGGTCCAATCGGCCGCCGTCCAGTCGCCGCTCTGCTCTCCCAGGTCAATGCCCTCGTGGATGTCCTGCGCTGTGGCCTGCCAGCGGTACTCGAAGGTGGACGAGCGCAGCGTCAGTTCGTTCCACTCCCAGGCGTAGGCGAGCGCCCTCCAGTCAGGGGGAAATTCGGCAAACTGGATCGTGTTCGTTATGGTCGTGGTGAGCTGGAGTTGGTTGCCGACCTGGAGGCCCACTTCAGGCTGGAGGAGGGTGTAGTCGAACGCGTTGAACTGCAGGCGGTCCTCCTCGGCGATGTTCACCATGACGTTGTAACTGTAGGGCGTGAAGCGTTGGGCGATCAGGCCGGATATGCCGTTGCACAGCATCTTGCCAGCCCAGGTATCCTCGACGCCAGCCAGAGCGCAGATCAGCGCGATCGCCGCGTCGATCGCCCCGATGATGGCGACGATGAGCTGCCCGACGACCGGGATCATCGCGATGGCCAGCATGATCACGGCGGCGATGATCTGGCCGATGGCAACGGCGATGGCGCTCAGGATCGCCTCCGTGGTCTTGGGTCCCAGGACGAGGGTGGCGATCATGACGCCAATGGCCACGGCTGCGGCGATGACGGTGCCGACGATGCCGGCAATCTTGCTTCCTTTCGAAATCTGGTTCGACGCGCAGGTGGCGTACTCGACGACCGCCTGGGCGAGCGAGACGACTGCCACGACTGCCGCAATCCCCTTGGCCACTGTGGCGATGATCTCGCCAGCCCGGCCGGGGACAAAGGCGCCGACCAACCCGCCAACAATCGCGGCACAGGTCATCACACCCATGATGACGGCTCCCACTTTGGCTATCCTTGCCCAATTGAGACGGCCCAGGGCGGGGAATCCGGCGAGGACCCTGCCTTTGGCGGTTGCGCCGATCATCCTCAGAAAAGCCTGGGAGCGGTTCGCGGTGGCGCAAGAGGCCATCTGCGAGGGTTGGGAATCGAAGAAATGATCGATGATCTGCTCGCTGACCACCAGCAGGGCGTCTTTCAGGGCGTCCGCCTTGTCCTGCACCTTGTCTGTGATCTCATCGTCGCTGGGCGGTGAGCCGGTGACGAGCGGCGTGTCGCCATGGGCCACCAGGCCGACGCGGCCCTGCATCATGGAGAGGTAGTGGGACTGGGCCAGCATGATCTGGCCCTCCCGCACATCCTCGCGCCAGTCTTCCGGCAGGTTCGGGTCCTCCTGGAAGCGGCTGGCAAAGCGGGCGTACATCTCATCCCAGTACCGCGAGAGGGGATAGGACTGCCAGTTCCCATTGACGTATTGGTAGGGCGCCCAGCTCATGCTGGCCTGCGTCTCCACCTCGCGGGGTTGCAGATTGAAGGTGGCGGATGTGCCCGTTGTGGCGACCCCGTTGGGCATCCCCAACTCGGCGGCGCGGTAGCGCTCTTCGCGGACGAACAGCAGCGTCGGTGCGTCGGCGCCGGCATGGACCCAGGGAGTAAAGTAGGTGTTCAGAATCCTGACCGTCTCCGTCATCATGACGCGGGCGATGTCATCCTGCCGGGGGTAGGAAAAGGTCTCGACCTGGAGGGTGGCGGTGAGCGGCACGCCCAGCCGGTCGGTGATGGTGACGGTGGACGCCAGCGGCGCGTCGAAGCGGCCGGAGATGCTCGTGTCGGCCACCTGCCGGCCGTCCGTGTAGGTGACCACGCCGATGTCGCGCCGCCCGTTGTTGTCCTGGTCGCGGCCGGCCATGTAGGTCTGCTCCAACCCCATCGCCATCAGCCACAGCCAGTCATCATAGCGGCGGTCGGCGTCAGCGGACGGGTCTTCCCAGGCAATCGCCACGTCCGTGCCGTGGTCTTCGCGCACGGTCAGGCCGGTGATGTACCAGTCGTCATAGTAGGCGTGGACGATCTGGGTGTTGTCCAGCAGCCAGCTCTCCTCGTACTGGCACCAGGTTTCGGAAGTCTCGGTCGAGCCGGGGGGCATGGGGCGGCAGGAATCGGCGAGCATCTGGACGAGCCAGACGACACGCATCTCCTGTGGCGCGCCCAGGCTCGACCCCTGCGGCGTGTAGGGGATGCGCGCGCCGAAAGCCGCGCGCCCCCCGCCGGTCTCGTCGGCAACGACGGTGAGCGGCACGAGGAGGGTCATACGCCCATCTCCCAGGTCGCGCGCCGAAGCAGCGTAGGCGCGGAGCGGGGCGGGGTCAATCATCCGGTCGGCATAGGGGCCGTTGGGGAGGTCGGGGATGGTGGCGCAGGCGGCGGTGTGGCCTGCCGCTGCAAAGGCGATGGCGTGCCCGCCGTCGGCCAGCGTGAGCAGGTTGCGGTCGGTGATGAACCGTGTCTGCCCGTCCGAGACAAGGCCCAGCGAGGTATCCAACACCCCGCCGCTGCACGTGCCGGCGATGATCTCGGCAGTGACGGGCGAGGTCCCCTGGATCTGGAAACCCAGGCGCGTGTCGTTGCCCACCTGCAAGAGGTCAACGGTAGCCGAAAGCCAGGTGGTGAAGACCGGCGGCGTCGCGCTGACAGGCCAGGAGGTATCCACGCCCTCAACCTGCACGCGGGAGCGGAGGGTGGTGGTGAACGGCAAAGGAATGTCGTTGCCGGAGAGGGTGATCTCCAGCATAGGGATGAGGCGCATGTCGCCGTTGGCGCTGCTGGGGTCATGGGCGGCGTCCTGCGGGCTCATGTGGTCGGCAAAGGTCGAGTTGTTACCGCGCCGCCGTTGCACCTGACCGTCCTCATCGCCGCTGGGCCAGTCCAGCACGTTGAGCGCATAGGTGAGGCGATCCGGGTTGGTCGGGCGCAGTTGCACGTCCACCAGCACGGGGTAATACTCGTTCGGATTGGCGGGCCGGGGCTGCAGGCCGTTCACGACCAGTTCGAAAGGGCGGGTGCGGGTGAAGGGGGCCGTGGGGCTTCCAATCGCTGTTGCGGGTGCTGCGTCAATGCGGTCGGCGACGCCATCGCCGTCATCGTCGCGGTCGAAGGGGTCGGGTGTGCCGTCCCCGTCGGTGTCGGGGCAGGTCCCGCCTGGCGTCAGGCCGGCGCATTCTGCGCTGTCCGGCCGGCCGTCGTTGTTGGTGTCCACCGAGTTGGGGGCAAGGTACCAATGCTGCCCGCCACTGTCAAAGCCGCGCACTTCGGTCCCGTCGGGGATGCCGTCGCCGTCGGTGTCGGCGAACGTCGGCTCGCTGCCCAGGCGCAGCACCTCCCAGCCGTCGAGCAGGCCGTCGTTATCGGTGTCCGCATCGTTGCGAAGGGTGCAGTGCGGCGACGATGCGTTCCCGCGCCGAGGAGGCAACCTGTTGCTGGCGCTCGAAGCCAGAAAAGTCGGTGCGGATCTCTGCTTCGATCTGATCGCCGTTCTCTTGTGGAGGGTACTGGAGGTGAACGGCGATGCGCAGCGGGAGGCCGTCGCTGCCGATCCAGACGTGGCCCTCGCCCGTGACGCCGTTGTAGAGGGCCGACGATTCCAGGGTCAGGCCGACCGGCAGTTCGCCTCTCTCGGCCAGGTAGCGTTCCATCTGGTCGCGCAGGTAGACGGCAAAGGCGGGGCCGTCAAAGTCGAAGCGGTAGAGGGTATAGTCCGGAGCGAGCGACGCTTCCCCATCCTGGTCTGGTGTTTCCTGGCGGACGTTCTTTGCGCCGGCCAGATAGGCCATGAGGTCATTGGCGGGGGCAAAGGCGCCGGAAAAGTCGGGGATCTCTTCCCACATGCCGCCCAGTTGGCGGCCGTAGGCATGGTCGCCTTCGATGCGCACCTCGACGCCGTCGCGGGCGTTCAAGACGCTCCCGCCGTCCTGCCACAGGGTCATCAACAGGGTGCGGTCGGGCAGGTTGGCCTGGCCCTCCATGTGTAGGGTGTCCTGACGGCTGCTGCGCCCGACGTTGGCCAGCGCGGGGGCCGGGTGGGTGGTCTGGACGATCTCGGTGGCGAAGCGGTACGCGCCAGCTCGTTGGGCGCGCTGCCAGGCGGCCTGCACCTCTTGCTGGGCGGAAAGCGGCAGGGCTTGCGACGGGCGGGGAAGCAAGGCGGCAAAGAGCAGAAGCAGGGCAGCAAGCAGTAATAGGAAAAACTCGCAACGCTTCATGGCTTTTCCTCCGTACTCCATGCACCGGGGGGGGTGTACAGTCGGGGAAGCCTGGGTTGCGAGCGTAAAAATGGGGGTAAGGCTCCAGCGGCTATGGAACTGGCCCCAGTGTATTTGTATTTCGGGCAGGACTTTACAGTTGGCGGATAAACTTTGGAATTCGCCACGAATTTCACGAATTGGCACGAATTTTATTTCTTTTTATTCGTGTAAATTCGTGGCAAAAAAAGACCAACTGCGTAACTCCTGTCGGGGATATTGTACTGGCTTTTTCGATCAAGTCAAGCGGGGTGCTCTGAGGGGTATTCGCAGCAGAACATTGTCACCCTGAGCGCAGCGAAGGGTCTCGTTGCGACATTCTCCCATTGCTCGGCGGGGGTCTGTGACCCCCGCCAGTGGGGGCCGCCGGGTCACAGACCCGGCGGGAGCAGAACATTGTCACCCTGAGCGCAGCGAAGGGTCTCGTTGCGACATTCTCCCATTGCTCGGCGGGGGTCTGTGACCCCCGCCAGTGGGGGCCGCCGGGTCACAGACCCGGCGGGAGCAGAGTGGGTGGGGCGCTCTATCCTTTCGTTACGAACCCCCTGAGGCCACGCTTGACATAGAACGAATGTTCCCTTATAATGGGTGTCACCAGAGAGGAGGTGGCCTATGGAAGAGCAATTGCATCGGCTCACCGAGCGCCAGCGCGGCATCCTTCGGCACATCTGGGAGTCGATCTCGGAGCGGGGATACCCGCCGTCGATCCGCGAGATTGGCCGCGCGGCGGGCATTTCTTCCACCTCCGTGGTCAATTATCACCTGGAGCGGCTGGAGGATGAAGGGCTGATCGAGCGCGACCGTCGGCACTCTCGCGGGCTGCGCCTCTCGCAGGCTGGTGAAGCCCTCTTCGGCGGGCAGACAGATGTGGTGCGCCTGCCGCTGTTGGGGGTGATCGTCGCCGGTGAGCCGATCCCTGTCCCGGCCTCGGACTTTAGACTGATGGGGGATGAGACCGTCGAACTGGCGCGCAGCGTTGTGGGCGATTCAAGCGACCTGTATGCCCTGCGCGTCCAGGGGGATTCGATGATCGACGCCCTGATCCACGACGGCGATATCGTCGTCATGCGCCACGTTCCCCGCGTCGAGAACGGCGAGATGGCGGCCGTCTGGCTGCGCGACCGCGAGGAGACGACGCTCAAGCGCGTCTATTGGGAGGGGTCGAAAGTACGCCTCCAGCCAGCCAACCCCACCATGTCCCCCATTTTTGTCGACGCCCGCCAGGTCGAGGTGCAGGGAAAGGTGGTCATGGTCATCCGCCGCGTGCATTGAGAGGGGGAGACAAGGAGATTCTCCCAAAGTGGGTTTCCTTGTCCCCTCGTCACCTCTTCCCTGCCAGGTGGGCCAACACTTCCTGGATGTCCAGCTCCAACGGCTGGATCTCTGCAGCCCGCTCCAGACAGGCGCGGGCCTCGTCTACACGGCCTTGCATGTACAACACGCGCCCCAGGTGATAGTAGCCCCAGGCAAAGGCCGGCTCGCCCTCTTCCGGATCGACGACCCGATGCAACGCTGCCTCCGCCTCGGCCCATTGCCCCTGGCGGATGCAGGCCATCGCCTCTTTAAAGTGCGCGTCGGTCTGGCGGAAACGGTCGTAGCGTTCGAATTGGCCGAAGAAGGAGCGGATGTCGAAATCAAAGATCCGTTCCGCCTGACAGGCCTGACAGCGCCCGGTGATGCGGTCAACAGGGCCAGACGGCGGCGTGCGCAGCTCCTGTCTGACCGCCGCGAAATATCCCCCGCACTCGCAGCGCTGGTTGGCCACATAGACGTACTCAAAGGCCGGACTGTTGGCCGGGATCAGCTCCGTTGACATTGACTGCTCCCTCTCCGTGCCCTACCGCTTCAGCATCGGAATCTTGAGCCCATGCCGCCGCGCTGCCTCGATGGCCTCCTCGTAGCCCGCGTCGACGTGGCGGATGATCCCCGTCCACGGGTCGGCATCCAGCACGCGCTTCAGCCGCCGCGCCGCCGCCGGCGTCCCGTCGGCGACGATGACCTGCCCGGCGTGCTGCGAGTAGCCGATGCCCACCCCGCCGCCATGGTGGAACGAGACCCACGTCGCCCCGCAGACCGCGTTGAGGGCAAAGTTCAACAGCGGCCAGTCCGAGATGGCGTCCGAACCGTCCTTCATCCCCTCCGTCTCGCGGTTGGGCGAGGCCACCGAGCCGGCGTCCAGATGGTCGCGCCCGATGACGATCGGCGCGCTGACCTCGCCGCTGGCGACCATCTCGTTAAAGGCCAGGCCGGCTTTGGCCCGTTCGCCATAGCCCAGCCAGCAGATGCGCGAGGGCAACCCCTGGAACTTGACCCGCTTCTGGGCCATCTTGAGCCAGCGCACCAGATGCGCGTCCTCGGGGAAAAGCTCCATGATTTTGGCGTCGGTGGCGTAAATGTCCTCGGGGTCGCCAGAGAGCGCCACCCAGCGGAACGGCCCCTTGCCCTCGCAAAAGAGCGGGCGGATGTAGGCTGGCACAAAGCCGGGGTAGGAAAAGGCGTCCTTGACGCCATAATCATAGGCCCGCTGGCGCAGGTTGTTGCCATAGTCAAAGACCACCGCGCCGCGCTTGTGCATTTCGACCATCGCCGCGCAGTGCTCAGCCATGGCGCGCATCGACTCCTGCTGATAGGTCTTGGGGTCGACCTGGCGCAGACGTTTCGCCTCTTCCAACGTCATGCCGTTGGGGACGTACATCAGCGGGTCGTGGGCGCACGTCTGGTCGGTGACGACATCGGGAATGATGCCGCGCCGCACCAGCTCGGGAAAGACGTCGGCGGCGTTGGCCAGCAGGCCGATGGAGAGCGGCTTCCCCTGCCGCTTGTGCTCGTCAACCAGCGCCAGCGCCCTGTCCAGGTCGTCGACGACCACGTCCAGGTAGGCCGTGTCCAGCCGCCGCTGCGCCCGCCAGGGGTCGACCTCGACGCAGAGGCCCACGCCTTCGTTCATCGTGATCGCCAGCGGCTGCGCGCCGCCCATCTCGCCCAGGCCGGCGGTGAGGACAAACTTGCCCTTGAGCGAGGCCCCGGCCCCAAAGTGCTTCTCTGCCGCCGCCGCCAGCGTCTCGTAGGTGCCCTGCAGGATGCCCTGCGTGCCGATATAGATCCACGAGCCGGCGGTCATCTGGCCGTACATGATCAGCCCCTCGCGTTCCCACCTGTCAAAGTTCTCCTGCGTCGCCCAGGCCGGGACGATGTTCGAGTTGGCGATGATGACGCGGGGAGCGTCCTCGTGGGTGGGAAAGACGCCCACCGGCTTGCCCGACTGCACCAGCAGCGTCTCGTCCGGCTCCAGATTGCGCAGCGCTTCCAGGATGGCGTCAAAGCACTCCCAGTTGCGCGCCGCGCGCCCCCGCCCGCCGTAGACGATCAGGTGCTCCGGGTCGCCGGCCACGTCCGGATCCAGGTTGTGCTGGATCATGCGGTAGGGCGCTTCGATCAGCCAGTTCTTGCAGTGCAATTCTGTCCCTGTCGGCGGATGAACAGTGCGGCTCATAGTTGCCTCCTTCTTTGCTGCTGCAAGTGTACCACAGCGCGACCTCTCTGTCAAAAATCGCGTATCGCGTATCGCGTGTCGCGTATCGCGTATCGCATATCGCTTATCGCATATCGCTTATCGCATATCGCGTGTCGAGTGTCGCGTGTCGAGTGTCGCGTGTCGCATATCGCGTGTCGCGTGTCGCATATCGCGTGTCGCGTATCGCATATCGCGTGTCGCGTGTCGCGTGTCGCATTGTAGGGTCTTGTAATGTCATCCCTATCGAGGAGATGTACGATGGGTCGCCGGGAACCACTGACGAAGGAGGAAAGGGAGCGAATCTGCCGGGCCAGGTTGGAACGGAAGCCTCGTCCGCCCCAATGTCCACCTCCCCCTCGGGCCACTGGCGTTCACGAAATCTGGCAGTTGGACACCCAGGTAGGCATTCGCCTGGCCGATGGGACGATCGCCTCCATCTGCAACATTCGAGACCCGGGGGGAGGTGGGCATTGGGGCGATACAAAAAGGTCAAGATGCTGCGGTCTCACGGGATACTGAAATACGACAAGGCACCGCCTCGCCCCTACGCCGCCTGGCCTTGTCTCCCCTCTGTCAACCCGATGCTGGCGTGCTCCCCTCACCCCAGGCGGTAGGCAATTACGATGACACGGAATTTTTGACCGCCACCAGGTTTTGTGATACACTGTAGAACGCCACCACGCACACGCCCGGCAAAGGGGTGTACCTTGTCAACAACAAAGAACAACAGATAGCAACTGCCCAGCGAAGCTTCGCCTCAAACCGACGAGGGAATAGGACACGGATAAACACGGGTTTCACGGATCAGCACAGATGAAATCTGTACCATCTGTGCCCATCCGTGTCCCATTGAACGGGAAACGTAACGATTCAGCCTGCCCATGCAGTGCCGGGCGGACCATAGTCCGCCCGAACCAGAGTTGGCAGGCACTGGCTACAGAGACGCCCTCAGGTGGCTCAGGTGCCATCCGCCCCGCCGGACTGGGGTCCGGCGGGCACAGGCTGAATAGATACGGAAAACAAAGGAGGTCTTGTGAAAAGAGTCAGCAGATACTTTCCTGGTCTCCTGGGCCTGCTGCTGGTTGCCTGTCAACTGGCCAGCATCACATCAACCGTCACGCCAACGCCGCCAACCGCCCAGCCTTCGCCGGCGCGGGGCTATTGCGGCGATGGCCGCTGCGATGGCCCGGAGAATCCCCACAATTGCCCGGCTGACTGTCTCCCGAGCAACCCCGCGCCGACCCCGTCGCCAGCCGCCACCGCTCCCGCGACCCCCGGAGGCCAGGGCGTCCTCTACCTGGGCATCATGGTCCATCTGGAAGGCTGGAACGATGACCAGAGCCAGGAGCAATTCGAGCGTCACGTCCAACTGATGCGCGAATATGCCGCCCTGTTCGAGAGGTACGGCGCCAGGTTGACCTGGGAGAGCAAAGAGGTCACCGAAGGCATCCTGCGCTGGGGCGATAACGTGCTGGAGGAGATGGAGCAGCGCGGGCATGGGATCGGCGTGCACGCCGATATCGGCGGCGAGAGGAACTATGACTGCCGGCGCTTTGCCGACGACCTGCGGGCAGAGAGGGAGCAACTGGAATCGCTGGGCGTGACCGTGCGCCACGTCTCCGGCATCTGCTCGTCTTGCGATTGGGTAACGGGAGCCGCCGATGCCGGCTACCTCTTCACGACCGGGGCGGTGGCCTACTGCGTCTCTTCTCTGCCGGTGGAGCAGCGGCCGGCGCCCTACGAGAACTGCCCGAATCCGGCGGCATGCCATCAGCCCTTCCCCCCCGCGCTGGCTGACCGGCTCCACCCCTGGAGGGTGAGCAGCGGGGCCAACTGGCTGACACCTGACCCCAACGGGCGTCTGGTTATCCTGCCGGCCAGTGGAGGGCTGGCCTGTATGCAGGAGGAAGCCACTTCAGCGGGGTCAGTTACCCGCTGCGATTTCACCACCCAAGACATAGATGCCTTCATTCAACAACTGGAAGAGGCGCTCGCCAGCAGCAGCGAAGACCAGATCAACATCTATTACGTTTCGTGGAGCCTGGGCTCGCCGCTGGACATGGCGCTGCTGGAAACGTGGTTGCAGAGGATTCAGCCCTACGTGGAATCCGGTCGGGTGCAGTGGAAGACGCTGCCGGAGATGTACGATGCGTATGTTCAATGGGAGCAGAGTCATTAAAGAGATTCGGGATGCCATTGCAGGTGGTCGTTGGTGGGGTAGAACAACTGCGAGCAGTTGTTCTACGGCAAGCGGCCGCTTGTTGCACATCCTGCAACACAGCCCCTCTATCCTGGGAGCAAGTCAAG
>Ga0209162_1001779_pt1 | contig 20301 bp, 17 predicted proteins | sample YNPNPMetaG_FD_187121 | JGI IMG/M metagenome (GOLD analysis project Ga0209162, IMG submission 187121) | Anoxygenic and chlorotrophic microbial mat microbial communities from Yellowstone National Park, USA - YNP NP MetaG (SPAdes) (version 2) ... | reverse complement strand
AGGGGTCTATGATAAAGGTAACCGGTATCATTTTGCTTTCTTGTCTCTGATGATTTTGTTCTTAAGCCCCTCCGGTGAGGGAGGGGTGCGGGGAGGGCTTTTCTGCCCCCACCAAACCTCCCCCTCACAGGGGAGGCATATTTTTTAGCCCCTCCTGTAAGGGAGGGGTGCGGGGAGGGCTTTCCTGCCCCCACCAACCTCCCCCTTACAGGGGAGGCATGTTTTTTTAAGCCCCTCCGGTGAGGGAGGGGTGCGGGGAGGGCTTTTCTGCCCCCACCCAACCTTCCCCTGGTCCCGCAGAGCGGGATCTACGACCGGGGAGGCTTACTGAAATGGCGGATCGAGGGCAAAATAATAACCGCCCCCTTTATTTTGTGGAGGCGTACTTAGCACTCAGTACTCAACTCTTATGGCACCGCGCACTCGGTAGGGTCGCCGTGTATTTTTTCTATGGTATGGGGAATTGCTCTGAGAATAGTCTGAAGGTTTTCCGCTGCGGCTCGCGGGCTTCCCGGCAGATTGATGATAAGCGTCTGTCCTCGTATGCCGCACACTGCTCGAGAAATAACTGCATGGGGTGTCTTTTTAAAACTTTCCATGCGCATGGCTTCAGCCATCCCGGGGAGCTCTCGATCAATGACGCTTTTGGTCGCCTCAGGGGTTACATCACGTGGTGCTACACCCGTACCGCCGGTGGTGACAATAAGGTCGAAATGTTCGATATCTGCGCAGCGGATAAGCTGTGCCGCAATAATCTCACGTTCATCAGGAATGATCATTTGGAGTACAACCGGTACGCCGATAGTTTCCAAAAGCTGGGCAACTACCGGACCACTGGCATCTACCCGCTCGCCGCGTGAACCTTTATCGCTGATGGTAAGTACCGCTGCCCGCATCGTTATCCCTTTCGGGTGCTCTGACGGCTGAGTTCCCTGAGTGCAGCCTTACTGACTACTGAAGGTATGTTACGGTCCTTTGAGATGTTTTTCAGGTCATGCTCCCGGAGCGTCCCCAGCAGCCGGAGAGCAGTTGCCACTGGAGTTTTTGGGTTTGTCACGAGCGCGCAGCGCACGGCATAGTTTTTCAAAAATTCCCTTTTTTCCGAGATGGTGCGAATAATATCGGCTGAAAGGTTTTTATTTGCTGCAAAGCCAACAACCTCTTCCATCGTCAACCGGGGGCTTTCCAAAACTGCCTGTGCAACCACGCGGTTTGCATCACGGATCAAGAGGTTTCTTGCTTCCCGGTTGCCGACAGTCGCAAGTTTTATTTTTTCAGGAACCGACAGGGTCTGAATACGACCGTACAACGATTGTGCAACGGGTTCTGTCCCGCCCTTACCGTCTTCTGCTGTCAGCTCAGGAGGAAATTGTTCATCCTGCATAAACAGCCTGCAACCACTTGAGCACTTGAAGATAAAAAGGCAGAACCATCTGCAAGCTCTGCCTACTCCTCTTCTTCCTCTTCAGCACCTGTTTTCGAGGCAGCGATGACTTTCTGTGCAAGATGAGCAGGCACTTCTTCGTAGTGATCAAATTCCATTGTAAACATGCCGCGACCGCTGGTCAGCGAGGTCAGCTCCATAGAATAGCGCAACATTTCCGCAAGTGGCACCTGCGCCTTGATGAGCTGCCCACCGACTGTCTGCTCCATACCAAGTACCCTTCCCCGTCTGCCGTTGATATCACCCATGATATCGCCGGTCATTTCTTCTGGTACTGTAATCTCAACGTTCATAATCGGCTCAAGCAGCACAGGATTGCATTCCAAAAAACCTTTTTTAAAACCCTTTGAGCCGGCAATTTGAAACGCCATATCCGAAGAATCAACTTCATGATAGCCGCCGTCATAGAGGGTAACACGCACATCAACAATAGGATAGCCGGCAAGAATGCCTTTTTTCATCTGATTGACAATACCTTTTTCTACTGCCGGTATATAATTTCGTGGGATTGCGCCACCAACAATTTTATCAACAAACTCAAAACCACCGCCCCGCGCCAGCGGTTCAATTTCAATCCAGGTGTCAGCGTATTGTCCGCGACCCCCGGTTTGTTTTTTGTGTTTGCCCTGCACTTTGGTTCTGCCCTTAATGGTTTCCCGGTAAGGAATTTTGGGCAGTTGCATTTCAATCTCAACGCCGAATTTTCGTTTGAGCTTGGCAACAGTCACGTCAAGATGCGACTGCCCAACGCCTGAGAGAATAAACTCATTGGTCTGCTCATCTCGCTTGAGCTGGAGGGTCGGATCCTCTTCAATCAGACGAGCAAAGGCACCTGCCATCTTATCCTCATCGCCCCTGCTCTTGGGTATAACCGCATACGATGCGACTGGTTTAGGCGGATCAATACCCTTAAAAATTAGTTCGCTGTTCTCAGGACCAAACGTGTCCCCGGTTGTTGTTTCCCGCAGCTTTGCAAGCGCTACGATGTCGCCGGTCACGGCAACATCAATCGGTTTTTGTGCCTTGCCCTCGATTTGCAGAATTGAGCCGATTTTTTCTTTTACCTTCTTGCGCACATTGTACACCATGGAATCGCCGGCAAGAGAACCTGAAAACACCCGAAACAGGGTCAGCTTTCCTGCGTACGGATCCGCAATGGTCTTGAACACATAGGCAAACAACGGTCCGTCTTCCTGTGCCGCAACCAGCACGTTCTCGCCGGTCTTTGCATCAAGAGCGACAACTGCAGGTCGTTCAACAGGGGCTGGGAAAAACTGGACAACAAAATCCATAAGCTGTCGTGCGCCGTAATTCTTAATCGCAGACCCGCACAGCAGGCAGGTCAGATTACCTGAGAGAACACCTGCCTTGATTGCCGATGAGAGCTCGTCATCAGAAAGCTCCTGCCCGTCAAGATATTTTTCCATGAGTGTTTCATTGGTTTCAGCAGCATCCTCAACCAGTTTCTGACGATATTCTGCAACAGTGTCCTCCATCTCAGGTGGGATAGTGCATTCAGTTACCGTTCCTGATTCATCATCGGCATACTGGTAGGCTTTCATTTTAATAAGATCAACATATCCCTTGAAGTTTGCCTGGCTACCGATTGGCAACTGGAAAGGAAGGATATTCACCTTAAATGCGTTCTTAACACGCTCAACGACACTATAAAAATCAGTATGTTCACGGTCGAGTTTATTGATAAAAATAGCTGCGGGAAGCTTAAACTCACGAATGCGCTGCCACGCTTTTTCGGTCACCAGTTGCACGCCCGAGGAGGCGTCAATGACCAGTACGGCTGCATCAACAATTTGAAGACTGTTAAATGTTTCATAGACAAAGTTCGCATCACCCGGGGTATCAACGATATTAATTACGTTTTTTTTCCAGTTCACGTGGTGGAACCCGCTGGTAATGGTCATGCGACGCTCTTTTTCCTCTTGCTCAAAATCGAGCACCGATTCGCCGTTGTCAACCTTGCACAGCCGGTCGGTTGCTTTGCCGCTGAAAAGGATAGCTTCGCCAAGTGATGTCTTCCCTGATTTGCCGTGTCCTACAATTGCGATATTGCGGAGTTGTTTTGGATCATTTTTTTTCATGCTTGCCTTCCTTCCGTAAGCGTTAGACGTGCGCGCGTCCGGGTAAATGCCCTTCGTGCTACCAGAGGATAAACCATACATGAATATGGCAAAATAAAATTTACCATATAAAAGATTACCGCTAAAAAATCAATAAAATAATACATCATGCGCACCGGTAATAATCTCAGTTTGTTTTCATTGACAGCGTTATTTGTTTTTTTGTATCTTCACCTAGAATCGCTATTTCTTTTGTGTGCTGCACCGGTACGCGCTATGATCATTCTACTAACAAATGACGACGGAATCTACTCCGAGGGGCTTCAGTGTCTTGAGGATGCTTTGAAGTCAATCGGTGAAATTTGGATTGTTGCACCTGAACGTGCCCAAAACGCTGTCGGGAGATCCCTCACCTTGCACCGTCCACTGCGTACCACCCATCTTACTGAGAGAAAAATTATGGTCAATGGCACGCCGTCAGACTGTGTTTACCTTGCGCTTCACGGGCTGTTGCCTGAAAAACCAGGTATCGTGGTTTCGGGCATCAACAAAGGCGCTAACATGGGTGATGACATTCCCTATTCCGGAACCGTTGCCGCTGCTTTTGAGGCAACCATCTGGGGGATTCCTGCCTGTGCGGTCTCGCTGTACGGAAAGAAATCTTTTTCATTTACCCCTGCAGCACAATTCACTGCACGAGTTGTCAGAGCAGTGTTCACACACGGTCTGCCTTATGGTGTGTTTCTCAATATCAATGTTCCTGACACCGGTGGCAAGGAAATAACCTCGTTTGCTATTACCAAACAGGGTAAAAGCATTTACGAAGAACATATCGAGCAGCGTGTCAATCCCCGGGGCGAAACCTACTACTGGATCGGTGGTGACGGAACCCGTTTTGAACCTATACCGGGATCTGACGCTGATGCTGTTCTTTTGAATGACTGTGCTTCTATCACTCCCCTCAGAACTGACTGGACGGATTTTGCCTTCATTGATGTCTTAAAAAAATGGGATATCTAATTGATTTTTTTGAAAGTTATACTAACACAGTGTAAGTTTTGTATCTGTTTTTATGAAGTGAACTTATGGTACAAATAGCAGTCATCGGTGCCGGTGAATGTTCAAAACAAACGGCTGACATCGCTTATGCTGTTGGGAGATGTATTGCCCTTAAAAAAGCCCTGCTCATATGTGGAGGGCTCGGCGGCGTTATGGAGCATGCAGCACATGGTGCAAAAGATGCTGGCGGTCTCACCGTTGGCATTCTTCCCGGATTCAATTCCCGAGATGCCAACCCGTATATTGACATTGCACTACCAACCGGTTTGAGCCATGCGCGCAACGTTCTTGTAGTACGAGCAGCAGACGGTGTCATTGCTGTTGGGGGCTCGTATGGAACACTTTCAGAAATTGCCATTGCACTCAAGCTTGGCAAACCGGTCGTTGCAATTAACTCATGGAATATTTCACCTGATATTGTTCAAGCAACATCACCTGATGAAGCTATTGATAAGTTATTTCGTTTAGTTAAAGCAGGTTCATAATTGAGCACTTTAAAACCTTATCGGTTTTTTTATACGTTCTTTTTCACAAGCCTTTTTGCTCTTCTCATTGCCTCCAGCGCATGTACGCGTTTGGGGTTTCGGATTCTGCCACCCCCTGAAAAAAAACCAGCTCAGGGTATTTATCACACAGTGAGAAAGGGTGAAACATTATGGCGGATTTGCAAAGCCTATGGGGTGTCAGTCCAAGATGTTGCCGAATTAAACAATATTCACGACCCTTCGAAAATTAAGGTCGGTGACCGCATATTTATTCCCGGCGCAACCCAGATAAAAAAGTTACCTCCCTTGTCTGAGACTATCCCTGAAAAAAAGGAGCCTGAGCCTCGCATTGTGCGGCAACCGGGACTTTTTGTTTGGCCATTAACGGGTGGAAAAGTGATTCAGAGCTACGGCATTATTGACAATCAAAAACATGATGGCATTACGATTCAGGCACCAGCACGGGCGACTGTGTATGCGGCTGCTGATGGGAAAATCGCTTTTGCCGATTTTTTAAAAGGGTACGGCAATACCATCATCATCAACCATGCCGATGACTTTGCTACTGTCTATGCTCATGCAGGACGCATTCTTGTTAGGCAGGGGCAAGCGGTTAAAAAAGGGGAAAAAATTGCAGAGCTCGCAGAGGGAGAAGCAGGAAAAATGCCGCAGCTTCTTTTTCAGGTCCGCAAACACAACGAGCCACGAAATCCCTTGTTTTATCTACCACAATAACATGTTGTTTTTTCAAAGAAAACATTTACCCTTTTGCTAAGTACAGCCCCACACAATAAAAGGGTCGAATAATTCCGTTAGCCATGAGTTAGAGACCATGCTTCAGTATGTACCCGTGGTTTTGTTTGAGGCACCTTCCCCCAGCGCGTTGTACGGGAGCGTGCCTCGGGTTTCGTGCTGCGTTAATAGATGAGAATGGTACCCCCGCCCCAGAGGCTGTGTCGTATTTATAGGAAAAGATAGGGCATGGGGCAAAACAGTAAGCCTTCCCTGTGAGGGGGAGGTTGGGTGGGGGCAGAAAAGCGGGGAGCGTGCCTCGGGGTTCGTTATGCTTTAGTATTTCGTGTTTCACGAACCCCGCTCCACGAATCACGCTTCACGTATCACGATACACTCAAAGATCACCCTCACCTCAATCCTCTCCCATCGAGGGCGAGGAAGTTACTGACAATGATTTGGCACAGTCTCATATCAAAGGGTGAACAACTTTTCGTTCATAATTTGATACCTCAGCACGAACGGTAGAGTCCACTCCTATAAAATAAATGCCCCCTTTTTTATATTGAGCTGTACTAAGCATCTTGTTTATACGCAGTGTTTTCGTCCCTGCAGTTCTCTTTTGACAGCTTTACCAAGATTTTCAATCGTATAGGGCTTTTTAACATACGCTCCAGCCCCTAATTTTTGTGCCTCCCTGACCCGTTCGGTTTCAGAATATCCGCTCGCAATAACTGCTTTTTGATGAGGGTGTAGTTCAAGAATTTTTCGGTAAGTCTCAAGACCGTCCATGCCGGGATCCATAATCATATCAAGGACTAGCAAATCAGCACTATTTCGTTTTAAGTACGCAAGAGCCTCTTCGCCACTTGCAACCGTTGCAACTTTGTAGTTCAACTTCGTTAAGACAGAATATGCAATGTCACGCTGTAACGCAACATCATCAACGACCAGAATGGTTTCGCCACTACCCATAATGTCATCCAGCGATAAAGTGTTTTTTTCTTCCTGCAGTTCTTTGCGGGTTGCAGGAAAATAAAGTGTAATCGTTGTTCCCCTACCCTGCTCGCTTACTAAATCAATAAAACCGCCATGGTCTTTGACGGTGCCCCATACCACTGACATACCAAGCCCTGTGCCACTGCGTCCCATAACTTTTTTCGTATAAAAAGGTTCAAAAATACGCTGCAGGTCAGCCTCCGGAATGCCAATGCCGTTATCTTCTATGCGCAGCACGACATACTCGCCTTCACGTATCTCTTCATATCTTTTTAAAGAGGTATCCACGTTCCTGTTTTCGGTCGTAATTTTAATACTCCCGATACCGGGTATTGCTTCTGCAGCATTTGATACAAGGTTTGCTATAACCTTCAGTAAATGGACTGGTGATCCAATCATGTTGAACAGAAGCGGGTCAAGATGCTCGTGTACCTCGATCTGTGGATGATACTCTTTCAGCTTGGCATACTCCGGGCTTTCAAAGTATTTTCTGACAAGTGCATTTAAGTTAACTACCTCTCGTACTGCAACGCCCCGCCGGGTTAAGGTGAGCATATCCTGTACAATCGCGGCTGCACGCTCTCCAGATTCTTTGATTGCTTTTATCGCAGGTCGCAAGGGGCTGCTATCAGGGAGATCATGCAAAAGCAGTTCAGGGTAACCAACGATTGCACCCAGCATATTATTCAAATCATGCGCAACACCGCCAGCCAGCAGCCCGATGGTTTCCATCTTTTCTGCGCGACTGAGTTGTTCTTGAAGCTTCTTTTTCTCTTCTTCAGCCCGCTTTCGCTCAGTAGTATCCCGCATGCTTGCAATAATTGATTGCACGACGCCATGAGAATCCATAAGAGCTGTCGCGGTCACCTCGACGTTTTTATATTCTCCGTTTTTCGTCAAAACAACAAACTCAAGATCTTTCACATGAGCACCATGAAATAGTGCTCGCAATGCCCGAATAGCTTTTCGTCTTTGTTCTGGAACAAGCTGCGTGAGGCTTTTCAGCTTTTGTCCTGCAAGTTCCTCTGGCTTATATCCCATAATCCATTGAACCGAAGGCGTTACGCTAACAATCCGCAGGGTGGTATCAATTACAACGATTACATCAAAGACATTTTCAAACGTGAGCCGGTAACGTTCTTCAGACAGTGCAAGATTGCGTATGCTTTCCTTGAGCTGCATACACATACCATTAAAGGTTTCGGTAAGCATGCCTACTTCATCCCGTGAACGAACCTTTAGCTGCACATCAAAATTTCCCTGCGCTATTTGCGCAGACGCATCGGTGATCTGCTGGATAGGTTCGGCAATAGCTTTTGCCACAAGCATGGAAAAAAATATAATCACAACGGCAAGCATCGTTGCCACTAACATCGCGGTCAACGTAATCCGTTGTATCTGACGCTGAGCCTTTCTGATAGAAAGCCCAAGGCTCAGCCAGCCAACGGTTTCTTGTTGGCTGCGAATCGGCACTGTCGTAAACGCAACCGACCCCTTGATACGGGATAGCGGTTGCATAATCATAGCAGTACCATACAGGTTATTCACATTACCTGTTCTTACGATTTTTGCAAAAACGTTTCCACTTGTTGTGCGTACAACTGCAAACAGAAGATCAGGATTTCCCTTGAGAACATCGAGTATTTCTTTTGCTGTTGTCTGATTTTCAAAAACAACGCTTGTTGCCAGATTATCAGCGGTCATCGTGGCAATAGCCATTGCCTTTTCGAGTGCCTGCTGCTCGATTTGTACACCTTGATTGTAGGGAAAGAAGAGCACAATTGAGCCGCCGACCAGCACTGCACAGAGCACTGAGGTTGCAATAATTTTTGTTTTTATGCTCAAATCTCTAATAAATTTGAACATGAACACTCCTTCAGGTTTGCCCTCTCAGGGTTCAAAAATTAAATGACAAAATCGAGGCTCACTGGCTGACAATGAACTTCCCAAGCAAACTCCTTTGTGTGCTGTTTGCGTCAACGATATTTGAATAATGCCTTTGCGTCATGTAAATCACAGCTACCGACCTTCCGAAACCACCGTTGCAACACGCATTAGCTTACTGTTGACCTCTTTTCCTTCCGCTCTGATCGCCTCTAAATTAAGATAAACCCTTGGCTTATTGTCCTCCATGTCAATGCCGAGCGATATGCCACACCATGCAACCTGCTGCTTATGAGCAGTGGAGGTTAATATCTTCAGCTCTCGTGTAATACGAGTTAATTCAGAACAGGCTTCCTTGGTTCCCGATGCGATGGCAAGAACCGTGATATTATGAGCGCGGATAGTCTCTCTCACATCCTCTGGGTTCTTATATTCTATAACAACCGTATTTATACAGTCTTATCCTGATATGCTGCACATGCACTCATAAACCCCATAGCCTGTTGTTTACTGCCCGAAACTTGAGGAAAATAAACAAACCCAATCGTAATAACCGTGTCCGAAGTAAGATTGTTGATATAGGACAAGGCAGTAAGAAAAAGTTTTGCCTGTATGTCTGCAGGTAATTCTGAGGGCTCGGCACAAAAAACAGTTCGCGTGGACAGACAACAAAGCAAAAGCAACCATACCAACCCTATGGTTGCAACGTATTTTCCTTTTCTGCTCTTGATATGCTCGCTACTCATCTATCCCTGCTCTAACCGGCATTCATTTTTTTGTATTCATGCCGCTCAGGTAAAAAGTTATTTGCCCATACAGGAGCCGTTCAATCTCATAGGTTGCGATGCCATCTGATGTCTCAGGATGTCGTGTGTCACCAAGGTTCTGCCCAACCAATGCCAGCTCCACTCGATCACGGAAAAGTTTTTTCGCTAACCGAACATCAACCCGCAGATAGTTATCAATATAAATGTGTTTCCCCACGACCGGCTTCCAGAGAGTGTCATCTACATAATGTGCGTGAATATCGAACATAAAACCGTGCGGCAGGGTAAAGCTTGATTTCATATTCCATTTATGTCGTGGCGTTCCCTGCACATCGCGATTGTCCTGTTTGTTTTCTACCTCCTGATAGGTATAATTCCCTTCCAGTTTCCACCATGCGGTCACAGGATATTCAACTGCAATCTCAATTCCCTTTGCAATTGCGTTATAGCAGTTGTCCCAGGGTACGCGCACCGGCCAGAGATGTCGCTGGTCAATGGTTTCAGTAACTACATCATCAATATCATTGTAATACAGCTCGACGTTCAGTCCTGCTTTACTGAAAAGAATCGTGCGATACCCGAGTTCAAGGGCGGTCATTTTTTCGTTGTGCAGGTTCTTATTTCCTTCAATGCGCCATACTTCTATCGGAGGGAAGGGATCATTGAGGCGCTTTGGTAAATACAGGCTGTCTTTGCCAAAAGACGGTGTCTGATGCGCTTTTGATCAGGACAAACGCAGATGATGGTTGTGCACAGGCTCGTACATGAAACAGACGCGGGGTGAGAATCCTCCGCCGGTAAATGAATTATGCTCATACTGCACGCCGGCAACAAGCTGCAGGGTGTTGGTCAGATGCAGAGTGTCCTGAACAAAGAAATTGCTGGTGGTGTCATAATTATACTTATCCCGGTTGCAGTTTGACTCGAGCTGTGTCCGGTGATACTGCAAACCCCAGATGATATGATTCCGTGTGGCTAGCTGAAAAGAGTGCTGCAATTCGCCGGTGTATTCTTGTTCTCTTATTTTCAGCGCATTATGATGGGGTTCGACTCTATAATAGCTTCGGAAAGCCAATATCTTCAATTCTGATTCAGGGGCAAGCTGCTTCTCCCATGTTAGCATCTGGGAGTCTTGAACGTCAGCCTTTGAATCCACCTTGGGCGTAAACACGGTCAAAGGATAACCACGCTGGGTTTTACTCCAGAGCGTAAAAAATTGCAGCACTGAGCCATCCGAAAGTCGGTATTTCATCCTCGAAGCTACCTTGGGCACTTCCTGAAAGTCATTGGTATGGAGTTCTCCGTCATCCTGATTATATCCACCGGTCACATTAAGACTCAGCCGGTCTGAAAGCCTTCCACTGTATCTGAACACACCCTCTCTGAAACCGCGGCTGCCTGCCTTTGAACTTATTATCTGCTCATCATACTGCTCAGGGTCTTTGGTAATAATGTTAATCACCCCATTGACCGCATTTGCACCCCAAAGCGTTGCACCCGGTCCTCGGATAATTTCAATCCGCTCAATGTCTTCCAGAAACACCTGCTCATCTTCCCAAAACACGCCTCCTGACAGGGATGTATAAATATCTCTGCCGTCAATCAGCACCAGCATTCTGCGTGCCATGCGTTCATTAAACCCTCGGGCAGAAACGCCAAAAGTTCTGCCGTAGGCGTTCACCACATCAATGCCCGGCACCATGCGGAACAAATCCGGCAGCGCCACCGCTCCCGAACGTTTGATATCCTCTGCGGTTATCACATAAATAGCATTGGGCGATTCGGCAATTCTTTGTGCGTGCTTTGATGGGCTATAGACCGTGGTGTTGAGAAGCTGCTCTATATCGAGTTCTGAAAAATCTTTGAACGCTTCTGTTGCATTCGCATTCCCATAGAGCGAAAAGAAAAGAAAAAGTACGATGAGACCTTGCTGCCCCTTGCTGATATGTATCATGGCTATTCTCTACCCCTTTGTTTGTTATGGTAATAGGACTTTTTCAGTGAGGAGGAAAGCGGGGTTTGTTGAGCCTCAACTCCTTCCTGTCAGAAGGCGCCGATTGTCCGTTAGTGCCAATTACATGCAAGCCCCGTACGGGATTATCTATCGAAAACACTTTATTTTTAATAAGGATTTTTTAAGTGCTTAATACCGCTCAACACAATAAAGGGTCGAATAATTTGATCACCCTCACCTCCATCCTCTCCCATCAAGGGAGAGGAAGTTGTTCTTTTCCCGTTACGGGCAACAATTGCGACACAGGCTTTTCCCGAATGGGAAGCCTTTTTCCCCTCATGTCGCAAATCCCCCGTCAGGATGAGAGAGGAATACGAGAAGCGTTACTCGGGTTTCGTCTGCGTTAATAGATGAGAATGGTACCCTCGCCCCAGAGTCTGTGTCGTATTTATAGGAAAAGATAGGGCATGGGGCAAAACAGAAAGCCTCCCCTGTGAGGGGGAGGTTGGGTGGGGGCAGAAAAGCCCTCCCCACACCCCTCCCTTACAGGAGGGGCTAAAAAAATATGCATCCTCTGTCGTAGATCCCGCTCTGCGGGACCAGGGGGAGGTTTGGTGGGGGCAGAAAAGCCCTCCCCGCACCCCTTACTCACCGGAGGGGCTTAAGAACAAAATCATCAGAGACAAGAAAGCAACATGATACCGGTTACCTTTATCATAGACCCCTTTATGGTGTGGAGCGGTATTACGAATGATTGCTGGATTAGGGAGCATAATTCGTGACTCAAGTATCGTGATGCGTTTTGAGCGTTTGGCATTTCACGAACCACACTCCCCGATCCCCGCTTCCCATTCTTTATCTGGAGACGTTTTTAGCTTGAGGGTCCTTAAGAAAGCGTTGCAATGCTGCCGTTATGTTCTGCCACGCTTCCGTGCCAGTACAGAGTTCATCAATAATGAGATGATGGGGTATTGCCATTGCCAGTGACTCGTCTTTCTCGACAACATGAAACTGCCACTTATTGAAGCGATGCTCGCTGATGAATGTCTGTAATCCGTCATAGTCAATAAACTCATCTTGCGCGTCTATCACAACAAGGGTTGGTATATTGAGGCGTGTATGTGCATGGTCAGTAAATAATTGCAGTGCATCAAACAAAGCATTATAAGCGCCTATCGGCGTTCCGCTATTTGCGCGGTAATCTTCTGGTGAAAGGCTGTCAATGACAAATCCAGAAAACGGCTGCAGCGGTTTAAGAAGATAGCTTTTTTTCTGCAGAACAAGGCTTGGTGAGAAAAAAATCATTTTATGAAAATGTACCTGCGGATGAGACAGCACAAGCGTACACCCCAGAAGCCCCCCAAGAGAATAGCCCGCAAAGTAGATCGGCACTCCGTAGCGACGTGCACGCAGTAAAGCCTTGAGATATGCTTCATGAACTTCCCGAAGCCATACCAAAAAAGCAACGTGGGTAAATGAAGCCAGCCTATCCTCAGCCTCAGCAGTGCCCGACCGTCGTCGGTAATTATCGCCATGTCCGCGGAGTGAAACATTTATAGCATCAATACCTTCCTGATTGAGTATGCGAATGATTGCATACATTTTTTCTGGTCGCAGATTCAATCCATGAGTCACCACGGCAACCCCACGCGGCTTGTGTTGCGGATCAGCATAAAACCATTGTGTTACCTCCCCTTCTTTTTGGAAAATATCCTCGAGGAAATGCCGCATTGTCGTGCTGCCAACCCAGTAGTATTGCAGAACCACAGCAAACAAAAGCATGCCGCAGAGGGTGTATAAGGTAATAGTAAAAAATCGTGAACAATGTATCCTCATGTATTATTTAGATTCTTACATAAAAAGTCTGTGAATGTATCTCTCAGAAAATGGTGCCTTGCTTCAGCCCCCCTAAACCCTCTTTTGCCGAGCCTATGTCGCAATATGTTTTTATGAAAATTCCACCCCGTGTTTCTCGCATCAGGTACCTTTTCCCGATGCGGGAGAAGAACTGGATGAGGGGATAAGTACGGAAAGCATGAATCGTGATTCGTTTTTATGTTTCATGAGACATATGCGCACTATTGTAAATCACCCTCACCTCCATCCTCTCCCATCGAAGGAGAAGAAGTTCCCCCTTTCCTGTTACGGGCAACAATTGCGACACAGGCTTTTCCCGAATGGGAAGCCTTTTTCCCTCCTGTCGCAGATCCCTCCCTATCAGGATGAGGGGGGGGTGCGGAGAGCATTTCATTAAAAAGAAAAGCAAAAAAACAAACAGTGAGAAGTGAACAAAAAAAATAAGTACTGATTAAAAACTATGAACTCAGAACCTCTCACTTCTCATTCTCACCCTCTTTCCCTCAGCGCGATCAGAAAAAAGAATTTATATGCTTACACCCGTTCCCGCCGGACAAAAATTGAAATTCGCGAACCGGTCACCTTGCTCCGTCCGGTATAGAGAAATATACAGAGCCAAAGCACCTGTAACAAAAGAATGGTGTCCGGTCTCCAGACACAGCGTAATCCTTCCCTAATATCACAGACCGGCGCAATTCCATTAAGCTCAGCCACGGGAAGAAACATAAATATGACTGCGTACCCTATGGCTATCAGTGCCATAATCTGGTACGCGGTCAATTTCCCTCCTCCGCGATAATCAGCACGGATGAATTCCGATACAAAACGCCAACCTTGGGTTATCAGTACTGTAATAAAAAACGCTTCTGCGTAAAAACCGTAAATAAACAAAAATCCTGTTGCTATGGCTGAACTGGTATAAATCACGGCGGTTAATGCCTGTACTGGAAGAACCGGTAGAGTGTCCAGACTATGGGCATAGGATATCTTTTTGGTTTCTCCTAAAAAAACAAAACACCGGCCTGCAAATATTTTTTGTAACAGCGGACCGCATGCAGCCAGTGGTTTTCCATAGCAGCAACCAAAGCTCATGCAGGCAAGGGTACCGATACCTGCAGCATACGAATAGGCAATACCAGAGGCGGCAAGCAGCGGCATAAGCGGTAGTGAATGCTCACCTCCACACCCCGGTATTTTCCGAACAATCATTACAATAAGTGGCAATATGATGAGGGCACTAAAAAAACCGCCTGCAACCGTGAATACCGACGACTTCTTTTCAACAATTCGTGCAATCAGCGATGATGCAGGGACGCACAGTACCAGCAGTACACCGGTTACAGTAGCAATCGCTCGCAGCGGCATACCGATTGCTCCACTAAAAATAATAAATAACAGCGCACCTGCAACATAGGCATTTGCAGAAAACAAACCATAAAAAGTTAAATTCAAGCCGCTCCATGACCCGCTGCTGTCACGGCTTGTCGGTACCGCTGCAAGTATCTGCCACTGCTCACGGCAGAGATTTTTCATGCCCCACGAAATCAGCAGTGCTGTTACCACTAGCAGCGCACCCATAAAAAAGTTATGCGTTTCCATGTTCTGAAAGCTCCCTTCTCAGTGCAGTTCCGATACGAGACCGTACCTGAACTGCAGTTTCAATAACGTGTTTCCCAAACCACTCTGAAAACCTGCTGCATGCTTTCGCATGTAACTGGTTGCTGAGAATGTCCCCAGAAAAAGCAACTCTGCCTTTTTGAAATAAAAGAATATCAGTGGAGCTTCCCGGACGATACAGGCTTTTTGGCTGCCCCTTGCGTACCATCATTCCGGGTATGACCGCTACTGGATTCTCATACTGATACTCACTATAACATTGCACGATATCGCCAATCATCAGCGCAACCACCTCGATCATGGCAACAAGTCCTGCACCGGTACCACCACGAACATCGGTATCTATCACCGTGACAACCCGCCGATTTTTTGAATAAGGTGTCGCAAGGGCAATGGTGGTACCGGGGTTAATCGGATTATAAGCACCGTCAATCTCATATACATCTACAACTTCGCCAGTTACCGGAAGGTGATTGTAATGATAGTTGTCTGGTGTCAGTCGAAACACTGCAGCATCACTGTGGGTAAACGCATCATGCCACTGTTTTTTTGCTGTGCCCAACAGTTCATAAAAATCAAAAAACTTGTTTTTGATAAATAAAGGTGAGTCGCCGTTACAGGACACGATGAGCATTTTTGCATCAGCAGGGGAAACCACTGCAGCGTGGTCATCCGGCATGGGTCGTGTTTCCCAGTAACGAATCTTTCGTTCAAATATCTTCTGTACGGTATTCAGTTGTGATAAAGGTTCAAGGCATTCAGATAAATCCACGCCCATGCGTTTTATAAATCGTTGCGCTCCAAAGGCGCTCAGCGGAAACGACAGTTCAAAGGCAAAAAAAGCAAGCAGGGATGACATGCGGGCTGAGGTGAGTATTCGGTAGAGTGTTGGTGCATGCTCATAGGCTCGGCGGTACAAAAGGTTTAAAATAAAATCGCAGTACAAGCGTTCTGTAACAATTCTTTTTGACCGACGCTCAATATACTGGTGCGGAGGCAAGTTCATACGCGGGTATGCTGTGTGGGATTTCTTTCTGTTGCTGTTCCGGGACAGCATGGAAATGAATACAGGCTATAACCATTTCGATTGCAGCGATGATGGTTTTTTCATCTACCTCATCGCTCAAAAGCTTCTCTCGGAGCGATGAAAGCACCTGTGACGGATGTTCTGACGCATACCGACAGCGCAGCACCTCATCGGCAGGGTGTCGTTCATCACGCAGCATGGTGAGTGTGTACTCAAGCCGTCCAAATGCTTCGATAATATGGCGGCGTCGCAAGGTCTCCCGATAATAGCGTTCTGCAGCAGCGTTAAATTCCGAGCTTGAAAGTTGTAGCGGTGTTGCTGCCCCTGTCTGCCGGAGGATACCGTTTGTTATCCGGTGTGCTGCAGTGAGTTCATCATGGGCAAGACGTTGTTCAAGATCCTGCACAGTGTGTTCAAGTCCAAGAAGCTCTATCAGGTCAGCAGCATCCTGCCTAAGAACCCTTACCAATGCCTTACGAAACTCTCGGTTATACACCCTCAGGTATCCGGGATAGCGGTGGCTCTGCCGTATTTTTTCAGTAAGAGCAAGAATTCTTTTTAAAAAAATGTTTTTTGTATCTCGTCTGACAAAAAAGGTTGGAATCCCGATTGCAGCACCAAAGAAAATTTGCCGCCGCTCGCTTTCAATGGTTGGCGTATCAGGTATATGGCTGTGGGTTACCTCGCCGTTGACAATGTATTTAAACGCAAGTGCTGTTATCAATGTCTGAAGCAGGGCTGCGGGCTCCATATCACCCGTAAGGCTTTCAAACAAACTATAGTAGCGTCCTTCAAAGCCGGAAAAACCCATTGTTGCAAACTGTCGCTGTTTGTAGAGTAAATAAAGGGACATTTTTGCGTCGAAAATACCAAGCTCGGCAAGGTCCTTTTTCAGACGAATGTCATTCCCCATCCTGCCGTCAAGTGCCGGGCTTTGGTCTGTGCTCAGCAGTGAGACCAGATAGTCTATCAATCGAAAGTCTGAAATAAAATCGCCACGAAGACGAAACAGTCTGCTCACCAGCATATCAAAGGTCGTGAACCCTGAGGGCGTCACTGGCTTGCCGCAAATAGTTATGGCAGCCTTTTTCTTCCATCGTCGCCACATCTTGCGCAGGTGGGTATAATCAAGCTCATGGGGCAAAAAACCAAGCACCTGCTCGGGATGAAAATCAGCGTAATCAAAACGATAAGGTGCTGCGCTGTATGTCCCAACAAAGAGGGAGAGAAAGTGCTCTACTATTTTTATGACAAGATCCCCCCAGTACTTTTCTAAGGCTGCAGTCATACCTGAATTAGCGGAGGATAAAAGACTTGAAAGCTTCCGGCTTCCAATACTGATATGTGTCCCGTTGTTTGCAAGACTTATGTTAGAGACATTGGGGATGACTATAAAATTTCTGGTAATAATGCCTGCCTCTTTCAGCTTTGCAAGTGTGTTGAGATGACTACGGGAGAGGGTTTGATGGCAGAGAATCATGTAGTGATATTTTTCTTCTCCTCTATCCCAGCCCGAAAGACACGGGCTCATAAATAATTCACGGTAAAAAGAATCGCTCACCAACGAGTTCAGATACCGTTGTCTAATGGGTGGATGCGGTGCAAAATAAACAAGGGGTTGTTGCCCGAGTTCTCCAAGCCTGAAATGCTTATATGCATATAATGTGAGGAGCTGCGTCAACAAATACCGCTGGAGCGTTTCATCAGCAATGCCTACGTTGTTTTTCTTTTCTGAGCTGAGGCTGACAGTGTAGAAAGAATAAATTTCCGGTGAGGTATTATCATTTAAAAAATGTTCCATCATGCGTTTTGCCGTTGGTTCCAGTAACGGATGGATTGCCCCTGAGCCGATGACATCAGCAAGCACGAGTTTCAAAAGGTAACTTACAGGAATACGGATAAACTCTTCTCCTTGTGCATAAAAAAGAAAACGGTCAACGTCGCTGCGCCTGCCTGCATGGGGATTACTTTTCTCACATCGCAAATCATAATCCAACATACTGCGAGCATAAGAATTCAGCACCGACAAGGGGAACCGCACCCAGCTATGCTCCCATACATTTTCAGGATTATTATTTAGATAATCCTGCAAATTATAGATGACTTTTTCAGGTGACTCTCCGGAAATCGTCCGTTTAATAATATTTTTGTAAAAGTTTGACTGCTCAATAGACAGCGGCAGATCAACATCGTGCCTTGACCCGATCACAACAGTTTGAAGCTCATTCTCAGCTCCGCACGTTGTATCGCCTAAAGAAAACGGCAAAGATGCATCACAAATAGCATTTGATGAGCTCTCAATACCAAGAACTGACCGTAGCTGTGCAATACGCTCAGCATCGGTCATATTGAATATTTCTTCTTGGGCAGACACAGTTGTCATAAAGTAAATAATTCTTTTGATAATTCTATTAAAGAGATTAATCAGTACCTGTTAACACTGTATTAAGTTATGGTTAATATTCAGTCAAATCAAAAAGTTTGATGGTACCGTTAAAAGTCAAAAAAACTCTCATTACGAATCCCGCTCAAAGCGGGATGAAGTACCGGTAAAAACGAGATTGCCGCGTCGCAATGATCCATCTCGCGACTTTTTACGAGGCAATCAATATTGATGGCACCGTAAAAAGTCTAAAAAACTCCCTCTCCCTCGACGGGAGAGGATTGGGGTGAGGGTGATTAAAAAAACAATTACAACATGTTATGATCCCCCTCCCCTTAATCCCCTCCCGCCGGGGTGAGGAAAAACTGACTTTTTACGGCTTTGTCAAGTTTCAATATTAAAATGAGGAGTCAGGGGTCGGGGTTCAGGAGTTAGAAATTTCCTGTTGCAGCGCGTCCAGCGATGTAACAATCTTTGCAATGTCGTTGATGATTTCATCCTTTATATCGTATTTCAGCGACTGAAGCTGCTCCGCGGTATACATATGTGGAATCACCCTGACATAGCTCACAAAAGCGCCCATGGTGTTTTGCCCCGCAAAAAGAGGAGCGCCGTTTTTCACGCTCTCGAAAAGCATGCGCATAGACCGGACGCTTTCAGCGGAACCATACCAATTGAGGCACCAGAATAGTTTTTTGAAACAGATCTCTTCGAAGTCACTCAGCTGCACGATGACGCTGAGATTTTGCGCCTGCGGCAAGGGCTTTTTGTACTCATAGTGCCAGGATCCCCGCATGAAGCACTGACGCTGCCGCGTGGCTGCCTTTCAGGGTTTGCTGTAGAACGATGGACTGTGCAGGTTTGGCGACAGCGACATGATGCGGGCGCTGATGGCTTGATAGAAAGGGCGCAGGGGCTTGTCAATTGTCTCCACCCATTCCTGGCGGGACATCTCATGACTTTTCTTGTTCAGGATTCTGGCGATAATTTCATGATCGTGAAACAGACTGTTCATAATTTCATCCTCCCGTAAGGTTTGTTTTTTGTCTATTACCTATTTAAATCCCGTATCCACTCCCTGACTGAAAGGTCTGTGAAAGCTCATTTATCTTTCGGCAGCATTGAGCATGGTTTATTCACATACTTATCAACCGCTGCGATACCAATACTATCACTGCAGAACGCATAAGGTTTTGTCTTTATATACGCTGCAACTGCGGAATTTCTTACAGAGGAGTTGAAGAGTTATAAAGTTGAGGAGCTGGGGAGTTCACTCCATAATACAGAAACCCACAAACCCTTCAAAAATAAACCGGGGAATCCACTGATTAATGCGTAATTTTAACGATACGTTGTTTTATCCGTGAGGATAAATTTAATCATCTGGTACAAAATAACGATGGAAATCAGCACCTGCAATCCAATGCAAAGAAGAAAAAACACACCAGTCACACATCCAATTTTATATGCGAATTTTAAAATGGTTAATATTATGGCGAAAGAGATACGGAAAACATTTTTTATTGCCAAGGCAGTTGACTTAACCGGTAAGGAAGCAGGTTTAAAGGCAAGAACGCGTCTAAGGTTGTTCTGCACGGTACGGACAGGATTTTTGTGCTCGTGTAAAAACAATTGAACCTGCTCGTCGGTAAGACCGGCAACCGGTGTTTGCACGTCAATATCATGTTTATTCAACCGGCGGATAAGTTCGTTGCTGTTCATCCCAAGCATTTTGGCGAGTTCATAAACCCTCATAAGCGCCTCTTGATCTTGTCATGGTAATCATAATCAGTTGAGGAGTTCAGGAGTTAAATACGAAAACTCACGAACTCCGAAACTCTTCAGTTCCTTAACTCTTAAACTTAATTGAGTCGGGGCTATCTTTCCTTTTCAGTACTGAGTTCTTAGTACTGAGTTCTGAGTATTAAATTTATTCTCATTGCTCAGTACTCAGTACACAGCACTGACATGTTGTCGCAATCCCCTTCAAAGTCGGGGCAATGTTCCTTCGGGAT
>Ga0209162_1001769_pt1 | contig 20354 bp, 19 predicted proteins | sample YNPNPMetaG_FD_187121 | JGI IMG/M metagenome (GOLD analysis project Ga0209162, IMG submission 187121) | Anoxygenic and chlorotrophic microbial mat microbial communities from Yellowstone National Park, USA - YNP NP MetaG (SPAdes) (version 2) ... | reverse complement strand
CGGGAGATGGCGCTGCTGGTCGGCTCGGATGAGGTATACGACTACCTGGCGGATGTGTTCTGGTCCGATTGGGGGGAATGAGGCGACCTCTCCCCCGGCCCCTCCCCTGCGAGGGGAGGGGAGAAAAGAGGGAACTCCCCCTTCCCTTGCAGGGAAGGGGGCCGGGGGGTTAGGTGACTCTCCACCTCTCCCCCGGCCCCTCCCCTGCGAGGGGAGGAGAGAAAAGAGGGAACTCCCCCTTCCCTGCGAGGGGAGGGGAGAAAAGAGGGAACTCCCCCTTCCCTTGCAGGGAAGGGGGCCGGGGGGTTAGGTGAATCCGCAGGGAAGGGGGCCGGGGGGTTAGATGAATCCGCAGGGAAGGGGGTCGGGGGGTTAGATGGCCTTTGACCAGTTGCGCCTTTTCTGCTAAGATCAAGCTGTCTGCTGATTCAGGAGGAACAACATGCGACGCTCAGAGATCAACGCTATCATGCGGGATGCCGATGCGTTCATTCGCAGCCAGGGATTTCATCTGCCGCCGTTCGCCTATTGGACGCCCGCAACCTGGACGACTAAAGGCCCGGAGGTACGAGAGATCGTCGAGTGCGGTTTGGGGTGGGACATCACCGACTTCGGCAGCGGCGACTATGCACGGGTGGGCCTCTTCCTCTTCACCATCCGCAACGGCCGGGCCGAAAACCTGCGCCGGATGCGCGGCAAGCTCTATTGCGAGAAGGTCATGATCGTGGGAGTGGACCAACTCACGCCGATGCACTTCCACTGGAGCAAAACCGAAGACATCATCAATCGGGGCGGCGGCCGCCTGGTCGTCCGCCTGTACAACGCGACGGCCGACGAGCGGCTGGCCGACACGCCCGTGACCGTGAGCGTGGACGGCGTGACGCGCACGGTGCCGGCCGGCGGCCATGTCGTGTTGACCCCCGGCGAGAGCATCACCCTGGTGGATCACTGCTACCATGCATTCTGGGCCGAAGGGAGCCGCGTGTTGGCGGGCGAAGTCTCGCTGGTCAACGACGACCAGCACGACAATCGCTTCCTGGACCCCATCGGTCGCTTTCCGGCGATCGAAGAGGATGAGGCGCCGCTGTATCTGTTGACGCAGGACTATGCGCGCTACTATCGCGGATAAAGGGTATGCGGTCGGAAGGCCGCCCGTCGCGGAGGATGAAAGATGACAGTCATCGTAGCCGGCCATATCTGCCTGGACATCATCCCACAGCTCTCCGGCATCAGCCGCGAGGCGTTCGAGCGTTCGTTCACGCCCGGCCACCTGGTGGAGTGCGGCCCGGCCGCCCTTTCCACGGGCGGCGCGGTATCGAACGTCGGCCTGGCGTTGCATAAGCTGGGCATCCCGACGCGGCTGATGGGCAAGATCGGCGGCGACCTCTTCGGCCAGGCGGTGCGCCAGGTCGTCGAGGCGTATGGGCCTGGCCTGGCCGAGGGCATGATCGTGGATCCGGCCGCGACCACCTCTTACACGGTGATCATCAACCCGCCGCAGGTGGATCGCATCTTCCTGCATTACGCCGGGCCCAACGACACTTTTGCGGCGGCCGACGTGCGCTATGATCTGGCGGCCGATGCCGGGCTGTTCCACTTCGGCTATCCGCCGCTCATGCGCCGGATGTATCAAGACGGCGGCGAAGAGCTGACGGAGATCTTGCGTCGCGTGCGCAGCGCCGGCACCACCACGTCGCTCGACCTGACCTTTCCCGATCCCGCCGCGCCGGCCGGCCGGGCCGACTGGAGGGCCATCCTGCGGCGTAGCCTGCCGTTCGTGGACATCTTCCTGCCGAGCATCGAAGAAGTGCTCTTCATGTTGCGCCGGCCCACCTACGAGGCGTTGCGAGAACGGTATGGCGCCGACCTGTTGCAAGGCATCACGGTCGGCCTGCTCTCGGATCTGGGGGCCGAGCTGCTGGAAATGGGCGCGAAGATCGTCGGGCTGAAGCTGGGCGACCGCGGCTTCTATCTGCGGACGGCCGGCCGCGCGGCGCTGGCCGGGCTGGGCCGCGCGGCGCCCGCGGACCCGGCCGCCTGGGCCGACCGCGAGCTGTGGTCGCCTTGCTTCCGGGTAGAGGTGGTGGGCACCACCGGTGCCGGCGATGCCACGATCGCCGGCTTTCTGGCGGCCCTCCTGCGCGGCTTTGCGCCGGCCGAGGCGGTCACTGCGGCGGTGGCGGTGGGCGCGTGCAACGTCGAGGCGGCCGACGCGCTGAGCGGGCTGCGCTCGTGGGACGAGACGATGCGTCGGATCGCGGCCGGCTGGCCGCGGCACGAGCTGACGCTCGACGCGCCGGGCTGGCGGTTCGACGCGAGGCAGGGGTTGTGGGAACGAGAACGGTAAATAAAAAATGTCTATCGAATTAGCATTACCCCGAGCAATAAAAGAATCTCAATCCATATATCGAACAAAGCTGTCCATCGGACACACCAGGACCTGTTCCTGTGAGCCAAACCACCTCAATTGCATGACGGCCAAGGAATGGATCAAGTGTCAGATCGGCGTCTGGCAATTTTCCTATGAGAGTCGGGACGTACGAGACAAGGAGGTGCACCCCGCTACTTTCCCCATTGCCCTGGCCAAACGTATTATCAGCCTCTTCACCCATGAAGGTGAATTGGTGCTCGATCCATTCGTGGGCAGTGGGACGACTTTACTGGCCGCACAGGACTTGAATCGCAACGCCGTTGGGTTCGACCTCCAACAGAAGTACATTGACCTGTGCATTGCTCGTTTGGGTGCCGACAATCTTTTCAACAAGGCTCAACAGATCGCCGTCCAAGATGATGCCCGCAACATCCCCGCATACTTCGAGCCGGAGACCATCAGCCTGATCTGGACGTCTCCTCCTTATGCCAATCTGTTGAATCGGGAACGCAAGAACAAATCGCGACGAGATCGCAAAAACGAACAATTCGGCAAGGTCGAGCAGTATTCCCAAGACCCGCGCGATCTTGGAGTGATGCCGATTGACGAATACACCCAGGCAATGGGCGACATATTCGAACAGTTATTGCCCTTATTGAGGCCAAAGGCACACTGCGTGATCAATGTACCGGACATGTGGTGGGAAAACGAACGGATTACTATTCACGTTGCGCTCATAGAAGAGCTTCGACAGCGTGGATATGAGCTCCGCAATATTGTGATTTGGGATAGAACGAATATCGTAAATAAAGTAGGTATTTTTGGATGGCCCAGCAACTACATCACAATGGGAACCACCTTTGAATACCTGCTGGATTTTTGGAGACCCGAATGATGCTCTATACCAAGGAGGACCTGATCGAAGCGCTACGCAGTATCAGGCGCAGAGGTTGGATACCCAATGCAAGACCAGGCAACACGGGAGGTGTCGGCAACACTCTGGAAGATCTGTTGGGCATCGAGGAGAATAACCTGCCGATCCCGAATGCCGCAGAATGGGAGCTCAAGTGTCAGCGCGCCGAAAGCACCGCTTTGACTACGCTCTTTCATATGGAGCCATCGCCCCGCGCCTTCAAGTTTGTACCTCGCGTGTTCCTGCCCCAATACGGCTGGCAACATGAACTCGCGGGCATCAAGTACGGGGAAAATGAGATGAGCTTTCGCCAAACCCTCCACGGAAAAGAACGGAGCGATCGGGGCTTCAAGATCGTCGTTGATCGAGAATCACGCAAAGTACTGGTATCGTTCGATGCCGCTTCTGTACATCCCAGGCATGCCGAGTGGCTGGCCTCAGTTGAAAGACGTGCTGGTTTGGGCGAGTTGTCCCCCCAACCTTATTGGGGATTCGACGATCTGCACCACAAAGCCGGCACCAAGCTTCTAAACTGTTTTTATGTTCAGGCCAGCGTCAAGAGAGAAGGAGAACGTGAGTTTTTTCATTACAACAAAGTCCTGATTCTACAGGACTTCAGCTTTGATGGCTTTCTCACAGCCTTGGAGAAGGAAATGTCCTGGTAGACTTCGATGCACGGACAGGGCACAATCACGGAACGAAGTTCCGACTTCGCCAAAACGCCAGGCCGAGCCTCTATTTGAAGATTCAGGAAGTGACATAGTACAGCATACAAGCAAGGCATCAATACCCATGATTTACACCGTCACCCTCAACCCCTCCCTCGACCGCACGCTCACCGTGCAGGGATTGCGCGTGGGCGAGTTGAACCGGGCGCACCGCGTTCACCTCGACCTGAGCGGCAAGGGCATCAATGTCTCCCGGCTGTTGCACCGGCTGGGCATCCCCAGCCGCATCATCGGCTTCGTGGCCGGCAGCACGGGCCGGGCCATCCAGGACGGCCTCACCGCCGAAGGCTTCGAGACGATCTTCATCGAGGTGGCCGGGGAGACGCGACAAAACATCACGATCCTGGACGAGGCAACCGGCGCCTGCACCAAGATCAACGAGCCGGGCGCATCCGTGGGACCAGATGACCTGGAAGCCATGCTCGCGCTGATCCGCGAGGCCGCGGCCGAGGGGGACCTGTGGGTGTTCAGCGGCAGCCTGCCGCCGGGCGCGCCGGCCGACCTCTACGCGCAACTCATCGGCCTGGTCCAGGGCCGCGGCGGCCGCGCGTTCCTGGATACCAGCGGCGAGGCGCTTCGCCTGGGACTGGCGGCCCGGCCCTACGCCATCAAGCCCAACAGCGAAGAAGCCGGCGAACTGCTGGGCACGACCATCAAGGACAACGCCGGCCACCTGGCCGCGGCCCGCCGCCTGCAAAACGCCGGGCCCGTCCTCGTCTGTCTCACGCGCGGGGCCGATGGCCTGGTCCTGGCCTACAAAGAGGCGCTTTTGCTGGTGCCGCCCCTGCCGGTCACGGTCCGCAGCCCCATCGGCGCGGGCGACGCGGCCCTGGCCGGACTGGTGTGGGCCGTGCAGGACGGCTGCAACCCGCTCGAAACCGCCCGGCGGGCGCTGGCGTGCGGCGCGGCGGCCGCCATGCAAGAAGGCACCGAAGTGGGCGACCGGGCAACGGTCGAGCAACTGCTGGCGCAGGCCAGGAACACGCCGATTGCGGGGTAAAGATGGGGATGTCGCGTCCAACGGATGACCGCGGCCGACGCCGGATCGGCCTGACGATCTGCGTCGCGCTCGCATCGCTCCTCGCGGCGACCTGGCTCGGCCTGGCCGCAACCGTGGCGCGGGCGCAACAGGCCGGCCCGATCATCACCACCCCCACGCCGACCCCATCGCCCACGCCCCGGCCCCTTACGCTGCGCGAGCGATTGCTCCTCACGCCCGAAGCGCTGCGCCGCGGCCAGATCGTCTTCCTGCCGCTCATCTCGCACACGGCCGACCGCCCGCTCGCGGAAGCGCCGGCCGACAGCTTCACCTACACCGTCCGGGCCGGCGACACCTTTTGGACCCTGGCGCTCGACTTCGGCCGCGACCTGGATACGATGGCCTGCGCCACCGCCCCCCTTGCGGCCGACGTCGAGGCGTTGACGCCCGGCCAACAGATCACGGTGCCGGCGCTGCGCGACCTGTGCTACACCGTCACCCCAGGCGACACGCTGGAGAGCATCGCCCGGCGCCACGGCCTCACGGTCGCCGAGATCGTCGCCGTGCCCTGGAACGACCTCAAAGGGCCGGCCGACACCATCGTGCCCGGCCAACGCCTCCTGCTTCCCGGCGTCCGGCCCGACGCCCGGCCCCGGCCCGACCATCGTCAGATCAGCATCATGTCCGACGACTGGGCCCAAACGCCCTACCGCGATTGGCCCTTCGGCGACGGCCACTTCATCTGGCCCGTAGTCGGGCCGATCTCGCAAGGCGCGCACGAAGGCCACTGGGCGCTCGACATCGCGGTGCCCCAGGGCACGCCGGTGCGCGCGGCCGACCGCGGCACCGTGGTGATGGCCGGCTGGAGCCCGGTCGGCTACGGCTTTCGGGTGGTGATCGACCACGGCAACGACTACCTGACCCTCTACGCGCACCTGCGCGACATCTACGTCGAAAAGGGCCAGGTCGTGGGCAAGGGACAGATCATCGGCGCAAGCGGATCGAACGGCAACGTGACCGGGCCGCACCTCCACTTCGAGATCCGCGACTTCGGCGTGCTGATCGACCCGCGGCTGCTGTTGCCGTAGGGCAAACCGCCCGCGGCCGCGTCACGGCCGGATCAACGCCTTGACCACCTTCAGGTCGGCCACGTCGGCCAACGCCTGGCCCGCCTGCTCCAGGGGATACTCGGCCGAGATCAGGCGATCCCACGGGAAGCGGTCGCCGTAGCGCGCCAGCACGCGCACCCCGCGGTAGAAATGGCTGAAGTCGGACCCCCAGCAGCCGCGCACCTCCAGGTGCTTGCGGTTGAGGTCCCAATGCGGGTTGATCTCCACCTCGCCCACGTCGGTATACTGGCCGACGACCACATAGCGGCCGGCATCGCGCGTCATCTGCATCCCCTCGCGCACGGCCGCCGGCGCGCCCGTCGCCTCGATCGTCACATCGGCCCCGCGGCCGCCGGTGAGCGCCTTCACGCGCGCGATCCGCTCGGCCGGGCCGAGCTCCGTGATGTCGATGACCTCGTCCGCGCCCATGGCGCGCGCCATCTCCAGCCGCAACGCCGGCGCGCCGACCACGATCACCTGGCCCGCGCCCTGGAGCTGCGCCAGCGCGGTCGCGTTCAATCCCACCGGCCCGCTCCCCTGGATCACCACGCTATCGCCCAGCTTGATCTCGGCCCGCTCGATGGCGTGCACCGAGGTGGGCAACCCGCAGCCGGCCGCGATGAAGCGCTGGGGCGGCAGGTTCGCCGGCAGGCGCAACGTCTTGACCCCCGGCTTCAGGTAGATCGCCTGCGACCAGCCGCCGAGCAGCCCCTCGTTCGCCGAGTAGGTGATGCCGTAGACGCGGCGGCTGGGGCAACGGGTGCTCGCCTTCGCCACCGTGCAATACCAGCACTTGCCGCACGTCTCGTGCACGTCCAGGAAGGTGATCACATCGCCGGGGCGCAGCGCCGCGCCCTCCAGGTCGAGCACCTCGCCGCCCGTCTCGGCCACGCGGCCCACGCTGACGTGCCCCGGGATGATCGGGAAGGGCACGCCGGCCAGGTGGCCTCGGTGCAGGTGCACATCGGTGCCGCACACCTCGCTGTAGAGCGTCTCGAGCAAGATCGCGCCCGGCTCGAGCTGCGGCCGCGCGAACCGGCGCACCTCGATCGGCGCGTTTACCCCCGGCATCACCGCGGCCTGGATGAAAGAAGACTCGATCATACTGCCTCCGCGTGGATTTTGGGCAACAGCCAGATCAACGGCAGGCCGGCCAGAAAGATGAAGGCGCTGGCCGTGAACGCCGGCCGCAAGCCAAACCGGTCGCCGAGCATGCCGAGCACGATGGTGACGACCGCGGTCAACAGGAAGTTGAGCGCCATGTAGATGCCGTTGGCCAGCGCCCGGCCCTGCGGATAGCTCTCCTGCACCAGCGCCATGATCACCGGCGTGCCCGACATCACCGAAAAGCCGAGCAGCAGCAACAGCGGAAACTGCGCCCAGCCGCGCACGCCCAGGAAGAGGAACATGCAGAGCGGCCCGGCCACCGTCATCGTCGCCAGCACCGCCTTGCGGCCGAAGCGATCGCTGAGCGAACCGCCGACGAGCGCGCCGACCACGGCCGCGGCCTGCAACACCGACAGCGATGCGCCCGCCAGCCACAGGCTCGCGCCCTCGCGGTTGAGAAAGGTCGGCAGGAAGGTGCTGAGCGCGACCGTCAGAAAGAAGCGCGTGACCAGCAGGCCCGTCAGCGGGACGAGCAGCGGCCGCATGGCGCGCAACGCCTCGCCCCAGGGCCGGGCCGCGGCGCCCCGCGGGGGCCGATCGGGCGCGTTGCGCAGCCAGAGGTAGAGCGCGGCCGACGTCAGCCACCCGCCGACCATCAGCCAGAGCGCGCCCCCCAGGCCCCACAACGACACCGCGCTGACGATGATCAGCGGGCCGACCGTGCGCCCCAGCTCGCCGCCCACCATCCAATAGCTCATCCCGCGGCCCAGGTTGCGGCCCGACAGCCGGCCGGCGATCACCGGCCCCACCGCGTGCAATCCGGCCGAGCTGACCCCGGCCGCCAGCAACAGCACGGCCATCACCGCGTAAGCCGGCGCGATCCCCAACAGGCACATCATCGTCGCCGTAATCGCCGGCGCCAGGATCAGCGCGTAGCGCATGCTGGCGCGATCGGCCAGATAGCCGATGTAGGGCTGGATCAGGGACGGCCACTGATAGAAGACGCTGAGCGCGCCGGCCTGGGTGGTGGAGAGGCTATAGCGGGCAATGAACGCCGGCAAGAGGGGCGCCAGGAACGCGGTGTAGGTATCGTGGACGAAGTGGCCGCCGGCCGCGGCGATGACCGCGGGGGCGTGAAACCGTTCGACCTCGGCCGCCTCTTTGTCGGCCGGGAAGGTTGCCGCGCGGACCGTCATGGGCGCTCTCCTTTCAGAAAGGCAATCAGATCGGCCAGCGTGCCCTGCAAGGTGGGCGGCGGGACGTCGCCGTCGAGCCGGGTGTTGACGCTGGGCGTCAAAAAGGTGGTGCATCCCAGCCGGCCGGCCACCAGATCGGCCGCCTCATCGCCCACCACCAACGCCTTCGCGGCCGGACAGCCGATTTCGGCCAGGATCTCCTCGAAGTAGCGCGGGTTGGGCTTGGCGAAGCGGCTGTTCTCGTAGGTGGTCACGCGGCGATAGGGAAAGTCGGCCACGCCGGCCCAGGCCATCCGCTGGCGAATGGCCGTCTCGGGGAAGAGGGGGTTGGTGGCGATCACCACCGCGGCGCCCAGGTCGAACGCCGCCTGCATCGCACGCCGCGCCTCGGGCTTGCGCTTCGTCAGGTATTGCAGCGTCGGGTAGTCGGTCGCGTAGAAGTCCGCGAAGATCGGCTCCAGCTCGGCCGGCGACCGTCCCACGAGGGGATAGAACGTCTCCGCGAAGACCTCGGCGTTGGTGGCGCGGCCGTCGTTGGCCACCATGGCGCGCGTGGCCGTCAACAGATGGGCGATGAACTCCGCGGGCGGGATCAGGTGCGCCACCCGGCCGGCCAGCTTCTGCATGTAGTGCGGCAGGAAGACATCCATGTGGCTATCCAGCAGGGTGCCGTCGAGATCGAACAGGATCGCCTGATATGAAGCGGTCATCATTCTCCCTTGTAACTCAAGTTCTCGGATGCAGCGTCATCCACAGGCCGTGTCGGGGCCGCAAGGTCACGGACGGCTCGACCGCAACCTGTTGGCCGGGCGCCATGCGCAGGCGGTAGCGTTGGGCCACCGCCGCGATGACGAGTCCGGCCTCGACCGCGGCGAAATGGTTGCCGATGCACAGCCGCGGCCCGCCGCCGAACGGATAGTAGGCGAAGCGCGGCCGGGCCGCCGCGCGTTCCGGCGAAAAGCGCTCCGGCTCGAAGGCGTCGGGGTCGGGCCAAAAGCGCGCGTCGCGCTGGGTCACATAGGGGCTGACGACCACCAGCGCGCCGGCCGGGATGCGATAGCCGCCGATCTCGTCGTCGGCCAGCGCCCTGCGGGTGATGATCCACGCGGGCGGATAGAGCCGCAACGCCTCGTCGAAGACCATGGCCGTGTAGGGCAGGTTCGCCAGGTCCTGCGCCGCGGGGGGCCGGCCGGCCAACACGCGATCCACCTCTGCGTGCAGGCGGGCCTCGGCCGCGGGCGCGGTGGAGAGCAGATACCACGTCCACGCCAGCGCACTGGCCACCGTCTCGTGGCCGGCGATGAGCATGGTCATCACCTCGTCGCGGAGTTGCCGGTCGCTCATCCCCTGGCCGGTCTGTTCATCGCGCGCGGCCATCAGCATGGCGAGCAGATCGGCCTCGAGCGCCGGCCGCGCCGCTTCGGCGCGGCGGCTGCGAATGGTGTCCCACACGGCGCGCTCCAGTATCCGCAGGCCGCGGCGGGCGCGCAGGTTGCCCGGGGTCGGCAGCCACGCCGGGAGCGCGGCAAGCGTCCTGGCCCGAAAGACGATCTGGTCCAACACGGCCAGCGTAGCGCGGGCCAGTGCATCGGCCTGGTCGCCGATCTCCACGCTGAAGAGCGCCTTGCCGACGATCTGGAGCGCGAGATGCATCATCTCGGCCGCGACATCCAGCGGCCGGCCGGTCGCGGCATGGCGCTCCCAGCGCGCCAGCATCTGCCCGGCCGCGTCGGCCATCAGCGCGCCGAACCCGGCGATGCGCTGGCGATGAAACGCCGGCTGGATCAACCGACGCTGGCGCAACCAGAAGTCGCCGTCGCTGGTCAACAGGCCGTTGCCGGTGATCGTGCCGAGCAGGTGATACTGAAAGGTGTCCTTGCTGTAGTTGCGCGCGTTATCCTGCAAAACCTGCTTGACGCCGTCGGGATGGCTGACCAGGTACACGGCCAACGGGCCAAGCGGATAGCGCAGCACGTCGCCGTACTGCGCGGCCGCGCGCTGCAGGAAGACATGTGGACCGACCTGAAGCGCGCGCAGATCTTCAAGTGGCGGACGGCCGCGCGGGCCTGGGGGTATAGATGAAGGCATACCGATAGCTTGTTTTCCCCTTTCCTACCTGCGCCATTATAGCCTTATCCTTCGGACTGGTCAAAAGTGATCCTGCGGGCAACCGTTCATCTTTCTGTCAGCCACTTGTCGGGAGCAGTTCTGCGAAACGCCGGGAGTTGTGGTACAATGAACCCGGTGCACCGATCTGTAAGGCTGAGTTTTCAGCAAGGTATCACGACAAGGAGCAATCCATGATGCGCAAATCGTTAGCCGGTTTGGCGCTGGTCTGGATCCTGATATTGGCGTTTGGCGGCGTGGCGGCCGCGCAGGAGACCAAGACGCTCTACTGGCAACGCTATGACGTTGACCTGAGCGTCCAGAAGAACGGCGACGTGCGGATCACGGAGACCCAGGAGTTGGTCTTCACGCAGGGCACGTTCCGCTACGGCCAGCGCGAGATCCCGCTCAACCGCCTGAGCGACATCACCGACATCGCCGTTCGCGAGCTGAACGGCCCGGACTACCGCCAGGCGACCACCGACGCACCATACACCTTTCGCATCATCCGCGAGAGCGGCTGGGTGAAGATCCGTTACAACTTTCCGGCCAGCTCCGACACGCGACGCACCATCGTGATCGGCTACACGGTGAAGGAGAGCCTGCGCTACTATCCCGACAAAGGGGTAGATCAATTGTATTGGAAGGCGATCCCGGCGGGCAACCCCTTCCCCACCAAGACGTCGGTGATCACCCTGCACGTGCCGGAGCCGGCCACCTTCACCAACTACGGCATCTACGGCGCGGAGGCGACCGCCAGCTTCCAGCCGGGCCAACGCGATGCCTCTATCGTCATCAAGGGGCCGATCCGGGCCGGACAGGAAGTGGAGGTGGTGGCCGAATGGCAACACGGGATCGTGGCCGGGCAGGCGCAACCCTGGCAGAAGGAGCTGGACGCCGAGGCCGCCCAAAAGGCCGCGCAGGAGGACCTGCGGCGCCGCTGGGGCCCCGTGGCCGACCTGGCCTTCCTGGCCCTCAGCGGCCTGATCCTGATCGGCGGGCCGGTGCTGCTCTATCTGTGGTGGTATAACCGCGGCCGCGATGCGCCCGTGGGCCTGATCGCCGACTACCTGCCCGAGCCGCCGGCCGACCTGCCGCCGGGCATGGCCGGCACGCTGCTGGACGAGAGCGCCGATCTGCAAGACATCCTGGCGACCATCCTCGACCTGGCGCGGCGCGGGGCCATCGAGATCGAGGAGGTCAAGGAGCCCGGCTTCCTGGGCATCGGCAGCCGCAATGATTATATCTATCGAAGAAAACAATCGGCCATCTCCTTGCGCAAATACGAGCAGACATTGCTCGAAAAGATGTTCGGCGATAGAGATGAGGTCCGGCTGTCGGATCTCAAGAACAAGTTCTATCAGGCCATCCCGATCCTGCGCCGGCAGCTCTACCAGGCGGTCGTGGACGAGGGCTTCTTCAAGCGCAGTCCCGAAGCCACGCGGACGCGCTATAGCGTCCTGGGCATCATCGCGCTGATCATGGCGGTGTGCGTCGGCATCGTACTGGTGGGCGCGCTGGCCGATTTCTCGGCATTCGTGTTGTGTCTGCCGATTTCCCTGGGGGTGGTGGCCATCGGCATCATCATCCTGGCGCGCTACATGCCGCAGCGCACCCCGGCCGGCGCGGATGCGGTTGCCCGTTGGCGGGCGTTCAAGCGCTATCTGCAAAACCTGGAGAAGTACACAAAGGTCGAAGAGGCGGCCGACATCTTCGAGCGCTATCTGCCCTATGCGGTGGCGTTCGGGCTGGAGCGCAGCTGGCTGCAGAAGTTCGCGCGGGTAGAAGCGCCGCCGCCCACCTGGTGGATCCCCTACGGCTACCCGCGGCCTTATTACGGCAGCGGCCCTGAGCCGACGACCGCCGGCGGCCGGCCGGCCGGCCCGGCCCGAGAGGTGATCGGCGAAGGCGGCCGGCCGACGCTCAGCGATATGTCGCGGGGGATGGGCGCGTCGCTGGCCAGCATGAGCGCCGGGCTGGGCGCCATGCTCTCCTCGGCCGCCAGCACCCTCACCAGCGCGCCCTCTTCGAGCGGCAGGGGCGGGTTCAGCGGAGGTGGCTTCTCGGGCGGGGGCGGCTTCTCCGGCGGCGGGGGCGGCGGAGGAGGCAGCAGCTTCGGCTGATGCAAACATATCATCGCAGAGAAAGGGGACGGCTATGCCAGGACAGGGAAAGATCATCGGCATCATCTTGATCGCGGTCGCGCTGATCGCCTGTCTGCTCGCGACGGCGCTCCTGTTGGGGCAGGTGTCTACCGGCGAAACCACGATCACGGGCGCGATCCTGGGCCTGTTCATCGTGGCGCTGGTGTTCGTGTTGCCGCTCGGCGGCGGCGGCATCTACCTGTTGACCAAGAGCCAACAGGAGAAGACCGAGTATGCCGCCATCGAAAAGCAGAAGAAGCTGCTGAACATGGTGTTGGCCCAGGGCAAGGTGACCCTGTCGGAGGCGGCGCTGGAGCTGAACCTGCCGCGCGATCAGGTGGAAGACATGGTGCGCGACCTGGTGGGCAAGAACCTGTTCAGCGGCGCGATCAATTGGAACGACGGCGTGCTCTACTCCCGGCAGGCCGCCCAGATGAAGGCCGACCGCAAATGTCCCAACTGCGGCGGCCAGGTGGAGCTGGTCGGCAAAGGCGTGATCCAATGCCCCTATTGCGGCTCGGAAGTGTTTCTGGCGAGCTGAAAGGCGAGGTTGTGCATGACAATGATGGCGTCGGCGCGGCGGGAGGCGGATGTCCCGTTCCTGATCCGCGTGCTCTGGTTCTTTTTGATCGGCTGGCATGTGACCCTGTATTGGATCGTGGCGGCCTGGCTGTTGAACCTGACGGTGATCGGCCTGCCGTTGGGGGTGTGGATGCTCAACCGCGTGCCGCTGGTGTTGACCCTGCGCATGCCGACGAGCTACCATGTCGTGGAGGTGCGGAATGGCCGGCTGGTGGAATGGCGCGAGGCCGTGCCGCAACACGGCTGGCTCTTGCGGTTGATCTATTTCCTCGTGATCGGCTGGTGGTTCAGCCTGCTGTGGGCGTTACTGGGATGGCTGTTGTGCGTCTCCATCATCGGCCTGCCGTTCGGCGTGTGGATGTTGAATCGCCTGCCGGCGGTGACGACGTTGATGAAGCATTGATGGCACTATTTCAAATCAGGGAGGGTACTGTGGATCCGCTCGAAAAAGCCAGGGGCGAAATGGGTTGGCTGGAGAGGTTGTTCTCGAAGCTGCCGGGCATTGCCGGCTATCGCGAGAAGGAGATGCGCCGCGATACCGACAAGCTGGTGCGCGATACGCTGGTGCGCGAGCTGTCGGAGCGCAGGACGAAGATCACCGCCATGCAGAACGACCTGCTGGCGGCCGGCGGACTGTTGTGGATGGACGACATCGAGCGGGTGGTCGGCCGGCTGCAACTGCTGATCGACCGCATCCGGACGGCCTCGTACGGCTATGCCGGCTTCTTCGACGTCCAGCGTGTGAAGGAGGACGCGCTGGACAGATTGGCCGAATTCGATCGGGCGCTGTTCGAAGAGCTGCCGCGGCTCGACACCGCCATCGAATCGCTGGCCAAAGCCATCGAGACGAACGAGGGCATCAAGGAGGCGGTGACGGCCGTGGGGAACATCCTGGCCCGACTCAACGAAACCTTCGGCAAGCGAACCGCAACGATGCGCGAGTCGTAATACGTCAAACGGCATACGTCAAACGTCATATGTCATTAGGAGGAACCCATGGCTCGGATTATTGATGTGATACAGGCGCCAGATCAGGCATTGGACCAGATGGTCTATCGCGTGCCCGAGACAGGGCCGGGCGATTTCCGCATCGGCTCGCAGGTGATCGTGCGCGAAAATCAGGCCGCGGTCTTTTACCGCGACGGCAAGGCGCTCGATACGTTCGGCCCCGGCCGGCACACGATCACGACGGCGAACATTCCGCTGTTGATCAACGTGCTGCAACTGGCCACGCGCGGACAGACCCCCTTCACCGCCGAAGTGTACTTCGTGAACATGCGCGATTTCATTGACATGAAGTGGGGCACCCAGGAACCGATCGCGCTGCGCGATAAGGACCTGGGATTGGCCCGGCTGCGTGCCAACGGCCGCTACAGCATGGCGATCACCGATCCGCAGCTCTTCGTGACCAAGATCGTCGGCACGCAGGGCCTTTATCAGACCAGCCAGATCACCGACTATCTGCGGGGGATCATCGTCAGCCGGCTGACCGACCTGCTGGGCGAAAGCAAGGCGGGGCTGTTCGATCTGCCGGCGCTGTTCGACGAGATGAACGCGGCCGTGCGCGTCAAGGTGGCCGAGGACTTCGCCGCACTGGGCATCACCGTCAAGGCGATGTACATCCAGTCCATCAGCCCGACCGAAGAGACCGCCAAAGCGATTGATGAACGGGCTTCGATGGGCGCGATCGGCGACATGCAGAAGTACCTGCAATTCCAGGCCGCGCGCGCGATGGGCGATGCGGCCAGGGCGGGCGGCGAGGCGGGCAGCGCGATGGGCACCGGCGTGGGCCTGGGCGCGGGCATCGGGGTCGGCGCGGGGATGGCCGGCATGATCAGCCAGGCGATCCAGGGTGCCGCGCAACCTCAACAGCCGGCGGCTCCGGCGGCCGGACCGGCCGCGGCCGCGCCCGAAGTGATGAACCTGGCCGAGGCCGCGGCCTACCTCAAGGTGAGCCAGCAAGATGTGCTCAACCTGATCACCTCTGGCCAGGTGAAGGCGAAGCAGATCGGCAGCGAGTACCGGATCTCCAAGAAGGTGTTGGACGAGTTCCTGGCCTCGTAAAAAACAGTCCTCCTGGGCGGCTTTGCCGCCCAGGAGGACGCTAAACATATAGCAGTTCCCGACTCTCCGCAACCTCCATCACACCGCGACCGAGCGCTCCAGCCGATCCACCATGCCGGCCATCACCGCGAAGGCCGCTTCGACCGGCTCGGGCGTGAGCATGTCCACGCCGGCCAGGCGCAGGGCGTCTATCGGGTAAAGGGAGCCGCCCGCCTTCAAGAAGCCGAAGTACGCCTCCACCGCGGCCGGCGTCCCCTCCAGGATGCGCCGCGCCAGCGCGTGCGCGGCCGAGATGCCCGTGGCATACTGATAGACGTAGTAATCGGTGTACAGGTGGCCGAAGGTGGCCCAGATGATGCCCACCCGCGACCGATCCACCTCCACCTCGCCGCCGAAGCCCTCCGCGAACAGATCGGCGCACAGCGCGTTCATGTCGTCGGCCGAGAGCCCCTTGCCCTCCTCCTCCCGCCGATGGACCTCCAGCTCGAAGCGGGCCAGGGTCGGCATGATGAAGAAGTAGCGATAGAAGTTCGCCATCGCCTCTTCGACCACCTCGACCTGAAACGCGCCATCGGCCTTCTCCCGCAGCAAGTGCGCCCGCACCATCGCCTGGTGGAAGTTGGAAGCCGTCTCGGCCGCGAAGAGAGAGTAGCGGCTGTAGAGCACCGGCTGGTTCTGCCACGAGAGGAGCGAATGCATCGAATGGCCCAGCTCGTGCGCCAGGGTGCTCAGGCTGAAGATGTTGTCGTTGTAGCTCATCATGATGAACGGGTAGGTGCCGGGCCGGCCCATCGAGAACGCGCCCGACGCCTTGCCCTGACACGGATACACGTCTACCCAGCGCTCTTCCAGGCATCCCCGGCGGATCGTCGCCACATACTCCTGGCCCAGCGGCGCCAGGCCCTCGCAGATCCAATCCACCGCCTGCTCGTAGGGGATCGGCGTGCGCGCGGCGGTCAGCGGCGCCCACATGTCGTAGGGCTGAAGCTGCTCGACGCCGAGCGCCTTGCGCCGGACCGCGAAGTAGCGATGCCACACCGGCAGATGCGCACGGAAGGTATCTATCAGATTGTGAAACACCGCCACCGGGATGGCGTTCTCGAACAGCGCGGCTTCGAGGGTGGAAGCATGCCGACGCGCGCGCGTCATAAAGACGTTGGCCTTGATCGAGGTGATCAGGTTGGCCGCCAGGGTGTTCTTGAACGCCAGGTGCGCATCGTGAAAGCCCTCCCACGCCGTGCGCCGCACCTGGCGGTCGCTCTGCGAAAGAAGTCCCTGGAACGTCCCCTGCGTCACTTCGTGGCGCGTGCCGTCGCTCCCCACGGCCGGCGGGAACTTCAGGTCGGCGCCGGTGAGCATGTCCATGGTCATTTCCAGGTTGCGGAACGGATCGGCCACCAGGCCGAGCAGCTCCTCCACCTCGGCCGAGCGGATGTGGGCCTGTTTGCGGAACAGGTTGTCCACGTAGTGGCCCAGATACGCCAGCCGCGGCTCGTCGGCGATCCAGCGGCGCAACGTCTCCTCGCCGATGGCGAGCAGCTCGGGATCGAGATAGGCGGTGGCCGCGCGCACCCGGCCCATCAAGCTCTGGCTGCGGCCGGCCATGCGGGCGCCGGCCGGCGACGTGGTATCCACCTGGTACGACATGTGGGCATACACCATCACCCGGCCGACGCGGCGATTGATCTCCTGGATCGCGTCCAGGGCATCGGCCAACACGGTCGGGCCCTGGGACAGGCGGCCGGCGAACGCGGCCACGGCCGGCAGGCTTTCGGCGATGCTCGCGCACTCGGCCTCCCACGCCTCGGCCGTGGGGAAGACGCTTTCCGCGTTCCAGGTGTATTTCGGTTCGATCTCGCTATGCTTGCGAATCGCACGTTCTGTCATCTGAGCCCATCTCCCGCCATCCCTAATACGCCCGCGCGAAGATCGCCACCCGATCGGTGCGCTTGCCGGTGTAGAAGCAGATCCCTTCCCCTTCGGGCGCGTCGAACGGGTAGCAACGGATCGTCGCCTTCGTCTCTTCCTTGATGCGATCCTCGTCCTCGTCCGAGCCGGCCCAGTGGACGCGGATGAAGCCGCCCGGGCCGTCGAGCACCTGCTTGAACTCGTCGTAGTTCCTGACGGTACGGGTATTGGCCTCGCGGAACGCGGTGGCGCGCTGGAGCAGCGCGGCCTGGATCGTGACGAGCATATCGTGTGCGGCCTGGGCCACGCCGGCGGCCGGCACGCCGAACGTCTTGCCCTCCTTGCCCGGCATGTCGCGGCGGGCGAAGACGACCGCATTTTGCTCCACATCGCGCGGGCCGATCTCGATGCGCAGCGGCACCCCGCGCATCTCCCAATCGTTGAACTTGTAGCCCGCGCTCACCTCGTCCCGGTCGTCCAGCTTGACCCGAATGCCGGCGGCCTTGAGCGCGGCGGCCACCTGATGCGCGAACGCCAGCACCGGCGTCTTCTCCGCATCCTTGCGCCAGATCGGCACGATCACCACCTGGATCGGCGCGAGCCGCGGGGGAAGCACCAGGCCCTGATCGTCGCCGTGGGTCATGATGATGGCGCCGACCATGCGCGTGCTCAGCCCCCAGCTCGTGGTCCAGGCATATTCCATCTCGTTCTTCTGGTTCAGGAACTTGATGTCGAACGCCTTCGCGAAGTTCTGGCCCAGGAAGTGGCTGGTGCCCGACTGAAGCGCCCAGCCGTTGCCCATCATCGCCTCGATGGTGGTGCTGTAGATGGCACCCGCGAACTTCTCGCGGTTGCTCTTCTTGCCCTGGATGACCGGAATGGCCGCCTCGTTGATGGCGAAGTCCGCGTAGACGCCCACCATGCGATACGTCTCCTCTTCGGCCTCCTCGCGGGTGGCGTGCGCGGTGTGGCCCTCCTGCCACAGGAACTCGGTGGTGCGCAGGAAGAGCCGCGTGCGCATCTCCCAGCGCACCACGTTGGCCCACTGGTTGATCAGGAGCGGCAGGTCGCGATACGAGCGCACCCACTGGCTGTACATGTAGCCGATGATCGTTTCGGACGTGGGGCGGACGACCAGCGGCTCTTCCAGCTTCTCGCCGCCGCCGTGGGTCACCACGGCCAGTTGCGGCGCGAAGCCCTCCACGTGCTCGGCCTCCTTCTGCAGGAAGCTGAGCGGGATGAAGAGCGGGAAGTAGGCATTGACGTGGCCGGTCTCTTTGAAACGTCGGTCGAGGGCGGCCTGAATGTTCTCCCAGAGCGTATAGCCGTAGGGCCGGATGACCATGCACCCCTTGACCGGCGAATAGTCGGCCAGCTCGGCCTTCTGTACGACATCCGTATACCAGCGCGAGTAATCCTCGCTGCGCGGAGTGACACCTTTCTCTGCCATGATTGCGTATCTCCAGATAGAAGTTTTTGATGGTGAAACGTGAAACGTAAAAACGTAAAACGTAAAACGTAAAATGTGAAGTCGGTTCTCGGTTGCCCTCTCACCCCGTCCGACTAACCCAGGGGTGGAGGGCCGGGAGGTATGGGGAGCGCGCTCAGGGCGGAAGGGACTTCGTCGGGGGTATGGACGATGCGGGCGAGCCGGGCAATGGATTCGCCCAGGTCGCTGTGGCGACGAAACGCGTCGACGATCGGCGGCCAGTCGGCGCCGAGCAGCACGAGCGGCTTGCCGGCCTGCGAGCGCGTCTGCAGCAGGCTCCAGGCCAGGGTCACTTCGGAAAGGGTGCCGATGCCCCCGCGCACGGCCACGAAGCCATCGGCCCGCTCGAACATGATCGCCAGGCGCTCCAGCAATGTGCGCGCCTTGATCTCCTCGCTCAACCAGGGGTTGGGGGGCAGCGGATCGAAGATCGCGCAGGTCACGCCGATCACGTGGCCGCCGGCCTCGGCCGCGCCGCGGCTGACGGCCGCCATGCTGCCGTTGTAGCCGCCGGTGAGCACCGCGTAGCCGGCCCGCGCGAGCACGCGGCCGAGCTCATACGCCTGCCGATAGAGGTCGCTCTCCTCGGCGCGGCGGGAAGAACCGAACACGGCGATCGTCTTCACACCCTCTGCTCCGTTGATCCGTCCTCAACTGCGGCGCACCAGCTCCCAGCCGCCCGTCTCCCACTGCGGGGCCAGCTCCAGCACCCGATAGCCGTACGTGTTGATGATGCGGGTGGCGCCGAAATCGGTCTCGGTGACATGGTTGCGGTTATAGATATGCGTATGGCCGTGAATCATCAGCGTCGGCCGGCAAATGCGCAACAACTGCAAGTAAGACACAAAGCCCTGATGCGGCAGGTCTTCGGCATCGTGGATGCCGCGCGGAGGCGCGTGCGTGATCAAAATGTCCAGATAGCGGCCATAGCGCAGCCGATTCCAGAGCAACCGGCGCAACAGGGAGAAGACCTGGCGGCGCATCTGAGCTTCGCTATACTGAAACGGCGCGCCGGGATGATACTGCCGACATCCTTCCAGCCCGGCCAACAACATCCCGCGATAGCGCACCGTGCGACCGTGCAGATCAACGCCCCACTCGTGCATCTCGCCCGTGTTTTCGGCGGGGGCCGCCAGCCGGCCGGATTCCGTCGTCGGCCGGTCGTGATTGCCGTGCACATAGAACAGGGGCGCATCCAACAGGCCCACGATGTACTCCAGATAGTAACCGGGCAGGTCGCCGCAACCGAGCACCAGGTCTATCTTGCCCACCCGCTCCCGCAGATACGGGCCATACAAAACCGGTTCGACTTTGTCGCTCACGCTCAGAATGCGCATGCTCGTCCGAATGGCAACGGTGAGATGCCCAGGCCGCCTCGCCTGCGCGCCCGGCTCGTGCCGACAAGTATATCACGGCCGACCGCGATGTGCAACGTTTTGCCGAACAGCACAGCAATTCCGGCCAATCAGGACCGCGCAGTATTTTGACAAAGCCCGCGGGCAATGCTAACATGATAGCGGAAAATCCCACCCCGAATAGAAAGGGACATCGGCCGTGCTACGATGGTATGCGCTCAACACCAAGCCCCGGTCCGAAGCACGCGTGGCGCGCGCGTTGATGGTCCGCAACTATGAGATCTTCCTGCCGCTTCTGCTCGC
>Ga0209162_1001767_pt1 | contig 20355 bp, 15 predicted proteins | sample YNPNPMetaG_FD_187121 | JGI IMG/M metagenome (GOLD analysis project Ga0209162, IMG submission 187121) | Anoxygenic and chlorotrophic microbial mat microbial communities from Yellowstone National Park, USA - YNP NP MetaG (SPAdes) (version 2) ... | reverse complement strand
CAGCCCGCCGACGACCCACTGCAGGTGCCGCAACCACGCCATCCCGAACCACGACGGCCACCGGATCGCGGCCGCGAACAGCGCCGGAAGGTAGACCTCCACAGCGGCGTTCGCCGCCCGGCCCGGCCAGGTCGGCGCCACCCGCAGGCGTTCCCCGCGAGCCCACACGACGAACACCCCCGCCAACGCCCCCGCGAACCGGAACGCGACCAGGAATCCGAGCCACGGGGCGAGCCAGCCCCCGATCCACAGGCCGGCGGCGAACCACGTCGCCAGGCAGACATCCGCCAGCGGATCCGCCAGCCGACCCCACTCCGAACGCAGCCCGCCGAACCGCGCGATTTGCCCGTCGAGCAGATCCGAGGCGACGACGTAGACCAGCGGCCACAACACCCGGTCCGCCTCCGCGCGCAGCGCGTCCGCGTGGATGGCCGCGAAGAAGACGAGCGGAGACAGGGTGAGTCGATGCAGCGTCAGGCCGTTCGGCACGGGGAACCCGCGGTGCGGCGTCCCGTCGGCCCGGCGCACCAGCGCGAGATGCACGTAGCCGAGGAACGTGAACGCCAGGAACCAGACAGCCTCCGTCCCGACGGCCGCGGCCCAGTCCGCCGCCGGCACGCGGCGCTGCATCACGCCGAGGATCCACGCGGCCGCCAGCGCGCCGACCAGCGTCCATGCGCCGAACCCCGCCCGGCGCCTCGGCTCCGTCCCCGCCGCACGCCACCCGTGCCGGATCGCCGCGCCCATGGCGGGCCGGAATCGGACCCCGCGCAGCCCGCCCCCCTCCGCCAGCTCCACCGGCGAGAGCCCCGGGGCGCCCCCCGGCGCCCCCGCCGCTCGTCCAGGAACGCATTCCTCGCCCGCGACCTTCGTCACGACCGCTCACCCTATCGGATCGCCCGGTCAACTGGCAACCCGGGGCGCGAATTCTGGTATGGTGCGCTCCATGCCGACCACCTATCGCGACGCCGGAGTGGACATCGATGCCGGGAACGAGCTCGTCCGACGCATCGCGCCTCTCGCGCGCCGCACCCGTCACCCCCAGGTGCTCGCCGACATCGGCGGCTTCTCCGGCCTCTGCGCCGTCCCGCCCGGCTTGCGCGACCCGGTCCTGGTCGCTTCCACCGACGGCGTCGGCACCAAGCTCAAGCTCGCCTTCGAGCTCGACCGTCACGACACGGTCGGGATCGATCTCGTCGCGATGTGTGTCAACGACCTGGCCTGCGTCGGCGCCCGGCCGCTGCTGTTTCTCGACTACTTCGCCACCGGGAAGCTCGACGTCGACCGCGCCGAGCGGGTGATCCGCGGCATCGCCGACGCCTGCGCCGCCTGCGGCTGCGCCCTGCTGGGGGGCGAGACCGCCGAGCTACCCGGGTTCTACGCCCCCGGCGAGTACGATCTGGCCGGGTTCGCCGTCGGCGTCGTCGAGCGGGACGAGATCGTGGACGGCCGGGACGTGCGCGAAGGCGACGTCCTGCTCGGCGTCGCCTCGACCGGCATCCACTCCAACGGCTACTCGCTCGTGCGACGCATCCTCGCCGACGCGAAACTCGACCTGCGGCGTCCCGCCCCGGGCTTCGACCGGCCCCTCGGGGACGTGCTGCTCGAGCCGACCCGACTCTACCCGCCGGTCGTCGCGGCCCTCCGGGCGTGCGTCCGGCCGAAGGCGATCGCCCACATCACCGGCGGCGGGCTGATCGAAAATCCGCCGCGTGTCGTCCCCGAGGGTCTCGGCGTGCGTTTCCACCGCGGCGCCTGGCCCGAGCCGCCGATCTTCGACCTGCTCCGCCGGGCCGGCAATGTCCCCGAGCAGGAGATGTTCCGAACCTTCAATCTCGGCCTCGGCCTTGTCGTCGTCCTGGCCCCGGCCGACCTTGACGCGGCGCGCCGGGCCCTGCGGGCCATCCCCGTGGACGCCTGGCCGGTCGGCGAGATCGTTCGCGCGCCGGGCCCCCAGCGCGTCTGGATCCGGGATCGAGCGTGACGCGGCGCTTCTACGACGTGATCCTCCTGGGCGCCGACCTCGGCCCCCTCCTCACCGCGGCCATCCTCGCCAAGCGCGGCTTCCGCGTGCTCGTCCTCGGCTGCGAAACGCTCGACGACACCTACGAGGAGGACGGCCTGCGCCTGCCACGCTGGCCCTCCTACTTCGCCGTCGGCGATACGCCCATCGCGCGCCGCGTGTTCGGCGACCTCGCCCTCTGGCAGATCGTCCGCCGCAAGCTCCACCCGCTGGAACCCTCCTACCAGATCGTCCTCCCCCGCGCCCGTCTCGACGTCACCCGCGACCGCGATCGCTACGCGGAGGAGTGCCGGCGCGAGTTTCCCGACGCCGTGCGCGCCATCGAGACCTTCTACGACCGGCTCGAAACGCTGGACGCCCGGCTCGACGAATTCCTCACGGAGGACCTGCCGCTGCCCCCCGACGGTTTCTTCGAGCGGCGGAGATTCCAGCGGGCGGCCGTCCAGAACCCGTTCGGCCCCTTCGGCGAGGGCCGTGCCCTGTGGGGCGAGATTCCCGAGAACCATCCGTTCCGCCTCGCCGTCCGCACCCAGGTCCGTTGCGCCTCCTACGGCGACGCCGGCGAGCCGAACCCGCTGCAGGTCGTGCGCCTGCACGCGAGCTGGCGCAACCACGGCGCCCTCCCCGAGGGCGGTCTGGCTGGTTTGCGCGCCTTCCTCTGCGAGCGCATCCTCCTGCACGCCGGCGAGATCGAGCTCGACGACGCGGCCGCCGAAATCATCCTGCAGCGCGGCCGCGCCGTCGCCGTCCGCCGGGCGCGGGACGAGGAGCCGACCGGCGCCCAGTACGTCGTCGCGGGGCTCGACACCGAGCGCCTGCTCCCCCTCTTCGGCGACCACCCCCCCGCCCCGCTCGTCGAGGCGGCCGAGGCGTGCCGGCCGCGGCTCCGCCGATTCACGTGCAACTTCGTCGTCCGCCGCGAGGCTGTCCCGGCAGGGATGGGCCGCCACGTGTTCTTCGTCCCCGAACCGTCGTACCTGCCGATCGAGGACAACCTCCTGTTCCTCGAAGTCTCGCCGCTCGACGACGCGCGCGCCGTGATCTGCGTCCAGGCCTTCGCGCCCGCCGACCGCACCGAGACCGACCCCGACGGCCTCCCCCATCTCGTCCGACGCATCCTCGACCGCCTCGCCTGGCTCGTCCCGTTCCTCGACCGCCACCTCCTCGCCGTCAGCTCGCCCTGGATGCTTCCCGCCCGCGCAGGCGGCACGCGCATCCCCCCCGCCCAACGCCTCGAACGATCCCCCGCCCGCATGCCCGCCGTGCCGCGCATCCCCGAGAACTCCAGCCTCGGCCTCACCTGCCTCTCCCACCGCCTCGCCGGACGAAACCTGTTCCTCACCGGCCGCGACGTGATCCCGGGCCTCGGCGACGAGGGGGTCCTCCTCTCCGCCTGGACCGTGGCGCGCATCATCACCCAGAAGGATCCGCGGCGCATTCGCCTGCGCCGCGAACTCGGCTCGATCCTCGAGTCGGGCTGAACGGAGGCACGTCATGCACGACCTGGCCGTCGTCGTTCTCGCCGCGGGCAAGGGTACGCGCATGAAGTCCCGGCGACCCAAACTGCTGTTCGACCTCGCCGGCCGACCCCTCGGCGCCTGGCCCGTCGCCGTCGCCCTCGCCCTCCGCCCCCGCCTCGTCGTCGTCGTCGTCGGCCACGGCCGCGAGCTCCTCGAGCCCGCCCTCCGCCAGCGATTCGGGCACGCGCCGGTCCGGTTCGCCGTCCAGCGGGAGCCGCTCGGCACCGGTCACGCCCTGCGCTGCGCCCTCCCGGTGCTCCCCCCGGGTGTCCGCCGCGTCCTCGCACTCTGCGGCGACACCCCCCTCCTCCGGCCCGAACCGCTGCGGGCGCTGCTCGCCCGAACCGGCCGCCGCCCCCTCGGCCTCCTCACCTCCGTCGTCCCCGACCCGGCGATGTACGGACGGATCGTCCGCGACGCCGGCGGCCGCGTCGTCCGCATCGTCGAGCACCGCGATGCCGGCCCGCGGGAGCGGCGCCTGCGCGAGGTCAATCCCGCCGTGTACCTGTTCGACCTCGCCTTCCTGCGCCGCTCCCTCCCTCGCCTCCACCGCGCCAACGCCCAGAAGGAGCTGTACCTCACCGACCTCGTGGGGCTCGCCGCCCGCGAGCCCGGCGGCGTGGCCGACCTCCCCACCCCCTTCGACGACCTGCGCGGCGTGAACGACCGCCGGGAGCTCGCCGAGGCCGAGGAGGCCATGCTGGACCGAATCCGCCGGCGCTGGATGACCCGTGGCGTCACAATCCGCCAACCAACGACGGTTCGCATCGAAGCCGATGTGCGCCTCGGCCCCGACGTCGAGATCGGCCCCGGCGCCCAGCTCCGCGGCGCCACCGTCGTCGGCCGAGACGCGATCGTCGGCGCCGGCTGCATCCTGCACGACACCCGTGTCGGACCCCGCGCCGTCCTCTCGCCGTTCGTCCTGGCGACCGGCGCCCGCATCGCCCCCGGCGCGCGCGTCGAACCGTTCGCCCGCCTCGTCCCCCCACCGCCCTTCCCGCGCCGCCCGCCGCCCTCCCCGGCGGCCGAATCCGCCGACGGGACCGACACCTCGACTCTCCCTTGACGGAACGCCGCGATACGTCTAGGGTCCCGCCCCGCGCGGGCGGCCTCGGGTCGAAGGCGGGGGGCGCGAGAACCCGCCCGCAGGAGGCAGGTCATGACCACGAAGGTCGCGATCAACGGGTACGGTCGGATCGGACGCTGCGTCCACCGGGCCTTGCTCGAAGGAAAGGTCCCGGGGTTGGAGATCGTCGCCGTCAACGACATCACCGATGCCAAGACCCTCGCCCACCTGCTCCGGTACGACTCCGTCCACGGCACGCTCCGGCACGACGTCCGCGCCGAGGGATCGACCCTGGTGGTCGAGGGAAGGCCCATTCCGGTCTACGCCGAGAAGGACCCCGAGAAACTCCCCTGGAAGGAGCTCGGCGTGGCGGTCGTGCTGGAGTGTTCCGGCAAGTTCACCGAACGGGAGGGGGCGAGCAAGCATCGGAAGGCCGGGGCCCGCAAGGTGCTGATCTCCGCCCCCTCCAAGGACCCCGACCTCACCGTCGTCTACGGCGTCAACCACACCGCCTACGACCCGGCCAGGCACCACATCGTTTCCAACGCTTCCTGCACGACGAACTGCCTGGCGCCGGTGGCCAAGGTGGTCCACGAGACCGCCGGCATCGTCCGCGGCCAGATGACCACCATTCACGCCTACACCAACGACCAGCGCATTCTCGACCAGCCGCACAAGGACCTGCGCCGCGCCCGCGCCGCCGCAATGTCGATGATCCCCACCACCACCGGCGCCGCCAGGGCGGTCGGCCTCGTCCTCCCCGAACTCAAGGGCAAGATCGACGGATACGCCGTGCGCGTGCCGACCGCCAATGTGTCGCTCGTGGACCTCACCGTGGAGGTCTCCCGCAAGATCACGGCCGAAGAGATCAACCGGGCGTTGCGGGCCGCCGCCGAGGGCCCGCTGCGGGGCATCTTGGCGTACACCGACGACCCGGTCGTGTCGATCGACTTCAACGGCACCTCCGTCTCCTCGACCGTCGACGGCGGGCTCACCAAGGTGGTCGGCGACACGTGCCTCAAGGTCTGCGCCTGGTATGACAACGAAATGGGATTTTCCCACCGGATGCTGGACGTCCTCAAGATGATGGGGCAGTAGACCGGCGGGACCGACGGGCAAGGACGGCCGGGGCGGCGGCGCCGCCGGCGGGCGAATGAGGCAGGGCGATGCCGAAGATGAACCGTCTGGACGACCTGAACGTGAGCGGGCGGCGGGTGTTTGTGCGCGTCGATTTCAACGTACCGATCCAGGACGGCAAGGTGAAGAACGACGCGCGCATCCGAGCCGCCCTCCCCACCCTCGAGCATCTCCGCCGGCAGGGCGCGCGCGTCATCCTGGCCAGCCACCTCGGCCGGCCGAAGGGCAAGCGCGTCCCCGAGCTCGGCCTGGAGCCCGTCGCCGCGAAGCTCGCCGAGATCCTCGACGACGAGGTCCGCCTCGCCGACGACTGCATCGGCGACGGCGCACGCAAGGTGGCCCAGGACCTCCGTGACGGCCAGGTCGCGATGCTCGAGAACCTGCGCTTCCACAAGGCCGAGGAAGCCAACGACGCCGCCTTCGCCGCCGAGCTGCGCAAGCTTTGCGACGGGTACGTCAACGACGCCTTCGGCTGCGCCCATCGCGCCCACGCCTCCGTCGACGCCCTTCCGCGCCTCTGCCCGGAACGGGCCGCCGGACGGTTGATGGCCCGCGAGGTCGAGGCGTTGTCGAAGCTGCTCGGCAAGGTCGACCGACCGTTCGTCGCGGTGCTCGGCGGCGCCAAGGTTTCCGACAAGATCGGTGTGCTGAACAACCTGCTCGGACGGGTCGATACGTTCGTGATCGGCGGTGCGATGGCCAACACCTTCCTCGCCGCTCGCGGCCTGCACCTCGGCAAATCCCTCGTCGAGATCGACCGGCTGGGTGTCGCCCGCGACTTCCTCCGCGCCGCACAGGAGAAGGGGGTCGAGGTTCTCCTGCCGGTGGACCTCGTCGTCGCGGCGGACGCCGACGCGCCCGCCGGCGAGACCGTTCCCGTGGACCAGGTCGGCCCCGACCGTGCCGCCTTCGACGTCGGCCCGGCCAGCGTCGCCGCCTTCAAGGAACGCATCGCCGTCGCCGGTACCGTCTTCTGGAACGGACCGCTCGGCATGTTCGAAAAGGCCCCGTTCGCCGGGGGCACGCTGGCGATCGCCAAGGCGATCGCCTCCTGCACGGGTTTCACCGTCGCCGGCGGCGGCGACTCCGTCGCCGCCATCGAACAGGCGGGTCTGGAGAAGATGTTCGGCCACGTGTCCACCGGCGGCGGCGCCTCCCTCGAATGGATCGAGGGACGCAAGCTTCCCGGCATCGCCGCCCTCGAAGTGTAGGTCGGGGACCCGACGCCATGCGCCCGCTCGTCGTCGGCAACTGGAAGATGCACGGGACCACCACCTTCGCCCGGGAGCTGGCCCGCGGCGTCGTCGAGGCAGCGCGGAACCATCCCGGCGTCGAGGTCGGCATCGCGCCCCCGTTCACGGCCCTGGCCGCCGTGCGCGAGGTCCTCCGCGGGACCCCGGTCGCGCTGTGCGCCCAGAGCGTCCATTCCGAACCCCAGGGCGCCTTCACCGGAGCGATCTCCGCCCCCATGCTCGCCGACCTCGGCTGCTCGATGGTCCTCGTCGGCCACTCCGAGCGGCGCCGCCTCTTCGGCGAAACCGACGAGCAGGTCGCGCGGCAGATCCGCGCCCTGCTGGCCAACGACATCTCCCCCATCCTGTGCGTCGGAGAAGAGCTCGTCGAACGCGAGACGGGTCGCACGATCGAGGTCGTCCGCGCCCAGATCGAAGCCGCCCTGGCCGGCCTCGACGATACCGCCTTGCGCCGCGTCGTCGTCGCCTACGAACCGGTCTGGGCCATCGGCACCGGCCGGGTCGCCCGGCCGGCCGACGCCCAGGAGGTCCATGCGTTCCTCCGCGGCCTCCTCGTCGAGCGGGGCGCCGCGACCGTTCGCATCCTCTACGGCGGCAGCGTCAAGGCCGAGAACGCGGCCGGCCTGTTCGCCGAACGCGACATCGATGGCTTCCTCGTCGGCGGCGCCTCGCTCCAGGCCGCCGAGTTCGGCGGCATCGTGCGGGCCGCCGCCGGAGGGAAACCCGGATAGCACGCAACCCGCGGCGGCCGGATACCCGCCGCCGCGACCGCGTCGTCGGGCCGACCCGCCCCGAGACGGTCGGCCGCAGGTGGTGATGAGATGCTCGCAGTCGTCGAAGTCGTCCTGACCGTCCTGCACGTCCTGCTGTGCGTGTTCCTGATCCTCGTCGTCCTCCTCCAGCCCGGACGCGGCGGCGGCATGGGCGGCGCCTTCGGCGGTTCGTCCCAGACCATTTTCGGCTCCCGCGGCGCCGGTACATTCCTCAGCAAACTCACCGCGATCACCGCCAGCCTCTTCATGATCAACTCGATCATCCTCACCAAGCTCTCCTCCACGGGCGGCGACCTCCCCTCCGCCGTCGCCGACCAGGAAGAACGGTCCACCGTCATCGCCCCGGGCGCCAAGCTCGACCTGCTCGGCGCCGATGCTGCCGCCCCGAGCCCCGAAGACGCCGCCACGTCCGCGCCCCCCGACGCCGGTCCCACCGCCGAGGAAGTGGCCGCCGCCAAGGTCGCGGTACCCGAATCCCCGCCGCCCGACGCCGGCGCCTCCTCCGAGACGGCGACGCCCGTCGAGCCCTCCTCCGTCGCCGACGGCGCCGCCGCTCCCGTCGCCGAGACGACGTCTCCGGCCGTTGCGCCCGCGCCCGCCCCCGCCGCGCCGCCGGCCCCGCCCCCGACCGAACCCGCGCCGACGCCCGAAACCGCCGTCTCCGCCCCCGCGCCCGCCCCCGCCGCGCCGCCGGCCCCGCCGAGGTCTCGGCGACCGCGCACCCCGCCGGCCCAGACGGCACCGGCTCCACCGACGTCCCCGCCCGAGGACGACAACCCGTACTGATTTTCCCGGCCGAACCGAGGCGCCCGGAGGAACGGACCATGGACCTCGCCTTCCGCGACCGCTTTCTCGCGCAATGGCGGCTCCATTTCCCGAAAGCCGAGCCGCCGCTCGCCTTCTTTTTCACCGACGATCCGTCCCGGGCCGCGACCCCGCGCCCGGCCGCAGGACACCGTTGCCTGATCGCCGACCTGGCCCGCGCCCGGCGTGGAACCCCCGTGCGCTTCGACGCCGCCTCCGTCGCCTGCGCAGGCGGCCGCCGCTACCTCGGACTGGGCCGGGAGCTCCAGCCCGACTTCGAGTACTTCCTGTCCTGCGGCATCCCCGGGAAGGTGGAGGGCGAGCGATACAAGCGGACCCCCGAACTGGTTCGCGAGATCCTCCGGCGCGCGCCGCCCTGCGCAGGAACGCCGCCTCGGGACGCGGCCCGTCGCCCCGGCGGAATCGAGACCGACCCCGGTTCAACGGATGTCGGCCAGCCCGATCTGCAGCTCGTCGCCGTCGCCGGGCGGCATCGTTTCGACGATCTGCTGATACGCCTCCAGCGCGGTCTGCCGTACCCGTTCGTCCGGGTGCCCCAGCGCCAACCACCCGGCGAACTCGCAGGCGTCCCGCCCCCCCAGAATCGCCGCGGCCCGCAGCGCGCGGGATACCTCGTCCACCCGCCGACCATCGATCTGCCGCAGCAGGCGTCCGAGCTCCGCCGGACCGGCCAGCACCGGCGTCGCGTCCAGGATCGTCAGGCGCAGATCGGACGGCGCCGACGGGAAGAGGTCCAGAAGGTCCGGCATTGCCGCGCGAGCCTTGCGCTCCTGGAGGATCCGCACCGCCAGGCACCGCAGGTCGTCCGGCGCATCCTCCCGCGCCGCCGTCTCCCGCAACCGGTTGTCGTCCGCGCGGAACAGCGACTCCATCTCCGCCAGCAATCCCAACGCCGCCTCGACGCCGCCGGCCAGGGTCGCACCCAGGTCCACGCCCGCCGGGCCGATCGGCACCTCCCGCCGGCGGTCCACCGCCAACGGCCACGTCCGCTCGTGCCGCGCCCGCACCTCCTCGCGGACCACCAGCCGGCCGAGGTCTTCCGACAGGTCGACCCGCAGGGCCAGCACCAGGGGACGCTCGGGGTCCACGGCGACCCGCGGTTCGGGGGTCGCCCGCAGCCAGCGCGCGGCCGCCCGCGCCACCCGCTGCTGCAGCTCGTCCAGCGACGCATCGATCCGGAGCTGCGGATGCAGGACCACCGTCACCCGGATCGGCGGCTCCGGCCCGGAGTCCGCCGCCTCCGTCCCCCGCCGGCAGGCACCCCCCGCAAGGCAGGCCAGACCGGCCAGGGCGGCCAGTCGCCGTCTCATTTCTCCTCCGGCTCCGGCAGCGTTCCGTACAGCTCCGGGTCCGGCACCGGCAGCTCGAACGACCGGACGCGAATCCCGATCCGGTGCACCAGCAGCCGCTCGACCAGCGCCTCGTGCTCCACCGCCAGGAGAGGGATCGAGTTCGGCGGGACCAGGTCGCGACGCGCCGCGTCACTCAGCCGCCCGGTCGTGTAGATCGCCCCGCCGCACGCTCCCGTGCGCGGCAGTCGTCCCCGCAACGCCGCCACCTGGTCCTCGGCGAGGAAGCGGCCGGGGGCCACCCGCACGACCAGCACGACCATCGGAATCTCCGCCGGCCCGTACGGCATCCGACCCCGCAGCAGGAGCGACTCGGGCCCCACCGGCTCGTCCAGCGACCGCAGCTCCCGAAAACCCTCGGCCACCAGCAGCGCGACCACCATCTGCTGAAACGCCGGCAGCGGAAGCTCCGCCAACCGCCGGAGCACGAAACGGCGCACCGCCGCCTGGTGCTGCGCGGCCGCCTCCCCGACCCGGCGCTCCAGCGCCGCTACCTCCTCCCCCCACGCCCACTCCGCCGGCACCCAGCGCTCCCCCGACAGTCGCACCAGCGAACATCCGATCCGCATCCCCCCGTCCGCCGCCCCCAGCGCCGCCGCCACACAGGCCGGCGACAGTCGCCCCTCGGGCATGTTCCGCCCGCTCCACTGGGCCAGCAGTTCGGCGACCCGCAACGGCCGTCGCCGCCCACCGCGCCGCAGCCAACGCAGCGCCGTGTCCGCCAACCGGCCGAGGTCGCACGAAACCACCGGAGCGGGCCCGGGCGCGGCCGGCGGCAATGGGGATGGCCGCGAGCCGGGCGCGGGGGATGCCCCGGCGGAAGCCTCGGTCGTCGCTCGGCCGCTCTTGCCGCGACCGCGGCGGCGACGACGCTTCCGCCCCTCGCCCGCACGGACCGCCCCGTCCGCCGCTCCCGACGCCGCCGATGGTCTCTCGCCAAGCGCCTCGGCCGGCGCCGCCGACGGCTCCGCCGGATCCGCGGCCGCGGCCTCCGCCGGCGACGACCCCTCGCCCGCCGCGCCGGCCCACGCCGACCCCCCGGCCGACGCGGCGGACGGCGCCGCAGGCTCGGCACCCACGCCCTCCGCGGCGGCCTCGCCCGCCGGCTTCAAGGTCTCCTGCGGAGCCGGGCTGCGCCGGCCGCGCCGACGCCGCCCTCCGGTCGACGGCGCCGCTTCCGCGCCCGCCCCCTTCCGGCCAGAACGCCCCGACGTCGACGGACCCGAAACCGCCTCCCCCTCCGAACCGCCAACGCCCGTCGACGAAGCCGCGACCGCGGTCCCCCCCGCCGATGCCGACCGGCCGGCCAACTCGGCCGCCGCCGACGCCTCGGGGCCGGGCGCCTCCCCCTTCCACGCGCGCAGCGCGTACGTTCCTCCCCTCCCCTCCCGGAACGGCGACCGCTCCCCCAGCCGCCGGACCGATTCGGCAAGCCGAACCCGCATCGTTTCCGCGGGGTCCGTCCCCACGTGCGTCAGCAGGTCGTAATGCACCGCTAGCTCCGCCAGCTTGCGCCACGTCAGCGGCTTGCCTTCGGCGCGCAGAATCAGGATCGCTGCCTCCGTGAACGTCATGGCGAGCGAATCTACCGCAGCCGATCCCGGGTGTCCATCGCGTGCGGCGCCCGCCCCCGCCTCGATCCGCCACGTCGAATCCGCCCGAACCTCGCAACCGGCCCGGGTTCCCGCGAACGGTGGACAAGTCGTCCTCGTCGCGTCAAGACTACCACCACGGCGCGAGGGTGCGCCTCGCGCGAACCGGGAGGTGCCCATGATCTTCTTCCGACTCGATCGCCCGCTGCAACGGGCCCTGATCGGCGCGGCCCTGGTCGCTGGCCCGGCCTGCGGGTCCACCGGAGACGACGCCGCCCACGACGCCGATGCGGCCGCCGACGAGGCCGCCGACGCCGACGCCGACTTCGCCCCCGACACGGACGCGACCGCCGACACCGACGCCGACTTCGCCGCCGACGCCGACGAGGCCACCGACGCCGACGCCGCCATCGATACCTCGGAGGCGGTCGATCCAGTTCCCGGGCCCCTGTGCACCGACCTGCCAACCTATGCTCTGGCCACCACGAACCTCGTCAGCGAACCCGAGAGGGCCACGGCCGAGGTGCGCTTGAGCGGCGAGGTCCGTCCCTTCGGCGATCCTTGTTCGCGCCCCGTCTGCCTCGCGGTGACACCCGCCGGCGGCGAGGGGACCATTGGCGACTACGTCGCCGTGGACTCCCGCACCGTGCGCTTCACGTACACGAATCCCGGGCTGAGGTCCTGGGCCCCCGTGCGACTCGACCTCGCCTGGCAGCTCTACTGTTCGGATCCGACCGGCGGGGAGTCAGAGGGGGTGGTGCACGGGACGGCGTGGGCTTGTCGCGACGACCGCGGGGACATCCGGATCGTCGGCGACGCGGACGAGTGTGCTCCCGTCGTGGACCCACCGCCACCCCCCATGGCTCGCGGAGCGGGCGCGGCGCGGGATGCGGGGGAGCGCGGCTTCCGCCTGCAGGCACATCCCCGGCCCGACGGATCGATCCGCCTCGTCGCCCGGGATTTCGCCGGCACCTGCAAGTGGACCGCCGTGGGCGGGCGGCTGGAGCGCGTGAACGGCACCGAGGCGGTCTTCCGACCCGACCCCGCCGCGCGGACGATGCTGGTGCAGGTGGCGGTGCCGACGCCCGACGGTCTCGCGGTCCGCGTCTGGCGCCGTCCCCGCGGCTGAAGGACCGTTCACCACGCTTGACACCTCGTGCGGGGCTGCGGGATACTGCGCCCGTCCTGACCCGAGGTCGTTCGCACGGAGGCGGACGGGAGGTGAAGACGGCATGAACGCGAAGGAGTACTTCCAGAACGAGCTGCCCAAGAAGCTCGCGGCCGATCCGGCGAGCGCCCGGGCGGTCGGGGCGGTGTTCCAGATCCACGTCACGGGTGACGGGGGCGGCTCCTGGACGGTGGATCTCAAGGCCGATCCGCCCGCGTGCAAGGAGGGCACCGCCGCCGCCGACTGCACGATCACGATGAGCAACGAGGACTTCGTCTCGATCCGCCAGAATCCCCAGGCGGCGATGCAGCTCTTCTTCCAGGGCAGGCTGAAGGTGCAGGGAAACCCGATGCTTGCCACCAAGCTGCAGAAGATCCTCTGATCTACTTCTCCTCCTTCGTCAGCTCCTCGGCCAGATACGCCAGGACCACCTCGTCCAGCGAGCGATCCGAAATCAGGTCCTTGCCGAAGCCCTCCCGTTCGCGCTGCCTCGCCGGTCGCAACGGCATCGGACGGGGTGGGTGGGGATGGTCCGCCGTCATCGACGTCGTTCCCTCGGGAGGCACCCGGTCCGGCTCGGTCGGACCAGGCTTCGGTGACGGATCGCCCGGACGTCCACCCGCCGCGACCGACGTCGCCTGCCCGGGGACCGCTCCGGCTCCCGCCGCGGCTTTGCCGTCCGCAGGGACGGCGGTCGAGCCGGGAACCGCCGGCGCCCCCCGGGCGACCCCCGATTCGGCCCGCGGGGTCGACGCCGCCGGCCCCGATGCCGCTGCGGACGCTTCGTCGTCCCCGGCCGCCGGGCCGGCGCCCCCCGACAACCGGCGGATCGCCTCGTCGAACACGCCGTTCCGGAGGTCGAGGATCACCTGCTTGTGTTGGGACTTCATCAGCGCGCGGACCCGCGCCCGCACCTCCGCCGGTTCACCGGCGGGATCGTAGCTCGTCCGGCGCGTGACCAGAATCGTTCCCTCCCGGTACAGGTGCGTGATCACGTGCGGCCGTTCCAGACCCGAGTCTTCCGTCTGGATGTGCAACGTCACGCCCCGGTAGGTGACGTTCGTATTGAAACCGACCTGCACGTCCCTCATGGCCCGGTCGACGCGGCGCGCCGCGCCCGCTTAGCCCCGACCGTTCTTGAAGAAATCGTCGAACGCCTCATCGATCTTGCCATCGTCTCCCGCGGCCTCGGCGGGTGGAGGCTCGGAACGCACCCCGGGCCGACGCCCGGGCCGCGTCGCTGTCTGCAGGGCGGCGAGCTTGCGGGCCACGTCCCGGAAGGCGGGGTCCCGACGCTTGATCGACTGCAGGTAGAACAACGCCTCGTTCCCCTCCCCGAGCGACAGGTGCGCATCGGCCAGACCGTAGTACAGTTCCAGCTCGTCCGCCTCCGTCCGCCCCCGCACGTGCAGCCCGCGCTTGTACTCTTCGATCGCCTCGTGCGCCTTTCCCAGCCCCAGCAGGCACCCCCCGATCAACGCCCGGCAGTTTGCCTCCCGTGACGGGTCCTTCGCCGCCAGGCGGAACTCGTCGATCGCGCGGTCCAGAACCCCCATCTCCCGGTAAGCCACCCCCAGGTCGTAGTGCATCGTCGCGTCCGACGGCGGCAACTTGGCGACCGCCTCCGGCGGCCGATCGGGTGACGGATGCGGGCCGGACGCCCCGGAGGTGAGCGCGTCCAGGGCGCTTTCGAGCGCCTCCAGGCCGTCGGACGGTTCGGCCAACCGCGCCGGCCCGGCGGAGGACGACGCGGTCTCCGGAACCGTCGGCGCCCGACGTAGCTCGGCCAGCTTCGCCGCAATCCGCGCGTCCTGCGGATAGTCCGCCGCCAATCCTTCCAGCAGCGTGCGGGCGTCGTCCTCCAGGCCCTGCTGGCGGAAGAACTCCACCTCCTCCAGGCCCTGGGTAATCGCCGCGTCGACGGCAGAGGAGGGCGCGGATGCCGCCGGTGCCGGCAGCTCCTCCGTCGTCACCAGCTCCATCTCGTCCGGCTCGTCCCGTTCCAGCGTCGAGGGCGTCGGCCCCGCCGCCTCGAACTCGTCGACCAGCGGCGCCGCCTTCGCCAGGTCGTCCGCAAACTCCTCGTCGGACATCTCCAGCACCAGCGGCGCCGCCGCCTGCTCCGACAACGGAACCGCCAGCCGTTCCGCCCCGGCGAAGAGGCCCGCCGCCTCCAGGAGCGGCGGACCCGTCTCGACCGCGTCGAACGAGGGGAGATCCACCACCGTGGCCTTTTCCGGCCGTCCCCCCGCCGGCGACGGCGCCACGGCCGCCGGCGGGCCCGGAGGCGGCGACAGGTCGAAGAGGGCCGGAGGGGGCGCCGCGGCCACCGGCGGCGGACCCGGCACGTGGGGCGACCCAACCTCCGGCCTCGCCGAGACCGACGCGGGTTCCGCCGGCGAGCGTTGCTTCGCCGGCGGCATGCTCGACGGTTCAAGAGGAGGCACGACGACCGTGCGCACCGGTTCCTCCGCAACCTCCACGTCCACGTCCAGATCCTCGGGAAGTCCCGACGTCCGCGCCGCCTCCCTCGTCGTCCGCTCCGGGCCCGCTTCCGCCGCCTCCCCGGCCGGCGCCGCAGCGCCCCTTTCCAGCGCCGCGATCAGTTCCCGGGCGACCGCGTTGCCCTCGTCCAGGAACTGGACCTCCCGCAGGATCCGCAGCGCGTGTTCCGGGTGGACCGGCGCCAGGATCCGCGCCGACTCCAACATCAGGCGGATGCCGGCCGCCAGGTTGTCCTCGTTCAGGTAGATGGCCGCCAGCCGTTCCCGCAGCACCACCGACCGGGGGAACTGGGCGATGGCCCCGGTCAGGTGTCCGATCGCCCGGTCCTTGAGGCCGAATTTCAGGAAGATGTCCGCCTCGGCCGCGATCTTCTGGATGTCGCTCCCCTCTTCCGGCAGCGGCGCGAGGACCCTGCCCCCCGCACCCGCCGGGGTCCGCGGCCGATCGGCCGGCACCCGCGCCGCCGCCACCCCCTCCGGCGTCCCTCCCGCCCCCGTGTCCTCCGCCGGTACCCCCGCCTCCGCCGACACGACCTCCTCGAAATCCTCGGGCACCACCGACTCGACCGACTCCACCTCCTCCACCGGCTCCCCCGGTTCCACCGGCCCGGCCGCCGCGAGGGCACCCGGCGGACGCGCGGGCGGAGGAGGGAGCCGCCGCGGCGGAGCCCCGGGAGCCCGCCGCGGGGTCGAGGCCGGCGGCAGCCCGAGGGCTTCTCGGGCTTCGGTGTTGTCGGGATCCATCTCCAGAATCTTGCGCCAGACATCCGCCGCCGCGGCCCGGTCGCCGCGGTTCGAGAACACCCGCGCCATCTGATGGAGAACCACGACCGCCTTGCGCGTGTCGCCCGTGCCGCCGAAATGATCGGCCAGCAGACGGAGCGTTTCGACGTCGTTGGGGTCCTTCTTGTGGCAGTACTGCAGCAGCCTCATCCCTTGCGGCACGTTCTGGCGGCGCAGGTGGAACACCGCCAGTTCCCGGCAGAGGGCCAGATTGTCGGGCTGGTAGTAGAGCAGCCGTTCGGCCGCCCGCTGGAACAGGTCGTCCCGACCCTGCGCCCGCAAGGTGGGCAGCGCTTCCTCGAAGGCCTGGACCGCCGCGCCGGTGCGCCCCGCCTTGAGGTACAGTTCGGCGAGCTGCAGGCGCGCCTGGTAGTTGTCCGGACTGGCGGCGATCAGCTTCTCCAAGATCGCCGTCGCCTCCTCGAAACGACCCGCGCGATCCAGCAGCCCCACCGTCCGGGCGAAGATCTTGCTCGCCTCCTGCACCAGTCCCAGCTTGGTCAGGGTGTCGCCGAGGACGATGTGCACGGGGAGGTTCGTCGGGTTGAGCTGCAGGATCTGATGATGGACCGCCACCGCGCGCTGGTAGAAGCCGCTCCGCAGCAGCACGTCGGCCAGCCGCGTGTACACCGCCTCGGCTTCCTGGTACGAACCCTTCCTGCGGTACAGGTCGGCGACCTTCTGCAGCGTCCGCGTGTCGTTCGGGTCCTCCTCCAGGATCGGACGCAGCTCGGCGATCGCCTTGTCGATCTGCCCCTTGAGCACCAGGCGCTGGGCGGTCTGATGCGCCTTCTCGCGGTTCAGCGCCACCGCCGACCTCGCTCCGGCGCGGCGAGCGCACCGGCGATGCGTATTGTACACCGCTCCCGCCCGGCGAGGCCAATCGCAGGCACCGCTTCCCGCCGCCCGTTCGCGGACGGCCGGAACCGCTCCACTACAGGTTCTCCCGCAGTCGGGGCGCCGCGCGGCGCAGGAGGAACCGGGCCTTGCCGACGCTGGCGGTCGGCCCGAGGGCCAGGGCCACGAAGTAGTCGTCGCTCAGGACGCGCACCAGCGTCGTCAGGGAGGCGCCGCGGATCATCAGCTCCTCCGGAGCGCCCGCCTCGATCTGCTGCGCCGCCTTCCGCACCTCCCGCAGCACGACCGACAGCTCCATCGCCATCGCCTCGACGTCCCCCCCCGACGGATCCGCCACCACCTGCTCCACCGTCAACCCGTCCGCCCCCATCAGGACCGCCCCGATCGAGCCCTCGGCCCCGGAAACGATCTCGGTCAGCAGTTCGCGGAACATCCGGCTCTCCCTTCGCCCCGATGAAAGCACGTGCGCCCTCGCAGGGTCAAGGACGGTCGGGGCACCCGCCACGACGTCGCAGGCCATCCCCGCCCGCACCGCCGACGGTTCCACCGCGGTCCCTGTGGTTGTCCTTGACTTGCCGGCGAGGGCACCCTGTAATTTCGGCGCGCGAGGCGGGAGCTTCGGGTGCGCCTCGCGGAGAGGACTCGGCGGATGGCCCAGGATGTCCGCAAGGGTGCCGCTCCCCCGCCGCCGCCGGCGAGCCGCGCGCGAGCCCCCGGTTCCGGCGACGAGCGGTTGGGCGAGCTGTTGCTGCGCGAACGGATGATCTCGCTGGAACAGCTCAAGCAGGCGCAGGACGAACAGCGCCGTACGGGAGCGAATCTGGGCTTCACCCTGGCGCGCCTCGGCTATGTTTCCGACGAGGACATCAGCCGGGTCCTCGCCCAGCAGTACAACATCCCCGCCGTCAGCCTGGCCGAGTACGAGATCGACCCCGAGATCATCGCGCTCGTCCCCAAGGAGGTCGCCCAGCGCCACAAGGTGATCCCCGTCCAGCGCGCCGGCAGCTCCCTGATCCTCGCGATGGCCGACCCGACCAATCTCCACGCCATCGACGACATCAAGTTCCTCACCGCCTACAACGTCGAGCCCGTCGTCGCTTCCGAGGCGGCGATTCAGGCGGCGATCGACAAGTACTACGAGAAGGGCATCTCCTACACCGAGGCCCTCGAGGAGATGGACCTCGGCGACATCGAGGTCCGCGAGGAGGAGGAGGGCGACGTCAACGTCCTGGAGCTCGAGAAGCTCTCCGAGGATGCCCCCGTCGTGCGCCTGGTCAACCTGCTGCTGATCAACGCGATCCGCAAGGGCGCTTCCGACATCCATGTGGAGCCCTACGAGAAGTTCCTTCGCGTGCGCTACCGCATCGACGGCGTGCTGATCGAGGAGATGCAGCCGCCGAAAAAGATGCAGAACGCGATCTGCAGCCGCCTCAAGATCATGAGCCAGCTCGACATCGCCGAGCGGCGCCTGCCGCAGGACGGCCGGATCAAGCTGCGTGTGGGCAAGGACAAGGAGATGGACTTCCGCGTCTCCGTCCTCCCCACCCTGTTCGGCGAGAAGGTCGTTCTCCGCCTTCTCGACAAGTCCTCCCTGCAGCTCGACATGACGAAGCTCGGCTTCGAACCCGATGCCCTCGAACATTTCCGCAAGGCAATCTACATGCCCTACGGCATGTGCCTGGTCACCGGCCCGACCGGTTCGGGGAAGACCACGACCCTTTACTCCGCCCTTTCCGAGCTCAACCGCCCGGGGGTGAACATCAGCACGGCCGAGGACCCCGTCGAGTACAACCTGCCTGGGATCAACCAGGTGCAGATGCACGACGAGATCGGCCTCAACTTCGCCGCGGCCCTCCGCGCCTTCCTCCGGCAGGACCCCGACATCATCATGGTCGGCGAGATCCGCGACTTCGAGACGGCCGAGATCGGCATCAAGTCTGCCCTCACAGGCCACCTGGTGCTCTCCACCCTCCACACCAACGACGCCCCCTCCACGATCAGCCGGCTCCTCAACATGGGCATCGAGCCGTTCCTCGTCACCGCCTCCGTCAATCTCATCCTCGCCCAGCGCCTGGTGCGCAAGAACTGCCCGGCCTGCGTCGCCGAGGACCCCCAGCCCGCCAAGGTCCTGCTCGACGCCGGCTTCACGGAGGACGAGCTCGACCAGATCCAGCTCCGCCGGGGCCGGGGTTGTCGCGAATGCAGCAACACCGGCTACCGGGGCCGCATCGCCATCTACGAGGTGATGCCGTTCACCGAGGAGCTAAAGGAGCTCGTGCTCCAGGGCTCGTCCACCGCCGAGATCAAGGCCCAGGCCGTCCGCGGCGGCATGAAGACGCTGCGCCGCGCCGGCCTCAACAAGGTCAAGGAGGGCATCACCTCCCTGGAGGAGGTCCTGCGCGTCACCGCCATGGACTAGGAACGAGGTCTGCGTGTCCGCCAACGTCCCGCCGCCCGCCGCCGGCGACGCTCCGGCACCCCAGGTCAACCTGCACCAGTTGCTCCGCACCATGGTGCAGAAGGGCGCCAGCGACCTGCATATCACCAGCGGCACCCCACCCCAGCTCCGCATCGACGGGTCGCTCATCCCCCTCAAGCTGCCCAACCTGACGCCCCCCGAGACCAAGCAGCTCTGCTATTCGATCCTGACCGAGGAACAGAAGGTTGCCTTCGAGACCCACAACGAGCTGGACCTGTCCTTCGGCGTTCGCAACCTCGCCCGCTTCCGCGCCAACATCTTCCGCCAGCGCGGCGCCGTCGCCGGCGCGTTCCGCACCATCCCGTTCCGCATCCCCTCCTGGGAGGAGCTTGGGCTCCCGCCCGTCGTCGCCGAAATGGCCACCCGGCCCCGCGGGCTCGTCTTGATCACCGGCCCCACCGGCTGCGGCAAGTCCACCACCCTCGCCTCGCTCCTCGACAAGATCAACAACGAACGCCGCCTGCACGTGATCACGATCGAGGACCCGATCGAATACCTTCACTCGAACAAGAACTGCATCATCAACCAGCGCGAGGTCGGCACCGACACGCAGTCCTTCGCCACCGCCCTCAAGTACGTCCTGCGGCAGGACCCCGACGTCGTCCTCATCGGAGAGATGCGCGACCTCGAGACGATCGCCGCCGCCCTGACCATCTCCGAAACCGGTCACCTGGTTTTCGCCACGCTCCACACCAACTCCTGCGTCCAGAGCATCAACCGAATGATCGATGTCTTCCCGGAGAACCAGCAGGCCCAGGTCCGGGCCCAGATCTCGTTCGTCCTGGAAGGCGTGGTCACCCAGCAGCTCCTCCCCCGCGCCGACGGGCCCGGCCGCGTTCTCGCGTGCGAGGTGATGGTGCCGAATGCGGCGATTCGCAACCTGATTCGCGAGGACAAGATCCACCAGATCTACACGCAGATGCAGGTCGGCCAGGAGAAGCACGGCATGATGACGTTGAACCAGTGCCTGTTCAACCTGGCCCAGCGCCGTCTGATCACGGTGGACGAGGCTTTCGCGCGGACGA